>Ga0209121_10000051_pt1 | contig 107419 bp, 107 predicted proteins | sample Cruoilmetagenom3_FD_187292 | JGI IMG/M metagenome (GOLD analysis project Ga0209121, IMG submission 187292) | Oil polluted marine microbial communities from Coal Oil Point, Santa Barbara, California, USA - Sample 3 (SPAdes) (version 2) | ecosystem: Environmental > Aquatic > Marine > Oil seeps ...
TTCCTTACCGGCGTGTTCGGTATCATGGAGAGCCAGTTTTAGGGCAAAGGGTGAAGCCATCCCAATCAGGGTCACAGGCACAATAAACAGCACCAGCACTGTGGCAAATGCACCCACCAGCATTGGCACCTGTAATTGGTCAAAGGCACTCGCTGCTACTCTTAGAATTGGTCGGGCAATCATCGGCACCAACCCAACCGTCAGGCTGGCCCACATCAACAACCGGTAGAACACCTTTGGCTCTGGGTGCCGGTCTGCCAGTTTGCCCCCCAGCCAGTAACCCAGCGTCAGGTAGATCAGGATCAGGCCAATGATGCAGGCCCACACCAGGTTACTGCTGCCATAGACATTTCCCAAAAGTCGTGACGCGGATAATTCAACCGCCAGAGAGGTCATTCCCGTGAAAAAAACTGTCAGATAGAGATATTTCTTCTTCAAAGCATCCCTCCGATTGGATCGGATAAATTGACTGGCATCATTATAACGGGTGCAGCCGATATTGACTGGATTGATATTGTCCTTTAGATATGCGATCAATCCATCAACGCAACAGGCGCTGCTCCCAGGGCTTCAGCAAGGCCGCTAAGCGACGTGCGGTGCCAGAGTCGGGGTTGTTTCACCTGATTAAAGCAAAAACCCGGCAACACCGGGTTTTTCAAGGCTGGGGGTGAAGGAGTCGAACCTCCATATACAGATTCAGAGTCTGCTGTCCTGCCATTAGACGAACCCCCACTGCGAATTAACGTGGGATATATTTTACCAAATACACCTGAAACTATCAAGGGCTGCCCAGTGGTTTCGTTCGAATATGACCTTTGTCATGCCCCTTTCAGCTTTCTTGGCGATCGCATCGCCACACTTTCCACCAAACCAATACCTAACATTAACGAAAGCAGCGAACTGCCGCCGTAGCTGACGAAAGGCAGGGTCAGCCCCGTGACAGGAAGTACATTCAGATTAACCCCGATATTGACCATCGACTGGAAGAAGATTAATACGCCAAAGCCATAAGCAATCAGGGAGCCAAAAACATCCGTAGCATTTTGGGCAATCCGGATACACCGTAAAATCACAATGACCAGCAGAATGATGACAAAAGCTGTCCCCACAAAGCCAAAATCAGCCGCGAGGACTGAAAAGATAAAGTCGGTATGCCGTACCTTAAGGAACCGCAGCTGGACTTGAGTGGATTGATTGTAGCCCTGACCGAACCATCCGCCGGTACCAATCGTGATCAGGGCCTGATCCACATTATAAGTTTCACCATAACTGGCTTCAGGATCAGGGAAGAGGAAATTTGAAATCCGGTCTTTCTGATAATCCTCGAGAAAAGAAAAACCCGTGGCAAGACCAATCAGAATAACGAGCAGGATAATGCCAATTACGATAAAGATGAATTTCATCCGGATACCAGTGATCCAGAGGAAAGCCGCCCAAATGACAAGCAGCACGATTGTTGTACTGAGGTTTGGCTGCAGGAAAATCCAGATCACGATCCCACCCACCAACAAACCGCTGCGCAATATGACTGAGGTTTTTTGCGCGGTGTAATAATGATTAGCAAAGAAATTCGCCAAAGCCAAAATAATGACAATCTTCGCTATCTCGGCTGGCTGGATCAGAATGCTCCCCACCTCCAGCCAGCGAACGGAGCCAAAACGCGCCTCCGCCGTAAAGACAAACAGCAGGAAACCAATGGTGACGATATACATCACTGGGATCAGTGTGATCCAATACTTGTAATCCAGGGCTGCAACGACGAAAAGAACAACCAGGCTGATAAGGAGAAATATCGTCTGCCGGCGAGGATGTCCTTCCAATGTCGCATTGCCCGCGATCGAACTGCGGATCATAGCAATCCCGATGATTGACAGGATCAGCACAACACCGAACAATATGAAATCAAAATTCTGCCAGAGGTTCCGACGATTATTCATAATAAAAACTAGAAAAACTCAGCCCCGAGGCCGAGGTTTCATCAACGGGATATTGGCAATTAAAGTCTGTTCCCGCCCATCATTCTTGATCTCGATCTCAGTATGCCTGGTATCAATTTTGACATAATCGGAGATCACCTCGATCAGACGGTCCTTCAGCGACCGAAGGTTTTCGGGGCTGAGGTCTGTCCGGTCATGAATCAAAACCAGGCTCAGGCGCTCCTTCGCCTGGCTCGCACTTGAGTGCTGTTTCCGGGTTAGTCGATCAAGGAACGATGCCATTTTATCCTCCTCCAGAGATGATCTTTCCCAAGCGGTTAAAGAGCCCTTCCTTCTCATTTAAATCCAGCCAGGGGACTTCCTCGCCCTTCACCCTTCTTGCGATATTGACGAAAGAACGACCGGCCAGGCATTTCTCATTCAACGCGATCGGTTGGCCCTGATTTGTGCTGATGATGACATTTTCATCCTCTGGAACAATGCCAATCAGGGGGATGGCAAGCAGTTCAACCACATCCTCTGCTGAAAGCATATCACCGCGCTTGACCATCGCCGTTTTTAAACGGTTGATCACCAGTTTGGCCGGGCCGCGTTCTTCAGCCTCCACCAGCCCGATGATCCGATCAGCGTCGCGGACAGCGGAAACTTCCGGGTTTGTGACCACCAGCACCTCATCCGCTGGGGCAATTGCATTGCGGAAACCGCGCTCAATTCCGGCTGGCGAATCAATAATGATCCAATCCACATCTTCCCGTAAGGTGTCACATAGTTTGATCATATCGCTAGGTGAGACGGCATTCTTGTCGCGCGTCTGAGCAGCAGGAATCAAATAAAGCGTTTCGATCCTTTTATCGCGGATCATCGCCTGTGAGACCCGGCAGCGTCCTTCCACTGCATCAACGAGGTCATAGACAATCCGGTTCTCCAATCCAAGCACCACATCCAGATTTCGTAAACCAATATCGGAGTCGATGCACACCACTTTATTGCCCATGGAAGCCAAAGCAACCCCAAGGTTTGCCGCTGTTGTTGTCTTACCAACACCGCCCTTTCCGGACGTGATGGTTATCACTTTACCACTCATAATTCTCCTTGTATTTACATTTGCCAAGATTCGGCTATGATTTGATCTCCATTGATGCTGGCAACCTCCGGTTGGGGATCTTTATCCCCTTTCGGAGCAATCGCGACCTTTGTCGCAATCCTTAACTGCAAAGGAGAAAGGTCCAATGCACATATTACCGCTGTCTCATCACCTTCTGCGCCGGCATGAACAGTACCCAGAAGCCGCCCCCAGACCACAACCGACCCCGATGCGATGATCTCTGCACCCGGGTTCACATCACCAAGAACGACCACGTGACCATGATAAGCCACTTTGAAGCCGGAACGCATCGTCCGATGGATCATGACAGCGTTCTCACCTGGCAACACAGTATCCAGCGGTTTGAGCTTTCGCGCAGGCTTTTCCTGTGGTGAATCTGGCAGGGATTTCAACCCCAATAATTGGGCTGTTTCCAGAGTAACAATCGAATGGCTGTGAATTGCCGAAAGGGTCACATCCTGGGCGAATAATATATCTCTCAATTCACCCAGATCCTTCGCCCGTAAAACATTATTCCCTACATCCAGGATCAATTGAGCACCCTGGAAAAATTCATACCTGTTGGTAATCTGGTCGATTAATTCGCCTTTGGCTTCCAACCAATCCTGGTCTTCAAGATTGACCAAAATGCCATCTTTAGTACCTTTAATTTCCATTAATGGTCCACCAGCGGTCCAGAAGAATTATTGTTGTTATCAGCATGTGCTGAATTATACAACACCCAGGCCGAACTCAACCACGTCTTACTCGCCATCATAAGTGTCGGTTGCCTTCATTTCGAAATAGGCATCAATCACCTGCCGGACTATCGGTGCTGAAAAAGTAGAACCTTCTTTACCACTATAAACAAAAGCCACAACAGCGATCTCAGGATTATCCCAGGGTGCATAACCCACATACCAGGCGTGAGCCGGCCAGGCTTCTGGTTTACAGAGGTCCTGCGCCTGGGCAACGTCATCACAATACTCAGCAGTCCCTGTCTTGCCGGCGGAATTATAGGGATCACCATCAAATTGAAGTTCCGCAGTCCCATCTGTGACTACCAGCCGCATCCCTTCATTCGCCAGCTGGACAACCCAGGGTTGAACGGTCTTGGTCTCGCCAGTTGTGACGTTATCGTCGTACACATTGATCACTGGGTCGGTCGTAATATTCCAGCGTTCGGTCGGTTGGTTGTCTTCAACAATTGTCCCGTCTGGTTCTGTGATCATATCTAAAATCGTCACATCCATTAAGTGACCACCGTTGGCAATCGTGGCAATCGAATTGAGTACCTGGAGTGGTGTGGCAAGGACATAACCCTGACCCATGGTGGCAATATAAGTATCCCCAATGGACCAGTTTTCGCTCACGGTGATCCGTTTCCAGGTAGGATCCGGAATGAGTCCCTCGGCTTCACCAGGCAGCTCAATACCCGATAAGGTGCCATAACCTAGCGCTCGGGCATATTCACCCATCCGCCAGATTCCAAGACCGATGTCATCCACCTCTCCTTCAAAACCACCCCCCACTTTATACCAGTAAATATCACAGGAATAAGCGACACCCCAAAGGAAATTTACATCCCCATGGCCTTCACGGTCCCAGCAGACATACTTTCTCGGTGTGCCAGGATCATTTTCATAATATCTCTCAGTAATGGTAATCGTACCGGGGCAATTGACCGTCTGTTCTGGGGTGACCACACCTTCATTCAATATGCCCAACGCAGGAGCTACTTTGAACACAGATCCCGGCGGTAATTCCGCAGAAATTGCGGTATTGAACAAAGGCCGCTGGGGGTCTTCACTCAACTGTTCATAATAATATCCTGGGATAGCCTGTTCCATGCGGTTATTTTCGTAATTTGGATAACTTACCAAGGCCAGGATCTCCCCTGTTTGGGGAACAATCGCGATCACCACGCCGCTATTCGCCAAGGTTTTTCCTGAATACGCATTCCAATATTCGATCTCACTGATCAATGCTTCCCGAGCTACGGATTGCAGTCGAGAGTCAATCGTTAAGGTGACATCATTCCCTGGGACCGGGTCTATGGGTTCCTCCAGATTGCGAATGATCTCTCCAGCCACATTGACTTCAACCGTCCGGGTACCATTGGTACCGGAAAGTATTTCATTCAAGGACTGTTCAACACCAGCATAACCAACTTTATCGCGGTTAGGGTCAAGACCCAAATCGACATAATATTCTTCCAGAGCAGCAGGCACAGGCCCCAGAAAACCAATGATTTCCGCAGTAAGTTCTCCTGTTGGATACTGCCGGACCGGGGAGATTTCAACATCAATGCCCGCCCACTTCTCACGATTTTCCATCACGATCATGGCCACATCCTGCGAGACATTACACTTAATGGCCGTTGCCTGATAAGGCCAGTTGGTCTCAGCAATGTAGACAATTTCCGAGATGCCCAAATCGTTATAGCATGGTGTAAAATACCGGACCGTTTCCTCATCCGTATCGCCCCTGGTGACCGGAATATCGATCAATTCTGATAATTCCCGGAAGATCTGCTGAATATCGCCATCATCTTCCGGTAGATAACCAGGTGTAACGACAACATTATATGAAGGGACATTCTGCGCCAAAACAAAACCGTTCCGGTCATAAATAGTCCCGCGCACGGCCGGGTCGCTGATAACCTGCGTGCGGTTCTCATCCGCCTGGGCGATAAAATCAGCGCCCTGCAGAATCTGGATATCAAAAAGCCGCAGCAGATAATATCCAAAGATCATCCCAACCAGAATATAAAGGATGAGAAAACGCCATCCTTCAAAGCGTTTATTACCATGGGGAGACATATTCATGCTTCAACCTCCAGAGGGTAAATTCGCCCAACCAAATCATTAACCAAAGCGAACATTGGGAGGGCAAAAATTAAGTTCAATAATACACTTGGAAAAATGACAGCATCCAGCGCCTGTCCCCAGGCAATCGGTGCACCATTTACCTGGAGTGCAACGACATAAATAAACTGTTGAAACAAAGTAGATAATAAAGTCACAATAAACATAGCCAATATTGGTGCTTGCCAAACCCGTCGTCGAAGGAGTTTAGCAATCCCAACCACACCCAGATATCCAATCAAAGGAACATAAAAGGGCATGGCAGAAAGCATACTGATCATAAGGCCCCCAATAAAGGCCCAGAGCCAGCTGTTTTGAACACGCTCGTTCAAAGCCCAGGCTGCAAAAAACAACAAGATCAGATCCGCAGTCCCATTAACCAGGGGAGTCTGGGAGACAATCGTGGTCTGTAGGACATAGGCAACCAGGAGTGATATGGCGCACACAAGGTGGGCAAGCACTTCAATTACTCCGGAACCAGTGGTGAAATATCAACTGCTTCGAAATTCATAATGACCAGCACGGCATTGATACTCTCAAAATCCACGATCGGTTGAACAGAAGCGGTCTGAAACAGGGCGTTATCGCGTTTTTGCGCGGATAGAACCTGCCCCACAAAGATATTCGGGGGATAGTTTCCGCCTAATCCAGAGGTCAGAACAACATCACCGGGTTCAACAAGCGAATCCAGAGGGATCATATCCAATGAGACATCACCCGTCAGAGAGCCATACGATTGGGCTTCAACATCCGCAGTTTGTAATAACACATTCACGACCGAGGTGGAATCGGTGATTAATTTAACCCGTGAGGCAGCAGCGATGACAGCGTCCACGGTGCCAACCAGGCCCTGCTGGGTGACAACCGGCATACCGTATTGAACGCCATCATCAGAGCCTTTATCAATAATGATGTATTGAAGAAACGGGCTGATCTCCCGCCCAATCACTGTGGCGGTGACATATTCATATTGTGGATTGGTTCGTCCAAAATCCAGCAGCGCAAAACAAATATCAGCCTCACCCAACTGCTCTTCCATTTGGATCAATTGAGTCTGTAACTGGGTTACCTGCGATTCAAGGATCGCATTTTGTTCCCGTAATTGGGTCACATCCCGCGGGGCAGTCAGGAAATCCCGCGCCGAAAGATAACGAATGGACATCCAGGACTCAAATGAAACCAGCGGATTCAGAGTCAGGTTAAAGACGGGTGTCAGGTAGCCGCTCAGTGCAAGAAACAATAAACCAGCGACCGCCAACACGATAACGATAGTTTGGACATTTTTTCCATTAAGAAATTTCATATCAAACAGATCCTTCGAACAATCTGGATCAAAGTTCAGTCAATTAGAAATAATTTGTGGATAAAGTTTAGGATAAAGTCCGTTTGGTCGGTTCTCTTTCAACACCAACCAGAAATGTTGAAAAATCGGGAATATTTTCCAGAATAAAGCCGCACCCCCGTGCCACACAAGTCATCGGGTCCTCAGCAACCCAGACGCGCACATGCAGATCGTTTGAAAGCCTGTCAGCAAGATTTGTCAATTGTGAGCTGCCGCCGGCCAGACAAACACCGCTGTCCATAAGGTCCGCCAAAATCTCGGGTGGGGCCTCATCCAGGGCATCCCGAATAGTCCGTACGATCACACTGATGGAGCTGGAGATTGCTTCCCGGATCTCAACGGATGAAATTTCAATTGCCTCTGGCAAACCAGTTATCAAGTTCCGGCCGCGCACATCAATCGTCCTTTCCTCCTTCATGGGATAAGCTGAACCGATTGCAATTTTGACCCTTTCAGCCATCCGCTCACCGATGAATAAATTATATTTATTGCGGACATAATTAATGATGTCCTGATCCAATTCATCACCGGCCACGCGCAATGAACGGGACACAACAATCCCACCCATTGAAATAATGGCCACCTCAGTTGTTCCGCCGCCAATATCAACGATCATCAACCCCTGGACTTCATAAACCGGCAATCCTGCACCGATTGCTGCAGCTGAAGGTTCATGAACCAGGTAGACCTCTCGCGCACCGGCAGCTTTAGCTGCGTCAAAAACAGCCCGTTTTTCAACTTCTGTTGCACCGGAGGGAATCCCAATCACAACCCGAGGTTTGGGCAGTGGGACGATGCTCTGCTGATGGGCTTTTCCAATAAAGTACTCCAACATCGCCTGGGTGATATCATATTCCGAAATCACACCATCACGCAGGGGACGCAGTGCAACCACGTTGGCGGGTGTTCGGCCAACCATTGCCTTCGCCCGTGCACCAATCGCCAAAGGTTCCCGCGTGCGTTTATCAACTGCCACCCAGGAAGGTTCATTAATGACGATTCCTTTACCGCGCACATTGATCAATGTATTCGCGGTGCCCAGATCTATGCCGATATCGAGGGAAAATAAACCCCAGAGCCAGTTGAGGGGATTGAAAGCCAAACCGGTACTCCTTATTAAACAAGATTGGTAATGAGGGCATTACCAATTAATCGCCGCTATTATACCATAGACAGCGTCCTGACATCTTCTCCTTACAACCAAAATAAATCTTACCTTTGAAGCCGAGAAGTGTCAATCAGACCCTCATTGACTTCTTTTCAGGCGGATATTTTGGAAACTGATCAGAATTAGATGATAAAATAGGTCAACATCAATCACCTTTGATCCATAAAGCAAAGAAAGGCTCGGACTATGAGCGAATCCCTGAACCTTTATCGTTTGCAGAAACTTGATACCCGAATTGACCGCAATAAAAAACGCCTGCTTGAAATCGATCAGGCTCTCAGTGATGACCGCCGGGTCAGAAAAGCTCAAATCGTCCTAAAAAAAGCCCAGGAAGCCGCCCTAAAAGCAAAATCCACATTGAATCACATTGAAGATCAGGTAGGAGATACTCGCCTAAAGCGCAAGACCACCCAGGCCTCCCTTTTTAGTGGAAAAATCAAGAATCCAAAGGAACTGCAAGACCTTCAGATGGAATCTGAAGCCCTCGGTCGTTACATTGCTAAACTTGAAGATCAACAACTGGAAGCCATGATCGCCAGTGAATCAGCGTGTGAAGCCCTGGAAATCGCAGAGAAAGCACTCCTGCAAGCCAAAGGGACTGCAGCAGAAGAGAACGCCGCCCTTTTGGGGGAAAAGACAGCGCTGGAAGAGGACCTCAATAAGGCCCTTCGTGAAAAGGACGCTGCCCTGCAAAGCGTATCAGAAAATAATCTGGCCCTATATCAAAAACTACGAAAGTCCAAAAGTGGTACAGCTGTGACCTCAGTGACCGATGGCGGCTGCAGTGTTTGCGGTCAGGAATTACCCCCGGCTGAAATCCAGGCTGTTCGTGCCGCATCCAGGCTGGTGTTTTGTCCTTCCTGCGGCCGGATCCTGTTCAGCACCTGATCCGTCCTATGACACACTGCGCAAAATAGCAATAAGAACAGAACCTATTACCTGGATCAAAACCATTAAGATCAATGGACTGAAATCCAACCCACCAATAGATGGAATAATTTTGCGGATGGGTGTGAGTAACGGTTCCATAAATTGAGACAGCGTCTGTCGGATGGGGCTGTAGGGATCAAGAATAAAACTCAACAATGAGTAGATCACGATAAAAATCGAGAGTACATTAACGATTGCGTTGATGACGATAATGATGATATTCATTGGCTTTCCATTCTCCAGAAATTCTTATTTCACCGGCCTCGGGCCAAACAATTCTGTACCAATCCGGACCATCGTTGCGCCTTCTTCAATGGCAACGGGATAGTCAAAGCTAGTTCCGATGGACAATTCATGCCACTCCACCTTGGGCAGTTCCTTACCGAGAAAAGACTGTAACCGGCGCAATCGTTGATAGAGGGGACGCGTGGCTTCCGCGTCTGAGAAGAATGGCGGCATGCTCATCAAACCTTTGATGCTCAGATGAGATAATGCTGCGATCTGAGTGAAAGGTCCGACCAGTTCATCCCAGCGATCTTCGTCCCAGGCCGCCCACCCGCTCTTGCTTTCCTCCCCACTCAGATTCACCTCTAACAGGACCGGCATTTGCCGGTTAAGTTCACCACAATAGCGGTCCAACAGGCGGGCAACCTTCAACCGGTCAAGCGAATGCACCATATCGAAATATTGGCAGACCAGTTTCGTCTTGCGACTCTGAATATGCCCGATCATGTGCCATTGGATATTAGGATTTTCACTCAGGGCTTCAATTTTCTCAATCGCCTGTTCGGGATAATTTTCCCCAAAGCAGGTCAATCCTGCTTTAATACCCGCCTGGACGGTCTCCAGAGGTAAGAGCTTGGTGACGCCAACCAATCGAATATCCGACGACTTCCTTCCGGATTTCTCAGCCGCAGCTTGAATTTTCAGCTGGACGCATTCAAGGTTGGATTTGATCTCTTCTACTCGCTCTGAAAAAGTTCCCCGATCCATTTGTTATTCCTCCGGGATCTATTATCACCCAATGCCATCAAAACCGCAAATCGACCGGTCTTGCCACCTTCAGCGCGGTGCGAAAACCAATTGCCCAGATGCTCTGCAGTGCAAATCCCGGAAATCTCGATATTTTCAACACCAGCCGAACGCAGAATATCTTGATTGGGCGTCCAAAGGTCAAGGTAAAGCCTTCCACCCTGTTCACGGAAGTATCGCTTGGCCTGTGTCTCACCAAAAGCCTCGGTAAAGGCATTCAGGGGTTCCTGACCTACCTCATAGCATGCCTGGCAAATGGAGGGTCCGATCCCGGCCAAAATATCCTTAGGCCGGCTGCCATAGCAGCCCATCATCTTTTCAACAGCCGCTCTTGCTACCTGCTTATAGGTGCCCTGCCAGCCGGCATGCGCAATCCCGATCACCTGATGGACAGGATCATAGAGCAAAATCGGGACGCAATCCGCAAACCGCATCATAAGAGTCACGTTAGCATTATCCGTGAGGATGCCATCCGCCATGATATGCGGCGCATTTTCATCCTTGGGCACATCCGTGCATACGACCTTATTGCCGTGAACCTGCCAAACATCAAACCTGGAGTCAAAGGGATAATCAAACGTCTCATAAATCTTCCGGTGGTTGGCAAGCACAACCTTGGGGACATCCCCGACCGTTCCTCCGGTATTTAGACTCGTATAGGGACTTTTGCTGAATCCACCCTGGCGAGTGAGAACGGCATGGAATAGAGGGTAACCCTTGAAAAGATCAAACTGGTAGTATTGGAGGCCGTTACGTTCCTGAAATCCCATTCGCCAACCTAGCTGCTTTTTTCGGCAGTGATCTGTTCACAAACGGCATATTTAAGTTCCATATCCCGGCGATTTTCCTGAACCGATTCCTCGATATAAGGATAGCCAAACCAGGCTGTTGCCAGACCAAAGCATGCGCCTGTCAGCGTCCGCAGGAATGGTGTACTTTCCCGCAGCGGCAGCCAGTCAAAGATCCCCAACCCCGTCTGACTGAGCAGCTGTGAGAAACCGTCCAGACCGATCGGTCCCAGCCCGATGATAATCCAGAGGAGCCAGGTCAGTGGTTTGATCTTCCGTCCAGTCAGCGCAAAGACCAATCCAAATAGGAGTAGTGCGGAGTAGATCGCAATATCCCTCTCGCAAAGCGCTACCTTATAGCCCATGGCGTCATTTCCCAGGAAATCGCGGGCTGTGTCAAGGTCGTATTCATCGAATCCGGTCGCCTGTCCATAGGTGATCACGCCATCCATCCCCGCCAATTCACGCGGGTAATAGGGTTGCTCTCCAAACAGGAAGAATGACCGGAAGGCCAGCTGATGGCAGAGGGGGCTGTAAACCTTATAAATTACCTTTGCAGGCCTTTCCCACCCAATTTTCATAAAAACCGGTGCCAGGAAAGCCAGCAGGACATATAGCCCGGTGAAGAGATTGAGAAAAACCATGTAATGATTGGAAAACCAGCGTGAGAAACTGTCAGACTTTGTAAAACTGATCGGTTCCGTGATCCGCTTAACCATGCCAGTGTTGTCTTTTGAGATGGCTTCTCGCAACCGCTCTTCGGCTTTCTGAAAGCCAAATATAATTTCAGCCTGGTCAAAAGGATGGACCAGTCGAAAAACGCCAATATCCAGCACGGGCGCTTTCTCGGAATATTCCTCGAGCAGCGCGGGAGATTTATCAATATCCACAACATGTAAATCATGGGGATGTTCTTCCTGAACTTGTGCCAACCATCCGAGGATTTTTATTCGGCTTTGGTCCTGACCTGAGATAAATAACGTTGCTTGTATCATTCCGCTATCCCAATCATTTCCAGATAGGCAATGATCATAGGCTCTGTCAATTCTCCGATATGAACCTTTTGGATCGCGCCATTGGCGTCAATGAACAATGAAGTCGGGAATCCCCTGACCTGGTATAGTTCCGCGACGACAAAATCCGGATCCAGCAGGAATTTCATGGTATACCCTTGTGCATCAACGAAGGATTGAACATCTTCAGCAGTCTCACCACCATCAACCGCCAAGACAACGAATTCATCGCCATATTTATCCTGATATTGCTGGATCAGCGGTAATTCCGAGCGACAGGGCGGGCACCAGGTTGCCCAGAAATTGATCAGCACGGGTGTCCCAGAATAATCGGAGAGAGACACCGAGTTGCCGTCCAGGTCTGTTAAAGTAAAATCTGGAGCAACATCCGCACTATCCTGATCGTTTTCTACCGATAGCACATCCGGTTCCGCCGTGGAGTCAACTGTTGCATTATCCACAATCTCAGTTTCGGCACCCGACACGTCTTCCTGCGATGAAGTTTCCATAGGCTGAACCTCTTCAGACTGTGATTGAGCATTATTAGTCAATCGCAGGACAACCAACCCGCCCAGAATCAGAACTATCAGGATTAATGCCGCATCAATATACCATCGCTTTTTTTCCACGTTGTACTCCAAATACTATTATTTAGATACCAAAGTCAATCAAGGAATTAACAGTGATCAATTGCTGATAAATCCCCAGGAATAGCAGCACACCAACAATAATCAGGATGACGCCCATCACAATTTGGGCAATCTTCATAGCTTTGCTGTACTTGCGCAGGATTTTAGTCACCCAGCCAACCCCAAATGCGGCAGCGAGGAAGGGAATAGCCATACCAAGGGAATAAAACGACAGGAGCATTACGCCCTGACCAATATTTGCCCTTTCAATCGCCAGTGTCAGGATAAGCCCCAGCGTGGGGCCAACACAGGGCGACCATCCCGCAGAAAAGAAAATGCCCATCAGAAAAGATGAGATCAGGCTTCTGCCCTGCCCCGCCTTGGATTGGGGACGCAGATCATAATCCAGAAAGGGGATCTTGATCAGGCCGGTCATGTGAAGACCAAAGAGGATAATTACCACCCCGCCGATCTTCGCCAGGATGCCCCGCGTATCATAAAAGAACTGGCTCAGCGCTGAAAAAGCCAGACCCAGGGTAATGAACACAAAGCTGAATCCTAGGACAAAGGCTACACCATGAAAAAAGGTGTTCCATTCGATTTTTCGGGATTCATCTTCCGCCTGAACCATCGATCGCCCGGAGAGATAACCAATATAAGCGGGAACGAGGGAAAAGACACAGGGAGAAAAGAAAGAAACCAGACCTGCCAGAAAGGCCAGTCCAATTGAAACATTTAAGAAATCCATAAATCACCTTTATTCAGCTACAATTTCAACCTTTGTTGATTTGTTCAAACCTTCGATAAAGATATCTCCTGCCTCGTAGGGCACCTCTGGTTGTGTCCAGCGGTAAATCCACTTGGCATCTTCTGGCCGGCAGTTCACACACCCATGCGAGCGCGGTCCCGAGCCAAAATAATTATGCCAAAAAGTTGAATGGATCGCAGCGCCATTGATATCAAAGAAAGTCGACCAGGGGATCCCGGGTATATCATAATTGCCAAAAGCAGGACTGGCACTCATGTGAATGGAAAGAGACTTGCGCCAAATGGTATGGATGCCGACTGGTGTAGTCCATTTTTCTTCTTCAGAATTCCAGGTGCCAGTGGTCACCTTGGCAAAGTAAACTTCCTTTTCCCCTTCATAACATGACAAGGTTTGGTAATCAATATTGACCTTCACCATTTTGTCACCCGCATCCGGATGGATAGGTGTCACTTCCTCTGTCGTAATTGGCCTGCAGTATTCCGCATTCACCCAATAGGTATCCGGAAGCGCACCGTATTTTTGTTCAAGGCAATATTGCACCACACCGGTATCCGGGTGTCGGCGTACATCAAAAGCCCAAAAAACCTGAGTATAGTAGATCCTCGGTCGAATGGTTTCCTTGACCCAATACTGGTATTCCGATTGTGGTTTGGTCAGATCCAGAGATGAGTAGGGCGTCGTGATTTCGACCCATAGCCCTCGTTCACCAGTCTCAGAAAGGGGCAACTCCTCCAGAGGGGTCTGGCGTTCAAAACGGACTTTCTGCAGGTAGTCTGCGTAGATATACCCTTCAGATGTTTCCACCCATCTCTGGTTGATCCTATTGATGTCAATATCGTCCGCGATAACTTCCTGATTCCAGGTCAATACCTCATCAAAATAAACTTTGCGGATTTCATTGGAATAGATGCTGGGTTCCGCCATCAAAGGAACAACGTCCCCGGGCCCACCGATGCACATCCGCCCCAGCCACTCACCCTCAGGGAAAACTGGCGGATCGTCTTGAAGAAGGTTCAATCCATTTAGTAACGACCTGGCAGAGTTGCGGCCAGTCAGAGCAGCACCGCCCAAAGCCAGAGCTGAGAGTTTTAGAAATTCACGACGGGAAAGCTGGTTTTTTCGGCTCATATCCAGATTAATCTAATCCAAAATGTCAACAAAGTCAATCACTGGCCAGATTTTCAAAGGCCTTTTCCATCAATAAGGCCTTCACTTTATCAATTTCCGGCGCCCACCAGGCATCCCCAGCTTGATATTTCACTTCGCCGCGGACGATCTGATAGGCCTGCGTTGTCCCCTTCCCAAAGGTCACATGGGGATTCTGGCGTTTGCGCAAATGCAGTGCCCGGGCGGCGGTATAGATCTCGATAGCCAGCACATGGGCCGTATTCGCAACAATCTCGCGGGCGTGCCGGGCGGCGGTCATCGCATTGGCGTTATGGTCCTCCTGCTCTGCTGAGGTGGGCAAAGAATGGACCGAGTCAGGCGTCGCCAGGGTTTGGTTTTCCAGAACCAGCGAGGCAGCGGTATATTGCGGCATCATCAGGCCGGAATTCAACCCCGCCGCTGAAAGCCTATCCACCAGCATGGGCGGTAAATCGGCGTTCAGGTGCCCATCGGTCAGGCGGAAAGTCCGCCGTTCGGAAATTGAGGCAATTTCTGCCATCACAATCCCCAGCATATCCATCACAACCCCGACCGGCTCACCGTGGAAATTACCACCTGAAACGGCTACTCCCGGATCAAATAACAGCGGGTTATCGGTCGCGGCATTAACTTCGGTTTCGATGGTGTTACGGACAAAAACCAGCGTATCCCAGCCAATCCCCTGAACCTGGGGAGCGCAGCGTAATGAATAAGCGTCCTGAATCCTGCCGGTGGCATCCACCAGACTGCTGCCATCGGTCAGCCGGCGAATGTCTTCCGCCACACGCATTTGGCCCGCATGGCCGCGGGCGGCATGCAACCGCGCGTCAAAAGCTGCCATGCATCCCATCACGGCTTCCAGGGTCATGCCAAGGGAGACCTCTGCGCCTTGCAGCAGGGTTTCCGCATCATAGACAGCCAGTGCACCGATAGCTGCGGAGAAGGTCGCGCCGTTATTGATCGCCAAGCCTTCCTTGGCACCCAGGATCAACCGTTCAATCCCGGCTCTGCGCATGGCCTCTTTGCCAGAGAGGGTCTTCCCTTCAAATACAGCAAAGCCGGATTCCTCTTCCTTGTCTTCTGCGCCCGTGGTGAAGACCAGGGCCAGATGCGAGAGTGGGCCCAAATCGCCAGAGGAACCCAACGATCCCTGAGATGGGATCACGGGTGTCACATGGTGATTTAGCAGCGCCAACAAAGTCTCAACGACTTCCAGGCGCACGCCTGAGAAGCCTTTGGCAAGCGTATTCGCCCGAACGAGGATAGCTGCCCGGACCACTTCTCCAGAAAGCGGTTGGCCTGTGCCTACAGCATGGCTCAGGATCAGATTACGGCTCAGTTTAGCCGAATCCTTGGATGGAATACGGTACTCTGCAAAGATTCCAAATCCCGTATTGATTCCATAGACCGGGTCGCCCTTCGCAACGATCTCCTCCACCCATCCCCGAGCTTTGTTGACCGCATCCCTGGCAGATGGTGTCAGATCCACCTGAGCGCCATGTCTGGCAACGGCAACAATGTCTTCAATGGTGAGATGACTGCCGTCAATCGTGATCTTTTCCAACGTAAATCTCCTTGGTTAGAACAATAGAAACCCCAATAAAACTGAAACCAATGGAACGGTGAGGTTATCAATATCAGCAAAAGGCAGGGATTCAATCAGAGTCGTCACGACCGCAATGATGCCAATAGGGAGCAGATAGGACGAAAATGGCCCGGTTAAGATCCCTTGCCAGATAAAGACCCCCAAAATGGAAATAGCCATGATAAAGCCACCCAGCAGCATTGTTAACGATCCGGCCAGAGATTTCTTCTGTGACCAGGGAAGTGCAGCGCTTGGAATTCGCTGGCCAATGATATCCGCCAGGCCATCCCCACCGCAAAGCATCATCAGAGCGACAATCCCAATGGGTGAATTTCGCCAGAATAGGACCGTCAGCACCACGAAGGCAATCCCATAAAAGAGGGGGCCGCGCAAAATCTCTCGCCTGTCCCCGGTTCGCGACATGGCCTCAACGGCGGATGGGTCCTTAATCACCCCGGCACCCACCAGTGCAAACTGCAGGGTGATGCCCAGCGGCACTATGGCCGCCAGGTAACGCGCAATGGGTGCGTTAGTAAAAAGAAGCCAACATAACACAAAAATTGGCCCCGTACCGATATGAATGATCTTGCGGCTGATTGAACTGGATACCCAACCCTTGTGGGCAAAGAAATCATTGATCCGCAGCCAGAAAAAAGCAATGGCCAGTGTGATCCCTAGGGCGAGCAGGTTATTACTTAGCATGCGATAGTGTTCCTTTTGTAATAATCACAGCAACCATACTCACCTGCGGTCATTCATGGCGCGATGAACCTCTCGGTCCATATCCCGCTTCTTGATATCCTGCCGCTTATCATACTGGCGTTTCCCTTTTGCCAGCGCAATCTCGACCTTCGCCCTGCCATTCTTCAAATACAAAATGGTCGGAACGATGGTCATCCCCTTGATGCGGATACCGTCCCAAAGGGTTTTGATTTCCTTCTTATGCAGTAGCAGCCGGCGTTCACGGTCCGGTTCATGGTTGAACACACTGGCCTGCTCATAAGGCGCGATATGCGCGCCAACCAGCCAAGCTTGTTTCCCATTCGTGCGGATGTACGCTTCTGATAGAGAGACCTGGCCGGCTCGGATTGATTTGATCTCCGTGCCGCGCAATTCCAATCCAGCCTCAAATGTATCTCCCAGCTGATATTCAAATTTAGCTTTTCGATTTCTTGCAACAATTTTTATACCTTCCATAATGTCTAATTTTAACACAGACTAACCCCTCGCTATGGAGAATATATCTGGTCTTTCCTAGCTGCTGATATTCATCCCTCACATCAAGGAAGGTATAATCAGGGCTGAATGACAAACATATAATGAAAAGGGAGAAACAATAATGGATATTAGTTTAGCTCTCGGCGGGGGCGGCATCCGGGGAGTCGCTCATATTGGCGTTTTACGTTCACTTGAAAACCATGGCTTTACGGTCAAATCGATTGCCGGAACCAGCGCCGGAGGACTCGTTGGGGCAGTCTATGCTGCAGGGTATACCACAGAAGAAATAGAAAATGCCGTCAATAATATCGGATCCCGATGGTTTTTAAGCAGAAACGAATCCAATCATCCCGCGCTTCTGGGCATCGGCACCATTGCCAAACATTTATCAAGCCTATTGGGCGACAGGACCTTTGATGAATTAAAAATCCCCTACGCTGCCACAGCCGTCAGCCTGGGAACAGGCAAAGAGTTCATTCTGCGAGAAGGAAAAGTGCTGGACGCTGCTCTGGCGACCATGGCTATTCCTGGTGTATTCCCCAGTCAGGAGATTGGTGGGAGTGTCCTGGTGGATGGTGGGGTTCTTGATCCGGTACCGGTCCGGCTGGCACGCTGGATGCGCCCCGACCTTCCAGTTGTCGCGGTTGTCCTTCATAAACGACCTGAGGGTTATGAGGAACCGGATATTGCGTTTCCAATTACTATCCCTGGGCCAAGTTCCATCACAGAACGCCTGGCAAAATTACGGTTGGTTCAGGCATTCCAAATTTTCACCAAATCCATGGAAGTTACCGGCACCCGTCTGACGGATATGGGCGTGAAACTATATCAACCGGAAGTGCTTATCGAACCCCGCGTCGGTCATATAGGCTTGCTGCAAAATGTCGAAACAAAAGATCTGATTCAGGCCGGCATGGAAGCAACCGAAGAGGTACTGACCAAACTTCAATCAGAAGCCCGTTGGGTGAAACAGATTGAAAGAGCCGTCAAAAATCGACTCAACCCGGAACCCCTGCCGGATATCTGGGAGAACGAAAACAAACAAAAGTGAGAGACCTGCGTAAATTCGCCCGCCAGACCCAAAATCGCTTGGTAATCGGACTGCTACTGCTGGTGGCCACGGTGGGCATCATCCTGATTTACTTCCTTTATGGCAAAAGCGCAGCCCTATTTGGGCTGCTGTGCCTTGGCGGAGTGATCCTCCTAATTTTCCTCATTATTGGTGTCTTATTATTACTGGAAATATTGGCAAAACATGACTGAACAAGTACATCCAAAAGAAATTATTGTTGACAACTGGCCATTTAAAGTATTGATTCCAACGAAGGAACCCGCCCGCGAAAAGAGGATATTGCTCCTGCTTCACGGACACCTGGGGAATGAAAACGTGATGTGGATATTGACCAAACCCATTCCAAAAGACATCATCATGCTTGCCCCACGCGCACCGGTCCAATTGGGGCCAGACCAATACAGCTGGCATCCCATCCGCCCCCAGTGGCCCGATTTGGATGGAACTTACCGAGACCTTGGCAGCGGTCTGCTATCACGGGTGGACCAATGGGTCAGGAAGAATGGGCTCAATGTCACCCAATATGACGTCATGGGGTTCAGCCAGGGTGCAGTGATGGCTTATGCCCTCAGCTTTTTATTCCCCCAGAGGATCAACAAAGTGGCTGCGCTGGCTGGCTTTGTGCCGCAAATCTGGCAATCCACAATGAAAAGGCTTTCCCTCTCGGGCCGGTCCTATTTCATCGCAAATGGCACTGGAGATGAGGTCATCCCCATTCAAAAAGCGCATCAGACGATCGAATGGGTAAAAGAAAAAGGCGCTCAGGTGACCTATTGCGAAGGGCATACAGGTCACAAACTCAGCGCCGGTTGTTTCAAAGGGCTGGGGGATTACTTCCGCTCAGCGTCCGCTGATCAGGGCGATCACAACCAGGAATAGCCCCAGAGCACCGAGACCGATAATTATCAGCCCCATCGGGACACCGCCTGCTGCCGTGTTGCCCAGGTCCATCGAATAAGTTGGAATCTCTAAAGGTGCCGGTTCTGTAAAGGTTGGTAGCCTTGTAGCATCCGGTGTCGTGAGGAACTGTGCCGCCAGAGTCGGGTCCACCGTGCGGGTGACATCCGGCGTCGCTGTGGCCGGCGGCTGCACCTGCGGCAGATCCCCACCGTACAGTGTCACCAAATTTCCATAAACCCAGGCTGTGCCATCAGGTTCAACCGGATATTCAATCAAAACCCAATCCCCATAAACGCCAAGGGCATTTGCTTCCTGCCCAACCAGCAAGACACCCACCAGCTCGCTTAACCGGCTTGGACCGGAACGGACATTGATCTGGGTATCATTGGCTGTGAGGGTATTAACCACGACATAAGGCCCGCGGGGTGTGCTGGTGACCGTTGGGATACTTCCCGTGGGTTGTTGAGCCAGCGGACCGGCCTCAGCAACGCCGGGCCGAATCAGCATGGTCAATGCCAATATCAGGGCAATCGAAGCAATGAATATCAATCTGGTTTTCTGAGATTTCATCAGGTACTCCAGGTAAAGGCTTCCCCATCAGCCAGTTTTCCTTATTAAGTCACCACATTATACCGTCATTTGCAAAACATACATGATAGGGAAAACCTACTTTTCGCCAGGTTGATTCCAGGTCCCAAACCATCAGATTTTATTAGGTTCCGTCCCTCATCTTCCGCTATAATAAAGTCTGTAATCGCCCCATAGAAAAGTTAAAGGTTCAAATTATGCCAGAAACACGAATCTATCATGGTGACTTAAATCCTAGCGACATTGCGCGGGACATTATCGCCCAATTCAACCGCGGCAATCTCCGGGTGCAGCAAATTGGCAGAGATCCAAAGATAGCTGTCCAGGTTGCGACCCGGCAATTCGCCCAATCCGGCGGACAGACTGCACTGACCATCACGCTCCACAAAGTCGAGGACGGCGTTTCTGTCCAGGTAGGCAATCAGGCCTGGATGGGTGTGGCTGCCAGCCTGGGGATCACCGCCCTGAGCGCTCTTCGAAATCCAATGACCCTCCTGGGGCGTCTCGATGATCTGGCTCAGGATATCGAATCGCTTCAACTGGAAGACGAGGTCTGGCAATTGATTGAAGGATCAGCCCGCCAGCATGGTGTGGGTAAAGTCCTTTCCGAGCGTTTGAACCGCTATGTCTGCCCCTATTGCAACACAGCCAACAAGCCAGGTGAAAGCCGTTGCATTGCCTGCGGCGCACCCCTGGGCGATATTCAACCCCAGACCTGCCTCAATTGTGGCTTTATTGTCAGGAACCTTGAAAGGGAATGCCCCAATTGCGGGGTGAAACTCCCTTCAAAATAAAGGAAGAACCGGTTGGAATTCCAACCGGTTTATAGTTCCCATTTAATTGAAAATCAAATTTTTCGCCACTGACGTCCATCCCTGCGGATAAACTCCTCTGCTGATTGGGGTCCCTGAGTGCCCGCCTCATAGACTGGCAAATTGGTCAGTCCCTGGGCTGCCCAGGCATCAACGATGCCATCAGTCAGCCGCCAAGCTTCCTCTACCTCATCACTGCGAGTGAACAGGGTTGCGTCACCCAGCAGGCTGTCCAGCAGCAGGCGTTCATAGGCTTCCGGTGGGTCACCCGGGAAGGCGTCCGCATAGGAAAAACGCATCTGCACCGGTTCAATCTGCATCACACTCCCAGGAGACTTTGCACCCAGATAGAGCGTGATCCCTTCATCCGGCTGGATCCGCAGCACGAGGACATTCGGCGCATCTCCGGCCAAATTGCGTTGCCCAAACAATGCCAGAGGCACCTGAGTATACTGGATCGCAATCTCGGTCACCCGGTGCGGCAGGCGTTTCCCTGAACGTAGATAGAACGGTACTCCAGCCCAACGCCAGTTATTGATGAATAACCGCACAGCCAGGTAGGTTTCCGTGGTTGAATCCGGCGCAACATTGGGTTCATCCCGATAACTCGGGACACGTTTACCATCAATCGTCCCGGAGACATACTGCGCCCGGATCGTATTTTCCAATGCACTTTGCCCCCCGATTTCAGCGATGGACTTGAGAACCTTCACCTTCTCATCCCGGACCGCCTTGGCATTGAAGACCGCAGGGGCTTCCATAGCGGTAAGTGCCGTCAATTGCAGCAGGTGGTTCTGGAAGACATCCCGAATCACGCCAGCCTGGTCATAATAGCCAGCCCGGGTCCCCACGCCTTCTTCTTCAGCCATGGTGATCTGGATATGGTCGATATATTTCCGATTCCAAAGCGGCTCAAAGATCCCGTTCCCAAACCGAAAGGCAAGGATATTCTGGACCGTCTCTTTTCCGAGATAATGATCCATCCGGTAGATCTGGTCTTCCTGGAAGACAGAATGGAGTTTAGCGTCCAGAACACGGGCCGAATCTAGGTCTCGCCCAAAGGGTTTTTCCACCACAATCCGGCGCCACCCTTGCTGGCAGGATTCGAGCTGTGACCTTCCCAGGTTTTCCACGATAGTTGAATACCACCCCGGCGGGGTGGACAGGTAGAACAGTGTATTCTGCACCCCAAGTTGGTGCAGCACCTTGTCAAGGTTTTGATAACCCACTTCGTCCTGAAAAGTTGATTCGATATAATAAGCATTTTCCAACAGCAAATCCAGGATTTCGAGATCAATCTCTTTATCGCTGGAATATTCCATCACACCTTCCCGCAGGACATCACGCATTTTTTCGTGACTCCAGGGCCTTCGGGCAAAACCCAGAATATAGAATGGTGATGGCAGCCGGCCGTTTTTCGCATTATCATAAAGCGCTGACATCAATTTCCGGCGAGCCAGGTCACCGGTGACCCCAAAGATAACAATTGCAACACCATCCGAACAGGGTTCATTGATGATATCAATTTCAGGCATGGATTCTCCATTTGTGTACTGTTAATTGATTGCTTTTCAATTCTACCTGATGTTTTATCATTATAATAATGGAAGGGTCGCGCTGAAATGAGGATACTGAAATGACTGAGATAACACGAATACGTGAAAAGCTTGAAAAGAATGTCTCCAAAGTGATTGTAGGCAAGCAAAGCACGGCTGAGCTTCTGTTGGTCGCCCTGCTTTGTGACGGGCATGTATTAATCGAGGATGTGCCCGGTGTGGGCAAGACCATGCTGGCGCGCTCTCTGGCGATCAGTTTGGGGGGAAAGTTCAAACGCCTGCAATGTACACCCGACCTGCTCCCCAATGACATCACCGGCGTTTCGATCTTCAATCAGGCCGAACAGGATTTTGAGTTTCGACCCGGGCCTTTGTTTGTCAACATCCTGTTGGTGGATGAGATCAACCGCGCTACACCCCGCACGCAGGCTGCCTTGCTGGAAGCGATGCAGGAACGCCAGGTGACCATGGATGGCGTCACCTATCCCCTGCCAGGTCCATTCATGGTGCTGGCCACCCAAAACCCTGTTGAATATGAAGGCACATTCCCCCTCCCAGAGGCGCAGCTCGACCGGTTCATGCTGAAAATCGATATGGGTTATCCCGGCCCCAATGAGGAAGCCACCATCTTAGAAAGGTTAGCCCGCCAGCATCCGATAGAGACACTGGAGTCAGTTGCAACGCCCGAGGAGATTGAAAAAGTCAAACCGCTGGTCTGGGATATCCATGTGGACGAAACCGTCGTGGATTACCTGATCCGGCTGGTCGAAGCAACCCGTAATCACCCCGATCTACTGCTGGGCGGCAGCCCGCGGGCTTCCCTGGCGCTCTACAAGGCCGGTCAGGCGCTGGCAGCGCTTAACGGCAGGGATCATGTCCTGCCGGACGATATCAAAGCGCTGGCTCGCCCTGTGCTGGCTCATCGCATCATGCTGAAACCCCAGGCCGCCCTCCGGGGGACCACCAGCACCGACATGGTCGAACGCATTCTCGATGAGACCCCTCTCAAGCTCAAAGATCAGGAAGAATAATCCATGGCGGATTTTCTGCCCTTCCTGATCTTCCTGATGATCCTGGCCGTGTTCCTGCAGGCTGGTCCTGCGCTCACGGTCTTCTACATGATCATCGGAACCTTTCTCCTGGGATTATGGTGGCAGAAACGCGCCCTTTCACACCTTAAAGTCTCGCGGCATTTCATCGACCATGCCTACCTTGGCGAAACCATCCAGATTCAACTGATCATCGAGAACACCAGCTTGCTGCCAATCCTCTGGTTGGAAATCCATGAGAGTCTGCCGGTCAACTTGCGGGCAGGCAGGGATATCAAAGAAGTTTTCAGTCTTGGTCTACGCGGTAAGAAGACCATTCGCTATGAGATCAACGCCTTCAAGCGCGGCTATTACCCCATCGGTCCGCTGGTCATCGAATCCGGTGATCCCCTGGGGCTGACCAAGCCCTCTCATATCACCATTCCCGAAACGCCCCTGACCATTTATCCTCGGATCGTTGATCTTGCGGCACTCGGTCTCCCCTCCCGCTCGCCTTTCGGCACCATCCGCAATGAGAACCCCGTTTATGAAGACCCAACCCGGTTGATGGGTAAACGCGGCTTTCAAAATGGCGATTCAGTCCGCAAGATTGACTGGAAATCCAGTGCCTCAAGCGGCGAACTGCTTGTTAAACTATACGAAGCATCGATCGCAATCGAACTAGCCGTCTTATTGGATCTGGATAAAGCCAGTTATGATATCGACTCCTTTTTTGATGCGACCGAACTGGCCGTGACCGCTGCCGCTTCGCTGGCCGCCTGGTCCAAACGCCACCAGCAATCTGTCGGTCTGTTCACCAACGGACTGGATCCGCTGGCTGTGAACACGCGCGCTCATGCCCTCCCACCCCGCAAAGGCGCGGGGCATCTCATCAGCCTGCTGGAACTTCTGGCGCGAATTCAGCCGGGCACGTCCTCCCCGGTTGGTTCCTGGCTGGAGGATGTCCAGGGTAGACTGAGTTGGGGAACCACTCTGCTATTCATTTCCGGGAAATTGTCGCCTGAAACCTTTAACCAGCTCTTTCAGGCTAGGAAAGCAGGCCTCAACCCGGTAATCCTCATGACCGGGCGCCCGCAAGACCTGCAAACGGACCGCACTTTCGCGGCCGGCTACCATATCCCGCTTTATACCGCCAGCTCTCCCTTTGAAGTTCAAGCCCTGGGGATGCCGCAATGACCAGTCAACCTTCCTCACCCAATTCCACTCAGGATTCCCAGAGATTTGTCACCCTCATCAATTTCCTGCTGGTGAGCGGCATGCTAAGCTGTCTGGCTTTCATCACCAATCACTTCATCGGCATTTTCTATGCTGAATGGGAGGTCACCGGGCTGCCCGTCCTGATCTTCCTCCTCTCCTTTGAGAGTCTCCTGGTGCTCTATATCCAATCACGAGTGGTTCGCTATGGCACCAATCCCTTTCTATCCACCGTCGCTGAATGGGTCCTTTTTCTGCTCATCGGTAAATTATTCCTGATGTTCCAGCCAGGGGCAGAAAATTTCTGGCAGGAAATCCTCTCCTGGCAGAATGGCTTCCTCTCAGCATTCTTCGATGTCCGATATGGCCTTTTGGTATTCTTCCTGTTCATCATTTGGGGCCTGACCCGGATTTTCAGCCCCCCACTTTACCAACTGGAAGAAGATCAGGAGTTAATGGAACAGGAAAAACTCGGTGTAACCTTCAATGACCGGCAGGAGGCTCGCCGGAGCCTGATGGGATTGGTTTTCATCCTCGGTTTCGTCATGGTTGGGATGACAACTATCCTCAAGAGCGATACGGAATTTATCCCCCTCATCCAAACCCCAACCCGCGCCTTTGTCATCGCGCTGATCTTGTACTTCTCTCTGGCCTTCATCTTCCTCGCTCTCAACCATTATGCCATCCAAAAAGCTCGCTGGTATTTCAACGATATCAACGTTAATCCAGACCTCGCCAAGCGCTGGCTGCTCTTTACGGTGGTCTTTATTGCCGTGGTAATCCTGCTGACAGTCTTCCTTCCCACAGATTTTACGGTTGGCTTCCTCCCCGTTGCCCAGGCCGTTTTCAAAGGTGTGCTTTATATCTTTGGCCTGCTCCAGTTTTTGTTCATCTTCCCGATCTCCTTCGCAATAACTTTAATAAGCAGCCTTCTGGGCCTCCAGCAGAGCGAACAGACTCCTACCCAACCTGCCTTGCCCGAATTTATACCAGAGAACATCCAGACAACCGGTGAACTCCCCTGGTGGGAACTGGTCAAATCGGTACTGTTCTGGCTGGTCTTTATTGTCGTGATTGTTCTGGCTGTTCGTTATTACATCAATAATCATCAGGGATTAAAGGCCTTTTTCGAGAGGATCCGAATTAAGGCCTGGCTGGTGAGTTTTTGGAAATGGGTAAAACGCGGCTTGCAAAAGGTGAGCGAAGCAGCCTCTGAAACCGTGCAGAAAGGTTTCCAACAAATCCGCGATTATTTCACTGAACGTGAGGTCCGGCTCCCCAGCCTGAAAGACCTGATCCGCCACCTGCCGCCCCGCCAGGCATTGATCCTCACCTATCTGGACTGGGTTCATTGGAACGATAAGCACGGTCTTGAGCGGAAAAGCTCCCAAACCCCCCTGGAATATGCACAAGCGGTCAATCAGCGCTGGCCGGATCTTAAGGATTACATCACACCCTTTACCAATGACTTCATAGCCGCCCGGTATACTTCTCAGCCAATTGACAAAGATCAGCTCGAAGAAGCCCAAAGCCTGCTCGCGACGATGAAAACCGCCATCCTCGAGCAACAATCGGGATTGATTGAAAAACCAGGTTAGCCTGCGTGCAAGGTATAGCGGACGGTGAACTGGGCCGTCCGAATGATCTTCATGCCCCGGAAGATTCGGAACCAGCCAAGCTTCGGATGGTTCTCATCCATATAAAACCACATCTCATGATATTCAATTCCGGGCCCCCAGGTTTCCAGTTCCTGCGGTGAGTCAACGCCAAATTGGAAGGCGGATTGCGACTCCATTTTCAGCCGGCGCTGCATTTTCAATTGGGCCATCTTCCCCCAAAGCCCCTCCACCCAGGTGCGGTTAGTCAGTTCACAGACCAATTCAGAATCGGGGAAGCGTTTTTGGAGAGCCAATACGAGGTTCTTCACCTCCTGCTCAGGCAAATACATAAAAATGCCTTCCGCAAGGATCAGAACCGCCTTCCCTTCCGCTTGAATTTGATCCATCCAAACATGATCCAAAACGGATTTAGCCAACAGTTGGTAACGGCTGTTTTCCGAGACCAGTTTCCGTTTTTGGCTGATCACATTTGGCAGGTCAAGGTCATAAAACAACACTTTTCCAGTGTCAATCCGGAAGAAGCGGGTATCCAGACCGCAGCCCATATTCACGATCACCCCTTCGGGGTGCTGATCGAGAAAAGCCCTGGCAAAATCATCATATTTTCGGCTGCGCAGGGCCAGATGGACGTTCAAACTCGGGTCTACTGCCCGGTTGCGCAACTGGCGCGCCATCGCGCCATCCTTTTCCCGGAGGATTGGGTCTATCCGAGCCACGATTTCCTCAGCCATAAGATCTTTCAGGATGGGATCGCTCCTCTGGCTCTCCAGAGCTTTGCTATAGAGTGTGAGCAAACCCGTCTCTTCTACGCCGGAAAAATCCAGTATGCCATTCTTTTCTTCCATACGTCCCTCCAGGGAGATATTCAAAACGGATTGTTTATTACAGCTTTCATTATATAAAATATATAAAATATAGATTCTATTGTCGCTTATAATAAATTTATTCATCCCTTTATTCAATCAGGAGCATTTATTTTGACTAAAATCATTGCTGATACCACCTGTGGCCTGCCACTGGAGGAATTGGCAGCGATGGGTGTGGATGTCATCCCCCAAATTATTATCTTTGACGATCATCCCTATCGAGATGATAACGAAATTGACACACCTACCTTTCTGGCAAAATTGAAAGAGTCGAAAGCCCTGCCAAAAACTGCTGCCCCACCACCAGCGCTCTATGAACCCATTTACCAGGCCTGTGTGGAAGCTAGCGAACCCATCGTCATTCCTACACCCTCGGCTGATCTCAGCGGCACATTCCGTTCAGCGGAGGTCGCCAATGAAACTATCCCGGAAGCGGATGTGCATATCCTTGACACACGCACGATTGCGGGTGGTTTGGGCATCCTGGTCAAGAAAGCCAAACAATGGGCCGATGAAGGGAAAGCGCCTGAAAATATCATTGAAGATCTGGAAGCCCTTAAAAAGCGGGAGGTGGTTTATTTCCTCGTGGATACCCTCAAATACCTTCATTTAGGGGGGCGGATCGGCGGTGCCTCCTTCCTGATCGGCAGTATGCTTCAGATGAAGCCTATCCTGGGCCTGGTCGATGGTAAGGTGACCGCCATTGAGAAACAGCGGACCTCCACCAAAGCCCTGGCACGGCTAAAGGAATTGGTTCTGGAACAATGTCCAAAGGGGCCCGAATCCTACATCACTGTCAGTCATTTCGGCGGGCAGGAAAGGGCTGAGACATTCGCTAAAGAACTGGCCGAAGCGCTGGACCTGGAGTCGATCCCCGTCTATGTGGTGCCGCCTGCAATCGTGGTCCATGCTGGCCCCGGTGTGATCACAGTCAGCTTTTTTAAAGCCGAATAAACGCCTCTTAAAGCAAAAAACCGCCTAATTCGAGCGGTCTTTTTTTATACTCACAATCCATCAATAGGCGTCTGATAATATAGCTTTTAAATTTTGCTCATCGAGTCTCACAGGATTCTTCTGCATACTGGAGGAAACCTTCGACTTTTCAATGATCCGGGGAAAAACCGCTTTCTCGATGCCAATGTCAAGTAAACCGGGAATATGCAAGGCTATCGCCAGCTCTTCCAGCCAAACCACGCCCTCCTCAATGGACGCATCGGGCTTCCTGGTGACCCAGGAAGCAACCTTCTGGAATCGTTGCAATAGACCTTCCATCCCAGGCAGCGTTTGAATGGCCCGGGCGTTATATTTCATCACATAGGGCAGTAAACTGGCGCAGATTGCACCGTGGGCCGCCTGGAACATGCCCCCGATCGGTCCGGCAAAGCCGTGCACAGCCCCCAGCCCTCCGTTTGCCAGGGCAAAGCCGCCAAACAGACTGGTCAGGGCCATATCCTCTCGGGCGGTGAGATTTTGACCGTCCTGATAGGCCATCAGAAGAGACCTTGCGCCGCGCTGAATGCCTTCAGCAGAGATAATATCAGTCATGGGGTTGGCCCGTTTGGAGACGTAAGCTTCGATCACCTGGGTCAACGCGTCCATGCCGGTGCTGGCCGTCACTGAGGGCGGCATGGTCAATGTCAGTTCGGGATCAACAATCGCCACCCTGGGGATCATCAGAGGACTGCGCATGCTGACTTTCACATGGTGTTCCGGGGAGGAAATCACCGCATTCCGGGTGACTTCCGCGCCCGTCCCGGCCGTGGTCGGCAGGGCAATCATCGGAGCTGCCCGGTTGGCAATCTTCTGCCCTTTGCCCACCACCTCAAGATAGTCCATCAGCTTACCCGTATTAGTCAACAGGGCAGAAATTGCCTTGGCCGAATCTAAAGACGAACCGCCGCCAAATCCCACAACAAATTCACAGGCTTCATCTTTTGCCTGCTGAAGACCCCGGTCAATAGTCGGGATATCCGGCTCATATCCCACTCGGAAGACACTCACCCCCACACCAGCATCTTCCAACACTTCCAGCAAAGGCTCCAAAGGCACGGAACCGCTTCCGGTGACCACCAGCACTTTGCGACCCAAACCGGGGGCAATCTCGCTGACCATTTTCAGGCTGCCGTTACCAAATATAATCCGTCCCGATGTCGCGAATTCAAAACTCATACCTGCTCCCAGCCGTTCTCATCCGGGTAGACATTGTCATAGATCTGCTTGGTCCGAGCTCCCGCCATCATTTCCGCCACAGTCTCCTTCCACACCTGGTAATGCCGGGTCTCGCGGTGCCTGGCAGGGTCATCTTTTGTGCGGTAAACTTCTACCAGCAGGAAACGCTCCGGTTGTTCCGGATCCTGCAGGACATCAAAGCGAGCAATCCCCGGCTCGATCACGCTGGCACTGGCATTGGCCACACAGGCCTGCCTGAAAGCATCCACCTGATCCGGTTTGACCTCGCAATAGACATGCACAATGTACATCTTAACCTCCTCCGCCACACAAATTTACTTGTTGTCAAAACTGAGTATACACGAAAAGAAAATGCGTTGACATGCTGACCCCCGCCCTAATCCCAACCGTCCTTTTTGAAGACCGTGACCTGCTGGTGATCAATAAACCGGCCGGCGTCCTCTCCATCCCAGATGGATATGACCCATCCCTGCCCTATCTCCAGCGGATTCTCGAACCTGGCTATGGCCGGCTCTGGATGGTCCACCGGTTGGATAAAGGCACCAGCGGCGTGATGGTGCTGGCCCGCAATCCCGAATCCCATCGCAGGCTCAATCAGGCTTTTCGGGAACACAAAGTCCTTAAAACCTATCATGGATTGATTTGGCCCGTCCCGGAATGGAACGAAAAAGTCATTGATTTTCCCTTGAAAATCAATACAGACCGCCGGCACCGGACCAGAGTGGACCTGGCAAAGGGCAAACCTGCCTGGACACGCTGCGTCGTCCTGGACAAATGGTCGGTGGCTGCCCGTGGTGCGATCACCATCAAAACCGGGCTGACCCACCAGATCCGGGCCCACCTGCGGGAACTGGAATTAATCCTCCTGGGGGAAAAGCTGTATAACGCAGGGATACCTGAAGCCCCGGTCTCAGCGCCCCGGGTCATGCTCCATGCCCGGCAGATATCATTCCAACACCCAACAAACGACGAAATGGAGGACTTTTCTGCACCTTATCCTGATGACTTCAGAGCGGTATATGCACTTATCCGTCAATCCAGAGGTCCGGCCGCAGCGACTTGATCGACGCCACTTTATTCGCCCCCACCACCACATGATCCAATAGCGGACATTCCAAGAGCTGACCGGCTTCAATCAGGACCCGGGTCAGGTTGACATCCTCGGGACTGGGCGCAGGGTCGCCGCTCGGGTGATTATGCACAATGATCAGACTGGCGGCGTTATGCCGGATCGCCATTTTAAAGACCTCCACCGGCCGGACCGAAGAGGCATTTAGCGATCCGCGATAAAGATGTTCTGTGCCCAGGTGCCGGTTGCGCGAATCCAGCAGAATCACCCAGAGCTCCTCCTGCTCCAGCGCCATCATCTGGTATTGCACCAAATTTGCCACATCCTGAGGCGAACTCACCAGGTCCCGATTTTCAAATGTCAAGGCGTTGATCCGTCGTCCCAGTTCAATCGCAGCTTTGATTTGCGCAGCTTTAGCTTTACCAATTCCATTCACTTGACAAAGCTCTTTGAAGGTTGTACGGTGAAGGCCTAACAGCCCATCGAATTGGCGCAGAGCCTGCTGACCAATCTGGACGGCATTGGCCCCTTTCTTCCCAACCCGAAGCAGAATCGCCAACAACTCAGCGTTGGAGAGCGCTTCAGCCCCCAATTGCTCGAGACGCTCTCTCGGACGCTGAGATTCCTCAAAGTCCATTATTCGGTTAGCGCTGGCTGATTCTCCCATCATTTCCTCCCTAGCTTCACTGACATCAAAAAATTGGATAATCAAATACCCACCATGTTATAATATCACCATCTAAAAAAAGAATTGGATCTAAAATGGAATTCGTCATCACGGAATACAAACACTGTGACCTGGTGGAAATTTCTGGTCGAGTGGATAGCTATACTTCTCCCAAGATCAAAGAAACCCTGGAAACCTTGATTGCGGATGGGCATTGCAAAATTGTGCTCGATCTGAAAGCGGTATCATACCTCTCAAGTTCAGGGATGCTCACCTTCATCAATGCGCTCAAACACTGCCAGCAGGGCAAAGAAGGCAAGATCGTCCTGTCTAACGTCCCCCCACAAATCTTCAATAACCTCGAATTGGCTGGTTTTCACACATTATTTGAGATTTACGAAGATGTGGTTACAGCCGTCGGGAACTTCTGAGGAAATTCAATGACGACCAGGAACTTCCCGGCCAATTTCAAAAGCCTCTCCAATATCAGCGATTTCATCGTGACATCTTCGGAGAATGCCGGTTTTTCACCAAGTGACATTTATGCCATCCAGACTGCTGTGGATGAAGCCTGCTCCAATATCATTGACCACGCCTATGGGTGCGAAAACCTCGGAGACATCCAGATCCAGGTTACACCTTTGAAAAACGGAATCCAGATCATCCTCCGCGACGAAGGCAATCCCTTTGATCCTGACGACGTCCCGGACCCGGACATCTCCTCTCCCCTCGAAATTCGCAAAGAGCGCGGCCTGGGGATTTTCTTCATGCGTAAATTGATGGACAGGGTCATTTTTGAATTTTCAAACAAGAAGGGCAATACCCTCACCCTGATTAAATACAAGGGGGCCTGACGTTGGCCCCCCGAAACAACTCCCGGCAGGCTGCCGGTATGTCACCAAGCGGGATTCTCAGATTAGGTCAGGACCTGGCCTGTCACCCCGCGCTGGAAAAACAGAAAGTGTTGATCCTGGATTTCCTTAAATCCAACTTCAAATCCGAAGCTCATCTGGAAATCGATAAGACGTTTTTGCCACTGGACAATTTCCGCTCACCCCTCGAAACGCCCTTTGACCTTTCCACGCTTGCTCGGGTGGAAGAATTTAAAGGCGAAGATCATTCATACTGGCTGGCTGGCCCAATGTCCCATTGCGAAATTGACCTTGGCAGCCTGATCCTGAAGCGGGAGACTCCCTTCTCCCCAATCGAGAAACGGAAATTGGCGTCAATCAGCACGCTGATCGGCACATCTCTCTACGCCACCCTGCAGTCCATTCAGCGGGAATGGCAGCAAAAACAGCTTGAACTGGTGCAATCAGTCAGCGCGCAGATCTCTAAATTCAATGATCTGGATTCCCTGTCCTCAGCGATCACCCGTCTGGTTCAGGATACTTTTGAATATTATTATGTCGCCATCTTCCTGATCGATGATGAATCTCAGCAGCTCAAGTTTAAAGCCAGTGCCTGTTCAAATGAAAGCGACCGCCCGGATTTTGAATCCCCCTCTCATCCCGGCTTCGCTCTCGGTGAGCACATGATCGGCTATGTGGCCGAAACCGGTCAGGAACTGGTCGCTTCTGACGTAACCCAGGAACCCCGGTATAAAGAAGTGGACTCGCTGGATGATACCCGGTCGGAAGTCGTTCTGCCCCTCTCCGTGACAGGTAGAATTTTTGGCGTCTTTGACATCCAATCTGACCGGTCTTATGGCTTCAATGAAAATGACCTGATCGTACTGCGTGTACTCGCCGCCAACATCTCCATCGCTATCGAGAGCACCCGGCTCTTCGAGGACCTCCAATCGCGCGCCGACCAGATGGCAACGGTCGCCGAGGCCAGCCGAGCACTGACCCAAATTTTAGACACCAACCAGCTGCTCCAGCGGATTGTAGATCTGATTCACGAACGGTTTGGTTTCCAATTCGTTCACCTTTTCCTGGTGGACCCGGTGCAATCGAAGGTCATTTTCAAAGCCGGCAGCGGTGAACGAAGCCGACGTTTTGAGGAGGCACATGTTGCCTACGATCTGGATGCCAAAAAAGGCGTGATCCCCTGGGTCGTGCAGCATAGGGAAAGCAAGCGGATTAACGATGTCGAAAAAGAGCCGCTCTACCGCAATACGCCCTTCGCGGAGGATCAATCCGGCTCGGAACTCTCCATACCTCTCCAGTTTGGCGGTGAGGTTCTTGGGGTTCTGGATATCCAATCTGAAGACCATAACGCGTTCACCAGCGAAGACCAGCAGCTCATCGAAACCTTTGCTGATAATATTGCTATCGCCATCCGCAACGCCCGGCTCTACCGATCTGAGAAATGGCGCCGGCAGGTGGCGGAAAGTCTGCGCGATGTTGCGGGATTACTCTCCAACAATGCCGATCTCGACGATGTCCTCCAGGCCATTCTGGAACAGCTTCATAAGAACCTGCCCTGTGATGTTGCCGGCATCTGGCTGTTCGACTCCAACTCAACGGCCGACACTCCCATTGAAGAACGCCAACTTTATCTGGCGGCTTCCCTCGCTTCTGAAGGATTGGAATCGGAAGACCTGGGAGTTCTCAATTTCCTGCCGGATGCCTGGGTTAAAAAAGCGCTGACGCAGGAACAACCGACCATTCGCCATGCGGATGAGACCATCGGCCCAATTGCATCCCATTATAATTTCACGGAAGAATATTCCTCCATCGCCGCGCCACTACATACCGGTGATGAAATACTGGGGATGCTCACGCTGATCAACCACCAGCCGGGCCGATACGGCCAGGAATCCCAAAAGATCACCTCAGCCTTCGCCAGTTATGCCGCTATTGCGATTGAAAACACCCGCTTATACGAGACCTCCCAGGAACAAGCCTGGGTCTCAACCATTCTGCTGCAGGTAGCACAGGCGATCCAGTCTCAGACCAATCTGGACGAACTGACCCATACCATCGTCCGCCTGACGCCAATGGTTGCCGGAATTAAAGGATGTGCACTGTTCCTGCGTAATCCGTCCAGCGATATCTATTCCCTGCAGGCTATTTATGGCATCGGAGAAACCGGCGAAACTAGTGAGAGCATCCTTCCCTACGCCCTTCCAAACGCCCCACTTTTAGCCGAATTAACCCTGACCCGCGAACCCTTACTGGTAATCGATCCTGGCGAAGACCTTGACCTGCCAGAGCAACTCGCACAGGAACTAACCGGGGATACGCTGATCCTGCTTCCCATTATTGCTCACAATGATGTCCTGGGTGCTTTTATGTTGGCAAATGACTCAACCCTTCCAACACTTTCCGGGGACAATCAATTGATTGGTGAAGATCGTCTGAAAATCATCATGGGAATTATCCAGCAAACGGCTGTCGCAATTGATAATATTCAGTTATTGGAAGCCCGACAGGAAGAAGCCTATATTTCAACCGTCCTCCTCCAGGCAGCCCAGGCCATCGTAAGCAGTCCAGATCTGGTCGATACCCTCGACTCAATCGTCCATATCATGCCAATTCTGGTTGGGATCGAATCCAGTGCAATTTACATGTGGAATAACGCTGAAAAGAGCTTTAGCCTGACTGAATCCACTGAGAGAAACACAGAAGAAGAGGAAAGCCTGATCGGCACGTCCTATGCGCCGGGTGATTTCCCAATGCTGGATGCGGTCTTTGAAAATGACCGCCCGTTTGTTTTCCCCTTTGCTGAGAATGTCCTGCCCCTTGAAGACTGGGACCTGGTCTTGCCGAATGAAAGCGAGACGGATCCAACCCCGGTCCTGAGCAGCCAATTCCCGCTCCTGCTGGGGTTCCCACTTTCTGTCAAAGAGGACTGCTATGGCGTCCTCCTCGCATTGGATAAGAATATTTCCGCCAACCGCGAGAGACGCTTCGAGCTGATTAACGGGATCGCCCAGCAGGTCTCCTTGGCCATTCAAAATGATGTTCTCAACAAGGAAATGCTGGATCGCCAGCGGCTGGAACGGGAATTCCAGCTGGCCCGTGAGATTCAACAGACCTTCCTGCCCTCTCAAATTCCGCCAATGCCCGGATGGGAAATGGATGTCCGCTGGAACCCGGCTCGTCAGGTCGGCGGCGATTTTTACGACTACTTCCTGCTGCCTGATGGCCGGCTGGCGGTCATCATTGCAGATGTCTCCAATAAGGGTCTGGCAGCCTCGCTCTACATGACCGTAACTCGCACCTTGATCAAAGCCGCAGCCCTTGAATACACCTCCCCGGCTCGCACCCTGGAACGGGTCAATGAACTGCTGTTGATGAACTCTCAAAACGGATTGTTTGTAACGACCTTCTATGGTTTGCTGGACCTAACCGACGGCCTCCTGACCTACACCATCGCCGGCCATAATCCACCTCTCGTACTTCGGATGCATAAAAACAGAGTGGAAGAACTGGATAAAGGCGGCATCGCACTAGGCGCGCTGCCGGATATCCACCTTGAAGACCGCACCCTGACCCTTGAGTTAGGCGACTGCCTGCTGCTTTATACGGATGGGGTGACAGAGGCTTTTGATAATGATGAGCAAATGTACGGAACGGAACGCCTGAAGGGCCTGCTGCAATCCGTTTGCGGTGCCTCAGCTCATCAGGTCCTGACCCGGCTGGACGAAGACCTGCAGACTTTTCGTAAGACCGCGCCCATCAGCGATGACACAACGATTCTGGCTGTTTGCAGAGAAGATTCACTGGCAAACCAGAACGGGGACAGCGGACTTCCTCAGGACGCCATCAACGGTACTGCCGAATAATGCCTCCATAAGCGGCGAATGGCCATATCCCCCCATCACAATACAATCAACAGCTTCGTCCTGCGCCACCTTAAGGATCACTTCACTAACCAGACCAATATTCCTGCGCAGAGTAACATGCTTGCACATCTCGCCCAAATAGTCTTTCGCTTCTTTCAAAAGTGCTTGTCCCTTATCCTTGTTATCATTCACAACCAGGACGGAAATGCATTTTCCGTATTTCGTCGCCAGATAAGTGGCGATATAAAGCGCTTCTCTCCCCTTATCGCTGCCATCATATGCCAGCAGCATCTTATCAAAAGAAGTTATCTGATTCCTGATCATTAAGATCGGCCTGGGACACCGGCGCACCAAAGTGCGGATTCCCGAACTCAGGCGGGGGAAGATCCTGGCAACCGGCGGGTGGCTCAGGCGAATCACAACCAGATCATTAAATCGGGACCGCTGGATAATCGTTTCAGCAATTGAACCTTCAGCATGGACCAGGTTGCCGTTGAGCCCAGCCTCCAGCATACATTCAGAGAAGTTTTTCTCAACTTCTTCCTGATACTTGCTATCAGTATCCTCATTCGGAACCACAATCAATCCACGAACATCAGCTTGTTCCATTTCAGCCAATTGGATGGCCTGATCGAGCGCAAGCCAGCTTTTACCCACTCCACTTATCGCGACCAGAATATCCATAAAAAGGTTCGCCCCACGGTTATCACGCAGATCTCGAGGGTTCAGCCGGACCCTTTTATCATAGCGGGGCTCTGTCAGACTCTGACCGGTCTTTCCCCAAATATTCCTGAAGAAACCTCCAACTTTTTTCCCCTGTTCTGCGATAAGGTCCGAAGCTGCCTTTTCAGGACGGATGGGCCAGCCAACTTCCTGCTGGATGTAGGTCTGGTGATCCAGAATCCAGAGATAGAGGTCCGTCTCAGTACGCTCCGGAAACTCATTCAGAAGGCCCTGTTCGCGAATAACTCTGACCACAGGCAAGTACACCTTTTCATACCAATCTCGAACTGCCTCATCCCAGGGAATCTCCCGCGATTGCTCAATGCCCATATAATACCGGTGGACTTTAATATGTTCCAGCAGAATCTCATAAAGCCCCGGGAAGGTTAGCTGCAGATTTGCCTCAGACAGAATGCGGTCAGTTTGGGTTTCTACCAGAAAATCCGCATATTCCTCTTTTAGAATGATATCTTCCGGCGAATCATCCGGTGAAAGGGTAACTTTTGGCCTGATCTCGGTCACATAAGCCTCAACCATTTCAATGCCCATTTCCTTGGCAATTGAAACCCGGTGGTTACCGTCCAGAACAAAATAGGCATCGCCCAGTTTATAGACGCGGATAGGTGGCAGACCTGCGCTGCCAGGCGAGGTCATCATAGCCTTCACAGTAGCCCAACGCTGCCGGTCTTCATCATGCAGGGGTAAAAAGTTATGGTTGAAATCCTGATAACGATTAACACTGCCAACAATCGCATCCACCGGGATTTCCATTAATCCCTTGGATGAAAAGCCCGTGGCATGCAGCCGTTTGGTAATCTCATCATACGGCAGCAGTTTATCAGTTTTTCCGGTGATCAATCCCCATAGTCGTTGAAGTTCCGCCTTGGAACGTGCTTTACGAAAATCCTCCAGAGCGCGATTGAACTCAACCGGACTTTTGGAATCAGGCATTTCGTTCTCCTAATAGTAAAATTAACTTGACTATCCTGCCTCAATCATACTGAGTAACCCGGATTATCTCAAGCCGTCTCATTAATCTTAATTATATAATATTGCCTTCCAATTTTGATATATTGTAATAACCAAGATCGTTAACCCCTTGTTCATCAAATTTTCCCCAGCTCAAGCCGTTCCGTTGAGGGCGTGAAGCCCTTCACGACCATAGCAAATCCTTTTCATGCAATGACAAACCGCTTTTTAACATGCTATAATCTTCAAGAATGCTTACGAAATCAGGTTAGTTTATTGATTGAACCACTCTAGATAATGAGGTCCATGGCAGAAACAACACCAACAACACAGCTGACAATTGCAGAAGAATTGGAATATCTGGTTATTGGTCATGTCACAGCAGATCTGACCGATTCTGGCCCCGCGCTGGGCGGTACCGTCACATTCTCAGGATTGACGGCTTCGGCCATGGGCCTGAAAACCGGGATCATCTCAGCCTTCGATCCAAAACTTGATACATCCTCCTTGGCCGGCCTCTGGGTAAAAAACATTGGCAGCCTGGAAACAACGACATTCAAGAATATCTCAGACGGCATTCACCGCACGCAATTCCTTTACGAGAAAGCGGTCCCCATCAATGTTGAAGACATCCCAGCCTTTTCCAGGCCGCCTGAAATTATCCATTTGGGCCCGGTTGCCAATGAAGTGGATCCTACGATCCTGGCAGCCTTCCCCCACAGCCTAAAATGCCTGACGCCGCAGGGCTGGTTTCGAGATACAGATGGTGACAATCATGTGATCCCAAAATTGTGGGATGAATGCGAATATGCTCTGGGGTTGGCTGATGCCGCAGTAATTAGTGTGGAGGATGTACAATATGAGGAAGGGATCATCTCAAAAATGGCTTCCGAGATCCCGATTTTCGTTGTGACGGAAAATTATCGCGGCGCCAGAGTTTACTGGCACAATGACGCCCGTTTCATCAAGGCACCTAAGGTAAAATTAGTGGATGATACAGGGGCCGGCGATATTTTTGCCACAGCATTCTTCTATCGCTTCTGGTCCACCCGTGACCCCTGGGAAGCCGGTCGGTTCGCCGTTCAGATCGCTTCTGCTTCCGTCTCCCGGTCTCGCCTGGAAAGCATCCCAACCAAAGCGGAAATTGAACGGGTAAAGGTAGAAATTCTCAATTTCTAAAGGAAAAAATATGGGTTTGGGCAAAATCTATACCATTGTGAATCAAAAAGGCGGCGTAGGGAAAACCACCACCGCCATCAACCTGGGCGCATACCTGGGTTACTTTGGGCAGCGTGTTTTAATTGTGGATATTGACCCGCAGGCTAATGCAACAGCCTGTCTGGGTGTGGATAAGAATTCTATCGAGGGTGGTACCTACGAGGTTCTGATCGGTGCTCAGCCCATTCTCTCTCAAATTCTGCACAATCCCCGCTTCAAGCTCTCTCTCCTGCCCTCATCGCCTGCTCTCGCTGGCTCTGAAATTGAAATGATTGACCTGTTCGAACGGGAATACCGGCTCCAGCAGGTCCTTGAACCCATACGCTATCGCTATGACTACATCCTGATCGATTGCCCGCCCTCTCTGGGTCTGCTGACCCTCAATGGGCTGGTTGCAGCTCGGGATGGTGTGTTGATCCCTGTTCAATGCGAATATCTCGCGCTGGAAGGGTTGGGACAACTGACCCAGACCATTGATCGTGTAAGAAACGCGCTAGCAGAAGATTTGGCAATCAGAGGCGTAATCCTCACCATGTACGATGCCCGTACGAATCTGTCAGCCGATGTTATTCATGAAGTAAAGCGCTTTTTCGGAAAGCAAGTCTTTGATTCCGTCGTTCCTCGCTCGATCCGCTTAGCCGAAGCGCCATCCTATGGCATGCCAATTGCGGTCTATGCCCCGGGATCAAGCGGCGCGCAGGCCTATTCTGCTCTGGCAAAGGAATTGCTTGTTTCCGATGATGTCAAGGTTCCAATTGTGCAGGAGGCAAACTGATGGCCCGTCGACCAGGTCTTGGTAGAGGTTTGGATGCATTAATTCCCGCTGGTGATTCCAAAAAGTCGCCATCCGCAGGTGCGAAAAGTCCTCAGGGTGTCCTCCAAATCCCAATTGAAAACATTAAAGCCAATCCCCAGCAGCCTCGGACAGTGATGGATGAGGAAAAACTGAATGAATTGGCCGCCTCCATCCGTGAACACGGCATTCTGCAGCCTTTGGTTGTGTCTGCCTCACCGGATTCAGATGGCTATACCCTGGTCACCGGTGAACGCCGCCTTCTGGCAGCCGAACTTGCCGGCTTGAAAATGGTCCCGGTGATTGAACGTAACGTCACCAAACAGGACCAGCTTGAACTTGCCCTGATCGAGAACGTTCAGCGTTCCGACCTTTCACCGCTGGAAATGGCGGAAGCCTATCACCAACTGGCCGAAAACTTTGCCCTGACCCATGAACAGATTGCAGAGCGGGTTGGCAAGAGCCGCGTCAGCGTGACCAATACGCTTCGCCTGCTCAACCTCCCGGAAAAAGCCCGGGGTGCGCTGGCCGAAGGAAAGATCAGCGAAGGTCATGCCCGTGCCATTCTTGGCCTTTCCAATGCCCAGGCACAGCGGGCTGCCCTCAACACCATTTTGAACCTGGGCTTGAATGTCCGCCAAACAGAAGCGCTGGTCAAGAAGATGAGCGGAGAACGCCCCGTCGCCACCCCCAAACCCGAACCCGCACCTGAGATCCGGGAACTGGAAAACAAATTGCGAAATCATTTTGGCACAAAGGTCAACCTGAATAACGGGAAAAAAGGCGGCAGTCTGGTGATCTATTATTATTCCGATGAGGAATTGAACACTATTCTGGATAAGATCCTCTCCGAATAAACTCCCATGAAAATCCTGTATAACGCCAATCTCTATGCACCGGGTTTTCCCCGTGCAACTGCCCTCACCATTGCACAGGGACAGATCATCGCGGTTGGCACAGATGACCAAATTCTGGATGCCTTTCCCCTGGCAGAAGAAAGAATCAATCTAAACGGATATACCGTCTGGCCCGGCTTGACCGATGCCCATGTCCACCTTAAATACCTGGCTGAAAGCCGGGCCATTGTGGATTGTGAGACAGCCACGCGGGAAGAATGCCTGGCGCGGATTGACTCCGCAGCCAGGGACCTGCCGGCAGGCGCATGGATCCGCGGTCACGGCTGGAATCACAACCAATGGCCTGAGGGAATAGGGTCAGCTGCCCTGCTGGATCAGGTCAGCCACGGGCACCTAGCCTACCTATCCGCCAAATCCCTCCACATCGGCTGGGCCAACAGCCTGGCGCTGGCGCGGGCCGGCCTGACCGATGCAACCCCCAACCCCGAGGGCGGCATTCTCCAGCGGGACCGGGACGGGCACCTGACGGGTATCCTGTTTGAAGCGGAAGCTGTCAATCTGGTGCTGGATGTGATCCCTGAATGGTCCCGGGACGCCCTGAAACAGCAATTCCTATCCTTATTCCCGGAACTCTGGCAGATGGGTCTCGTGGGCGTCCATGACTTTGACGGCATGGATTGCTGGCTTACCCTGCAGGAACTCCACCAGGAAGGCCGCCTGAACTTCAGAATACGCAAAGGTATCCCTTTTGACCATCTCGATGATTTTGTCCGCGCCGGCTTAAAGACGGACTTTGGCGATGATTTCCTACAGGTGGGCAGCGTGAAACTCTTTTCCGATGGCGCTCTGGGGTCCCAAACAGCGGCCATGCTGGCTCCCTATGAAGGTGGCCAAAACACCGGAACTCTGCTGTTGGACGAGGATGAAATCTTTGAAATCGGGAAGAAGACCGGACAAAACGGCCTGGCACTGGCCATCCACGCCATCGGCGATCTTGCCAACCACGTAGTTCTGAATGCCTATGCGAAGCTGAGGGCTTTTGAACGGGAACATGGCCTGCCGCATTACAGACACAGAATCGAACACGTCCAGATCCTCTCACCCAAGGACCTCCCTCGCCTTGCGGAACTGGACATCGTTGCCTCCGTCCAACCGGTGCATGCACCTTCGGATATGACGATGGCCGATCATTTCCTCGGTCCCCGGGCAGCAACAGCCTATGCCTATCGGTCCCTCAAGGCAGCCAGCGCTGAGATGGTCTTCGGCTCGGATGCACCAGTTGAGCCGGTCAACCCCTTCCATGGTCTGCATGCCGCTGTCACCCGCCGACGAATTGACGGCAGCCCGAACGACAACGGCTGGTACCCACAGGAACACCTTTCGCTCGCCGATGCTCTGGATGGCTTTTCAGCCGCTCCTGCCCGGATATCCAACCGCGGCGAGCGCTTAGGTCGGATCACCCCAGGGGCAGCAGCTGACCTCATTCTGTTAAAGCAAGACCCATTCTCGGCGGATCCACAGTCCCTATGGGCCATCCAACCCCTTGCAACCATGGTCAATATGGACTGGGTTTTCATTCACCCGGAATTAAGTATCGAGGTTTGAAACTCAGAAGCAATATAATGAAATAGAATTTTGGGAATCAGCTATAATTATTGTTACCCGTTCACCAAAATCATGTATTGGTCCAATTTCTTAGCAGGTGAGCAATAAAACTCATGGTTCAGATACCAGAAGAACTTCACGAAAAGATTAAAACCATCCGGATGTCGTTGCACTTCAGTATTCACGACTGTGCAAAACTCCTGGGTATACCGCAGGGGTATTATCTCGCCTTTGAAAATGGCGAACAACACCTCTCCCTGCCCGATCTCGAGATTCTGGCACTCTATTTTGGCATGCCGCTGGAAGCCTTCTTCACGGATCAATACAAACGGCTTTATCAATTGACATTGCTTCAGGACAGCATCCGCCCCAATTACCAAATATTGCGCCAGAAAGTAATCCGGACGCAGCTGTCCCTTGAACGTCAGGCTGCAGGTCTTTCTTTGGAAGTGCTGGCAGAAGCCACCGGAATTCCCATGGAAAATCTGCGGGATTATGAAGAAGAATCCGTCCCAATCCCGATTGATGACCTGCAGAAAATCTGTCAGCAGTTAGGGAAACATCTGGATGCCTTTTTCCCGGATGAGCGTCAACTTTCGGAAACATTGAATCTGCCGGGAACAGGTTTCCAGGATTTAGATGCTGAGGAAGCCTTCATCGAGGGCGACGATCTGGACGAATCCTTTGTCCAGATCCTGGCAAAGCTAAGGCAAATTCCAAAGGCGGATCAGGCTGAAATTGCCAGAGAGATTTTAGGCAAATTGAAAGAAGAAGAGTGAACGGGTATCCACCCGTTCATTTTATTTATATCAATTTTCGGGTATAACTGAAGTGGTAGAAAGGTGTATATGCTTCTAGAAAAACCTTCAGCCAAAGCAGATCCACCAGCGATTGAAGCTTCACCTGACATAAATAATCAATTAGCTGGTTTCCTGAATCAAAACATCCAAACCCACCGCCATCTGGATTGGTTTTCTTCATTGGATTGGATAGGTCATCACCCCTATCTGGTCGAGTTCGACGGTGACCAAATCCAGGCCGCTCTCTGCGCCGCACCGGAAAATGCGGATGCTGCCTGGATCCGACTATATACTGTCTGCAAGGACATTGATCCCGCCATCCCCTGGGGAAGACTATTACCCCAGGCCATAAATTCCCTACAGGAAAAAGGGGTAAGGCAACTAGCAACGCTGGCGATCCACCCCTGGTTTGAAACTTTAGTGAAAGATTCTGGATTTGCGAACCGCCAGAATATCGTGGTGATGGAATGGCAGGGCACATTCCCGAAAAGAAAGAAACTTAATGAAGACATCATCATCCGCCCCATGCATCTGGATGACCTGGCCGCAGTGGAGGTCATCGATCACGAAGCCTTCCCTCCCCTTTGGCAAAATTCTCTTGCCGGCCTCAACAAGGCTTACGGTCAAACCGGCATCAGCACGGTGGCCGTCAAAGATGGTGAAATCGTCGGTTACCAGATCAGCACGACAATGACCATCTATGGACACCTGGCAAGGCTGGCTGTTTCCCCGGCGCATCAACACCAGGGGATTGCCTTCACGCTGGTCCATGAGTTACTGCACCAATTTGAACGCCTTGGCTTCTGGCGGATTACAGTCAACACGCAATCGGATAATAGGTTCTCAGCCAGGCTTTATCAAAACCTGAATTTCAAACGCACGGGGGAAGAAATCAGAGTGTTTGAGATGGATATTTAGACCCGAACCGACCTGAAATCCCAAATAATTCTCTCATTCAACCACTTTGCTAGACAAACAAACTGTCTTATGGCAAAATCAATACCGTCATTATTGATCAAGGAGAAAGCCATGAGTTCAAACCTGAGTAAAAGAGAGCTGCTGCGTCAAAAACGTCTCGAACAAAAAAGACGGTCAACAACTACTATGTTATTGGTCGGGTTGGCGGCAATTCTGCTCATCCTCGCCTTGATCTTCCTGCCAAACCTCCTGAACCAACTATCTGATCATGGTTTCGCCCTTGGCGATCCTGATGCACCTGTCACCGTGTACGAATTCTCCAGCTACACCTGCAGCCATTGTTATGATTTCAATGAAAATGCAGCCAAAGACTTCATCGCCAGATATGTTGACACCGGGAAAGTCTATTTCAATTATGTCAACCTCCCCGCAAATAGTGAAGCCTCTCTCCTCGCAGCGGAAGCTTCCTACTGTGCCGCAGATCAGGATAGATTCTACGAATACAAAGATCAACTCTTTGCCTATGCATTTGCAGAAAATGCCTATACTGAAGCAAATATGGTCAATTTTGCCAGCCTGGCCGGCCTGGATGTTGACGCATTCCAAGCCTGTTTGAACAGCGGCAAATTTGCCACTGCGTATGAAGAGGATATAAGGTTTGCAACGGCAAACGGAGTGACAGGGACGCCAACCTTCCTGGTTAATGGCCAGGATTTGGTCACAACCGGTGCACTGGATGAAACCATAGAAAAATATCTAGATAATTGAGTTTCACAAAATAACGGAGTCAAATGTGGAGCCTTGCTGTGGCAAGGCTCTTTTGCTAAAGTCCCCCGAAAAAGCTCTCCAACACCCAGGTGATCAAAGGGGTGATGAACAGTGCAGGCAAAAAGCTTCCCGTCCGGATTTTCTTGATTTCAAGCAAGCTGGAAATGGCAATTGCCATCAGGATCAGGCCACCTACCGCCGTCATCTCAGCCATCATGGCAGTCGAAAAGTATTGGCTGAAAAATCCAGCCAGAAGGGTTATCGCGCCCTGATAGACCAGGATGGAAAGTGCTGAAAAAGCCACGCCAATCCCCAGAGAGGAAGCAAATGCAATTGAGGCAAATCCATCCAGCACAGCCTTGATCGCCAGCATTTCAAAATTTCCCGTCAGGCCGTTCTGGATCGAACCGAGAATAGCTATCGGGCCGATCACGAAGACCAGCGAAGCCGTGACGAAGCCCTCAACAAATCTGGAATCCCCACCCTCCTCTTCGGCTTGAGGGATGAATTTCGACCGCAGGATCAAGCCCAGCTTTTCAAGCCCCTCCTCAATCTTCCACCACTCCCCCAAAAATGCGCCAATCAACAACCCTCCCAATGGGACCATTGGATTAGCCGTATCGATGAAGGTCGCCAGACCATATCCAAAGGTGAACAGACCAAGACCGGCCACAATGGTATTGCGTAATTTATCTGATAGGCGGGACCCAATCCCAACACCAATAAACGAGCCTATTACAATCGTACTAACATTAATCAGCGTACCAATCAATTGTTAATCCTCTTTGGCCAGTCGTACACCATCACCCGATGACGTGGATTCGGCGACTTCCATGATAAAGATCAGGGAAGATAATCGGTTTAGATAAGATGCCAGGATGGGCTTGTCAATGCCGCCCTCTTCCAGCAGGGCCACCACTCGCCGCTCCGCTCTGCGGATAATGGTTCGCGAAAGGGATAGTGCTGCGCTGGCCGGAGATGAGCCAGGAAGGATAAATCCGGCAGGCAAATCGGTCGTCTCTTCTACTTCGACTACCACTTCCTCCAGCCAGGCAATTTGCTCGGGATGGATGGAATCAAATAATCCCGCGTTTTCAGGGGACGCAGCCAATTCACTCATCAATTGGTAAAGATGCTTCTGGATTTCCAGTAAAATCTCGTTAAAACGATCAAGGGAAGTCAGTGACCGCGCCAAACCTAATGCAGCGGTCGCTTCATCCACGCTGCCAATGGCTTCTATTCGTGAGGAAGCCTTTGAAATCCGGCCCTCACCCAAATAGCCCGTATCTCCCGCATCACCCTTCCCTGTGTAAAATGGAGCCATCTTCCCCCTATTCTGTGGGTGTCGGCACTTCTGCCGTTTCTTCACCCGTTCCAGCATCACTGCGGCCTGAGAGGATATACCATTCCTGCACGTTATTGAACCGATCAGCAGATTCAAAGATTGGACCAAAATTAATCCCTTTGATATCCGAGGTAATGGCATATGTATAGACTGGGTAGAACAAAGGCAGTGAAGGCATGTCACGCATGAACAAAACCTGGAAGTTCTTATAGAGCCTCTCACGATCCGTGATATCCACAGAAATCCGAGCCTGTTCCAGGAATTCACTTGCGGAACGATTATCCCAATCGGCATAGTTTTGCCCGTTGCCAACCTGAGCCTGACCCCAGAAAGGATAGGGGTCCGGGTCTGGCGACCGGGTGAAATTGATATCCACCAATGCTGTCTGATAATCACGGGCCTGAAGGGCAGCCAACACTTCATCATATGGCCTGGCATCCAGGGTTACCTTGACCCCCAGAGCTTCCCAGCCCTGCTGGATAAAACCAGCAATCCTTGCATGCAGTTCAGTATCCGGGTAGAGGAGTGTCAGGGCAATTTCCAGCCCTTCTTCAGTCTTATAAGAAGCAGACTCCTCATCCCAGGTCGCGCCGGAAGCTGTAAATAGTTCCTTTGCACCCACCGGATCATAAGAGACCTTTTCTAGGTCGTTGTAATAAGCCCAGGTGCTTGGCATAATCGGACCATTGGCCTTGATTGCCTGACCACCATAGACTTTTTCGATGATCAGGTCCCGGTCAATGGCTGCCATCAATGCCCGTCTGAAATCTGCATTCTTCAGGAATCCGACCTCATTGTTATCCAGATTAAGATAAGTAATCGTGAGGATCGGCTCCCGAGCAGTATATATCGAGAGGTTTGGTTCAGCCAACACCGAATTTAAAATGGACGCATCCACTTCACCAATACCCTCAACGATCCCATCCAGATAAGCGGCATACGCTTCCCCGGAAGTGGGATAATATCGCAGGATGATCTCATCCAGATAGGGCCTGCCATCGAAATAGGCATCAAAGGCTTCCATGACCACGCCGACGATCTCATTATTCTCGACCAGCAACCGCTGGAACTTAAATGGACCGGTGCCGACTGGGGCCAGGTTATAAGAATCATCAATCAACACTTCAAGGCCCTTTCCGGCCAGGAGGTGTTCCGGCAAAATCCCAAAGGTCAGATAATCGAGGAAAGGTGAAAATGCTTCCGGCAGCAGGAATTGAAGCTGATACTCCGAAAGCTGAACCACCTGGACTTCACCCCAGAAGTTTTGCAGGTCAGTCGGAATCAGCGCATGAGCGGATTGCAACAGCCCAATGGTGTACATTACATCATTGGAGGTAAATGGTTCGCCATCATGCCAATAGACATCCGTCCGCAGGCTGAAATTATAGGTCGTCCCATCCTGCGAAACGCCCCATGATTCTGCCAGATCTGCCTGAGGGATCCCTTCGGAATCAAACTTGACTAAACCATCAAAAATCAGTTTGTCAACAGCATGGTCTGGCGGATTGTAAATATCCAGAAAGGGATTGAGACGGAGAAATTCACCCACCAGGGCTTCGGTGTAAACACCGCCTGTGATTGGTGCAGGTGTTGATTCCGTTTCCTGACCGGGATTAACCTGTTGGAGGATTAAAAGAATCCCAACAACCAACCCGGTGACCAATATTATAAGTAACTGCCATCTGAATTTTTTCATAGGTTTAAGATAAAAGGGCAACCCTTTTGGCGAGTTGCCCGATATGTCCATGTGAGATTAGATATTTCGCCAGGGTGAGACAACCAGGAACGAAATTATCCGCCCATAGATGTGACGGTTAGCAGGATCAGAACAAAGAAAACGATGCTCAGGCCAATGGTGACCCAAAACAAAACTTTTTCAATGCCGCGCCGTTGGGTATAAACGCCGCCGGAATCCATACCGCCACCCGTCAGACCTCCCAAGCCAACACCCTTGCTCTGAAGGATGATGCTAGCAATCAGGGCAATTGACGTTATAATCAGTGCGATGCTAAAATAATTTGCCACGAAACCTCCTTTTAACTGGAATAATTATACCCATAACCTGAAAAAACAGTCAACCCAATGAATGAAATCAAAATTGCCCTTCACATGCACACCCGTTATTCAGATGGCAACGCAAGCCATTCCGAACTCACGCACATCGCCGCAAAGGCCGGTCTGGATGGGATCATCACAACGGACCATAATATTTGGGTCCAGGGCATTGAAGGATATTACGGCGAAGGTAAAAATCGAGTAATGCTGATGGTCGGCGAAGAAGTCCACGACCGCACGTTGGACCCGCCCGGGAATCACATGCTTGCCATTGGCGCGCAAAAGGAACTCTCCCCCTTTGGGCAAGATCCTCAGCGGTTGATTGATCAGATTCAACGGAATGACGGTCTGTCCTTTATCGCCCATCCAATTGAAGACCCATTGGAGCGTTTCGGTGAATTGGCCTATGGCTGGCGGAACTGGGAAGTCCAGCGGTTCACCGGCATTGAACTCTGGAACCATATGAGTGAATTTAAAAGTGTGAGCTCCACGCTCACCTCCGCCGCGATCAATGCCCTCTTTCCAGCAAGAATGACCCTCGGGCCATTGGAACGCACGCTGATCCTGTGGGATGACTTAATCGCGACTCGAAAGCGAAAGATTGTTGCCGTTGGCGGCGTGGACGCCCATGAATTGGTTAAGAAATTTGGCCCCTTCCGGGTCAAACTCTATCCCTATCTCCACCATTTTAAAAGCATTACCACCCACCTGCTGATCCCTAAACCCCTGACAGGGTCTTTCCCTGAGGATCGGCGGATGGTGATGGACGCCCTCCGCGCCGGACATGGCTGGGTGGCTTATGACCTTCCTGCGCTGACAGATGGCTTCCGCTTCCTGGCTGATAATGACGACGGCACCTTCATCATGGGAGATCAGGTTAAAATCAAACGCGGGCTGACTCTTCAGATCCGCATGCCCCAAAAGGCCAACTGCCGCCTGATCAAGGACGGTAAGGTCATCAAGCATTGGGAAAACCGGGAAGTCGCCACCCACATCACCACGGAACCCGGTGTCTACCGCGCAGAAGCGCTGATCCCTTTCAAACGACAGCTTCGGGGATGGATATTTTCCAATCCCATTTACGCCTGGGGCTAACCCGCAAGTTAACCAGACATCAAGATTGAATGACGGGGTTCCTGCACCCTGTCTTAATCGTTTTTATCCTGCCAAGTCTATCAGTCTTAAATAATCACCTGAACAGCACCTGGTATGCCAGAATGAGTATAATTACTCTGGATAGATAATCATGAAACTGAATTTAGATCAAATTGAAGCACACTTACGGGGCCTGTTTGAAGACGGCCTCTATAAACTCACGAACAGCGAAGACAGCCAGTTCAATATCATTGAACAGCTCTCTCAACTGATTCAGGATAACCTCGTTGAAACCAATAATGAAAGAATCTTTGCACCTGATCGTTACTGCTTCCTGATCCCCCAAACGCAGCTGCCAAACTGGCAGGCGCAACCCAATATCCTTGATCAACTCACGGATAAATTAAAATCTCTGGAGAGGATGTACGATTTCCAATTCCTATCCCAGCCTCAAATTCAGCTTGAAGCTCTCCCCCAAGGTCCGGAAACAGGGATCACCATTAGAGCCAGTTTCTCATCTCCCGTAACCCATTTGCCCGATACGGCCGCAATGGAACCGTCCGAAACAGCCTCATCAATGACCACACTGCCTGCTAATGCGTTCCTGGTTGTCGGCGGCCGGTCAAACTTTCCTCTGGAAACACCCGTTATCAATATTGGACGCCATTCAGATAATGACCTAGTTCTGGATGACACGCATGTCTCCCGCCATCATGCCCAAATCAGAGCGATCAATAAACGCTATGTGGTGTTTGATGTCGGCTCAACCGCGGGCATTCTGCTTAATGGGAAGAAAATCACTCAGGCCACCCTGCGTCCCGGGGATGTCCTAAAAATTGGGATGGTCAATCTGATATACATCCAGGATGCGACCGCTGAACATCCCACCTCCGCAATCCTGATTGAACCAGACGATCCGCCATTTGGAGATAGTCACCCATGAACTCAATGTTATTATTTGTCCTGCGTCTGATCGTCCTCCTGCTGCTTTATCTCTTTATTGGGTGGATAGGCTATACCATTTTTAAGGATCTCCGTAAGCCCTCAGGTTCTGCAGGAAAGACCTTCATCTCCCCCATCACCCTGTTCCAGGAGGGAGATGACCTGTTTGAGCCAAAGCAGTTTACCATCCCTGAAATCGTGATCGGGCGTGATCCCGCCAACACGTTCCACCTGGAGGACAGCACCGTTTCGCTGCGGCATTTGAAATTATCCTACCGCAACCAACATTGGTGGGCGGAAGATCTCGAATCCACCAATGGCTCCTATCTGAATGGCGATCAGATCCTGTCCCCCGTCATCCTGACCGATGGTGATGAACTGAGGCTTGGTCAGGTCCGTCTGAGTGTAAAATTAAACTGAAACCGAAGAAATACTGGAGTTTTCCATGAACGAAATCCCTGTACTGGCAGTGATCGGCGGCACCGGACTATACGAATTCGAAGATATTACCAATGTCGAAACCCATCAAATTTCAACACCCTATGGTGATCCAAGCTCTCCAATCATTACGGGAAAGCTCAATGGGAAAGTTGTTGCCTTCCTAGCCAGGCATGGCATCGGGCATATCTTCTCCCCCAGCGACGTCCCCTATCGCGCGAATATCTATGCCCTGAAATCCATGGGAGTCAAGCGCATTGTCAGTGTGAGCGCTTGCGGATCCCTGCGTGAAGCTTACGCCCCCGGCTACATTGTCATCCCAGACCAGATCTTCGATTTCACCCATAAACGAGATCGCAGCTTCTTTGGTAAGGGTCTTGTGGCCCATGTCAGTGTTGCAGAACCTTTCTGTAAGTCGCTATCCGATCTTCTTGAGAAAGCCGTCAAAGCTCACCATGCGCCCTATCATCGGGGCGGCACCTATATCACGATTGAAGGGCCGCGCTTCTCCACCAGGGGTGAATCCCGCCTCTATCGCCAATGGGGACTGGACATCATCGGCATGACCGCTTCACCTGAAGTTTTCCTTGCCCGGGAAGCGGAAATGTGCTACACCACTATGGCCCATGTCACCGACTATGATGTCTGGCATGCCAATGAAGCCCCGGTGACTGTGGAAATGCTGCTCAAAACCCTCTCAAAGAATGTGAAACTGGCTCAGGATACAATCCGAACAATGGTGGACCTGATTGATCAAGAGACGAATTGTGAATGTGAAAATGCATTAGGCAGCGCCCTGACAACCGATCCGAACGCCATTGACCCGGAAAAACGAAAAGAAGTTGATCTGCTGGTCAGGAAGTATCTGGAATAACCGTGAATCGATTCTTTCCCATCCGTGAGCAGGATTCCAGGACTGACCGGCTGCAAAGCCTTCTGTTGATCATTGTTGCCCTGCTGGTTCTTGCCCTGGCGGCCACCCTGACGATCAGCGGCGCTGTTCGCTATCACAGCGGAAGCGAGAATTACCGTTGGAACCACTGGCTGGGCGTTCTGGGATGGTTTGCCGTCTTCGTCGTCCTGAACTGGCAATCCAGCCGAAAGCTCCCCCATCGTGATCCCCTCCTGCTGCCAATCGTCGCCGCGCTGACCGGTATCGGCCTGATGATGATCTGGCGCCTCTACCCTGATATGGGGCTGCGCCAGACAGTCTGGCTGATCCTCTCAGGTGCGGTTGTTTTTCTAGGATTTCAGTATCCCCAATTCCTGACGATTCTAAAGAAATATAAATATATCTGGCTGGTCCTGGGTCTGGTTCTGGTTGGCCTGACAATTATCTTTGGCGAAAACCCAACCGGCGCTGGCCCGGCCCTTTGGCTGAAGGTCTTCGGGTTCTATTTCCAGCCCTCCGAACCGCTCAAACTCCTGATGGTTATTTACCTCTCAGGCTTCTTCACTGACCGCCTCATCCTGAAAAAGGACAAGCTGGCACCCATCCTGCCAACCCTGGTCGTCATTGGCTTGGCCTTGTTGCTGCTGGTTACACAGCGAGACCTGGGGACAGCCATCATCTTCATGGCCATCTACCTGTTGATGCTCTATTCCATCAACGGCAGCCGCTGGATACTCTGGGCAACCCCATTATCGTTGATCGCGGTCGGCGTGATTGGTTACTTCTTCATTGATATCGTCCATGTTCGGCTGACGACCTGGCTGCATCCCTTCTCAGACCCTACCGGCACGTCATACCAGATCATCCAATCCATGATCGGGATTGCCTCCGGCGGCACGTTGGGGACAGGCTTGGGGATGGGCAGCCCGGGGCTAATTCCGGTGGCCGTCTCAGATTTCATCTTTGCAGCGATTGGTGAAGAAATGGGATTGGTCGGTTTATCGGTTATCATCGCCCTGATCAGCCTGCTGGTCTATAGGGCCGTAAAGCGGGCGAATCAATCCACGGACATCTTCAACCGCAATCTGGCCAGCGGCATCGCTTTTTACTTCGGTTTCCAGAGCATTCTGATTATCGGCGGGAATGTTGGTCTGCTCCCGCTCACAGGGGTCACCCTGCCCTTCATCTCGTATGGCGGGTCTTCCCTGCTGATCTCGTTCATCGCCCTGGGGATCCTGATCACAATCAACCAGATTCCTGAGGAACAAACCACCCAACAGGCGGCCCCTCAGAGCCGCAGGGTGAACTGGGCAACGATCGTCCTGATTGGTCTGCTGATTGTGGAATTTGTAGTCACCAGCCTCTATGGCTTTTGGTTCAAGACCAGTCTGGTGGAACGGCCTGAAAATCCCCGCTGGGTTGTCGCCGATCGTTTCGTACCGCTAGGCAATATTGTGGATCGCAATGGGCAGGTAATCATCACCAGCACGGGTGAGATCGGAGAAATCTCCCGAACCGCCATTTACCCGGCGCTCTCCTCCGTGGTGGGATACACCAGTTCAATCTATGGACAGACCGGTATTGAAGCCTCTATGTATGCCTACCTACGGGGTCTGGCCGGTGAGAGAACCCTTAAAGAAGCCCTTCTGGAATGGACCAACAACCAGCCGCCAGAGGGCCTAAACGTTCGCCTGACTTTGGACCTGAGCTCCCAGAAAATGGCTGATGAGCTGCTGGGCGAGGAACACGGGGCTGTCATTCTGATGAATGCGGCAACGGGCGAAATTCTAACGATGGCCTCGCATCCCTATTTCAACCTGGATACCCTGGCGGAAGATTGGGATTCCTTCAGCGATGAGGAGAACGGACCGCTGGTTAACCGGGTGACCCAGGGCGCTTACCCCATCGGCGGGACGCTCTTCCCCTTCCTCCTGGCTGATCAGATCAACATCATGACAACCTTTGCCCAACCGGAGAGGATCCTGTCCAGTTTGTCCATTGGCCCAGAATGTGCTGTCTCACCAGAATCGCTGGACTGGGCTTCCATTGTGAAGTATGGCTGTGTGAACGCGCAGGCCGACCTGGCCAACTACACCAGCCTGGCTCCGGTTCTGGATCTGGTCCAGCGCCTGGGTTTTTACACCAGCCCCGAACTTCGGTTGACCGTTGCCGATGCCTCCCAAACAGGGATCACAGACGAACGGGCCTTCTATAAAGGGCAAGACCTGATGGTCAGCCCTCTGCAGGTCGCCATTGCCGCCAGTGCACTCTCCAATGATGGTGTTTTAGCTGCTCCCCGGGTCGTCATCGGTTATGAAGATCAGAATGCAGCCTGGGCGACTCTGCCAAAGCTGGGGGCAAGCAGCACTGCCTTCACAAGTGAACAGGCGAACGAAATAACAACTCTGTTGGAAAATGAGACAGCCCTGCAATGGCAGACCATCTCCAGCATTAAAACTGATGAGGGATACCCAATCACCTGGTTTGTCGGTGGTTCAACCTCCAACTGGCAGGGACAACCCTATGTGATCGTAGTTGCCCTTGAAGCGGATGACCCTGAGGCAGCGACCGAGATTGGCCTGACACTTCTGAATCAGGTAATGAACTTATCCACCAAAAACTGACATAAAAAAAGGACTGTTTTCACAGTCCTTTTACTTTCTAAATAACTTTGACAAACCGGCGTTTTCCCACTTGGATGATCGCTCCGAGAGAGAGGACCATGTAAGGATCGATTGCCGGCTCGCCGTCAATTTTGACACCTTTCTGGTCAATCAACCGCCGGGATTGGCTCTTGCTCTTCACCAGACCGCTGTCCACCAGCACTTCCAGCAAAACCGGTTCACCTTCAGGGTGAAATTCGGGGATCTCGTCCGGCATGTCGCCTTTCTGGAACATGTTGATGAATTCCTTCTTGGCATGTTCTGCCGCTTCTTCACCAAAGAACGCGGATGTAATCTCCTTGGCCAACTCCATCTTGGCATCCCGGGGATGCAGATCGCCATCTGCCATCGCCTTTTCAAAAGCTTCAATCTGCTCATTCGTCCAACGCGTCACCAGCCGGCTGTAACTGCCCATGGCCTTATCCGGTATGCTCATCACCTTTCCGAACATATCCTCAGGCGTGGTCTCCAGGGGAATATCGTTCCCCAGGGACTTGCTCATCTTCAATTCCCCATCCGTTCCAGGCAGGATTGGCAGAATGATGCCGATGTTCGGTTTCTTTCCGAAATAGGCCATGATCTTGCGCCCGGCTGTCATAATATTGAACATTTGGTCCGTACCACCCACCTGGACGTCCGTATCCAGCTTGTAGGCATCGTAGCCCTGCAAGATCGCATAAAACAGCTCATGGAAATAGACCGGTTCGTCCTTATCCCAGCGTTTTCGGAAGTTCTCGCGTGTCAGGAACTGCTGAATGGTGAAATTGGAAGCCAGATGGATCATATCCTTGAGCATCAGGCCAGCCAGCCATTCCGCGTTGTAACGTAATTCCGTCTTTTCCCGATCCAAAACCTTAAATGCCTGATTGGCGTAGGTCTCAGCGTTCTCCTGAACCTGTTCTGGTGAAAGCACCGGGCGCAATTTATCCTTATCCGAAGGGTCGCCGATCAGAGAGGTATAGGTTCCGATCAAAAAGACCACATGATGCCCCAACTCCTGGAACTGACGCAGCTTCCGCATGGTCACTGTATGACCAATATGCAGGTCAGGTTTGGTCGGGTCATAACCGCAATAGATCCGCAGCGGTCGGCCTTCCTTTTCAGCCAGAACCAGCCGCTCCCGCAGTTCCTTTTCCATCATCTTGCGGGTGGTATCATCGCCGTAATCCGTTCCCCGCATCAAATATGCTACTTGTTGGTCAATGTTCATCGTTGCCTCCTGAAATGAACGGGTCCAATCACCCGACAGAACAAAAATAAAACGCGCCCGTCAATCAAGGCGCGTTCTTTGCCCTCGACGGGTGCTTCTCTTATCTAATAGCGTAATAATACAAATTACATCTTCCCATAGGACTATTATAACGGGATTTTTTAGGAAAATACAGTCCCGCGATCCATAAATAGGTTGGTCAGACATAAGCCACCCCATACCTGTCAATTCGCCCAAAGCTGATATAATCAAGCTGGTGTGCCATGAACGAACCGGTATTAGTTTTAAACTCAAATTTCCAACCCATCAACATCACCTCGACGTACCGAGCGATCAATATGGTCCTGGCAGAAAAGGCTACCTTGGTGATGAATGGTCGAGGAGTCATACACTCCGTTTCCCGTGCATTCCCCCTGCCCTCCGTCATCCGTCTGACCCGGATGGTCAAACGCCCCCGCCCCATCGTGAAACTGACCCGCAAGGAGATCTTCCGGCGGGATAACTACACCTGCCAATACTGCGGACGCCAGAAGAAGAACCTGACCATTGATCACGTCATCCCCAGACATATGGGCGGAGAGACCACCTGGAAGAATGTTGTCACGGCCTGTTCACGCTGCAACCACCTCAAAGGGGGGCTGACACCGGAGCAATCCGGTATGATGCCTCTGCGTAAACCGCTGGCACCACCAAGCACAGCAATTTACCTTTTTGGCAAGCATATTAACCAAAATCAAGGATGGCAGGAATTCCTGATCGGCTGGTAATATTTATCGAATTGGGGGAAGGATTAACTCAGCTCCAGCGCCATCAAATCTTCTGCAACAACAACCGTACCGCTAAAAGCCATACCCGCTTCTGTGGCCAACTCCACTGGGTTTGCATCCGGTGGATAATGGATCAACACCAGGGTTTCAACCCCCGCCTGGGCTGCCGCTTCACCGGCTTCGGCTGCGCTGGTATGACCCTTCGCGGAACCCGCAGCCTCATGGATCAGGACATTCGCGTCCATCCCCAGGCGAATGACGGACTCACATGGGCCGGTATCGGTGGAATAGCTGACAACGCCCTCAGGTAGCTCCATTCGTAACCCAATGGCGGGGATCATGTGACAGACCGGTGAAGCCAGAATGGTAATTTCCGCATCCATCAGGACAGGCGTATTTTCTTCTGAGACGAGGTCGTGGAATGCCACCGGAAAGAACTCGGTCCAGTTTTCCCATTCAAACAAGGCCATCATCTTTTGCATCCGGTCTAAATCATCCTGCAGCCCATGAATGGTCAAAGGCTGCTCGCGGCCCATCAACCACAAATCCATCAACAGCAATGGCAGCCCGGAGACATGATCCGGGTGGAAATGGGTTAGGATCACATCTGTGAGCTTCATGGGATCAATCCCAGCCTCAGCAAACCGGACAATGGGATTTCCCGAACAATCGACCAGCACCATCCGCTGGCCGCTTTCCAAAACAAAATGTGCATTGTGGTGGGACGCGTTGGGAACCGCGCTCGCCGTTCCCAAGAAAGTAATTCTAGACATTAATTTATCCAATAATTTCGTTTTTAATTATTCAGCCTGGTCCCCGGTTGGTTTTTCCTGCTTCTTGAAAAGAGTATCCCTGTGCCGCCAGATGAGAAATGCCGCCGAAGCCAGCGCAATAACCAGCATCAGAGTCTGGTTCGCGTTTATGCCACCGACGAAACTATTATCCAACCTGAGATATTCCATAAAAAAACGAAAAACCGGATAAGAGATCAGGTAGGTCAGGAAGACATCCCCACCCTTAAGCCTGTCCACAAATTTCCGCGTAAACCATAAAAGGAAGCCCATATTCAACAGATTGAATACGGACTCATACAGGAACAGCGGATGATAAGTCTCATACGCCATGAACTCTGGCAGCCGGTAAGCCGGATCAATCGTGATGGCCCAGGGCAGTGTAGTGGGGCTGCCGTAAACTTCCTGATTGACGAAGTTCCCCCAGCGGCCAATCGCCTGCCCCAGTGCAAGACCGGGCGCAAACACGTCCGCCCACGCCCCGAAGGGCACCTTGCGCTTTCGCGCGTAAAGGTAAAAAGCCAGGGCACCGCCAGCGATCGCACCTGGAATACCCAGGCCGCCCTTCCAGATCGCCACAGCATCCAGGGGATGGGTCAGGTAATACATAGTTGTGATCCCCTGTTCCACCATAGAAGCCGGAGGTGTGAGGATATGCCAGATTCTGGCGCCGATCACGCCGCCCAACACAATCCAGGTCAGGCTGTCCAGGATCACTTCGGGGTCTTTGCCCTGCCGCTTAGCTTCAAAATAACTCAGAATCGCGGCGGCAATAATCCCACCCAGCAGGATCAGGGCATAATACCTGATCGTCAGAGGACCAATTTGAAATCCTTCAACCATACTATTTCTCCTTATCTTGCCGGATAAGCCCGAGGGCCATTCGTGCCTGCCTGCGGACATAAAAGAACCTCTGGAGGGCCGTAAAATGGGTCATAATGGCTAAAATCCAAAGGGAGATCTCCGGGTATTGAAAGATAATCCCGGGTATCAGAACGATATACCGTTCCGCCCGGGTGAGAAGTCCAACCTTGGCGGAATAATTCAATGATTCAGCCCTTGCGCGGACGTATGAGACCATAACAGAGCCTAAAGCCGCAAAGAAGACTAAAATGGCTCCTCGCCAGGCATTTTGCTGCCAAAAGTAAATCAGCAGACCACCGTAAATGGCAATCTCTGAATAGCGGTCCGTGACGGAATCAATGAAAGCGCCATAATTGCTATCTTCGCCCCGCAGCCTCGCCAAAGCGCCGTCCAGCGCATCCAGCGGCCCCACCAGCAAGGCCAGTCCGCCCCCCCAGGTCAACTTACCAAGAGCGATCAGGACGCCGGCAATGATGTTCCCAACAACGCCCATAATCGTGATGACATTCGGCTTGAGCCCAAGCTGATGCAGAAAACCGGCGATCGCGTTAAGCAATCCGGCGAAGATTTTTCGTAGAAAATCGGTAAATGTCTGGGGTTCAGTGGGAGTTGGTGGAGTCATATTTTTAAGTCTATCACAATGTCATCAGTGCTGGCATCGACCTATTCCCCCAGGTCCGGATCATCTTCCAAATCAATCAGGATCTCACGCTCCCGGCCGCCGCCCTGAGATGGCCCCAGGATCCCCTTCTCTTCCAATTGGTCCACCAAACGGGCTGCTCGTGGATAACCCACTCTGAGCTGCCGCTGGAAGAAGGATGCGCTGGCATGTCCTTCCTTCTTAATCAAAGCAATGGCCTCATCCACAAGCGCTACATCCTCATCTTCCTCAACCCCAATGCCCACCTTTTCTTCCCAGGGAGGACTTTCAGAATCGTCATAACGATCCTGCACCGGTGTTTCATTCTGGTCGCCATTCCTCTGCCACCAGCGAATCACCCGGTTCAGATCCCTATCCGACACAATGACGCCCTGCGCACGGATCGGCAGTCCAACCTCGGGATGCAGGAAGAGCATATCCCCTTTACCCAGCAGCGTTTCTGCCCCACTGGTATCCAGAATCACCCGGGAATCGATCGAAGAAGCTACGGTGAACGAGATACGGGTCGGGAAGTTTGCCTTAATCAGACCGGTCACAACATCTGTGCTGGGACGCTGGGTTGCCACGATCAGGTGGATGCCAATGGCCCGCGCTTTCTGCGCCAGCCGAACTAAAGTATGCTCCGTCTGGTCGGGTGCTGAGATCATCAGGTCAGCAAGTTCGTCGATCAGGACCACGATCTTGGGCAGGGTCTTCTTGCCCTGCCGTTTCATCTTCATGTTGTAGGAATCAATGTTCCGTGCCCGGGCCTTTTCCAACAGCTTATAACGGTAATCCATCTCGGCCGTCGCCCAGCGCAAGACACCCAGGATCCTCTCAATTTCAGTTTCAACATTACCCATCAGGTGAGGCATGCCGTTGAAGCGCATCAGCTCCACCCGCTTGGGATCGATCATCGCCAGTTTCAAATCCTCAGGCGTGTTATTCATCACCAAACAGACGGTCAGCGCCGTAATACAGACACTCTTGCCAGAACCAGTCGTCCCCGCAATCAGAAGGTGTGGCATGGTTGCCAGGTCCGCCACGACAGGCCGACCGGACACATCCCGCCCCAGGGTAAGCGCCAACGACGAATTCACCCGGCTAAACTCTTCCGATTCGACCAGCGGCCTCAGCTGAACCTGGGCTGCATTCGGATTGGGAATTTCAATCCCCACGTATGATTTACCTGGTACAGGGGCTTCAATCCGCAATCGCTCCGCGGACAAGGCCAGAGCCAGGTCCCTCTGGAGGGAAGAAATCTGGGATACGCGTACTTTTTGTTTATCCTCATCCGACTTGTCTATGTAACCGGGTTCAACGGCAAACTGGGTCACGGTTGGACCCGTTCGGAACCCAACGACCTTGGCAGGGATTCCAAATTCTGCCAGCGTCTTTTCAATCAGCCCTGCGTTGAGGTTTATTGAGCGTTTATCCGGCCGATAGACCTCGCCTTTTTGGAGTAAATCCAGCGGCGGCAGGTCCGCTGCCCGGTCCGGGGGATTCGTTGCTGAATCGTCAGCCATATCGGGCGTATCAAAGGATTTTCTGAATTCCGGCGGGAGATATACCTGTTTCTCTGGCTGTTCCGTTTGCTCCTCTGGCTCTTCTTCAGGTTCAGGAACAACCGCCGGTGACTGCTGGCTGAATTGGATCCCCTCTTCATTTATGAAAGCGGTTTCATTGATCCGGGCATCAACGGCTTTCTCCAATTTTGGCACAAGGTCCAGAATCGAAACAAGCGTGATACCAAACAGAATCAGCAGGATCAGGAAAGCAAAGGTTGGCCCAACGGCAGACCGAAAAATTTCAGCAATACCCCAACCGACAAGTCCCCCCAGATCTTTGCCCGCTTCCGCTTCGGAAATGCTTGCACCATCAATAACGGAAAGCAGTCCCATGAGAACAAAAACAGCGAATTCAATGCCCACAATCTTGCCAAGGGAGACCTGCTCAGGAGGATGTTTTCGCCAGCGGACTACTTGCAGCCCAACCGCGACCATCCCGGCAACAAGCAGGAACCGCCCCAACCCCAGCCAGCGGGCCAGAAAATCTGAGAGTGGTGAGATTAACGCCCCTTCGGTAATGCCAACTGACCCCAGGAGCAAAATTGCGGCAATTGCGAAGAGCAGCACCCCCAAAAGATCCCATCCATAGCGGAGGAACCTCTGAAACGTATCCACGGCCTGGGATTGCCAACCATCGCCGTTGAACAACCCGGGCTGCTTGGAATCCGGTGGCTTCTTATCATTCGTCTTGGGACTTTTTGCCATTATTCAGTCGTAATATTCTCTAATTTCAATCCAAGTCTGCGTTTCTTGGGATCGATATGTAAGATGCAAACACGAACATCCTGGCCCTCATACAGAAAATTGTCAATGTGTGTGCAACCGGCAGGAAAATTCATTGATGAGATATGAATCAATCCTTCAACGCCTTCTTCCAACCGGGCAAATGCACCATATTTCACGATGCTGGTGATGGTGGCAGTAACGACATCACCGGGTGCCAGAATATTAATCAACACTTCCCATGGATTTTCCTCCAGTCGTTTCAGGCTCAGGGCAATTCGCCCTTTATCCTCCGAAACCTGCAGCACCAGTGCCTTCACGTTGTCATTGACATTCAGAAAATCCGCTGGATCTTGAACCCGTCCCCAGGAAAGTTCTGACACATGGATCAGACCTTCCAGACCGCCCAGATCAACAAATGCTCCAAAATCGGTCACGTTCGTTACCACACCCTCAACCACATCACCATTCTTCAGACTTTTCAGTAACTCACGCCGGCAGCCTTCACCTGCCAGGGCTGCCCGTTCAGAGAATACGATTCGCTCTTTTTCAGGGTCGCATTCAATGATCTTCAATGCTATATTTCGATCCAGGTAGCTGGTGAAATATGTTTCCCGATCCTCTTCTGAGAGTTCGGCTGGCACATCGATGAGATGTGATGCCGGGACAAAGCCATGGATATCTTCACCGGCAACAAGAATCCCACCTCGGTTTAATCCGACAACATTAAGACTGACAATCTGGTCATTAACATAAATTGTTTTGATCCGGTCCCAATTAACCGTTGTTTTTGAAACCTCGTCTGATGTTGTTTCAGATACAACCACTGATTCGGTTTGATCAACCGAAAAACCACTTTGCGGTTCGTCTGAGAGAACTGCCGCCCACCAATTTTCATCCGGTTCCCCAGGCGGTATTCCCTGACTACCATTAAACTCCCTGGTATTCATTTGGTCATTCCTCCCCAAATTAGATAACATTATCCTTATTCCTCTTCCCGCGCCGCCATCTCCATGCCAATAATCACTTTTGAAACCTCTTCCAAGGCAACGCGTTGTTTACGGTACAGATCCGCCTCTGACATGGCCAATCGTCCAGCCACCTCACGGACCTTCCGCCCCTCAAGGAATTTCAACTCTAATATATTATATAATATCCATTCCGCTGTGAAACGTCTTTCACCATCAGGTTTAATATTATTAACAGCAGTTTTCAAAATGGCCCGCAGTGCGTTGGCAGGGTTGCCATCGTATTCTTTCACAGCGGCTTGAACAATATTAAGGTTCAAGAGTGGACTTTCCGTCAGCTTGGGCCCTCCCCAGTAATGCGATAATGCATCCTTGACCCAGACGACAAAATCTTCATCCGGTAAATCCACTTCATCCAATAATACACCGATTTTGTTATAACTTGAAGCGGCTCTCAATTGCTGGATCAAGGCAACCTGCGGCTGTAAGGATTCCAGGGATTGGAAAACCTGTTGCTGCATTCTCCAATCTCTTAGTCCGATGGCTACTCTGACTGCCAAAAGGTTAATGGAATGCAGATATTCCTCTTCCATCTCGCGGTCCAACTCCCAAGGAAATCCCAATAAACCCAGGAACACCTGACCATTTTGAGGATCATCATAGATCAGCGGGATCAGAAGATGCCCATTCCAATAAAAGAAGTCCCCCAGCAAGGCGGATTCCTTCTCAAGAGACAATTCGACCAGCTCATCCGATTCCTCTATTGCCTTGAAGGCCTTTTTATCGCCCGTGGTTGTCAGCAGCTCCAACTTGTTACCCTTCAACGTAGCAATGAAAGCTTCAGGGACCTGGAGCAGGTCACATACCGTGGCCGTCACAATTTCCAGGAATTGACCCAGGTCTGAGCGGGTCAGTAAATGACCCTCCAAGGACTGGATCAGGGCAACGTCATCGCGATCGCTGCCATAGAACAGAAGGCGCTCCCAAAACGGCGCCAGGATAGTGATGATGTATTCCAGAAACAGGATTGTAGCAACCATGAAAATTGGAACGAAAGCATTGTAAGGTTCATCCCAAAGTAATCCCAAGCGGCGGACGATGGTCGTGACCGCTAAAGCAATGGACGCAGTGAACGGCCCACGCAGGAGCCATTTAATTAAGCGGCTCTTGACCAGACGGTCCGGCCAGGTCACGCCAAAAAATGCCACCGCATACGCCATGAGAACCAGGAAAACCCCCACCGCCAGGCTACTCAGGCTGACCAGGATCCAAAAGATGATTGAATTCAAGGCAATCACACCGGAGCCAATAAGCTGGAATGGAAAGATGCCAATCGCAGCAACAGTCGCGCCTGCAAGCAGGTAGATCATTCTCCGCCGACTGGTCTTGGTCACTGTCCTTTGATAAGCCCTGAACTGCAATGATCCAGCCACAATCATAACCACAATATAGTATATTGAAAATAAGTTCGTAAAGATGTTATGGGTCAGGTATGGCACCGGTGTGTCCGCAGGTGTATATGTCCCAATCAATATGTTTAATGGGATCATCACAAGCAGCACAATCGACAACAGGTAGGTCAACCTCACCAGCCAAGAGCGCCGGCCTCGGCTTGGCCGGCCTGTGAGCGTTAGAAGCGAGTCGGAAAATTGAAGATAAGTCGCAGGTAGAAATACAATCCCTACCCATTTCAATTTTAATATCAGCTCAATCAATGAAGCGTTAGCGCTCACGCTGGCGATGGATTGGGTTGTGAAGACAATCACCACATTGGTCAGGATGAGAATAAATGCCCGGGCGACGTGCTCCCGCAGGTTGAAAGCCAGAGCATAGAGTAGGAGAGCAAACGCGGTGATAGCGACACCAGCCGTAAGAATTTGGCTGATGGCTTCGATCAATTCATCCCAGTAAATGCTTAAAAACATATATCGGACTGACCTATCTCACATAGCGGCTGAAGAATAATGCCATGTCCTGATTGGGGAAATAATTATCACGAAAGCCACAAAATGTGAGTCCCATTTTCTCGGCGAGAGCCACTGCCGGATCATTTCGGGACTGTATTTCCATCAAAACGTAAAGGTAATCACGGCTGGAAGCCAAATTCATCACAGCTAACAGCAGCCCACTAGCAATGCCCTGCCGCCGCATGGGCGCAGAAACGACCAGATCGCAAACTCTAAGCACCTTGTCTCCCGGCTCCGACAGAACCTTGATATACCCTACAGGTCGATTCTCCATCGAGGCCACAAGAAAGGCTTCAACCCGGACCAATTCACCGAAAATGCTCTCCTTGCTGCGGGGATAAGGTACAAAGACCCGCCTCGGCAGATGAACCCGGCGCAATCCTGCCTGCAGGTTCTGGGGATCAACCTCCATAGAGACCTGCCAGACAAATTCACTGTAATAACCATGATCAAAAGCCGTCAGAGCTTCAATATCATTCTGACCAACAGGACGAAGTTCAATTTCGGGCATAATCCACCTATTCTTCAGACACTACTTCCACAGAGATGATGCAGGGAGTCAAATCATTCCCTTCATTATCCAGCGGCACTAACTGTAATAAATAGACGCCTGGGGTTAATGAACTGGTATACCAATACCCCAGAGGCTCATCAAGTTTTAACTGGTTTCCAGCGGCGATGGTTGTCCAGCTAATCGCACCAGTCGGAGAAAATTCATATTTATATGATCCAAAATTATCCGTATACATGGAACCAACGATTTCAACGGTCCCACTTACGGTACTGCCATCCGCCGGAGAAGTAATCTCAACTTCTCCGGGAACACACTCGGATACTAAGGATTCCTGTCCGATTGTGGCTGTCGGTACCGGTGTGGCTTGCTCTTCTTCCGCAATGACTGTGGTCGTCAAGGTGGCGAAGGGGTCAGTAGTTGGCGTCGCATTCACCTGAATGGAAGGCATCCGCGGGCCAATGATAGTAACGATCAGGAATTCACCGATGATCAGGAAGAGCAATAAGGCAAGGCCGGTCGTCGATGCCACCAGTTGACTTTGGGCCATGGATCGTTCCAGACCAAAGACGGAACGCTGCCACGACTTTAACGCCAACAGGAACTTTCTTATATAGACAAGGAAGCCGAGGATCAGGACGACAAAAATACCAATACCATAATCGACCAGACCACGCAGGATATTATTCAGGAAATTATCCATAGACTATGCGGGTTATAATTTAATAATGATGTTATTTCGACTTAAAGTCGTGATAATGTACTACGAATCAATCCGGTCAGCTTTGGCACCAGCACCTGTCCAGCTTCGAGGACCTCTTCATGGGTCGTGATCGTGCTGCCGTCCAGATTGGCCTTATTTGAAATTCCAGAGACGCCCAAAACTCGCATCCCACTATGACGTGCGACGATCACCTCGGGCACTGTGGACATGCCAACCGCATCTGCACCGATCACCTTGAGGAAACGCAGTTCTGCCGGCGTCTCAAAGGATGGGCCAGCGAGACCGACATAAACGCCTTCATGGTAAGGAATACCAGCTTCATCACAGGCTTCACGGGCTGTCGCGAGCAGTTCCTTATCATAGGGCTGGCTCATATCCGGGAAACGGACCCCAAATTCCTCCAGATTGGGTCCAAATAACGGATTAGCCCCACCCATCCCGATCAGGTTGATGTGATCAGTGATCAACATCAGGTCGCCGGGGACATAATCCGGGTTGATCGCCCCAGCGGCATTTGTGACAACCAGTGTATCACAACCCAGGCGCTTCATCACCCGAACGGAGAACGTCGTCTGTCCTATGGTGTACCCCTCATAAAAATGAGTCCGCCCCTGGAGGATAAAGACATTCTTACCTTCCAGCTTACCAATCACCAGACGGCCTTTGTGGCCCTGCACAGTGGAAATCGGCCAGCAAGGGATTTCCTGGTTGGGAATGATCATTGCACCATCTATACTGTCCGCCAAAGGACCCAATCCAGTGCCCAGGATCATTCCAACCTCAGGTTTAATGTCAATTCGGGAACGGATAGCGTCCACCGCTCGATCAATATCCGTCATCGTAATAAATTCACTCATAAAATTTACCTCTTTAAGGTGGTTTTGACTCCTAACTTATTATAACACCCGTTCATTTTTATGGGATTTTCAATGCTTTTAATATAAAATTAGTTGTTGGGAGAGTTAAAAACATAACAACAACCGACATTTCCGTTAGGGGGTATAGAGATGTTCAAATTAAATCCTAAGCCAGAATCAGGGACAATGTTGGAAAAGAATATTAAATTCTTCATCAGGATTCCAAAACAAGATAAGCCCTTTTAGATAAATTTGGTTTTGGATTGGGAGAGATTTTCTGTCAGGGATAGGTTGATATTACTGGCAGGCTTCATCTTTTGTGGAATCTTGTTCGTCGGGCTTATCCTTCTCGAACTCCATTTCTTATTGCGCTATTAGATATATTCTGCCCACAATTATCTTCAGATAGTTCAAGGTATAATGCAAATCAGCTTAAAATCAACCTTTTAGGACAACTACAATGAGTAAGACGGACCAAAAGAAAAATAAAAGCTCCAAGCCCTCCCTCCTTCAAGCGCTTTTCACCCGGCCTGAAAAGGATCCGGAATACATGGCTGATCTTCAGAGCCAATGGGCTGTCATGTCCAGAGAAGAACGGACAAAATTTGTCGGTGGTGCGATCATCGCACTGCTCCTGTTCATTGGCGCACTGATCGGTGTGTTTTTCGTCATCAGTTATTTAAGACAATTGCTATTCTAGTAATCTCACACTCAAAATAAAAACTCTCTGTGCATGACACAGAGAGTTTTTTCTTGATAAGCTAAAAGAATTTCTGAATTAGAAACCTTTGACGGCGATGCCCAGCCAGAGCAGGACAAAACCTACAACAACGAACCAGAATGCATATGCGGAAACGAACGGGATGGACTCGAACGTGGCAAGAATGCCAAGTACGGCAATAATCGTCGCAATCCAGAACACATTCTTCTTGGGGGGTGTCAGTCTCATTATAATTTCTCCTTTGATAATGTTTATTTATACATTAATGATAACACATGGGAATTGAAATGGTTACAAAGCAGGTTAAAAGAAAAATACCCCATATCAGAGGTATTTCTATTAAAGATATTGAGTCTGATATGGCGAGGGACGGATTCGGACCGTCAACCAATGGCTTATGAGTCCACTGCTCTACCGTTGAGCTACCTCGCCCGAACATACACAAACGTGTTCGATATGTTACTATGGGTTCCGTGAATTGTCAACAATTCATCCTCAATTTCAGCGGCGAGGGGTCCCGGAAGCCTTCATTGTGCGATAAGCTCCTTCATCGTGCATGGGGATATAGGTCGGTTCAGGCCTGCGACTCTTCCTGCGGGAACCTGACCGGGTGGAAACGGCCCTTCCCAGACCCACAACCGACGGGCTGGCGGGATGGGCTGCTCGGCTTTGCGCCTGGCGGAATTCCCGCCGGGACATGCCGCCCGAATTCTGCTGCTTCGCATCCCGGATCAGCTTATCCCCTTGCTTGGACAATGTACCGATCAACAGGATCCGAATAACCCAGACCATCAAAGCGATGAAGATCGGGACAAATTTGCTGATGAAGCTTGAATCGACCAGGCTGATACTCAGAACCGAGTGAGTTTGCATGGCCATCACCACACCCCACCAGGTCAGGATGGCATTCATTGTCGCAGCCAGTATCCAAGCGCCAAACATGAACCAGGAGGACCGCAGTTCGTCATCTTTCTCTTGCGGACTGAAAAGTCGGGCAATCCCGGCAAAATCAATCCCGCAGAAGGCCAGCGCGAGCAGCGTCGCCCACCGGACACCCATAAATCGTAAATCGCCCAACAAGTCCGAAAGGGCAAAATCGGTTGTGCTGAAGTTAAACGCTTCAAAAGCAACCAGCGCCAGGACGATGATCAGGAGATACATCAATCCCTTGCGGTTTTTCAGGCTGGTACAAGAACTTGAAAATGTGTTTTTAACAGATTGGCTGACATTCATGAGAACCTCCGTAGTGGTTGGACTGGTGTAATTCACAGTATAGAACGCTTGTTCTATTTTGTCAAGAACCAATCTTTTTACCCATAAAAAAGAGAGACTCGTGAGGAGCCCCTCTTTATCCAGCCTAATCAGATCAATATTACGGGGTATAGCACGGAGAAGGCTCTCCTGCCCCACTCCTGCTGCCGCACCAGCCAAAGATCTGCGAGCCATTATCGCCATTTCCCTGGAACTGGTTCGGCCCCAAAGCAAAGAACTCGAATGGGACATTCAAGCCTGCGCTGAACCAGGTGCCGCTGACCGTGAGGAAATCTTCACTGATGGAACCGGTCAAGTCAATAGTCTGCCCCCCACCCAAATCAACCACACCCGTCAGGGATGAGCCGCTGACATACAGGGTCATTGGGTAGGAGGAATGCCAACTATTATCCAGAGCCACAATATAGGTCGTCCAGGAACCCGCCCATACGATCACAGGTGTAGGCGTCGGTGGCGGTGTATACAGCGGCAGGTCCGTGGTTGGTCCAGTCACCGTGGCATAATTTGACCAAAGCCAGCACTCGCCAGCCTTATCGGGATTCTTGACAACCCAATACTGGCTGTCAGTTGTTCGGCCAACGATTTCAGCTTCCTCACCAACCAACAGCGCACCAATCCAGTCATATATCTTTCCGGGGCCGGTCCGGCAGTTGGTGTCCACGCTGACGCTGATCATCGGTTTGGTATCCGTTGGCGTCAGAGTCATAGTCTGGGTGAGGGTCACGGTCGGCTGGATCGTCTGGGTAACCGTTGGCGCTACGACGTTCCCACCGTCGTCCGAAGAATCCCCACCGGCTATCGCAACGGCAGTCTGCTGTTCAAAGGTGGCAACCCAATCCTCCACAGAAATATCCTGATTGGTACCTGGAAGATTACAACCCGAAGTTAATAGCACAAGAATGAGAAAGCCTATACTGATGACCGTGCTTTTCATATTCTTCATGTTTCTTCCTTTCATTATTTTAAAATTTAATGATGACAAGAAAAATTCGGAAATGGTCTGAAAAGATACTTTTGAGTAATGGGTATTCACATAACGTCAAGAAAGAAAATCGCACCGGATGGATGTCTGGAAAATATTTCAAGGTTAACGATTAAAGTGATACCGATAATCCATCCAGTATTACTAATTTCGATTATACAAATAACAAGGACTTAATTCAAATTGAATGAGGGGCTTCTTGTGAAAATTAAAAACCTAGAAAAGGGAAATCAGGGTGATGAAACCAACAGCCAGGAAGAATTGAGCCAGGTGGTATGTGGTCATGATCAGAATATGCGCATTTCTGAAGGAACGCACAAAACGATCATAAGCCAGGATGAAATCTGAGATGAAAAACAGCACTCCCCCAAGCGCCAATGCCCAGATCCACATGCCCCCAATTGTGAACAAGCCCACAGTCAAACAGCCCACCACCATCACCACGCTCAAGCAGGCAGCATAGAAATAGAGCGCCACCTGAACCAGCCACCAGGGTCGAGGTTCTCTCATATCCCGAATGATCACCCGGTTGAAGACAACCAGCGCCAGTAAGACAATAACCCCTGCCCCAACCCAGGCCCAAACCGGCGCTCGTGTGATCAGTCTTTTAGCAAGACCCAGGTGAATGAGATCGTAATACAATTTCAAATAAGTGAGATGGCCCAGCAGGAACGCCCCCAGCCCCCATTTAAAGCATTTATGAGGAAATAGCAGCAGGATATCACCCAATAGGCCAAAGGTCAACGCCAGGATTAACATCCAGCCCAGCTGGCCGGGATTCAAGTCAAATGCAAAAAGGGTCCAAAGGATCAGAATGACCAACGCCAGGACTTTGGCATAGGGCCGAAACTTCTTCCATCCAAAAATAATCGCAAGCCAATCTGTAAGAAAACCTGCGAAAACGATCAGGCTTCCCCCATCAATCATGGCTCAGTCCCACCCGCCTTAGGAAATCCGGGTTATTCCGCCAGTTCTTTTCGACCTTCACCTTCAATTCCAGATAAACCTTCTCACCACTTAATGCCTCGATCTTTATTCGGGCTTCGGTACTGATCTTCTTGATCATCACGCCGCGCTTGCCAATCACGATCCCTTTATGAGAATCGCGCTCAACCAAAATAGTCGCATGGATATAGCGCAAGTTATTATCCCGGATTTTATAATCATCCGCCCGCACAAAGATGCCGTATGGCACTTCGTCATGGAGGTTCTCCAGTGCCGCTGCCCGGATCAGGTCTTCCGCAATCTCCCGCTCGTAAGTATCAGTGACCTGGTCTTCGGGAAAATACCGCGGTCCCTCTGGCAGCAGAGCAATCACCTTTTCCAATAACATCTCACGTCCAGGTGCCGTGGCGGCTGATATCTCAATCGCATCGGCGAAAGCCATCAGCGCAGAATATTGGTTCCGCCGAATTGGGAGCATGTCTGCCGTCATCAGGTCAATCTTGTTCATCACCAATAAAACCATTGGCGGTTCCTTGAGCGCCTGGATCTCTTCAGCCAAGGCCTGGTCTTCCGAATCCGGTGACTGGCTGGCATCCACGATGAACAGGACCAGATCAGCGTCCATCAACGCGAATTGAGCCTCTTCATTAATAAATTTGCTGAGCTTGTAGTCTCCTGCGTGCATCCCAGGGGTGTCCACAAAAACGATCTGGGCGTTATCCAATGTCAGGATGCCTAATTGGCGCCGGCGGGTGGTTTGCGGCTTAGCAGAGACGGCAGCAACCATCTGACCGACATAGTCGTTGAGCAGGGTGGACTTGCCAACATTGGGTTTTCCCACCAGGGCAATATAACCCGATTTGAACCCATCAAATTGAATCGTATCCATTTCTGTCATTTACTCTACCTGTCCTATCAGCCCACCAGTTTATCACCGGTCACATCATGGCCTTCGAGTTCCAAAAGCCAGACTTTTGTTTTTATCCCATCCGGTCCAGCAAAACCACGCATTTTATAGTCACTCCCAACCACACGATGACAGGGGACCACCAACGGCATCGGATTTCGCGCCAGGGACGTACCCACCGCACGGGACGCACCGGGTTTGCCCAGCTGCCGGGCGATATCACCATAGGTACGAACATCGCCAAAAGGAATTTCGATCGTTAGTTGAAGCACATCCTTCTGAAATCTGGTCATCACATCCCAATTGATCGGCACACTGAAGCTCTTCCGCAGGCCGAAGAAATACTCACTCAGTTCCGCCAAAAGTGTCGAGATCACTTCCATCCCCGCTAAGGAGGGCTGGTCATCAACACCGGACAGGCTCTGCTTAAATGCCATCAAAGGTGAGAAGACGACCTTTTCAAGCCCCCCATCACCCGCCATCAAACTGACCGGGCCGATAGGAGTCTGATCCAAAACGCCAAGGATTTTTCCCAATTTTTACCTCTGTTTGAGTAACTTTCTCTCAATCTTACCTTAAATAAACCGGTGGGTAGAGATATCACTGGATTTGGTCCGTGAAAAGAAGCTCTGAAAACAGGATTGCCATCGTAGGGCAATCGTAGGGCAAGCGTCAAGCACAAATCCGACCTATCCTGTAAGATAAAAGAAAGTAAGGACGACTTCTCTTCTTCTCCTCCTTAAAATGAGTGCCGGGGTCGGCGTCTCCGGCACTCACATGATTTAATTCCCCAACCCTAACAATTGACATCTTTTAAGGTCTAGACAATTCACAGATTTCAGGTTGCATTATAATTATGGCGATTTTTTGACACAAACTGGAGACCTGAAATGACATATAAACGTGAGACCTATGGCATTGACATTGCCGGCATCCACCGGGAACTGGAACTCTTCGAGATCAAACCCGGCCTGCGAATTGCGATTCTGAATATCCTCGGTGACACGGAATTGGTTGAAGCCTGCGCCAAAGCCCTCGCCGAAAAACTGGCTGATATTGAGTATGATGTCCTGGTAACGGCCGAAGCCAAGAGCATTCCGATTGCCTATGCCCTTTCCGTGGTCACAGGCAAACCTTTTGCGATCCTGCGCAAGTCCTACAAGGCTTACATGGGCGAAGCGATCGCATCCGAAACCCTTTCAATCACAACCGGCAAGCCGCAGACGCTTTACCTCGATGAAAAAGATCGTGGACTGATTGCCGAGCATAGAGTCGTGATCGTGGATGACGTGATCAGCACCGGTTCCACACTGCAGGGCATGCGGATGATCATCGAAAAAGCTGGCGGAACGATCGCTGCCGAAGCTGCCATCCTGACGGAGGGGGAACGGGCTAAATGGGCTGACATCATCGCCCTGGGCCACCTGCCCGTCTTTTCCGATTAACCTTTTCAACCTTTATAAATCAATTTTCAATCCAGCCGGCTGGTCCATACCAGCCGGTTATTACTTTAAGACCGCCAGCCCAAAAAACCACCTGGCATAGAAGTTGCAACCAAATTAAATCAATGCGTCACTTCGATTCCATTCTGGTGTTATTAACTTTAACAAAACCTGGAACTTTTTTCGTTATTTTTCGTATTAATAGGTAGACAATAATTAAACTGGCAATAAATATAATTAATTTAAAGGAGAAGGAGGAAGTCCATGAGCGCTGTCGTTTATCTTGTCATTGGCATTATCAGTACTGTTTTCGCGCTTATCAGCTTCACTGGGCTGGAGCAAACTGACTATGACTGAGATTATGCCGCACAAAGAAACACCCCAACAGCAATAATGAAATTTTATCTGTTGGGGTGATTCCCAGCAGACCCATTGAATTCAAGAAGCCGCCAACCTGGCGGTTTTTTGTTATGATTAGGAAGGTCAGAATATAAAATCTGGAGGAAGAAATGCAGATCCGTATTGGATTGGAACAAAACATTGAAGAAGGCCGCTATCTGGCCTATGCCCTCGACCAGCCGGGATGCTTTGCTTATGGAGAAGATGAAGCCGAAACCCTGATCCGCATACCTCGAGCCGTGCTGGATTATGATAAATGGGTCCGGGACCACACCTTTGAACCCTGGGCCGAATTCACGGACCTCGATTTCAGAATCGTGGAAAGGTTCACAACCTTTAACCTGGACGACAATTTCCTCTCGGTCGCACCCGGTCAGGGCTACCAGGTCAACGCCTGGTTTCTGGATGATTGGCGGCCCTTGACTGAAGAAGAAATTGACCAGGTCCTCAAAGTCTACCACTGGCAGCGCGAAGAACTCCTGGCAGGTTACACCACCCTTTCTCCTGAAATTCTGAAAAAGCAACGGCCGGGCGAACGCTGGAATATCACCGGCATCGTCAAACATGTGGCGAATGCCGAACACTGGTATCTCACCCGGCTGGCCCTCACCGACCTCGTCCGTGAGGATCTGGCGACTGATCCAGTGGAACGCTTAGGCCAGTTAGCCGCAGAAATTGACAGGGGCTTCCCGACCTTCCCTGACAGCGTAGAGGTTCGCGGGCTGAATGGTGAATTTTGGTCCTGTCGCAAGATTGTCCGCCGTACGCTCTGGCATCAGCGGGATCATATTGATCATATCAAGAAGCTGGTCTTTTCAGAAGAGAACTAGAAGGTATTAAATCACAAAGCAGGCGCCTCACCAAACGCCTGCTTTGCTTCGTTAACCTCACCTTTATCTCAGTTGGGGGTTAATTCCGCAACTTATGGTTGTGCTTGGAATTCGAAAGGAGAGAAATCAAATTCCTTAGGGATTAGATTATCACAATGCGATTAATAAACCCGTAATGAATTGTTATCAGATTGTTAACTGCCAGGAAAACAGCTTTAGAAGGCAGGTATTCTCAATGGTGATGACCCATTTACACCCCGTTTTTTTTCAAGTTAAGCTGTGCTATCATTGATAAAAATGCAAAGGCAGAGGCAATGAAGACCAAAAAGAGTCTCCTTTTTTATATCCTGCTTAATGTTCTGATCTCAGCAGCTACGACATTAATCGTCCTGTTCATCTGGCAGGCTGCCCATCCAACACCGGATGTCTCCATCACCTTGCAAAACCCTGACAACGGCTTAAGTGATTCGGAATTTACTGTAGCAGACCACTCTGAGACCCCGCAACCCACAACGGAATTTCTTCAGGAGGGATTAACCCTCACCATACAATCCGTTGTTGGTGCCGGAAATCTGGAAATGGAGAGAGTTCAAATTCTCAATCAGAGTGATGGCGCAGTAAATTTGAGCGGCTGGCAGATCCAAAATGGCCAGGGCCAGAACTTCATTTTCCCCGCAATGATCCTGAATCAAGACGGTGCTGTGGAGGTATATTCCAAAGCCGGGATGAATACGGTGATAGAATTGTACTGGCAGTCCGATGTCCCCATCTGGCAATCCGGTGACACCGTCACATTGGTTGATGCCAGCGGGGATGTACAGGCAACATATCAAATACCCTAGTGGAATAATAAATCCTTATGCCCAAAGCTCTTTATCGTAAATGGCGACCCCAAAGCTGGGATGAAGTCGCAGGTCAAGAACATATTACCCAAACGCTGCGCAACGCCGTCATGCTCGACCGTGTAGCCCATGCTTACCTTTTCTCCGGCCCGCGCGGCACCGGCAAGACAACCTGCGCTCGTCTGGTTGCCAAAGCCGTTAACTGTCTGGACCCGGACCTGAAGAACCGCCCCTGCAATGAATGTGACCACTGCAAGGCAATCACCGCAGGCAGGTTTATGGACCTGATCGAAATCGATGCGGCCTCCAATACCAGCGTGGATGATGTCCGTGATCTGCGGGACAAGATCAACTTCTCCCCCTCCCAGGGCCGCTTCAAGGTCTATATCATCGACGAAGTCCACATGCTCTCAACGGCTGCCTTCAACGCCCTCCTGAAAACATTGGAGGAGCCGCCAGCCCATGCCATCTTCGTTTTGGCGACCACTGAGATCCATAAAATCCCGGCGACCATGCTTTCCCGCTGTCAGCGACATGAATTCCGCCGGATACCCGTTGAAATCATCGTTAATTATCTCAAGGAAAAAAGCCTGGAAGAGGGCCTGCAGATAGAAGAACCGGTTTTCATGGAAATTGCCCGGCAGGCCACAGGCAGTCTGCGGGACGCTATCTCCCTGCTGGATCAGCTCACCTCTACAAATGAGGAAATTTCGCTGGAAATGGCCCAGGCTATCCTGGGGACTGCGACCAGCCTGCGGGTGATTGAAATCGTGGATGCGCTGGTGGCGAAGGATGCCGCCGCCGGCCTGGAACAAATCGATCAGGCCCTGGATACCGGTACGGACCCACGCCAGCTGGCCCAGCAGGTCGTCTCCTACTTGCGCAATGTCCTGCTCTATCAAATGGGCCACCTGGATCAGACCGACCTCCCGGAAGACATCAAGCCGAAGATCCACACTCATGCCGGCCAGCTTCCCCTGCCCGATTTGCTGAAAGCGATCAATGCCTTCAACCAGGCCATAATTGATGAACATGCCAACTGGCACCCGGGGTTGGGATTGGAATTGGCCTTTACAGAATATCTTGTTGAACCGGTTGTGGTGGAAAAAACAGTTACTGCCAAAGAAACCAAATCTCAGACACAAGCACCTGTCAGAGCAAAACAAACGCACCCTGAACCCAAACCAGAACCTGTTAAAACACACAAACAGGAAATTGAGGATCCGGCTCTAAAGCAGGAATCACAGCAGAAAAAAACCAAAGAAAAACCATCCAAGCCCGAGCCGGACAAAGTGGCACAGAAGGAACCTGAGGCCGCGCCTGTTGAACCGGCAGCTGACGGGGAGATTTCAGTCAGTGATATCCACAAACAATGGCGAAAAGTCAAGGCTATGGTTGGCAAGCATAACCCGCGCACAGAAGGTTTATTGAACACGTCCAAAGTGGCGGGACTGAAAGACAATGTCCTGATCTTGGGATTTTCCTCAGAAACGCTCAAGGATATGATGGACAAAAGCGGCAACCTGACCCTGACCTCGGATATCCTCGAAGAGGTTTTCGGTAAGCCGATTGCGGTAAAATGTATCGTCTCAACCCACCAAAGTGGTGCCCTGCCCGAGGATATTGAAATCGATAATGATGGCATGGTAGGCACCGCCACCCGTGACCTGGGTGGTAAAATCACCAAAGCAAAAGAAGCTGATTAGAAAACTAATCATTGATTTTGAAAGGAAATTAGCATGGCAAAAGGTTATAACCGTCCCCCCGGCGGCAAGAGCGGCGGCGGGATGATGGCTCAAATTCAGCAAATGCAGCAGCAAATGGCACAGGCCCAGGAAGAATTGGCCGAAGAGACTGTGACCGCCACCGTGGGCGGCGGCGTGATCAGTGTGACGATGACGGGCGACCAGGTCTGCAAATCGATCACCATTGCACCGGAACTTCTTGAAGATGCCGATATTGAAATGCTGCAGGATCTGATCACCTCCGGCGTCAACGCTGCATTGGATCAATCCCGTACACTGGCCTCTGAGAAAATGGCCCCCTTCACCAGTATGCTGGGTGGAATGGGTTTGGGGCTTTAACTCCTATCATGCGCACCCTGCCCGAACCCGTCCAGAACCTCGTTGATGCTCTCGCCCGGCTGCCCGGCATTGGCCCCAAGACAGCCTCCCGGCTAGCCTTTTACCTCCTGCGCGCGCCGGAGGAGATTTCGTTCAGCCTGGCGGATGCCCTGCATGGGATCAAGGAGGAAACGGGACTCTGCGAGGTTTGTTTCAACATCACCCGCAAGGAAACCCAGGTATGTGAGGTCTGCGCCAGCGACCAGCGGGATCGCCACACGATATGCGTGGTGGAAGAACCGCTGGATGTGCTGGCTATCGAAAAGACTGCCGGTTTCAACGGCCTCTACCATGTGCTGCATGGCGTCCTCTCCCCCATTGAAGGAATTGGTCCGGATGATCTAAAAATTCGGGAGCTTTACGCCCGGCTGAATTCGGGTGAGGTGAAGGAAGTGATCCTGGCGACCAACCCCAGCATGGAAGGCGACGCTACCGCAATGTTCCTCCATGAACGGATCGCACCGAAGGGCATCCGGGTGACCCGGCTGGCCCGCGGCCTTCCTGTGGGCGGCGATCTGGAGTATGCCGACCAGAACACCCTCCTGCGAGCCTTAGCCGGCCGGCAGGAACTGGACTAAGATTTACCTTTCGATGAAAATAGTTAGCGCCTTCTTGGCGCTTTTTGTTTTAATAATCCAATCCCTATCCATCTCTGGCATAACTTCGCTATATTGACAATAATAAATATCTTCAGAAGGAAAGGGATATGCCATGACAGAGCGACTGATCGTGTTTGACTCCTATTTCGGCAACACAGCAAAAGTGGCCGAGGCCATAGGTGAAGCCATCGGGGCAACTGTCAAAAGGGTTTATGACATTCGACCGGAAGATTTTGAAGGTTTGAAACTCTTTTTTATCGGGTCGCCAACCCGGGCCTTCCGGCCCACGCAAAAGGCTCAATCCCTTTTGCAAAGTCACAAAGGCAAGCTGGCCGGTGTCAGGGGCAGCGTTTTCGACACCCGCATCCCAATCGATAAAACCTATTCAGATTTTTTAAAATTCATGATCCGGCTATTTGGATATGCAGACGCCAAAATGGCTAAAGCCTACCAGAAAACCGGCGCGACCCTTGCCCTGGAACCAACGGGATTCGCCGTACTCGATTCAGAAGGCCCTCTGACGGGAGGCGAAATGGAACGGGCTACCAATTGGGCTGAGGCAATCCTGTAATCAGCATGGCAAAGCCCACTTTCTCTCTTACCACACCGGACGAAGATCTACAGGAACTGGTGAGCCAGGCCAGCCATCAAACCCTGGCAATTTGGGCCAGAGATTGCGCGATGCGGTTCCTCCCGATCTATGAATCCCAATTCCCCGCTGACCTCCGCCCCCACCAGGCCTTGAAAGTCCTTCAGGACTGGATCGAAACCGGGCAATTCAGCATGTCCGTCATCCGAGCCGCCTCATTGAATTCACACGCCGAGGCCCGACAGGTCGGCGAAGACACGACGGCCAGGTCCGCGGCGCGGGCAGCCGGGCAGGCTGTGGCCACAGCCCATGTCGCCGCCCACGCCCTGGGTGCTGCGAAGTACGCCCAACAAGCTGTTTTTCGGTCGGCTGCCCCTGAGGATGCCAAGGATGCAGTTAAGCAAGAACGCAATTGGCAATATAACCATCTGCAGGACTTAATCAGAGAACGCCAACCTTAGAAAGGTGGCGTTTTGATAATCAATAATTATCACCCCATAAAACCAATTCAGATCAGCAACAAACGTCCAACGATCACCACGGCCATTCCCACCAGAACGGGGACGAACAAATTCCGTGTCAGGATAGCCGCGGCGAAGGTCGGCAGGGCCGCCCAAAGGAACATATTCCCGGCATCAATCGCCAGCTGACCATCTGAAACCACCAGTGACGGCAGCAGCATGGCAGCCAGCACAGCCGGCGGCACATAACCCAACCAGGCAATCACCACTTCCGGCAAGCGGCGGCCCGACAGCGCCAGCAGCGGGATCACCCGCGGCACATAAGTCACCACGGCCATGCCGAGGATGGTCAGGAGGATGGTTGTTTGGTCCATTTATCCACCACCACGCCTAAAGTTGCGGCCAGAATGGTCGCAATGCTCACATACCACTGTTGAAGACCGATCAGATAAAGCCCGAGCGAGAACGCCCCGGCCAACACAGCCACCAAAACCTGAACCTTGTTCTTGATCTGCATCACCAACAGGGCGATGAACATCGCTGGCAGGGCATAATCCAGCGCAAAGGGTTCAATCTCCGCAATCATCTGCCCGCCAAAAATCCCAATGGCCGTGCCCAGCACCCAGGAGGCCTGCGCGGTCACATTGATCGCCAGCGTTTCACTCTTGGGCCGTTCCTGCCCGCCCATCCGGGTGGCATGCAGCGCAAAGGACTCATCCGTGAGTTCATAGGCGAACGCAGCCAATTCCGGCTTGCGCCAGGATTGCAGGTACGGCGAGAGTGCCGCCGACATCAGCATATGCCGCAGGTTCACGATGAAAGTCGTGATGATGATCGATAGTGGTGCCATCCCCGAAGAAAACAAGCCGACCGCAATCAACTGAGCTGATCCGGCATAGACAATGATTGACATCAGCAGGGTATTAAATGCGGACAGCCCGGCTTTCTGCGCCAGGACGCCGTAGGCAAAACCCACCGGGATATAGCCCAGCACGATCGGCACGGCTTACGCCATCCCCTGCAGCCAGGGATGACGATGATGTACGGATTTATCTGGGCTGGTTTTATCCATCAGCGTTCCAATAGAATTTCATAAAATCCAGAATGATTGATATTGGCTCAATTCTACATTAAGCCATAATCCATAGTTCCCTCTCTGATTTAACATCTTGTTAAATCCAAAACTAAAATATTCTGCTGGTAATTTTCCCGCAAAGAAGAAAATTCCAAGAAAAGCACCTCTCACCCGTTCTGATTCCTTTTCAAATATTGTATAATTCATAAGTTACGTCCTTTTTATTACTTATTGCAGGAGATTTTATGCAAGCCAAACCCAAAGGTGCGGAAATCCGTCAGGATTTTATCGACTTCTTCTTAGAGCACAGCCACACTTTCGTCCCTTCCTCGTCACTCGTCCCGGGTGGTGATTCAACCCTGCTGTTCACCAATGCCGGCATGGTCCAGTTCAAGGACGTCTTCCTCGGCACTGATCAACGCCCCTACACGCGGGCGGTCAACTCGCAGAAATGTCTGCGGGTCTCCGGTAAACACAACGACCTCGATGAAGTCGGCCGCGACAACACCCATCACACCTTCTTTGAGATGCTGGGCAACTGGTCCTTTGGGGACTACTACAAGAAAGAAGCCATCTCCTGGGCCTGGCAGCTGCTGACCGATGTCTGGCACCTGGATAAGGATCGCCTCTGGGCCGCCTATTTCAAGGATGAACTGGACGAGATCCCCGAAGACCGAGAAGCAGCGGATATCTGGCTTGCCCAGCCCGGTTTCAACCCGGACCACCTGCTGCCCTTCGGCCGCAAGGATAACTTCTGGGAAATGGCCGAGACCGGCCCATGCGGCCCCGATACCGAGATCCACTATGACCGCGGCCCGGACTTCTGCAACATGCAGAATGTCCCCGGCCATGTCTGCGCCGTGAATGGCGATTGCGAACGTTTTTTGGAGATCTGGAACAACGTATTCATTCAATACAACCGGCTTTCTCCCAAGGAATTGATCCCGCTGGAGAAGAAGCATGTGGATACCGGGATGGGTTTCGAGCGGATTGTCTCGATCCTGCAGGATGTCTCCTCCAATTACAAAACCGATCTCTTCATGCCGCTGATCCTGCGGGTGCAGGAACTTACCGGGCATACCTATGAAGAACGCGAAGCCAACCTGACCCCCTACCGGGTGATCGCGGACCATGCCCGCGCCACCACCTTCCTGATCGCTGACGGCGTCGTCCCCGGCAATGTCGGGCGGAACTATGTTTGCCGGATGCTTGTGCGTCGCGCTGCCCGCTTTGGCATGAATCTAAATCTCAACGAACCCTTCATGGCAGAGATCGCCCAAGTGGTGATTGATCAGTATGGTGATTTCTATCCCGAGCTTCAGCGCAATGCTGCCACCATCCTGGATAACCTCACCCGGGAGGAAAAGCAGTTCCAAAAGACCGTCCGGGCCGGACTGGAACACCTGGATGAACTGCTGGCGGAAATGAAAGCCAGCAACGAGACCGTTCTGGATGGCAAAGTTGCGTTTGACCTCTATGCCACCCTGGGCCTGCCTCTGGAGATCACCAAGGACATCGCCCAGGAACAAGGCTTGGATGTGGACAACAAGGGATTCCAGGAAGCCATGGAAGCCCACCGTCTGGCCTCCGGCGCAGGGAAAGAATTCGGTGCGATGGGTGGTGAAGATGTGGAAGTCTACACCGATCTGCTGACCAGCCTGATCCAGGCCGGCAAATTGAACGATACCGGTGTGGCTTATGACCCTTACCATGAGATCAAAGAACCGGTGGAAGTACTAGGACTGATTCGAGATGGAGAACCCGTCGCAGAGGTAAAAACCGGTGACAAAGTCGACGTTCTTCTGCCCAGAACCGGCTTCTATGTCGAATCCGGCGGCCAGGTTTCCGACACCGGGCGGATCATCAGCGCCGATGGTATAGATTGGTCCATTGAGATCACCGCCATGCGTAAACCTGCGGCTGGCATGATCGTCCATCAGGGCAAGGTCATCGCTGGCGCCCCCAAAGTCGGTGACAGCGCTCTGGCCGAGGTGGACCGTGAACGGCGGCTCGAGATCATGCGCAACCACACCGCCACCCACCTGCTCCATGCCGCCCTGCATCATGTGTTGGGCACGCACGCCCAGCAGGCTGGTTCGCTGGTCGCTCCAGACCGGCTGCGGTTTGACTTCAACCACCCCCAACCCATGTCCCGCAACGAGATCCTCGAAGTGGAAGCAATTGTTAACCGGGAGGTTCTGGCGAATCACCCGCTGAATATCGTGGAAAAACCCCTTCAGGAAGCGATCAATGAGGGCGCGATGGCGCTCTTCGGCGAGAAATACAGCGCAACGGTCCGCACGATCACCATTGGCGATGAAGCACGCGTTTCCTACGAACTCTGCGGCGGCACCCATGTGGATGAGACCGGCGATATCGGCCTGTTCCTGATCACCTATGAAGGCAGCATCGCGGCAGGCGTGCGCCGAATTGAAGCTGTCACCGGTTGGCGGGCCTACGAATATGCCCGGCAGCGGATGAACATTCTGGATGAGACCAATCACTTCCTCGGCACAGCGCCGAATGAGACCCTTCAAAAGGTGCAGACCCTCTCCGAATCCCTTTCAGCTGCTGAAAAGGAAGCCGAGAAACTGCGGACCCAATTGGTCGCAGGTGCATTTGATTCGCAACTTGACAGCGCTGAAGAGATCTCAGGTATTCCTGTCCTCAGGGCCCTCCTGCCTGATGCGGATATGGACGCCCTACGGGAAATGGCGGATAAATTCCGCCAGAAATACGATTCCGGCGTGGTCGTGCTGGCTTCTGATCTGGAAGACAAACCCATCCTGATCACCGCTGTGACGGATGATCTGGTCAAACGCGGCCTGCATGCCGGCAAACTCATTCAGCAGGTTGCCAAAGTGGTTGGCGGCGGGGGCGGCGGACGCCCGACCATGGCCCAGGCTGGGGGCAAGGATGCCAGCAAGCTCTCCGAAGCGTTGGATCAGGTGCCGGTATACATCAAAGAAAACCTGAAATAACCCCGCTAAGCTAAATATTTTAAGGTGAGCAGCACCAAATGCTCACCTTTATTAATCATCTAGATTAGAATCGTCTTATGAGCAAAACCACACCACTGCGCCAGCAATATCTTGATATCAAGAAAAACTATCCCAATGCGATCGTTTTCTTCCGCCTGGGTGACTTTTACGAGACCTTTGACGAGGATGCTAAGACAACCTCGCGCGAACTGGATATCGTGCTGACCTCACGTCCGGTATCCAAGGGCATGCGGGTCCCCATGGCCGGCATCCCTCATCACGCGGTGGAAAATTACCTCTCCCGCCTGATCGACAAGGGCTATCATGTCGCCATTTGTGAACAGGTCAGCGATGTGCCCGAGAAGGGACTTGTAGAGCGTGAGGTTGTCCGGGTGGTCACCCCCGGAACTGTGGTCGAACCTGCTCTGCTCCAGCACCATCAAAACAATTACCTGGCTTCGGTCTTTCTCAACGAGGAGCGAGCCGGGCTGGGCTATGTGGATATCTCCACCGGAGAATTCGCGGTAACTGAACTTAAAGGGCAGAACCTGCTCCATCAGATCCGTTCTGAACTGCATCGCCTCCGGCCCACAGAAATCCTCTGGCCGGACACCCTCCCCCAACCGGACACCCTGCCCGGCTTTCTGACGTCTTACGAAACCTGGCATTTTGAGGTAGGACGCTGCACCGAGAACCTGAAAACCCATTTCGGTGTTGCCACACTGGATGGCTATGGGTTGCGGGGCAAGGCCATGGCCGTGCGCGCCGCTGGCGCAATCCTTTCCTATCTGGAAGATACCCAGCGCCAGGCGCTCAAATTGCTGACCGATCTCAGCACCTACACCCTGGACGATTTCATGGTGTTGGACGCAGAGACTCGCCGCAATCTGGAACTGACCGAGACCATCCGCAGCGGCAAGGTTCAGGGCTCGCTGCTGGGCATTCTGGACCTGACCAAAACCCCAATGGGCGGCCGGCTGATCCATCAATGGGTCAGTAAGCCCTTGCTGGATGTGGTTCAAATCGAAAAACGACTGGACGCTGTCAGCGCCTTTCACCAAAATGGCCTTCTGCGGGCGGAGTTCCGTGAACACCTGAGTGAAATTGACGACCTCGAACGCCTCACCAACCGGGTCCTCTCGGGGCACGCTATCCCGCGCGATCTTGTTGCAATGCGGGAGAACCTGCGCCGACTGCCGAAGATTCGGTCGCTCTTCCCCGCTGAATCCCCTGCTCTGGATACAATCTTCCAGAAAGTTCACCCTTGTGCAAACCAACTGGCGCTGCTTGATGCTGCCATTCAGGACGAACCCCCGGCGACCCTGGCCAACATCGGCATCATCCGCGCGGGCTTCTCGGCCGAACTGGACCAGATTCTCGATTCTTCCCGTCACGCCCGGGAGTGGATCAGTTCCCTCGAGAAGAATGAAAAAGCCCGTACTGGCATCAAGACCCTCAAGGTGGGTTACAACAGGGTGTTCGGCTACTATATTGAAGTGACCCGGTCCAACACGGGCCTCGTGCCGGAAGAATATATCCGCAAGCAGACACTGGTCAACGCAGAGCGCTATATCACGCCCGAGTTAAAAGAATATGAGACTCTGGTGCTCAACGCTGAGGAACAGATCCATCAGGTGGAAGGCCAGGTCTTCGCCCAGATTTGCGGCGAACTGGCAGAGGGCGCGCATGATTTACTGGAAACCGCCAGAGGGCTTGCAGAACTGGATGTATTCCTCTCGCTGGCAGAAACCGCTGCCATCAATGATTATCACCGGCCGGAAGTTGTCGCCGAAGGCTGCATGGAGATCACCGATGGGCGGCATCCCGTGGTTGAAAAGGTGCACACCTCCGAGCGCTTCATCCCCAACGATGCCATTTTCGATCCCGAAGAGATCATCCGGATCATCACCGGGCCAAACATGAGCGGGAAGTCCACCTTCTTGCGGCAGGTGGCCCTGATTGTCCTAATGGCCCAGATGGGGTCCTTTGTCCCGGCTGAAAAAGCCAAAATCGGACTAGTAGACCGCATCTTCACCCGGATTGGGGCCCAGGATGAGATCCATGCCGGACAGTCCACTTTCATGGTCGAGATGATCGAAGCCGCCAACATCCTGCATAACGCCACCTCACGCAGCCTGCTCATCCTGGATGAGATCGGCCGCGGCACCAGCACCTATGACGGCGTTTCCATCGCCTGGGCAATGATTGAGTATATCCACAGCCACCCTGACCTGAAAGCGACCACCCTTTTCGCCACCCACTACCACGAACTGACCCAGCTGGCCGACCTGCTGCCGGGTGTGCGCAACTATAATGTGGCAGTTTCAGAGGCGGATGGTAAAGTGGTCTTCCTGCACAAGATCATCCCCGGCGGCGCGGATCGCTCCTATGGCATCCACGTCGCCCAGATTGCCGGCCTCCCCCGCCCCGTCATTCAACGCGCGAATGATATCCTCCAACAGCTTGAGAAGACCTCCGGCAGTACCCTCGAACAGAACCCGACCACCCGCCAGCAGCTAACTCTTTTCCCCGAAAATAATCCCCTACTGGACGCCATCGAGGAACTGGACATCAACAGCCTGACACCCATTGAAGCCTTGAACCTGCTCTATGAATGGAAGCGGCGATACTTAAAAGATAATTCTGAGTAACCCAACCCATAAACAACAAAAAACTATCCGCCTGCCCCTGCACAGGGGCAGTTTTTATTCCCCCAACACAAACCTGCCATTTTACAAATCGCTGAATTAAGGGTATGGATTAATCAGTGGAACAAAAATAAAAAAAAGGGAAATAAAATGGCTGACCTGCTCAAAATGATATGTGTACCTTGCGAAAACGATACCCCCCCGCTGACCGAAAGCGAAATTGAGGCCTATCAAAAAGTTATTCCCAATTGGGGCGTGATCGATGATGCTCAAGGTGTGCCCAGACTCACTCGAACTTTCAAATTTAATAACTTTGTAGAAGCGCTCGCCTTCACCAATGCGGTCGGTGCCGCTGCCGAAGCTGCCGGTCATCACCCTCTGATCGAACTGACCTGGGGGCGGGTAACGGTCCAATGGTGGACCCATAATATCAACGAGCTTCACCAAAATGACTTCATCATGGCAGCTCGGACGGATCAAATCTATTCTGAAGAGAATTAGATTCGATAAGTAAGCCGTTTACGAAAGCTGGGGATTAAGAATGGTCTTTCCGATGATTTCCCTAGTTGTGGTCTACCAAATGGCTAGTATCATTCAACCCTAATATCACCCATTTGTGGTTGGCTGGGTCATATTGCAGGGTGGAAACAGATGTGTTACCAAACCGAAATTGAATCCCCTGACCATTGGCGTGTTGTGAGATACCCATCACAATATTTAGCGCCTGGTTCAGTGTCCCGCCATGCGAAACTACCAAATAACGTGCAGGGGGCATTTGCAGGAGGCTGTGAATCGCTCGTCCTGCCCGCAGGAATAGTTCAAAATCACCTTCGCCCGTACCGCCAATGTTGTCAAAGGGCGTGAAGAAATCGGGTTTCGGATATTGCTGATCCGCAATTTCCCGTTTGAGACCCCCAAGTACCCCGTTGTCCCGCTCCTTCCAATCCGGATCAAATTGAACCGGCACATCCAGGGCGGTCGCAATCATCTCAGCCGTATCCCTGGCACGTTGCAATGGGCTGGCAATAATCTGATCAAATTGAGTTTCTTCGTCCAACCATCGCGAGATTAATCGACGGGTCTGTTCTCGTCCGCGCTCTGTGAGTGGGAAATCATACTGTCCCTGGTAATATCCCTCGGCATTGCCTACGGATTCCCCATGGCGCAGAAGAGTTATCGAAAAAATGTTCATTTTTATTCCTGTTATTTACCGTGTCGATCATTAGTTATTAGTGCTATTTTGGATGTGCATAACCCTGCAATGAGAGACTTCACACTACCCTAATCCGCGAGCCAGTTCTTGGCCCCCCGCAGGAAAGCCTCGCCGGAAACCTTGCTCTTGCCAGCCAGTTGGACTTCATCCAGAACTAACAAACCCTCCCCGGTGCCCCAGGCGGGTTTATCCTCATAAATATAGCGCTTCCCCGGTACCGCATTCCTGAATAGCACTGCGGAAGCGCGATGGACTTTTAGGTAAGCCTCTTCAAAAAACTGAAAGGTCCCCGGCCAAGGGGAATAGGCTCTGACCATACGGGCCAGGAAGTCGGCCGGCTCAGCCAGATCCAGTTCGCCATCAGCTTTTTCAATCTTGGGCGCATAGGTCGCCAGGGAATCATCCTGCGGCTGGGGCACAATCTCGCCGGAGAGGTATCCAGGCAAGGTCTCAACCAATAACTCCGCGCCCATTTCAGCCAGTTCATCAAACAGCTCCCCTGCAGTCTGATCGGCAAGGATTTCAACCACCCTTTGCGACAGGATCGGGCCGGTGTCCAGCCCTTTCTCCATCATCATGATCGTCACCCCGGTCATATCATCATTCAGGACAGCCGCCTGCACAGGCGAAGCCCCCCGCCAGCGCGGTAATAGAGAAGCATGCACGTTCACACAGCCAAAGGGCGGCAAATTGAGGACTGCTTCCCGCAGGATCTGCCCAAAGGCCGCTACGACGATCACATCCGGCGCCCAGACTTCCAACTGCGCCAGAGCCTCCTGCGATTTCAGTGTTTTAGGCTGGATGACGGGTAAAGCCAGCTCTTCCGCCAACACCTTCACATCCGGTGGACGCATTTCACGCCCTCGTCCGGCTGGCCGGTCCGGCTGAGTGACCACACCCACAACGCAAAAGTGCTCATCCAAAGCCCTGAGGCTGGTCAGAGCAAAATCCGGTGAGCCCATAAAAACGATTCGTGGTTTCATAATCACTCATTTTAACACATCCTTAAATCGCTAAAGCCGATTTGATTTTGGGTTTTGACCGGGGTATGATAGAATTTAAGCAATAAACCCTGGGAATGTTTTTAAAAATAAAATATCCATTATCAATTTAGGAGGTATGTTATGACCGAGGAAAAAGTCGTAGATCCCAATATCACCAGTGAAGATAAGACCTGGGCGCTTTTATCCTATATTTTTACCCCCATCGTTCCAGTCATCCTGCTCTTGCTGGAAGACAAGAAGGATCGGCCCTTCCTCAAAGCACACTATCCACAGGCCCTGGCCTGGGGTATCGTGGTCTGGGTTCTTACCATCCCACTGTCCTTTGTTTTCGTTGGCTTCTGTGTTGGCCTGTTCGGCGTTATCATGAGCATCATTTGGGGCATCAAAGCCTATAACGGTGAATATGTGGAAATCCCAGTGATCACCGATTTCGTCAGGAAACAGGGTTGGGCCTAAACCTAGTTTAATCCGATGTGATAACCTGCTCTTTTTATCAAGAGCAGGTTTTTTAATTGCTTAACCTGCAACTTTTATCCGTTGACAGACGTATATCATAGTAGAAAGCGCAGCCAAATAAATAATAAATAAATCTCTTTTCTCGAAAGGATTCATCATGCCCGCGAAGAAAAATCAGGAATCTGAAGAAATCCAGGCTGAAAAAGCCGAAGGAATCCTCCCCGATCCATCTCCCAAAAAGGTGACAACAGCCCCCAAATCCCAGGCTGACATGGCGGAGAATGAAGCCACACCGGTTCAATCCCCTGCAGTCGATAAATCCAAACCCGTCACTCCCAATGAAGAGCGGACCTGGGCAATGCTGGCGCATCTGAGTGTTCTATTGAACCTGGTCACCGGTTTTCTGGGCGGCATCGCTGCCATCATCATCTATTTCATCTACAAGGACAGGTCCCGGTTGGTTGCCTATCATGCCATGCAGGCTTTCATTTTCCAGGCGATCACCTGGCTGGGCGCAGGTTTGATCTCCGGAATCCTGATTGCCATCGGGAGTGCACTCAGTTTCCTGATCATCCCTCTCCTATGCCTGATCCCCGGCTTCCTGATCCTGCTCCTGATCCCGATTTCCCTAATTTATGGCATCATCGGCGGCGTCAAAGTGAACAACGGTGAGGACTTCCGCTATTGGCAAGTAGGTGATTGGGTTCGCATCATATTGGAACCGCCAACATTGGACGCATAACGAATAGTTCAAAGCCGCTCTCGAAGGAGCGGCTTTTTTCCTGTGATAAAATCACTGGAATGAAAAGTTCAAGCCCAGTCTAAAAAGGGCGGGAGATCTATGGAAAAAATCAAAGTCTACGGCACAACCTGGTGCGGCACTTCTCGCAGGGTGGTCAGAACCCTTGATGAACATAATATTGATTATGAGTGGATTGATATAGATAAAGATTCTGAGGCAGAGAAACTCGTCATAGAGACTAATCACGGTTTTCGCAGCGTGCCCACGCTCTTTTTCCCGGATGGCACCATCCTGGTTGAACCCCGAAATCAGATACTGATTGATAAACTTAATTCACAAACCTGAACAATTGTTGAGGATATTAAGAAACCGCCCAATATTAAGCGGTTTCTTAATATTTTCACCCTGCTAGCTCTCATGCTTTTTTAGTATCTTGGACCAGGCCGCGCCCGATCAGAAATATAGCCAAACCCACGACCAGGCCCAATGCAATCGAAAGCAAGGACACCGCCAGACGGTGCTGTTTTTCAAAGATAGTTGATCCCTCCAAACGCTGCCGCAGGCTCCCAATGAACTGATCGTTGGGAACAATCGGTGCTAACTTTGTCCTGAGAGATTGTTCGATTTTATGTAATTGATCTTCAGCAACCAGTCTTTCAGCCATTAACGAGCCCTCCCCTTAATCCTTTCATTTTCTAATAAATCATTCATCATCCATCGTCTCGCGGAGTTCCAATAGAGTTCGATGATAGAGGCTTTTAATTGCGCCCTCACTCTTGCGCATGATCTTTCCAATTTCGGCATTGGAAAGCTGATCCACGAACTTCAGGATGACCAATTCCTGCCGATTCGGAGCCAGGTCCCGGATCCGTGCCAGAAGTGCATCTACCTCCTGACTATGGGCAACCCGAGTCTCAGGATGCTGTTCGCTTTTTGGCAGGATTTGCCCGGGAAGATTATCTAATGAAATTTCCCGTTTTCTGTCCCGGTCACGGTGGTAATTGGCCACCAGGTTATGCGCAATACGATAAAGCCAGGCGGAAAAGGGCAACCCCATGTGTTTATAGCCCTTAATATGGCTCATCGCCTTAAAGAACACTCTGCCAGTCAGGTCTTCAGCGTCAACTGAACTGCCGGTGCGATAATAGATGTAGTTATATATGCGATCGACATATCGGCTGTATAGTTCGCCAAACGCTGCCGGGTCTTTTTTCGCCCGATCGATCAGCATTCGTTCTTCTTGTTTTTCGTCCAATGGATTGACCTTTTATCCATCTGTAGTGATTAACAATAAATAGGCAAATAAGTTCTTCCAATCAGATTTTATCATACTCGATTTTCCAAAACAGCCTAAATTAGGCCCTAAACGGTTCAGGCATCATCACCAAACGCCCATTGATCCTCTTCACAGGCATGGAAAAATTAAAATGGTTGGCTTGTACACTCAATCTGAAATCCTCCTGCAGAAGGTAACCAAGTGAACCGCGTGAAAATTCCCGGCCAACGGTTGAGGTAGCCACACGAGCCAGATAGGATTCGGGGTCAGGGTTTTTACCCTGCACCAAAGCCTGGATATATTCCGCACAAGCCAGGTCCTCATCACCGTCACGCCCCTCGGAAATTCCGGTGATCACAAACGAGATGGGATCGAATTTACCATCACTCAGCGATTGGGCAGTCGCCCGGGCAACCACAAAAGAGGCGGCGAAAAGTTCATCCGCATGAACAGCCCGGACCAGCCCCTGGGTACCCGCACTTGTCCGCTGGATCAGCGTCCGGCCGGTCAGGTTGGCATCTCGCAGCGCACCAGGTGAATTGTTGTGATCAAACGTTTCAGGCTTGAAGCCATTCACTTCCCCCATCACAAGCGCCCCCGGAATCTCCTGACGGAGCGTCAACGCCTCATCCACTGTTGAAACCGGTAGGATCCTGCTGGCACCCCGCTTAAATGCAAACGCAGCCGTGGTGAATGCTCTCAGAACATCGACGACCACAACTACCCCTTGCCCTTTTCCCGCCTCTTCAAGAGAGTAAAAATTAAATTTATCCATTTTCTTTTTTACCATTCCTAAACATGAGCTTCTTCCTGTTTTGTTTTCCCAGATCATGATTCTGCGTGAAGTGTTGTATAATTCCTGTGGTTTTTGACCATCACCATTATAAGGGTTAACCACTGGAGAGGACTTCGAACATCATGCAGGATGGCACATTCAATTTCAAAACAAACGATGGCTTGACCTTGCTGGGTCGTGTCTGGCAAACAACGGGCAAACCTAAAGGTGTCGTCAATCTGGTGCATGGCCTGGGAGAACATTCCGGGCGTTACGCTCACATCGCCGAGGCATTGACCAAGGCTGGATATAATTTCATCGGATTTGACCTCCGGGGGCATGGCCTCTCAGAAGGCAAGCAGGGACACACGCCTGATTATGAACATCTCATGGATGATGTCACCCTTTTTATGGATCAATCCGAGGATTTCTTTGGCAGCGGCCATCCGAACTTTTTATACGGCCACAGCCTCGGAGGCACCATCGTCCTCAATTATGCATTGCGCCGAAAGTCCAAATTGAACGGCGTGATCTCTACAGGTCCCGCGCTCAGGCTCGCCTTCGAACCACCCAAGATCAAATTGATGATGGGTAAGATCATGGCGAATTTGACGCCAGCCTTCACGATGAAAAACGAGATAGACGTTAACGCCCTCTCACGGGACGCGGCAATTGTCAAAGCATACCAGGACGATGTTTTAGTGCATCAAATGATTTCTGCCAAACTCGCAATGGAACTTTTCGATAGCGGCCAATACGCAATGGACCACGCTGCCGATTGGGCTCTTCCTCTGTTGTTAATGCACGGTTCCGAAGACCAAATCTCGTCCTGCCCAGCCAGCGAGGAATTTGCTCAAATTGCAGGTGATAGTGTAGTCTTTAAGAAATGGGAAGGTTACTCTCATGAGATCCATAATGACTTTGGCAAAGAAGAAGTGATCACATTTATGATCGATTGGTTGAAAGACCACAGTTAACCGCTGACATTCTCCTGCCTTGACCATCCATGTCAGCAGGAATAAAATTAGAATAGAAAAATAACATCCAAGACCTCGCCTATCTATTAATAAGGAGAGACTGAATGCCCGAATTTCAACACAAAAAAGACCTGGAGTCACTGGACCCAGGCCTTTTTACGTTAATCAATCTGGAAGAAGAACGTCAGGCTCGTCGGTTGATTATGATTCCCAGCGAAAGCATTGCCCCCCTGGCGGTGCGGCAGGCACTGGGTTCGTCGTTCACAAACATCTATGCCGAAGGGTATCCGCGACCCGAGACATTGGGCTTCACAGAAGAAGAAATCTTCGACTATACAAATATGCTCGGGACCTACCGCAGATATGCTGACCCACGCTATTACAAAGGCGTGGAATATGTTGATGTGGTTGAGGCATTGACCCGCCGCCGCTGTGCGGAAGCCTTTGCAGCCAACGGCGTTTCGGCCGACCAGATTTATCCCAACGTTCAACCCCTGTCCGGTGCACCGGCCAATAACGCCGTCTACACCGCCTTCCTCCAGCCCGGTGACACTATCCTCGGGATGAGCCTGCTGGTTGGAGGTCATCTCTCCCACGGCTCTTCAGTCAACCGCTCTGGCATCTGGTATAACGCCCAGCACTACAAAGTGGATCCCGACACAGAACTGCTTAATTACGACATGATCCTGGCCAAAGCTGAAGAAGTCCAGCCCAAGATCATCGTTGCCGGTTATTCCAGCTATCCCTATATCCCGGATTGGAAAAAGTTCCGTGAGATCGCCGATAAGGTCGGCGCGATCCTGATGACTGACATATCCCACATTGCCGGGTTGATTGCGGCTGGCCAGGTACCCTCACCAGTCGGATATGCCCAAGTGATCACTTTCACCACCCACAAAACTCTGCTTGGGCCTCGCGGCGCTGTTATTCTCACCGATAGCGCAGCTACCGCCAAAAAGATCGATAAAGCGGTCTTCCCTGGCGAACAGGGCGGCCCGCACATCAACGCCATGGCCGCCATGGCAGTCACCTTTAAAATCGCCCAGTCCAAGGCCTTCAAAGACCTACAGGGGCAGATCATCAAGAATGCTAAGGCCTTCGCCAACCAGTTGATGGCCCGCGGTCTGCGGGTGCCCTATGGCGGCACAGACAGCCACATGGCTCTGCTGGATGCCAAATCCATCAGCATCAGCCCCAATGTCTATCTCTCGGGCGACATGGGGGCACGCATTCTGGATGTGGCCGGCATTGTTGCCAACCGCAACACGATACCCGGTGATCGCTCTGCATTTTCCGCCACCGGCATCCGTTTCGGCTCTCCCTGGCTCACCCAGCGGGGCTTCAAGGAAGCGGAATTCCGCCAGGTGGCTGACATCATCGCCGATCTGTTTACCGGGATCACACCCTATAACATGCCCGGCGGCAAGAAGGTTCAGCGGCGAGCGAAAGTGGATTTCAAGGTTCTGGAAGATGCCAAACTCAAAGTTGCAGCTCTGGCAGAACAGGCCGAAAATGTCACCCAGACCCCCGCAACCCACGGCTATCCCCATTTCTTTGATATCAGCGATAACCAGAAGACCCCTTGGGCTTCATACAAATTGGCGGGTGATCAAATCCGGCATTTCGTGACTTATGCATTCTCCAGTGATGTTGAAATGCTGCAGCCGGGCGAAACCCAGCCCACCCTCCTGCGCTCAGCCGACAACGATGTAGAGGGATTCCTGCACTGTGAAAGCCCCTTCACCTTTGTCCTGACTGTACCGGGTAATCAAGCCGGCCTGGCAAGCGCCTGGCTGCGGGATCTCTCCGATGCCTATATCAAATTTGACCCCGATCTGACAAAACGTCTGCCCGGCCCAATAGCGATTGAAGATTCGGCCCCTCTCGAACCCAAAGATGCCTCCGGTGAACCGGTCGCGGCGAGCAAACCTTATTACGTCGGGATTGCAGAAGAAAATCAGCACACTAAGCCGCTCCCCAGGTTCGCCTGGCAACCTGATGATCAAGAGAAGCTCCTCACAACCCCGCTCAATGCCACGCACAGGGCCTTAGGCGCTAAGATGGTGAATTTTGCGGGTTGGGATATGCCCGTCTGGTATTCCTCCGTGGTGGAAGAGCATTTGGCAGTCCGTCAGGCAGCCGGTCTCTTTGACGTGACCCATATGGGCGTCTATCAGGCTGAAGGCCCCGATGCCGCCCTTTTCCTCGATTCTGTCTGCGGCAACGACATCGGCGGCCTTGATGTCGGCGAATCCTGCTATACTCATTTTCTGGACCCGGACGCCAACGTTCTGGATGACCTGCTGGTCTACCGCCGGGGTGCTGAGAAATTCCTGGTGGTGGTCAACGCTGCCAACGATGACAAGGACTGGGCCTGGCTAAATGCGGTTCGGGAAGGGAAAGTCCTGGTGGATCCTGCCCATCCCGCGGCTTTCGCTTTTGGCCGAAATGTCACCCTGAACAACCTGCGCGATGCCCAATCCGGTAAAGAGATGCGTCTGGATGTCGCCCTTCAGGGACCAAAATCCCGGGATATCCTGCTGGCATTGGATGTCAGCCCGGATGACAAACTTTCCATCCTCGGTTTGAAATGGGCGCAGCTTTGCGAAGCCAGACTGGATGGCATCCCGCTGGTCGTCTCCCGAACCGGGTACACCGGCGAGCGAATGGGTTTTGAACTTTTCGTCCACCCCGATCAGGCTGTCGCCCTCTGGAATGCCCTCCTGAAAGCCGGCGAATCCTTCGGCATCAAGCCCTGCGGCCTCGGTGCCCGGGATTCACTGCGGACGGAAGCCGGGCTGCCGCTCTATGGACATGAAATGGGCGGTCTGCTTAAGCTGGGTGTCGGACAAGCTGGTTTTGGCAAGTTCGTCAAAACATATAAACCCTGGTTCATCGGACGTCAGGCTTTTCTTGAACAGGAAGCTCACCGGGACGGGATCGTCGTCCGCTTCCAGTTTGATGAAAAGCGCACCCGGATGGCACACCTCGGCGATCCGGTCGTCGATGAACGTGGTAAAGTAATTGGTAAAGTGACCAGCTGCGCAATAAACTCTGATGGCTCCCTCACCGGCCAGGCTTATGTTTCAGAGAAATTCGCAGGTCTGGGCAATGCATTATTCATCTATCAGGGTTCACCTGATAAAGCTGGCAAAGCGCCAGCCAATCTATCCATCGGCGACCGAGTGACCTTACCCACCCGAGCCACCGTTACTAGCAGATTTCCTAAATAAGGAGAGAATATTCTATGCACACGTTATGGGACGAACGCTATGCCTTAAGAACGGATAATATGGGCAGCTCAGCCATCCGCGAACTGCTAAAGCTCACATCGCAATCCGATGTGATCTCTTTCGCGGGCGGGATGCCAGCACCTGAAGTCTTCCCGATTGAAGAATTCAAGGAAGCATGCGATGTGGTCCTCTCTGAAATGGGCGATCGCGCCCTGCAGTATGGCACCACTGAAGGCTATCAGCCTTTGCGGGAATTGATCGCCAGCAATGCGGCCAAATATGGTATTCAAATTTCAGCAGACAACGTCCTGATCACGTCTGGTTCTCAGCAAGCACTCGATCTTCTCGGCAGAATCTTTATCAACCGGGGCGACCGGGTTCTGGTGGAGTCACCCACCTATTTAGGTGCCATCCAGGCCTGGAATGCCTACGGTGTGAAGTATGTCACCATCCCCTCAGACAAGGATGGCATGGTGACCGATATGCTTGAATCACGGCTGCGGACCGGCATCAAGTTTATCTATGTCCTGCCCAACTTCCAAAACCCGACCGGAGTCACACTCTCACGAGAGCGTAGGAAGACCCTGGTGGAAATGGCCGACGCCTATGGCGTCCCGATCGTCGAAGATGACCCCTATGGCCAGTTACGCTTTGAGGGCGAACATCAGACCCCTGTCGTGGTCATTGACGACGAAATGCGCGCCAAGGAAGTCCCGATTTACAGCGGCAATGTGATCTATACCTCAACCTTCTCCAAGATCCTGGCACCCGGTCTGCGCTTAGCCTGGGTGGTCGCCCCCCCTGAGGTCATCACAAAGCTGGTCCAGGCCAAACAGGGCTGCGATTTGCACACCTCCACTTTCAACCAATATATCGCTTATGAACTGGCGAAATCTCCCTGGATGAAAACCCACATCCAGTTGATCCGCAAGGTCTACACGGAGCGGCGGAATACCATGATCCACGCACTCGAGGTCAACATGCCGGAGAATGTCCACTGGACTCATCCCAAAGGAGGATTATTCCTTTGGGTGACTCTTCCCAAAAGTTTGGATACCAGCAGGATCTTCAATGAAGCGGTCGCGGAAAAGGTGGCCTTTGTTCCCGGCGTCCCCTTCCACCCCCTTGGTGGTGGTGAGAACACCATGCGCCTGAACTTCTCCAATTCCAAACCGGAGATGATTGATGAAGGGATCAAACGGCTGGCTAATGTGATCAAAAAAAATCTCTAACTTATCATCTGTTAAAAATAAACCCCCGTCATTTTCCAATGCGGGGGTTTTTCGTTTCAAAAACAGGAATTAGTATTCAACCGAATTGCCGTGTACCCAGATCTTGAAATCCGAGAGTATTGACCCACCCAGAAACTCACGCAGGATGGAATTGTCGGGGATCAGGTCCTGATTAATTGGCAGGAACCATTGCAGGAATTTGAACAGCCGTTTGGCTTCAATATATTCCGGTGTGCCATAGGGTACCTGGCGCAGCAAAGGTTCCACCAGAGGTCTCAACGCCGTCAATTCGTAAGCGAGGGCGGAGTTGAACATCACATCTGCATTTTCCTGATAGCGGAAGATATGCCGTTTCTCACCACGCCGGACATTTTCCCAATTGGCAATCGTCTGTTGGGCCGTGTAGCCACGGTCTCGCGCATCCCGAAGGATCCGTCGCAATTCCCGGGTATCCGTGGTGGAAATCCGGTTTTGGCGGTCCAGGTTGAGCTGGGTCAGGCAGGAAACATAGATCCGATAAGTCTCCTCATGGGGAATATCTTCAAGCAGCTTCGGATTCAACCCATGAATCCCTTCCAGAATGATCATCTGGCCGGGTTCCAGCTGAACTTCCTCGCCGGGTTCATTTTTCCCCTCCCGGAAATTGTAATGCCTGAGCTGCACCTTTTCGCCCCGAATAAGTTGTTCCACATGATCCTGAAGAAGCTCTCGGTTCAGCGCATCAAGGTTCTCAAAGTCATATTGGCCATTCTCGTCCAAAGGCGTGTCTGCCCGATTCACAAAGTAATTATCCATCTCCAACGCAAAGGGAGAGATACCCTCAGAGAGCAATTGGATCGACAGCCGTTTCGAGAATGTGGTCTTGCCTGAAGAACTCGGTCCAGCGATCAGGATCACCTTGACCTTATCCTTACGTTCGCGGATCGTGCTGGCGATTCTGGATATCTGCTGGGCGTGGAGCGCTTCGGAAACCAAAATCACCTCATTGATCCGTCCTTCACTGATCGCATCATTCAACGCACCCACGCTCTGTATCCCCAGTGTCTCCAGCCATTCCCCATACTGCCGGAAAGTGACCAGCAGGGTCGGGTAACTGGGCATGGGAGAGAGCTTATCGGGGGCATGCCGGCGGGGAAAACGCAAAACGAAACCCGCACCAACCAGCTTGAGATCGAATAAATTCAAATAGCCGGTCGAAGGCACCATATAGCCGTGATGGTAGTCACGCTGACTGCGCAGAGAATACAGAACCAGGTCATTTCCCTGACGGTAGTTCAACAGCCGCACCTTGTCCTCCTGGCCGTGGTCCCGGAAGAACTGTCGAGCTTCCTTCAGACTGACCTTGTTGCGAACCAGCGGTGCATTGGCGTCAACGATCTCGGACATCTTCTCTTCAAGTAGTTTGAGAGAATCGGCTGAAAAAGGTTCCTGCTCAGGGACATGACAATAATACGCGCCAGAGGACACCGAATGGTCAATCGTCAAAGACCACTTGGGGAACAGCTCCATGAAAGCCACTTCCAGCAGAAAAGTCAGCGATCGCCGGTAGATTCGAGCACCATCCGGGTCCGTCATGTCCACCGGTGTGACCTCGGCATCTTTGCAAATTTGATAAGTCAGTTCCCGAAGATCATGGTTGACTATCGCGCCAACAATTTGTGGTTTTTTCGGGTTCTGGTAAGCCCGCATAAATTCACTCAGCGGTGTATTGCGCGGGCCTTCCAAAACCGTACCGTCTGGTAGGACAACTTCAACCGAGTCCCGCAAATATTCTTTTATTTTAATAATCGATCCCATAGTGATATCTTTCCCGGTATCGCCATTGGATACCATTTTGGTGAGTTTCCTATTTTACCTCGTTCTGAAAACTCAGGGGATAAGAACCGGGATCTGCGCAAAATCGTCGGCGGTCATATCATCAATCGATCCAGTGATGGACGTGTAATTCGAAAGCCATTCCTCCTGGGTGGGTGCTTGGCTCCCCGGCAGGATCAGATCAATGATGCGTGTATGGTTACTGTCGCCCGGTGCGCCGCCAAAGAGATATTGGGCTGCCGCAAGCGAGACATCGCGAACCCGCCAAACGCCTTCCGTTGGATACCCTTCCTGGCCCAGAACAGCAGCCGCATAGCCCCAATCCGCCGGATCACCATCGGGGAGGAAACTGAGCGGCACCCGAACCACGACCTCATTCTTGGCCGGATCGACAACAATCGTCATGCCGCCAGTGGCTTCGGTATAATCCTTTGGTTCCAGCGTCTCTGGGTCCACCATAACAACCTGAGGCGTCCAGCCTTCAGCCCAAACTGCGTATTCCCAGCCGAAGCCCTCCTCCAGTGCAGCGTTGCGGCCAGGCATCAGAATCCTCGCGCCGGTACCCTCACCCGGGTCAGTATCAATATAAACATCCAGAGTCTGCACGGATAATCCATTGGGGGAACCCCAGGAATTCTCCACCGGACCAACAAACTCGAAAGTGAGAACCAGATTTAGGTCATCATATCCCACAGAGAAGTAGTCCACATCAAACACTGCTTCAGGGAAGACTCCATCAGTTGGATATTCATACGTGCCAGGGCCGTCATCATCACCGATGGGATCCTGCACTTCAAGGACCAGCGTAGTGTTACCGAGGCTGGGAATCAGCACCTGAGCTGGGCCGCCCAGAGGAAAGAGATCCTCCTGGGGCTCAACCACAACGGCCAGCTTGAGTGAAGTACCGGCGGAGATACCGCCCAGTGCACTCAGCGGAATGGCAATTTCCACCCCCCCACCCCCAACAACAACCTGTCCGGCCCCGGAATGCGCCAAAACCCAGTCTTCCCCTTTGGCAGCTAAAATATCCGGCCTTTCGGCTGAACCATCCCACTGTACAAGACGGTTGGCAAAGAAGCTCAATACCCTTTCCGAATCCTTCACAAAGGCCGACTTGCCACCTGCCGCATTTGGAATCGAGAGATAGATTCCGAGTGGCTGATTGATCACTGCGCTGCTGCTATCCACTCGCAGGTAGAGGTTTTCCTGATCCAGGGTAACGGCGAAGCCCGTTACAGCCGATTCGCCGGCCACCGGGTAATAGGCTGCCGAATCCCAGGCGGGATCATCCACTGCCCCGGTCATTTCCGGGGTGGACAGCCCTGTAAAGGGCACACCTGGTTGAACCGCAGCCGTCTGGACAATCGGCACACTGACGAACTTGGGCACTTCCACGCCCAGCGAGTCGTAGACCCCGGCCAATAAAGCCCGGTAGCCCTCATCAAAATAGCTATCCTGACCTGAATCCTGATCTGCGCCATACCACCAGAACCAGTCAGAACCTTCCGCCAGGTACATAAAGTCAAAAGCCTGGGCCAGGTTCTCTTCAGCAGCGTATTCAGCGCCGCTCTCATAGACCGCCAGGTCCTCCCGGGTCATCGCAAGGTAATCCCAGGCGATCGCTTCCTCTTCCTCGCCGATCCAGGTGTCATAATTGGCACTGAACCAGGCTCCGGGGAAGAGAGTATCGAGGGTTTGCTGTTCGGGAAACATTTCCAAAAATTCTGAAGGGGTCACGGTCTGCAAGACTTCACTATCAGAGAGTTTCTGATAAAGGGCATTGAAGAAATCATTGGCGTCACCGTTATAATTCTCCCAGGCGTTTTCGCCATCAAGGATGATGCTGACGATATGCGGGCCGGCCACGCCGCTTTCGATGAAATCCGCCTGGACCTGTTCAAGATGGCTGACCAGGTCCTGGGCGGCCTGTTCACCGCTCATCTTGGAATAATCAAAGCCGATCCTGTCTGAGAGGGTCCAATCCCGGAAGAACATTGCGACCTGATTGCCCTCGTCATCACTGACGAAATATGGGCGGTAGAGCAAGTCAGCTTCCTGAACATATCCTTCGGAATCCCGGGTGAAGGAATCGATCCCCAAAGACTTGGCCAAAACCGGTTCACCTGTCTGCATATATTCATAACCCACCTCGGCCACCAGCGGGATAATTTCCTCTGCCACAGCCCCCTCACCCGGCCACAAACCCCGCACGCTTCTGCCGAAGTTTTCTTCATACATTTGCACGCTCAGGTCGAGATGTGCGACGGCATCTTCGGGATAGGCAAAAGTTTTTTCCGGCATTTTCGCGCTGGGATTGCCAACCAGAGCCAATTGACTGTTATAGATTAGCGGCAAAATCGGATGGGCATAAGGTGTGGTAGTAACTTCAATCTGCCCACTCCGCTGCAATTCCGCATGATATGGCAGGACCTCCTGAATGATTTCCAGCGCCTTGTCAAACACGATCTGTTTATCTGCCTGATCAAAATTCTCCCCTTTTTCCACGAGGGCCAAGAGCGGCTCTTCAGCCAGGAAGGTTGGGTCAAACCAGGCCAGGTTGAACCAGACCTGTAAATCCAAAAAATCCTGATCAGTAAAGGTGCTTAACGCGGTATCAATGGCTTCATCGCTAGTCCCACCGCGCTTATCCAGCAAAGTCTGAAAACGGGGATAGAGGGCAATGATGTTATCCCAATTGACATCAAAGAAACGCTCAAGGATAAACCGCTTTTCTTCGGTCGTCAGCTCGCTCACCTCTTTCTCGCCCAGAACCCAATAGATATCCTTTGCGCCCTCAGCCAGTTCATTAAGCTGGCGAATGAGTGATGGGGTGAAATTGAAGGTGGCGTGGACATCAGGATATTGTGCTACCTTTTGCGCCATATCCAGATAATCCTTGGTGGCATGCACTCGCACCCAGGGCCGCGTATAGATGCCATCGGCATCCTGATAATATAGCGGCTGATGCTGATGCCAGGTGATGTTGACATACAGCACTTCATTGTTCATCGGCTCTGCTTCCGTGGGAGCCTCTGTCGGGGTGACAGCCGTCGCCGTAGCCAGTTCTGTCGGTGTCTGCTGCTGGCAGGCTGAGAGTGTTGAAAGCAGCAACGCCAAAATGACAATTATAAAAAGTGCCTTTGAATTCTTAAGCATGATCTCTCCTTGGGAAAATAAAAAATCCGCTCCTATAGCATGATTTTACTCTAAATCAATCATCGGGTCATCCAGCGATGATGCGCAGGTAGCCACGTTGGGTTCCCAGGTCGTTAGGATAACGATGGCTAAGAAGTTGATTGACACCTGGCCGAAAAGTGAGTTTCAGGGTGTTCAATCCCTGCTCAAAGCCCTTTCGGAGAGGCTCCATGCTTGACGCCGTTTTCATTACCGGATAGAATTCAAGGTCGCTGGTTTTATCCGGCGAGTTAACTCATTAGGTTTTAGAGCGAAGGTAACCCGCGTAAGAAGGGTGAGAGGCGCTCGAAGGATGGAAAAATGACTGATCAGATAGTTCTTCAAGCAGAAAAACGCACGGTTAAAGGCAAGAAAGTCAGCACCTTGCGACGGGAAGGCATCCTCCCCGGGATTATTTATGGCAAGATTGGTAAAAAGTTTATGGATCCTATTATGGTCCAAATGGATCTGCATTCTTCTTCACAGATCATCAAGACCCTGACCCAATCCAGCCTGGTGCAGATTGAAGTCGAAGGCAAGCAATACCCTGTGGTCTTACGTGAAATTCAGAAAGATATCATCTACGGCACCCTGAGGCATGTTGATTTCATGGCCCTCGACCTAACTCAAAGACTGCAGACCTCCGTACCGATCGAGTTGATCGGTGAAGCTCCTGCCGTCCTAAATCTGGCTGCTGTCGTGGTGACCGGTATTTCCGAACTGGAAATCGAATGTCTCCCGCAAGACATGCCCGAACGTATCGAAGTTGATGCCAGTGTTCTGGTAGACATGGACAGCGTGATTTTAGTCAAGGATCTGGTCCTTTCCGACAACGTAGAGATTCTCTCTCCTGAAGATGAGATGATCGCAGGCGTTACTTATGTTGCTATTGAGGAAGAACCGGAAGTGGAAGAGGAAGACGAATTTGCCGAACTCCTTGATGAAGATGCTGAACCTGAAGTTATCGAAAAGGGTAAGCAGGACGAAGGGGATGAGGAAGAATAGTCATTCCCTCAATCTTCAAAATGTAACCATAAACCCGGGAATAATATCCCGGGTTTTTTTATTCTTTTGAACTTAACTCAGTAGAAACTAGGTGCTGACCAGTGCTTCCATCAAGTTGATCGTCATTTGGGCTGTCGCCCCCCAGAGTTGATACCCTTCATACTGGTCAAAGAAAATAATTGGGTATTCTCGTCCAGCGAAACTGCGATAACGGATCGTGCGATGGTCCGGGTTTACCAGCCAATGCAAAGGACAGATAAACGTACTTTCGACCTCGTCCGGGTTGGGCTTCAACTCGTATGGCCAGGGGATCTGCCCCACGAACATGCTCACCGTATACCCGGTCACAATCGGCATCACCCCCATGTCTCCAAACACGTTTACATCTTTCGGGGAAACACCAATTTCCTCCTGAGTTTCGCGCAACGCCGTGAATTGCATATCCGGATCGGCCTTCTCCTTTGCGCCGCCCGGGAAGGAAACCTGCCCCTTATGCTCCAGTAACTTATCAGAGCGATGGGTAAATAGAAGGTGCCAATGCCCTTCATGCACCAGCAGCGGCATCAGGATTGCAGCGGGTTTATAATTTTGTGCCCCTGCATCTGTAAAGATATGATTAATTCTTTCGCTGTGGGTTTTCCTAAAATTTTGGATCCCCGTTCTGATTTTTTCCTCATCTAAATTAAACATAAAACAAATTATATCAATTTTCCGCCCTGACTGCGCTCCCGCAATAAAGGCACTCCACGGTGACACCATCCAGCCAGTTAACCGTCTGCGGATCGATCCTCCCGCCGCAGGAAGGGCACTTGGTTGGCAATAACGGCCGTTCACTCGTCTTTTCCCCGGTAGGGAGCTGAGATTTCACCCCTGCCAGTTGCTCATCCAGCCATTTCCGGATTGATTCGCTAGCCTCGCTCAAACCCCGCTCTGAGAGTTCTGCTACCGTCTTATTTCCCAACCGTTCCAACTCCAGCCAACGATTCTGCGCTGCCAGTTCCTTAAGCCCGGCCCAGGTGGGGGCAAGCCCTCGGTCATTCTGTCCAGCATAGACATAGGCTTTTCCTGCCTGCAGGAATAGAAATGGTGCTCTCGGTAATTTACGTTCCAGTGCACCCTGAGCCAATTTTTCAAACAGGAGGGCTGAGCGCAGATATTGGCCTTCGTCAAATAACCGGTGAGCTTGCATAAGCAAGACTTTCGCCCGGTTTACGGGCCGCCTTCCAGGTCCTATGGGTCTCCTACGAAACATCGTCACCTTCTTCCTCTTCCTTATGAGGCTGGTCATCTTCCGGTCGCTCCATCACGGACCGGGCAAACACCAAATAGCCGGTGTGTGCCACCATCCGGTCTGTTGGTCGAAGCCGTTCATAGTCTGGCTTATAGAATCGGAGCAGGACTTCACAAACCTCAACAAAGGCAAAGTTTTCGACATGCAAAGCTGGCAGCATCCGGCTGACCTGGTTGGTTGTCGGTAGGATCGTCCCGAAGAACCCGCCCAGTTTGAGGGAGGCTTTAACCTGCGAAAGATAATCATAGGGGTTTGGGATATCGAGGAAGATTGCGTCCATATCCCGTTCATCAAATCCATCGAGGATATCACCGGATTTAAGCTCAACCCTGTCGAGCAGGTCCAGATTAGCCAGATTCTTGCGTGCCAGGTTTTGCATCTGTTCCCGGCGTTCATAGGAAATGACTTTCCCGCTGTCACCAACCAGATAGGCCAATGCTGTCGTCAGTGCCCCTGAACCGGTCCCGGCTTCCAGCACTCTGACGCCCGGGCCAATCCCCATCACCATCACGATGTAACCAATATCCTTGGGGTAGATAATTTGGGTATTGCGTTTGGTCTGCTTGAGGATGTCGGATAGACCCGGCCGCATCAGGAAGAACGGACTGCCGGTATGACTGTACAACCGGGTGCCCCAGGGTTTGCCGATGATATCATCGTGTTGCAGTTCGCCGCGGTGGGTCTGAAAGATCGTTCCGGCCTTCAGCCGGATAATATGACTCTTATGCCGCTTGCCCAGGAGTTGAACCAGATCACCATCGCGGGCAATGGCTTCATATTGTGTCCAAGTCAATAGCTTGCTCCTTTTATTTTCAATTCTAATAAATAAAGGGCAGTTTGTCATCACTGCCCTTCCATTTTCGGTGAATCCTTTACGATGAATTTACATCAGGGTTTCAAAGTCTTCTTAAAGAAGTCCGTGATCCCGTTATAGCAAATCACCTTATTCTCATATTTTTCAACGCCATGACCCTCATTCTCGAAGAGGATCATCTCGACATCCTTGCCAATCTCCCGCAGGTGCTCAACCAAATCTTCCGATTCTTCAGCCACCACCCGGGGGTCATTGCGTCCCTGGATGACCAGCATCGGGAAGCTGATATTATCAATATAGGTCCTCGGTGAACGCTCCTTCAGGAAAACCAGGTCCTCCGGCACATCCGGATTGCCCAGGGCGACATCGAAATAGGGTTTCCAGGTCGGAGGGATCCGCTCACAGAAGGTCACCAGATCATAAGGTCCGAACATATCCACTGCCGCAGACCAGAGGTCGGGATGGCGGCCGGCGAGGGTCAGGGTCATATATCCACCGTAAGACCGCCCCACCACACCTGCTCGAGAGACATCCAGCCGCTTGTCTTTTGATAAGACCTCTTTCATCGCATGGACATGGTCCAGCCGGTCCTGACCGCCCCAATCCCGGTCAACGTGCTTGGTATAACTCAGGCCATACCCTGTGCTGCCGCGCACGTTTGGCACAAAGACCGCAAATCCCTGCAGGGTGAGGAACTCGATCAGCGGCATGGAAAACCAGGAGAAATCCGGTCGTTCCTGCCCCTGTGGGCCGCCGTGCAGGTAATAGATCACCGGCCGCTTACCGCTAAAGCCCAATGTCGGCGAGGGCATGTATAAGCGGGCTGAAACCCTCAGGCCGTCAAAGGTCGTGTACGACAGATCTTCACCTGCTGAAAGCAGTTCCTGGGGAATACCCAGGATTGATTCACTGGTGTGCCGTAACAGACGGTCCCGATCTTCCCCCTCTATGGTGTAGATCTGGGTCGGTGAGGTTGCCGTTGAGAAAGCGATCGCGAAGGAGTCCGTCTCGTGCTCATAGGTCAGCGCTTCCAAAACACCATCCGCCAGCACCCCCCGGCCAACCAGGACATATAAAGCCTGCATTACTTTGGCATCAGCATCATATTCCGCTTCGTAGACCCAGCTTGCGCCGTCAATATTGAAGAACAGCAGGAAGCTCCCGTTCTTCAAAGGCGCCAGCCCTTCAAATTCACCCACTCCGGAATGCACCAGACCGGCAAAGGGTACTTCCAAGACCTCTTCGGGATGGTCCAAAGCCAGATATCCCAATCCATAGGTATCTTTGAAAAGCGCATTATTAAAAACCAGCCCTTTACCACCTTCTGTGAAGAACCCACCCCCAAACGCCGTCAGGGGTACTTCCTCACCGGGCTGCCTGTCAGCCAGCGGCTTGCCATAAAGCAGCTTTGCACCTGCTCCTTTTTCCCAAAGGTAAGCGACGGTATCACCAACCATATAACCCTCGATCAGGATTATGCGGGAGAAGTCCTCGTTATGGGCGGCAGGATAACCCCCATAGGGACTGGCATAGATTTCCTCCACCTCATCAGTATCCAGATGACAAAGATAGGTGCGGATCGTGCCTTCTTCTCTGGATTCGGCTGCAATCACACAGATATTGAGATCTTCGTCAGCCATGCCCAGATGGCAGCGTGTATTTTCAAAGAAATTTTTAAAAGCAGGTTCCGGAAAGCCGCCGTCCATCGGAACGACCATTGGCAGATAATTCTCATCTCCATCGCGGTCAATCATCACCAAAACTTTGTCCAGATCCTTGAAAACCACAAAGGAATCCCCGCCAATCAGGTGTGGATTCTGCAGGACAATATTCGGCGGCAACAGGGGTTCGGGCACACTGCCGCCATGATCCATGGCATACAGACTGTTATGCCCGCTCATATTGGATAAAAAGAAAATCCTGCTGCCTACTCTTTTCGGGCGCAGGAACAATCTTGCTGATAATAAGGCTTCAATCCGATACATTTGAAAAGCTCCAATCTATATCTGTTGAGGATCAACCAGGCTCAGCCAATAACCAAGGCCTAATAAAAACAAAGACCCTAAAATGCCCATCCCAAGATGGATGGTGCCTAAATTAAGAAAATTGATGGAAAAAACCTGGGCAATGATATGCCCGGCGAAAAATCCAATCCAACTCAGGACAAGATATAAAACCAGTCGGAACAATCCCCCATTGCGCCAGATATGCATCAAACTACCAAATATACTGGCTAGAAAAAACGAAAACACAATGGCCGGAAATGTCATTTCAATACTCCTCTTACCGCGGTTGCGCTGCTCTCATTCAGCGGATTGGATCACACCACCGCCCAGGCATTCTTCACCCTTATAAAGAACTGCCACCTGGCCGGGAGAAACCCCGCGTATTTTACCCATAAATTCTAACTTAATTTTTCCCTTTTCTGCAATTAAAATCTGAGCAGAAACGGGTTTGGCACGATAACGCACCATCACGTCATAGGTCGCATCCAGTTCGGGTGTTTCACCCGAAATCCAATTAACCCGATCTGCCACCAATTGGCGTACGCCCGTCTGGTGGGCAAAGCCAACCACCAGGTGGTTCTTGTCAGCGTCCTTGCGGATCACGTAATATGGTTCAGGTGCGGCAATACGGATACCCTTCCGCTGGCCGATGGTGTAAAACGCCAGGCCTTCATGCTCGCCCAGGATTATCCCATCGAGATCAACAATCTCGCCTGGGTTGTTCGCTTCCGGGGCATATCTGTCAAGGAAGTCCCGATAGTGGACCGTGCCCAGGAAACACAAATCCTGACTGTCCTGCTGATCTGCGACCTTCAAACCCATCCGGCTGGCCTGCTCTCGCACCTGTGCTTTGGTCATCCCGCCCAAAGGCAGCAAGGTTTTTCGCAGTTGACCCTGGCTCAACATCGCCAGAACATAGGACTGATCCTTGCTGGGATCCAGCCCCCGCAGGAGGTGGACGCTGCCCGTTTCAGACCGCTCCAGTCGGGCATAATGCCCTGTGGCGAAGAAATCTCCGCCCTGATTCAGTGCATAGGTCTGCAGAAGGCCCCATTTTACCTCAGGATTACAGAACATGCAGGGATTGGGAGTCTGCCCTGCCAGGTATTGCTCAATAAAGGATTGGATAACTTTGAGATAGAACGGATCGCGGACGTCCAGATTGAGAAATGGAATTCCCAGGAAATCAGCTGTTGCCTGTGCCAGTGAGACCGGGGAAGGCTGGGATTTGGTTTCTTCCACCCATTTCGGGTCTTTCCAGGTGGTCATATGGATCCCCGTCACCTGGTAGCCTGCCTCAATCAGCTTTACTGCGCAGACAGCGGAATCCACCCCGCCGCTCATCGCCACAAAGACATGTCCACGTGAAGTCATGTCTACCATTTTACCTTAACCAGCATTGCCCGGACTGCTATAATTAACCCATCGAGATAACAAACAGAAAGAAGCAAATGATTCCCTATACTGACACCCACTGCCACCTTGATTTCAACCGGTTCGATGAAGACCGCGACCAGGTGCTTAAACGGGCCTGGAAAGCCGGACTGGTCCGGATCCTCAACCCGGCCATTGATTTGCCTACCGGTCAGGCGGCCATTGACCTGGCGAAGAAATATCCCGGCCAGATCAGCGCCTCGATCGGCATCCACCCTAATATCGGGGAACCCTGGACGACAGATATCCTCCCCAGCCTGCGAGAACAGGCAGCACAATCCGGCGTCGTTGCCATCGGTGAGATTGGGCTGGACTATTACCGCCAGCATACGCCCTTTGACCAACAGCGGATGATGTTCCGCGAGCAGCTCAGGCTGGCGGAGGAACTCAATCTGCCGGTCATCATCCATAACCGGGATGCCAGCCACGACCTGATGGCTATCCTGACCGAGTGGCACGCTGGCCTGGTCCGCGCCAGACATCCCCTCAAAGACCGCCCCGGCGTGCTGCATAGTTTCAGCGCCGGCCTGGAGACCGGTTTGTCGGCCATAGCGATGAACTTTTTTCTGGGGATCACCGGGCCGGTCACCTTTTCCAATGCACCGGATCGCAAGGCTATCGTGCGCAACCTGCCATTGGATCATCTCCTGCTGGAGACCG
>Ga0209121_10000052_pt1 | contig 106398 bp, 88 predicted proteins | sample Cruoilmetagenom3_FD_187292 | JGI IMG/M metagenome (GOLD analysis project Ga0209121, IMG submission 187292) | Oil polluted marine microbial communities from Coal Oil Point, Santa Barbara, California, USA - Sample 3 (SPAdes) (version 2) | ecosystem: Environmental > Aquatic > Marine > Oil seeps ...
CGCACGCCAGCTCAACGAGCGCCCCAGAAAGACCTTGCAATATCATACACCGGCAGAGAAGTTTGAGGCCTGTGTTGCAGCGACCCGTTGAAACCACATGGCGAACTGGCCTTTACCGTGCGCCACGTTTGCATGTCCTTCACCGCCGATATGGTGGCAATGCAGGGCTATATGCCCAATGAAGCAGTCAAAGTGCTGGCAGCCGCAGCGGGCGATTCCGCGGCGGTTGCGGCGGTGCCGGCCTGAGCCACGGGATATATCGAAAAAACAAAGGTCGGCCCCGAAGGCCGCCCTTTTCGTTTATCTTCAATCGCTCAGAAGCCCTGCCCTAGCGCCCTTCGAATTTCGCGTGGCGCTTTTCAAGAAAGGCCACGACGCCCTCCTGGAAATCGCGGGTCTTGCCGCAGACGCCTTGCAGCTTGCCCTCAAGGTTCAGCTGCTCTTCGATGGTGTTGTTGAAACTTTCGCGGATTGAGGTCTTGATATGCTTGTATGCCTCGGTCGGGCCAGTCGCCAATTGCTTGGCACGGGCTTTCCAGACCGCTTCGAACTCGGCATCCGGGACGGCCTCCCAGATCAGGCCCCATTCATCGGCTTGCCGCGCGCTGATCTTGTCTGCGAACAGCGCCGCGCCCATGGCTTTGGCCATGCCCATGGTGCGGGTCATCCAATAGGTGCCGCCCGCATCCGGGATCAGCCCAATACGCGAGAATGCCTGCATGAAATAGGCACTTTCGCAGGCGATCACCACATCCGCCGCAAGCGCAAGATTCGCCCCTGCCCCCGCCGCTGCGCCATTCACCGCGCAGATCGTGGGCACCGGGCAGTCATAGATCGCGCGGACCATCGGCCCGTATTCATCGCGCAGGGTGCGCTCCAGGTCCATGTTGGATGCGCTGCCGCCGTCGCTCAGATCTTGGCCGGAACAAAAGGCCCGCCCGTCGCCGGTGATGACCAGCACGCGCGCATCGCCGCCAGCCGCTTGTGCAGCATGGGCAATTTCCGCCCGCATCTGGCTGTTCAGCGCATTCATGACCGTCCCGCGGTCCAGCGTGATCGTGGCGACGCCATCGGTGACATCATACTTGATCGTCTTGTATTCCATGCGGAAACCCTCCCTATCCTGCTTTGGGCAACCTTAGCCGTCCGCGTGGTAAGGAAAAGGGAAAACCCAGCGTCACCGCTCCAGAATTTCGCTCAGCCGTTTTTGCTCTTCGGGGGAAAGGGCCGCCTCTTGCGGGGCGGTGGAGGTGCTGCGCCGGCGTAGGTAAAGCCCGGCCAGCACAAGCGCCGCGATCAGCATGGCCGGACCTGCGGCCCAAAGCAAGCGGTTCGCGCCCTTAGTTGTTGGGTTCAGCAACACGTATTCGCCGTAACGGTCCACGATAAAGGCGATCACTTCTTCGTTGTTGTCACCCGCCGTGATCCGTTCGCGCACCAGCAAGCGCAAATCCTTGGCAAGGCCAGCGTTGGATTCGTCGATGCTTTCGTTTCGGCAAACCAGGCAGCGCAACTCCTTGGATACTTCGCGGGCACGGGATTCGAGCACCGGGTCGGCCAGCATTTCATCAGGCTGCACCGCCATTGCGAATGGGGCAGCAAGGATCAAGGACAAGATCAGGACAAGGCGTTTCATTCCGCGGGAACCCCTTGCATCGCTGCCTTGCGCGCACCGGCGGCCACACGGTAACGGCGATCAGACAGGCTCATCAAGCCGCCCAATGCCATCAGGATCGAACCACCCCAGATCCAGTTGGCCAGCGGTTTGTAATAGGTCCGGATCGCCCATCCGCCATCATCTTGCGGATCGCCGATCACGACATAGACATCGCGCAGAAACCCATTGTCGATGGCCGCCTCGGTCGTGGGCATGGCCGCCACGGGATAGACCCGCTTTTCCGGGTAGAGGGTGGAAATATCGCGGCCATTCTTGGCAAGCAAAACCGTGCCCATTGTCGAGATATAGTTCGGCCCCTGCACACGCTGCACGTCCTGCAGCGTCACGGTAAAGCCGGACACCTCGATCGGTTCGCCCAGTTGCACCACGCGGTTGTCCTCGTGGTCCCACGCCATCATGGCAGCGATCCCGATGAAGGTGATACCAAGCCCCGAATGGGCCATGGCCTTGCCCCAGTCGGCACGCGGCAGGCGTGTCAGGCGGGACAGGCGGCCCCCTTTGCGGCCCGTGCGCGACCAAACGTCAGTCATTGCGCCGAACACCAGCCAAGCGCCCAGCATCAGCCCGACGGGGCCAAGCGCCGAACGGCCGGTCTGCATGGCAAAGGCCAACGCGCCAATGGCAAGCGCCAGCACCAGCGCCGGGATCAGCGGGCGGATCGCGCGTTTCAACGATGCGCGCTTCCATGGCATCATGGCACCGATCGGCAGGGCGATGGCCAGCACCACCATGAACGGGGTGAAGGCGCTGTTGAAAAACGGTGGCCCGACCGAAAGCTTGCGGTCCCAGAACATCTCGGCCAGCAGGGGCCAGATCGTGCCGATAAAGACAACGAAGGCGGACACGGCCAGCAGGATATTGTTCAGCACAAGCGCGCTTTCGCGACTGACAAGGGAAAAGACGCCCTTGGCCTGCATCGAGGATGCGCGGACCGAGAACAGTGTCAACGCGCCGCCCATGAACACGCCCAGAATGGCAAGGATGAAAACCCCGCGCTCAGGGTCATTGGCAAAAGCGTGGACCGACGTGATAACGCCCGAGCGCACGATGAACGTGCCGATCAGCGAGAAACCGAATGCCATGATAGCCAGCAGAATGGTCCAGCTTTTCAGGCTTTCGCGTTTTTCAACAACGATGGCGGAATGCAGCAGGGCTGCGGCGATCAGCCAAGGCATGAAGCTGGCATTTTCAACCGGATCCCAGAACCAGAACCCGCCCCAGCCAAGTTCGTAATAGGCCCACCAAGACCCAAGCCCGATACCGACGGACAGGAACACCCAGGCGGCCAGCGTCCAAGGACGCACCCAGCGGCCCCAAGCGGCGTCAACGCGCCCCTCGATCAGTGCGGCAACCGCGAAGGAAAAGGTCATAGAAAGCCCGACATAGCCCAGGTACAGGAACGGCGGGTGGAACGCCAAACCGGGGTCTTGCAGCAGCGGGTTCAGATCCTGACCGTCAAAGGGCGGCGTTGCCAGCCGCAAAAACGGGTTCGAGGTGAAGATGATAAAGGCAAAGAATGCCACGCCGATTGATGCTTGCACCGCCAGAACACGGGCGCGCAGGGTTGGCGGCAAGTTGCCCCCGAACCACGCGGCCATGGCCCCGAACAGGGCCAGAATCAGCAGCCACAACAGCATGGAGCCTTCGTGGTTCCCCCACACGCCGGATACCTTGTACAGCATCGGCTTGGCGGAATGCGAATTGGCCCAAACCAGTTTCAGGCTGAAATCCGAGGTAACGAAAGCATAGGTCAGCGCCAAAAAGGACAGCGTCACCAGCAGGAATTGCGCCGTTGCAGCGGGTTCCGCCACGGCCATCCAGCCGGGCCATCGTTTATGGGCGCCGATCAGCGGCACGACCATCTGAACGATGGCGACAAGAAAGGCGAGGATGAGGGCGAAGTGACCGAGTTCTGTAATCATGCCGGTGTTATATGCCGCAAAAGGCATATCGCCAATTCACATTCGCAACAGCAGGTCGGATAAAAGGTCGCGCCTGTGCGAACAGCACGGGCGCGACGGCTTGGCATTTTATCTTTCGTCCGCGCGCGAATCTATGGCCACGGGCGTTTGACTGCGCCAGTCGATCAACGCGGGGTTGGCGGGTGCCTTGCTGCGCTTGGGCACATGCGGCTTGCCGGGTGGCGCGGCCTGCATATCCTCAAGCTCGCGCAGGTTGCCGAGGACCGCGGGCACATGGGTCAGGGATTCGACCACGCGGGTCTGGAATTCCTGTCCCTTGGCCTGATGCCGCGCCCCGAAATAAAATGACACGATCGCCCCCAACAGCCACCACAGCGGTTCCGGCACAAGGGCAATGCCCTGCATCCGCGCGGCAAACCAGACCGGATCGACCATGGCCGCGGTGAACAGGCCAAGCGTGCCAAGCGCCATGGCCGGGCGCGGCACACGGTTCAGCGCATCCATCAAGCGGTCGAACAGGCCGCGCCTTGGCACCATGAACTCCTGGCCGAACTGGGTCAGCGCCGCCTCGCGCAGCGCCGCCTCGCGCCCTGCCCCGGCTTCGGCGTTTTCACGGAAGACTTCGGCCGTTTCGCGGATCACGTTGCGCCCGCCGCCAAAAACAAGCGAAAAGACGCGCTCGATCAGCCCCATGCCGCCACCCTTGCGCGGAACTCCGCGCCCGACAGATGATAGCGCGGGCTGATGAACTCCTCGGCGCGTTTGATCCAGCCGCCCTTGCCGCCCTTGCGCGTGCGGGCATATTTGCGGCTGGCCGCGCGGCGGTCCGCCAAGCGGAAGTAATAGTTCCGGCGCGCGATTCCGTAGGCATCGGCCAGATGGTGCGGCGCAAGCGAGGCGGCGATCTGCGTCGCTTCGATGGTTTGCGGGCCGATCACCCCGTCCACCGCCACGCGCTGCCCCATGTCGCGCAACAGCTCTTGCAGGATCGTGACCGCGTTCGACCCCGCATTGACATACATATCGAAAACGGAGGCTTGCAACCCGTGCGGCAGCGCGTCGATGCGCGGTGCGCGAAAGTAGTGGTCGATGAAAATGTCGATGGCTTGTTGCCGACTCAGCGCCTTGACATCGGCCACGTCAATATCGCCGTCACCGTCCAGATCCAGCCCAAGCCGCCGCATGGTGTGGATCGTCACGCCGTGGTTGGTCGCGCCGCCGGGATCGTCGGGATCGTTCACATAGCCGCCCTCGCGGGCGACGATATCTTCTGCGATTTGGAAAATGGTGGGCATGATGTCACCCTTTGCTCGTTTGTTGACCTCACGAGCGAAGGTGACGGGATATGCTTAACGGGCGTAAACCGGCCCGTTCGGTCCCGGCTTAGCTATCCGCGCCGGGCTCGACATAGACGCCCTGATCCTTCAGCGCGTCGATAACTTCCTTGGGCATGTAGCTTTCATCATGTTTGGCAAGGATTTCAGTCGCCTGAAACACGCCATTCACGTAAGATCCGGTGCCGACCATGCCTTGGTTTTCCTCGAACAGGTCGGGCAGGATGCCGGTGAAGGTCACGGGGATGGACGCGCCGCCATCTGTCACGTTGAAAGAGATCACCTCTCCCTGACCGCGCTTCAGCGTGCCTTCCTCGACCAGCCCGCCGATGCGGAAAACCTCTGTCGGGGCGGGCGGCTCGGCCATGACCTGGCTGGGCGCGCGGAAGAAATTGATCCCGTCCTGCATGGCATAGCCAATCAGCCCGGTCGCCAGAACCAAGGCAACTGCGGCAAGTGCGATCACCTGAATACGGCGCTTTTTCTTAAGGCCTCTCATCGGTCCTCCTCCGACTGTGACGAAAGCGGGCTGGCTGTCAGCCTCGTGGTCACTCTTCCAGGTAACATTTGCAGGGCAATGTGCAAGCCCCGCGCCCTGCTACTTTTTGTCCGCTCAGGCCGCGGTGAAATCAATCTTGCGGCGCAGGAACTGGGTTGCACTGTTCGATACCTTGTCCGGTTTGCCCGTGGTCAGGAACATCGAATCCGTGCCCTTGCCCATCATGCCGGAGTGGCGATCCAGATAATCGGCAAGGCTTTCGGCCACCAGGTTGGCTTGGCTGTAAACGGACACATCCCCACCAAGCGCCGCCTGAAAGGCATCCTGCATCAGCGGGTAATGGGTGCAGCCCAGAATCGCCGCCTGCGGATGCGGCATCTTGCGCTTCAAAGCGTCCACATGCGACCGCACCAACGCTTCAGCCAGGATCATGTCGCCGTCTTCAATCGCATCCACCACACCGCCGCAGGCCTGCGCTTCGACATCGACGCCGATGGCACGGAATGCCAGTTCGCGTTGAAAGGCACGGCTGGCCACGGTGGCGGGGGTGGCGAACAAGGCGACGTGTTTCACCGCCACTTCGCGCGGCGGGGAATTGTCGCCCCATTGCCGTTCGGTCAGCGCCTCGATCAGCGGCACGAAGACGCCAAGCACCCGTTTATCAGACGGAATCCACGATTCCTGCATCCGGCGCAAGGCGGCGGCACTGGCGGTGTTACAGGCCAGGATCACCAGATCGCACCCCTCGTCCCACATGCGCTGTACGGCGGCGGTAGTCAGGTTGTAGATGTCATCGGCATCGCGCACACCGTAGGGCGCATGGGCGCTGTCCGCGAAATAAACCAGCGGCAGGTCGGGCAACCGCTTATGCACCGCGTCAAGGACGGTCAGCCCGCCCAAACCACTGTCGAAAATACCTACTGTCATGGGTTCCGCCCCGTTCAATCGCGCAATTTTTTGCGGTGTTTGTCCTCGAATTCATAGCCATAGCCCGCAAGCAAAGGCTTTGGCGACAGGTCATACGTCCGTTCGCGCAGGAAATCCATCATTGCTTTGGCATCATTGGCGCGGGCGGCGATTTCCGCCTGTGCGATGGGCTGGCCCACAACAATGCGTACCGGCGTGCCGACACGGGCGCGAAATTCTCGTATCAGCAACCCCACGCGCAGGGTGTTGTGCATATGGCTGGCCAACTGGAACAGGCGGCTGGTGTGCCCGTCGAAAAAGATCGGCAACACGGTCGCGCCCGATTTCGCCACCATCCGCGCCGTAAAATTGCGCCAGCCCGGATCCATCGGATGCGAAAACGGCGTGGCCGAGGTGGAGACCGTGCCGCCCGGAAAAATACCGATGGCACCCCCCTGCACCAGATAGGCCAACGATTCCTTGCGGGTGGCAAGGTTCTGCGCCACGCCTTCGCGGGTCTCCTCGAAGGAAATCGGCAGGATCACCTTTTCAAGGTCTTCGGCCTTGCGGAACACGCGGTGTGCCAAGATGCGGAAATCGCCGCGCTGCTGCGACAGGATCTGCCCCATCATCAACCCATCGAGGATGCCATAGGGGTGGTTCGACACCACGATCAGCGGGCCGGTTTCAGGAATATCATCAAGGCTGCCGCCGATCACCTCCAGCTTCAGGCGGTAGCGTTCCACCATCACCTGCCAGAAATCACGCCCGCTGGCGACCTCGGCGTCATAGCCGCGCGCGCGCCGGATCAGCCCCAACCGACCGGTCGCGTTTTCCATGGCGCGGATCAACGCTCTGCCGCTGCGGGTGGCGGCGGAATGGGCGTAACTGATATCTCTGGCGATGCGCGCCTTTCCGGTCATCTGGCTGCCTTTTGCGGACGCGGTCTGTAGTATCGTGGTTACGTGACTAAAGAATGACCGCGCCCGAGAAAAGCCCTACTCGGCCGCTTGCATCACATTCGGCGCATTCGGCGCGGGGGCCTTGAATTTTGCCAGCAAAGCCTCGCGTTTCTTGGCCGCCTTCGCCTCGTTAGCCTGTTTCACCGGGCCAAAGCCGCGGATTTGCAGGGGCAGTTCGGCCAGCTCCACTGCAAAGTCCATCTTTTCCGGCATCAGCGCGGACAGGACCATCCCCATATCCTTTTCATATTGGGCGATCAGGGCACGCTCCATCCGGCGTTCCTCGGTCCGGCCAAACGGGTCCAGCGGGGTACCGCGCAGGCGCTTCATCCGTGCCAGAGCGCGATAGGCGCGCTCCATCCATGGGCCGAATTCACGCTTTTGCGGTCGCCCGTCGGGGCCGGTTTTCGACAGGATCGGCGGGGCAAGGTGGTATTTCATCTTGAAATCCCCCTCGAACCGTTCCTCGGCCTTCTTGCGTGTGTCCAGATGCAGGCGCGCGACCTCGTATTCATCCTTGTAGGACAGCAGCTTGTGATAGCCCATGGCGATGGCCTCGCGCAGCGCGGGGTCTTCGGCCCGCTCGACCAGCTTGCGATAGCGTTTCGCCAGCCGCTTGCCCTGATACCTTACCAGGTGATCAGCGCGGAACTTGATCTTTTCGTCCAGCGTCTTTGGCTTTTCCACCACCCTGGGCAACAACATGCTTGCGGCCTCCTCGGGGTGGAGCACCGCCCAACGGCCAATGTCAAAGGCGCGCAGGTTCTTCTCGACGGCGGCGCCGTTCAGTTCGACGGCCTGCGTGATCGCCTCGTGGCTCAGGGGCACCAGCCCGCGCTGCCACGCCGCGCCAAAGATCATCATGTTGGAAAAGATCGAATCCCCCAGCGTCGCCCGCGCCAGTTCGGACGCATCGAACAGGTCCACGCGGTCTTGCAAACGCGCCTGCAAGGCAAGCGCCAGACGGTCGGCCGGCAAGGTGAATTCGGTGTTGCGGGTAAAATCGCCGGTGATGATTTCATGGCTGTTGACCACCGCGCCGGTCTGGCCGGTCTGGGTCAGGCCAAGGGTTTTCGCGCCCGCCGACACCACCAGATCGCCGCCGATCAGCGCGTGCGCCTCGCCGGTGGCCACACGGATGGCGGAAATATCGTCGGGCGTGTTGGCAATGCGGCAGTGGATATGCACCGCGCCGCCCTTTTGCGCCAGTCCGGCCATTTCCATCATGCCCGCACCCTTGCCGTCGATCTGCGCGGCCTGCGCCATGACCGCGCCGATGGTGACAACGCCGGTGCCGCCGACACCGGTTATGACCACGTTCCACGTCCCGTCAATCGCCGGTATTGAAGGCGCGGGCAGATGCGGCAGGTCGATCTGCGCGGTTTCAGCCTTTTTCAGCGTGGCCCCTTCGACTGTCACGAAGGACGGGCAGAACCCCTTGAGGCAGGAAAAATCCTTGTTGCACGATGACTGGTCAATCGCCCGCTTGCGGCCCAGTTCGGTTTCCACCGGCACGATGGATACGCAGTTGGATTGCACCCCGCAATCTCCGCAGCCCTCGCAGACATCGGTATTGATGAACACGCGGCGGTCCGGGTCGGGGAACTGGCCGCGTTTGCGGCGACGGCGCTTTTCAGCGGCGCAGGTCTGCACATAGATCAGGGCGGACAGGCCTTTGGTATCGGCCAGCCGTTCCTGCACGGTTTGCAATTCGGCCCGTTCCGTCAGCACGACGCCCTTGGGGAATAGGCTTAGGTCCAGCTCTTCTTTTTCGTCGTAGACGACCTCGACCGTGGGCACGCCCATGGCCAGCAACTCGGCAGCGATGCGATAGGCGGTCAAACCGCCCTCGTTCTTTTGCCCGCCGGTCATGGCAACCGCATCGTTGAACAGGATCTTGTAGGTCATCGTCGTGCCAGCGGCCAAAGCGGCACGAATGGCCTGCACACCCGAATGGTTATAGGTGCCGTCGCCAAGGTTCTGGAACACATGCCCCCGGTGCGAGAATTTGGACTCGCCGATCCAGTTGGCCCCTTCGGCCCCCATATGGGTGAATCCCAGCGTGTCGCGGTCCATCCACTGCACCATGTAGTGACAGCCGATCCCGGCATAGGCACGGCTGCCTTCGGGCACCTTGGTCGAGCTGTTATGCGGACAGCCCGAGCAGAAATAGGGAACGCGCGAGGCGATCTCCTGCGCGTTGTCGTTGCGGCGCACCTCGGCCAGCTGGGCAAGACCGGCCTTGATGCCATCGGTCTCGCGCCCCTCCTCGATCAGGATGCTGCCCAGTTTTTCGGCAATCATGATCGGGTCCAGCGCCATCTTGGTCTGGAACAGTTCCGGCCCATGCATGGACCCTGCCCCGCCGCCCTTGTGCCAGCCCCAGACGCGGCGGCCACGGCGGTCGTCAAAGATCGCCTCCTTGACCTGCACCTCGATCAGCTTGCGCTTTTCCTCGACCACCACGATCAGGTCCAGCCCTTCGGCCCAGTCATGGAAACCGCTCATGTCCAGCGGGAAGGTCTGGCCGACCTTGTAGGTGGTGATGCCAAGGCGCTCTGCCTCGTTCTCGTCGATGTTCAGCAAGGACAGGGCATGGACAAGGTCCAGCCAGTTCTTGCCCGCCGCGACGAAACCGATTTTCGCACCCGGCTTGCCCCAGATGCGCTTGTCCATCTTGTTGGCGTGGGAAAACGCCTCGGCCGCGAAACGCCTGTGGTCGATCATCCGCGCCTCTTGATCGGCGGGCGTGTCCAGCAGGCGAATGTTAAGCCCGCCCTGCGGCATGTCGAAGTCCGGCAAGATCAGGTTCATCCGGTCCGGGCGGCCATCGACCACCGCCGTTGCCTCGACCGTGTCCTTCATGGTTTTCAAACCGACCCAAAGGCCGGAAAACCGTGACAAGGCATAGCCATAGACGCCGTAATCAATGATCTCCTGTACGCCTGCGGGGCTGACCACGGGCATGTAGGCATCGACCATGGCCCATTCTGACTGGTGCAGCACGGTCGAGGATTCGCCGGTGTGATCGTCGCCCATGGCCATCAGAACGCCGCCGTTTTTCGACGTGCCCGCCATGTTGGCGTGGCGCATCACATCGCCCGACCGATCCACCCCCGGCCCCTTGCCATACCATAGACCAAAGACGCCATCGAACTTGCCCTCGCCGCGCAATTCGGCCTGCTGCGCCCCCCAGATCGCGGTTGCGGCCAAGTCTTCGTTCAGGCCTTCTTCGAAGGTCACATCGGCAGCCGCCAGTTGCTTGGCCGCGCGGTTCATTTGCATGTCCACAGCGCCAAGCGGCGAGCCGCGATAGCCCGTCACATAGCCGGCGGTGTTCAGCCCCGCGCGCCGGTCGCGTTCTTTCTGGATCAGCATCAGCCGCACAAGCGCCTGCGTGCCGTTCAACAGAACCGGAGATTTTTCAAGGTCGAGCCTGTCGCTCAAGGATATTTTGGGCGTCGTCATCACTGGCCTCCCCGTTGGATGTCGCTTTTTTAGACTATAGCCCGATAATGGGTCAAAATAACTGACCTTACAAACAAAAATATTTGCTGCGCTGCATCATTATGGATGCAGCGCTGTTCATATTTTAACTATTTCGTATACATGTAGTGAATGAACAGAAAGTTGCGGATATGGATTGGGATAAACTCAGAATATTTCACGCGGTGGCTGATGCGGGCAGCCTGACCCATGCGGGGGAAATACTGCACCTGTCGCAATCGGCCGTGTCGCGGCAGGTTCGCGCGCTTGAGGAATCGCTGAACACCACGCTTTTCCATCGCCATGCGCGGGGGCTGATTCTGACCGAACAGGGTGAATTGCTGTTCGACGCGACCCGCGCCATGTCGAAACGGCTGGACGCTGCAGCCGCCCGCATCCGCGATTCCGAGGATGAAGTGTTCGGTGAATTGCGCGTGACCACCACCTTCGGCTTCGGCTCTCTGTGGCTGGCACCGCGGTTGACCACGCTTTACGACAAATACCCCGACCTGAAAATCGACCTGATGCTGGAAGAGCGCGTGCTGGACTTGCCGATGCGCGAGGCCGACGTGGCCATCCGCATGAAAGAACCCTCTCAGGCCGACCTGATCCGCAAGAAACTGATGAACATCCGGATGCGCCTTTATGCATCTCCTGAATACCTGGAACAGAACGGCACCCCCGAAACGATCGAGGAGATCGGCGCACATCGTCTGATCTGCCAGAACCCCACCGCCCCGCAGGTCGGTGCGGGCGCGGCGCTTGTGCAGCACCTGATGGCCTATGACATCCATTCCACGCTGACGGTAAACAACTATTTCGGCGTGCTTCAGGGCGTGCTGAACAATCTTGGCATCGGCGTTCTGCCCGATTACCTGACACAGGATTTTCCGAATCTGGTGCGGGTACTACCGGATGTGGAATCAGGTGAGGTGCCCGTTTTCCTCGCTTACCCCGAGGAATTGCGCCAATCCAAACGCATAGCGGCCTTCCGCGAGTTCGTTCAGGAAGAGATCATAAGCTACCGCAAACGGCAAAAAGATCAGGCGCTTAGGTAACAGATCAAGCAAGCCATGCCCTGCGCGCATAGCGGGCATGCTGCAGTTGCGGCAAAAAGCTCTTGATCGTTCATAAACGGATGCCTAATTCGGCAACTGACTTTGATGCTGATGAAGATCGCATCATTTTCAACCTCCCTGTTGGACTTGGCCGAGCTTTTAAAGCTCGGCCTTTTTTTTGGCTTGACGGGCGCGGCGCGGTGGCCCTGCGGCACCTGCCCCCTTCCCCCCCGCCTGCCCATGGCGTAAAGAGGCCGCAAACCTGCACTCGCCTTGGGGATTTCAAATGCAAGAACCGGCCATCACGCCCGATTTGATCGCAAGCCACGGGCTGTCGCCCGACGAATACGAACGCATCCTGGAAATCATTGGTCGCGAGCCGAGCTTTACCGAACTTGGCATCTTTTCCGCCATGTGGAACGAGCATTGCTCCTACAAGTCCTCCAAGAAATGGCTGCGCACCTTGCCGACGGAAGGCCCGCAAGTGATCTGCGGCCCGGGCGAGAACGCGGGCGTGGTGGATATTGGCGACGGTCAGGCCGTGATCTTCAAAATGGAATCGCACAACCACCCGTCCTATATCGAACCCTACCAGGGCGCGGCCACCGGCGTGGGCGGCATCCTGCGCGACGTGTTCACCATGGGCGCGCGCCCCATTGCGGCGATGAACTCGCTGTCCTTCGGCGAAGTGGACCACCCGAAAACCAAGCGCCTGGTGCATGGCGTGGTCGAAGGTGTCGGCGGTTATGGCAACTGTTTTGGTGTGCCCACCGTGGGCGGCGAGGTCCGGTTCCACCCTGCCTATAACGGCAACTGCCTTGTGAACGCCTTTGCCGCCGGTCTGGCCGATGCGGACAAAATCTTCTACTCCGCCGCCTCGGGCGTCGGCATGCCCGTGGTTTACCTTGGTGCGAAAACCGGGCGCGACGGCGTCGGCGGGGCCACCATGGCCTCGGCCGAGTTTGACGAGACGATCGAGGAAAAGCGCCCTACCGTGCAAGTGGGCGACCCCTTCACCGAAAAACGCCTGATGGAGGCGACGCTGGAGCTGATGCAGACCGGCGCCGTGATTTCCATTCAGGACATGGGGGCCGCCGGCCTGACCTGCTCTGCCGTGGAAATGGGCGACAAGGGCGAGTTGGGCGTGCGCCTGGACCTTGAAAAAGTCCCCTGCCGCGAAAACGCGATGACCGCATATGAAATGATGCTGTCGGAATCGCAGGAACGCATGCTGATGGTCCTGCGCCCGGAAAAAGAGGCCGAGGCCAAGGCCGTCTTCGACAAGTGGGACCTTGATTTCGCCATCGTCGGCGAAACCATCGCCGAAGACCGCTTCCTGATCATGCACAACAACGAGTGCAAGGCCGACCTGCCACTGTCGAAACTGTCCTCGACCGCGCCGGAATATGACCGCCCCTGGGTGGAAACCCCGGCGGCAGAACCGCTGTCCGACGTTCCGGGCATCGACGCGGTCGACGGGCTGAAGGCCCTGCTGGCCAGCCCGAACTATGCATCGAAACAGTGGGTCTATGAACAATATGACACCATGGTCATGGCCGACACCGTCCGCACTCCGGGCCTTGGCGCGGGCATCGTACGTGTGCATGGCACTGAAAAATCGCTGGCCTTCACCAGCGACGTGACCCCGCGCTACGTCAAGGCCAACCCGTTCGAGGGCGGCAAACAGGCCGTGGCCGAGGCATATCGCAACCTGACCGCCGTGGGCGCCCTGCCCCTTGCCACCACCGACAACCTGAACTTCGGCAACCCCGAAAAACCCGAAATCATGGGCCAGTTCGTCGGCGCGATCAAAGGCATCGGCGCAGCCGTGGCCGCATTGGACGTGCCGATCGTATCGGGTAACGTGTCGCTGTATAACGAAACAGACGGCACCGGCATCCTGCCCACGCCCACCATCTGCGCCGTGGGCATCATCCCGACACCCGACCAGGCGATCACCGACACCGTGCGCGAAGGCCACGTTGCCCTTCTGGTGGGCGAGACCACCGGCCATCTGGGCCAATCCGCCCTGCTGGCCGAGGTGTTCAACCGCGAAGACGGCGATGCGCCCCATGTCGATCTGGACGCGGAAAAGCGCAACGGCGATTTCATCCGCGCCAACCACGCGCAGATCCGCGCCTGCACCGACCTGTCCGACGGTGGCCTTGCAATGGCCGCGTTCGAAATGGCCGAGGCCGGAGGCACAGGCGTGCATCTGGACATGGACGACACCCCCACCCTGTTCGGCGAAGATCAGGCCCGCTACCTGATCGCCTGCAACTTCGATCAGGGCGAATGGCTGATGGTCGAGGCGCAGAAAGCTGGCGTGACGCTGACCTCTGTCGGCAAATTCGTTGGCGACACCGTGAAGTTCGGCAGTGCCGAGGCTCCGCTGGCTGAACTGTCCGCGATCTTCCGCACCAGCTTTTCCGAGCAACTGGGCTAAGACAGGGGGCGCGTACGGATGAGCCGTCACGCGCCCTCGCTTGCGCCCGATTGCAGCCAGTGCGCCGCGCTGTGCTGTATCGGTCTGGCGCTGGACAAGGGGCCACGGTTTGGTATCGACAAACCGGCGGGCCTGCCTTGTCCCAATCTTGACGGCCACCTTTGCAAAATCCATCAAGGCCTTGTTGCTAAGGGGTTTTCCGGTTGCGCCGCCTATGACTGCCTTGGCGCGGGGCAGCGCGTGACGCAAGAATTGCACGGCGGGCAAAGCTGGCGCGATGCGCCCTCAATCCTGCCGCAAATGATGGCCGATTTCCTGGACCTGCGCAGTATTCATGCCCAATGGGAACTGCTGGAGGCCGCCGCGAAACTGCCCTTGACCTCCGACGAAGAGGCCGCCCGCCAAGAGCTGATCGCGGCCATAAAAGCCCCCCTGTCGCGCGATACCCTAGCGGACATCGCCGCCCGCCTTCCGGCCGAGGCGGCAAAATTCCTCGCCTCTTTGCGTCGCCACGTCCGCGCGGACGGTTAGCGCCCCTTGCAGCGCCCGCGCCCCCCCATTACATCTTGGGGTAAATTAAAGGAGTGCCAAACATGCCGATGCCCGCCGCCGAACTCGAAGCCCTGCTGCGTCAAAGCTTCCCCGATGCCCAGATCGAGGTGCAGGGCGATGATGGCGTGCATTTCGCGGCGCTGGTGGTGGACGAATCTTTTCGCGGCAAAAACCGCGTGCAACAGCAACGCGCCGTCTATGCCGCGCTGAAGGGCAAGATGGACGGCCCCAACGGCGAGGTCCACGCGATGGCCCTGACCACCCGGTCACCGGAATGATCGCCAACCTGCTCGACCTGCTTGATGCGTCAGCATGGGCCGAGGATCTGGCAGGCATTCAAAAACAAGGCCCCGGATTTTGGCGCACCAAACCCGCCGAGGGGCAATAGGTAAAGGAAACGCAAAATGACCGACGCAAAGACCCGCATCGACGAAACCGTTAAAAACAGCACCGTGGTGCTGTTCATGAAGGGCACCAAGGACATGCCGCAATGCGGGTTCTCGCAACGCGTGGCCGGTGTGCTGAACTACATGGGCATCGACTATCAGGACGTGAACGTGCTGGCGGACGAGGACATCCGTCAGGGCATCAAGGATTATTCCGACTGGCCCACCATCCCGCAGCTGTACGTCAAAGGCGAATTCGTCGGCGGATGTGATATCGTCACTGAAATGACCCTGTCGGGCGAGTTGGACACCCTGTTCACTGACAGCGGTGTCGCCTTTGACAAGGACGCCGCCGAAAAGATCCGCGAAGCAAACGGCTGATCATTCAAAAGGTCAAATAAAAACGCCCTTCGGCTGGCTGGCCGAAGGGCGTTTTTTGTTTGTGACAGTGCCTTGCAGGCCGCGGTTCACCCAGCGGTCTTTTCCTCGATATGTCCGGCGATCGCCTCTGCCCGGGCGGTCAGCTCTGCCATGGATTCGTGCAGTTCCTCGGGGATATAGGGCACCTCGACCGTTTCTGGCTTGGGTGCGGGGGCTTCGCGCAGCTCGCGCAGTTCCTCGTTCAGCGCGGCGATACGGTCGTCAGCCTCGCGCAGACGATCCTCAAGACCGGCGGTCTTGTCGGCCAGCATCAGCCCCGCCATCAGCAGCATCCGCGCTTCGGGCAGACGGCCGATCTGATCCGCCAGAACCGAGGCTTCTGCATCCAGCATCCGGGCGGCGGATTGCAGGTAGTGTTCCTCGCCAACTTGGCAGGACACTTCGAAAGAACGACCACCGATCAGGATTTCGACTTCGGGCATCAGGCTTCCTCCTCTTGGGCGGCGGCGGGCGCGTCACCGGCCAGCAAAGGCTCCAGCGCGGCGCGGATGGCTTCGGCCTCAGCCACGTCGGTGGCGCGGGCGGCGCGCAGCGCCTCCAGCTCGGTCAGCATGGACTTGTTGATCAAGTGCGGCTCGCCCACGCCAGCCTCGTTCGCTTCGCGCAGTTTCTGGTTGATCTCGCGCAGCTGGGTGTTGGCCTTGCGAAGCCGCTGCAATTCGGCATCCAGATCGGCCATCTTTTGCGTCGTGCCTTGCAGGGCGGTGCCCGCATCCTCGGCCTCTTGTTGCTTGGCCTTGATGGCGCGCAGGCGCTCTTCCAGCTGGGCCGTGACCAGCTTTTCGTCTTCCAGCGCCTGTTTCAGCGCCTCGACCTCACCCGCGTCGGGCGCGGGTGCCTCGGCGGGCGCAGAGGACATGCCCTCGACCCCGCCTGCGATCCGCTCCAACGCGGCGGCCAGCCGGCTTTGCAATTCGAAAATCTCGCTCATACCCTCAAACCCATCGTTTCTTCTGCGTGTCTCAGGCGGTGCAAGTCCGGGTTCGCCCGAATCAACAAATGCACCGTTGCAAGGCAGTTTACCCAAAGGCGTGGCAAATTGCGCCCCCATATCCGCCAAGGACTTACAGGCCATGCTTGATCTTGGACCAAAGGGTGGTAAGAGCAAGTGAATGCCCCCCGGATAAAGAGGACGCTGCCCCTTGGAAAACGCTATCGATCTCGCCGCCCTTCGTCAGGCCAACCCCGACCACTGGATGCGCGCCGCCGCCATCCGCGCGCTGACTCTGGACGCGATCCATGCCGCAAATTCCGGCCATTCCGGTATGCCCATGGGCATGGCCGACGTGGCGACGGTTCTGTTTGAAAAGCACCTGAAATTCGATGCCTCGGCCCCGCAATGGCCCGACCGCGACCGGTTCATCCTGTCGGCGGGCCACGGCTCGATGCTGATTTATTCGCTGCTGTATCTGACCGGCTATGAACAGGTGACGCTGGAAGAAATCCGCAATTTCCGCCAGTGGGGCGCAAAGACCGCGGGCCACCCGGAAAACTTCCTGCTTGATGGCGTGGAAACCACCACCGGCCCGCTGGGTCAGGGTCTGGCCAATTCGGTCGGTTTCGCCATGGCCGAAGAGATGCAGCGCGCCCGTTTCGGCCGCAAGCTGGTCGATCACTACACCTATTGCATCGCTGGCGACGGCTGCCTGATGGAAGGCGTCAGCCAAGAGGTGATCGGCATCGCGGGCCGCCAGCAGCTGCGCAACCTGATCGTGTTCTGGGACAACAACAACATCACCATCGACGGCCCGGTCGAATTGTCGGACCGCACCAACCAGATCCAGCGGTTCAAGGCCTCTGGCTGGCATGTGCAGGAAATCGACGGCCATAACCCGGCCGAAATCGACGCGGCGATCGAGGCGGCGAAGAAAACCAACCGCCCCTCGATGATTGCCTGCAAGACGCATATCGCACTGGGATCTTCGGCGCAGGACACCTCCAAGGGGCATGGCGCGCTGACCGACCCCAAGCTGATCACCGACGCGAAAGCGGCTTACGGCTGGACAGCGAGACCATTCGAAGTGCCCGCAGAGATCAAGAGCCAGTGGGAAGAGATCGGCAAGCGCGGTGCCGCCGAGCGCACCGAGTGGGAGGCACGTCTTGCCGCCGCCGGTCGTCGCGGCGAGGAGCTGACCCGCGCCTATGCCTTTGAGCCGCCCAAGAAACTGACCCGCACGATCAACGCGCTGAAAAAGCAGATCAGCGACGAGGGGCCCAAGGTGGCGACCCGTAAATCCAGCGAAATGGTGCTGGAAGTGGTCAACCCGATCATGCCCGAAACCGTTGGCGGGTCGGCCGACCTGACCGGATCGAACAACACCAAGACCGGCGATCTGGGCACCTTCGACGTGGACAACCGCAAGGGGCGCTACGTCTATTGGGGCATCCGCGAACATGGCATGTGTTCAGCGATGAACGGCATGGCGCTGCATGGCGGCGTGCGCCCCTATGGCGGCACCTTCATGGCCTTCACCGATTATGCCCGCCCGCCCATGCGTCTGGCAGCATTGATGAAAATCCCCACCGTGTTCGTCATGACCCATGACAGCATCGGCCTGGGCGAGGATGGCCCGACCCACCAGCCAGTTGAACATCTGGCAATCAGCCGCGCGACCCCCAACACCATGGTGTTCCGCCCCTGTGACACGGTGGAAACCGCCGAGGCATGGGAAATCGCGCTGACCTCGAAATCCACGCCCTCGGTTCTGTCGCTGACCCGCCAGGGCCTGCCGACGCTGCGCACCAAGCACACCAATCGCAACCAGGTTGCGCAGGGTGCCTATGTGCTGGCCGATGCCACCGCCAAGCGCCAGGTGATCCTGATCGCCACCGGATCGGAAGTGGAAATCGCCATGCAAGCGCGCGACGTGCTGGAGGCCGAAGGCATCGGCACCCGCGTCGTGTCCATGCCCTGCATGGAATTGTTCGCCCAACAGGACGAGGCATATCGCAAGCGCGTGCTGCCCGCCGGGTCCGTCCGCATCGGGATCGAGGCCGCCGTGCGCATGGGCTGGGACCGCTGGCTTCTGGGTGAGCGTGGCCGCGAAGCCAAGGCCGGCTTCATTGGCATGGACCGGTTCGGCGCATCGGCCCCGGCCGAGGTGCTGTATGAAAAATTCGGCATCACCGCCGAGGCGACCGTGGCCGAAGCCAAGCGCCTTCTGGGCTAAACCCGCCACAGCGCAAACAAAAAATACCCGCCGCGCAACATCTGCGCGGCGGGTTTCTTTTTGACGGTTGCCGACTTGGCGGCGCGGGATTAGTGACCCTGCCCCGCCTTTTTGCCCGTCACCGCGCCGACCAGCGGCCCGATGATGCGGGTGACAACGGGGATCAGGATCAGACCGTAGATCAGGCCAAAAATACCATCGGCCAGCGCCGTGACGCTCCATTCCACCGTGCCCTGAAACTGTTCCGACACGCCATGCGCCGTGGCCACGGCCCACTGGTGGATCGTCTCGTATGGCAAGTGCAGGCCAAGGTCATGCGCGCCGTGGATCATGATCGACCCGCCGACCCAAAGCATGGCCGCCGTGCCGACCACCGACAGCAGCCACAGCAATTTCGGCATGAATGCAACCAGACCGCGCCCCAAGGCCTGCCCGAACCCGGTATGACCGTTTTTGGCCATGTACAGCCCCACATCGTCCATCTTCACGATCAGCGCGACCGATCCGTAGACCGCGACGGTCACGGCGATGCCGACCACGGCAAGGGTGGCGGCCTGCATCCAAAGGCTGGGCGCCTCGATCACAGACAGGGCGATGGTCATGATCTCGGCCGACAGGATGAAATCGGTCTTGATCGCACCCTTTACCTTGCTTTCCTCCAAGTGGCCGGGGTCCTTGACGGACATGTCTTCATGTACGACGTGGTCGGCATGGGGAAAGAGCACATGGAATATCTTTTCGGCCCCCTCGAAACACAGGTAACTGCCGCCCAGCATCAACAGCGGCGTGATCAGCCATGGCGCGAAATTGGCCAACAACATCGCAACGGGCAGCAGGATCACGATCTTGTTAAACAACGACCCGCGCGTAATGCGCCATATAATCGGCAATTCACGGGCGGGTGCAAAGCCCTGCACGTATTTCGGCGTCACCGCGGCATCGTCGATCAGCACACCAGCTGTCTTTGCCCCCGCCTTACCCGCCGCAGCGGCAATATCGTCCACGCTGGTGGCCGCCACTTTGGCAATGGCCGCCACATCATCCAGCAGTGCCAGCAAACCGCTCATGGCTGCCCCTTTCCTGTTAATTTGCCCCAACCTAGCCGATGCGGCGCGGCGGGCAAGTCGCAGACGCATTTCTGCCGCGATGCGTGGCCCGCGGGCCATTGCCGCCCCTTGCCATACGGCGTTTGCGCTAACGGGAAGGTTTTGCGCTAACACGTTCTGGAATATCGGTTTTCTACACTTCCCGCGCGGGCAACCCACCGTTATACGGCCCTCAAAGCTCATTCCCTCAAGGAGTTGTTCCATGACCATCACCATCGGCATCAACGGATTTGGCCGCATCGGCCGTTGCACCCTGTCCCACATCGCGGAAACCGCGCGCGAGGATATCAAGGTCGTGCGCATCAACGCCACCGGCCCGCTGGACACCGCCGCCCACCTGATCCGCTATGACAGCGTGCATGGCCGTTTCCCCGGCGAGGTCACCATCGGCGAAGGCACCATGGACATGGGCCGCGGCGCGTTCGACGTGCAATCGACCTATAACATGGACGAACTGGACTGGTCCGGCGTCGATGTCGTTCTTGAATGCACCGGCAATTTCAACGACGGCGAAAAGGCCGCCAAGCATATCGAGCGCGGCGCCAAGGCCGTGCTGATCTCGGCCCCCGCGAAAAACGTGCAGAAAACCATCGTCATGGGCGTCAACGACGACCAGCTGGCGAAGGGCGACACCATGATCTCGAACGGGTCTTGCACCACCAACTGCCTGGCCCCGCTGGCAAAAGTTCTGGACGAGGCGATCGGCATCGAATCCGGTATCATGACCACGATCCACAGCTACACCGGCGACCAGCCCACGCTGGACCGCCGCCACAAGGACCTGTATCGCGCCCGCGCGGCCGCGATGAGCATGATCCCCACCTCGACCGGGGCGGCCAAGGCTTTGGGCGAGGTGCTGCCGCAACTCAAGGGCAAACTGGACGGATCGGCCATTCGCGTGCCCACGCCGAACGTGTCCGCCGTGGACCTGACATTCATCGCCAAGAAGGACGTGACCGAGGCCGACGTGAACGAGGCCGTGGCCGCCGCCGCCGCAGCAGGCGCGCTCAAGGGCATTCTGGGCTGTGACCCAGCCCCGAAAGTGTCGGTTGATTTCAACCATACCGAAGAATCCTCGATCTTCGCGCCCGACCAGACCAAGGTCACCGGTGGCCGCCTGGTGCGCGTTCTGGCGTGGTATGACAACGAATGGGGATTTTCCTGCCGCATGGCCGATGTGGCCGTCGCCATGGGCAAGCTGCTTTAATCGCGGGATTTTCCCGCGCGGGTCCATCCCGAAAAACTTGATCCTCGCGCGGGGGTGGGCCATACCCTGCCTATCCCCCCGCGCGAGGATCGCCCCATGACCAATTCCATCGCCCTGTTCCTTGCCACCATCATCCTTAGCCTTCTGGCCGTGGACTGGCTGATGTTCGACTGGGCGAATCTGGTCTATCTGCTGAAAAAAGGCACAACGCTGATCGAATGGATGGCCTTCTGGCGGTAACAGTCCGCCGTCCGCCGTTACGCACCGTCCTACTTGCCGCGCGCCCACTGCCCCGTGCAACCTGCCCCCGATGAACAGGGGGCTATATCATGGGCTGGATCATTCTACTTGTCATTCTTGCGGCGATCGGCGCGTGGGCCATGCGCGAATACCGATTCACGCAATCCATGGCCACCAAGGCACGCGAAGCGGTGCCGCCCAAAGGGCAGTTCATCGACATCTCGACCGGGCGTTTGCATTACGTTGACACCGGCACCGGCCCCGCAGTGCTGCTGATCCATGGGCTGGGCGGCAACCTGCGCCATTTCGATATGGGCGTGATCGACGATCTGGCCGCTGATCACCGCGTCATTGCCATTGACCGGCCCGGCATGGGCTGGTCCGACCGCCCGGGTGATGCCCCCGCCAACCTGCGCGCGCAGGCAGGTTTTATCCGCGAGGTGATCGAGGCGCTGTCACTGGACCGTCCGCTGCTGGTGGGCCATTCTCTGGGCGGTGGCATTTCGCTGGCCCTTGCGCTGGATCACCCCGAACTGACGCGCGGTCTGGCCCTGATCGCGCCACTGTGCCTGCCCACGGGCGAAACTGCGGAACCGTTCAAACCGCTTGCCATCCCCTCGCCGCTGATGCGCCGTTTCGTCAGCCTTTTCCTGGCGACCCGCGCCACGATCAAGAACCGCGATATCAACCTGGATTACGTCTTTGGCCCCGAACCCGTGCCCGGCGGCTTTCCCTTGCAGGGCGGCGGTCTGATGGGGCTGCGTCCCGAAATCTTCCGCAATATGTCACGCGATTTCCTGCACGCGGCGGACGATCTGAAAGGGATGGCGGCCCGCTATGACACCCTGCCCCGCCCTGTCGGCATACTGCACGGGCGCAGCGACCGCATCCTGCCCGTAGAGGCGCAGGCCGCCGAAATGGGCCGCCGGTTTCCGGCGGTGCAGGTGGAATTGGTAGAGGGCGGGCATATGCTGCCCCTGACCCAGCCCGCGCTTTGCACGGAGTTCATCCGCCGGATCGATGCGGCAGCAGATAGCGGGACGAAAGCGGGAAAGCCAGACTAGTCGATTTTTCCAAGTTTTTTCAACAACCTGACCTTGACAGCGGGCGGCACGAACTTGGTCACGTCCCCGTCCAGACGGGCAATTTCCTTGACCAGTTTCGACGCGATCGCCTGATGCTTGGCATCTGCCATCAGGAACACCGTTTCGACCGAATTGTCGAGCGAGCGGTTCATCCCGACCATCTGGAATTCGTATTCGAAATCGGCCACGGCGCGCAGGCCGCGCACGATCACCGTCGCGCCAACGTCATGGGCGCAATTGATCAACAGGTTCTCGAACGGGTGCGCCACGAATTCGCAGCCTGTTTCGCGGGCCAGATGCGCGGTTTCTTCCTCGACCATGGCAACGCGTTCTTCCAGGTTGAACAGCGGTCCCTTGTCGCGGTTGATCGCCACGCCGATCACAAGGCGGTCCACCAGCGAGGCCGCGCGCCGCATGATGTCGATATGGCCCTTCGTAATGGGATCGAAGGTGCCGGGGTATAGGCCGATGCGCATGGGAGGCTCCGCGTCTCGTGAGTTTCTGCGGATGCACGCAATATTATTGCGCCGCAGAATGCAAGGCCGAATGGGAAATTTCCGACCCGCGCCGCAAAGTTACGGCGCAGGCGGTTGCCAATGGGCCATACCGCGGGGCATGGCCCTGCTGACCCATAACAGCGTTCGGTAAGGCCTAGTGGCCCATCACCATGCCTTCCAGCGCGTCGCGCTCCATCGCCAGTTCCTGCAAGCGCGCCTTGACCACGTCGCCAATGGTGACAATGCCGACCAGTTTGCCCTCTTGGGTTACTGGCATGTGGCGGAAACGGCCATCGGTCATACGTTGCAACACATCATCCGCCTTGTCGCGGGGCGAACAGCAGGACGGGTTGCGCGTCATCATTTCATCGACCTTGTCCACAAGGCAGCCCGCACCGCGCAGGGCAAGGCTGCGCACGATGTCGCGTTCAGACAGGATACCATCAACCGTTTCCCCATCGCGCGATACGATCACACCGCCGATCCGGGCCTCGGCCAGCATTTGCGCGACTTCGGATACGACCGTGCCGGGCCTGACCGTGATCACCTCACTGGAACCTTTTGAATTCAGGATCTGCTGCACCAGCATGGTCTGTTCCTCCCTTGACCGTGTGTGATGCAGTTCAGCGTTGCCTACCTGCGACATTCTGTCAAGCAATGCCGCAATATTCCGTCAATGCGCGGTTAATCCTGCCAATGCAGCAGGCACGGCCTATGCCAGCCCCTCCAGCTTTTGCACCTCGGCGCGCAGCCCCTCGCTCAATGCTTCGGCAAAGCGGTTCATCCGTTCCAACCGCCGGTCATCGGCATGGCGGATCAGGTAGAAACTGCGGGTCAGGCTTAATTCATGCGGTAACACCTTGATTATGCCCTTGGCGGATGGAATGGCGAAATCATGTACCATGCCCACGCCGCCGCCCTGCCGCACCCAGTTGAACTGAACCGACACCGAATTGGACGCAAGCGCGACCCGTTCGGCCCCGATCTCGGCCAGGTAATCCAGCTCCTTGTCGAAAATCATGTCAGGGATATAGCCGACAACGCGGTGATGGCGCAGGTCGTCCAGACTGGTCAGGGGGGGCGAGTTTTTCAGATACCAACGGGACGCGGCCAGATGCAGTTTGTAATCGGTGATCTTCTGCACGGTCAGGCGGCCCGCCGTGGGCGGGCTGACGCCGATCACCAGATCCGCCTCGCGCCGCGACAGGTTGATGACGCGCGGCAGGGCGACGATCTGAACATTCAGGTCGGGGTTGGCCCGCACGATCCGGTTGCAGACCTGCGGCAGCAGGTAATTGGCACAGCCGTCCGGCGCGCCGATACGGATGGTGCCCGACAGCTCGCCCGCCTGCCCCTGCATTTCCGCCATCGCCGCGCCCATGGATTGTTCGGCCCCTTCCGCATGGGTCATCAGGCGTTGCCCCGCATCGGTCAGCGCGTAACCTTGCGGCGATTTGGCAAACAACGGCGCGCCCAACACCTCCTCCAGCCGGGCAATGCGGCGGCCCACGGTGGCCGGATCGACCTTTAGAATACGGCCCGCGCCAGACAGGCTTTCCTCGCGCGCGACGGCCAGGAAAATCTTCATGTCATCCCATTGCATATCCATTTCGCCCCCTCCGGCACCCCGACATTAATGCAAAGCCCTTTTGGAAACTTGCCCCTTTGCACCGCATTCATGCAAGCCTATCCTAGCGTCAGCAAATTCCGAGGAGGAACACCATGCAAGAACTGACCCATTACATCGGCGGCGAACACGTCAAAGGCACGTCCGGCCGGTTCAGCGATGTCTTCAACCCCGCCACCGGCGAAGTCCAGGCAAAATGCCCGCTGGCCTCGGTCGAGGAAATGAACCACGCGGTCCAAGTGGCCGCCGCCGCGCAGCCCGCATGGGCCGCCACCAACCCGCAGCGCCGCGCCCGCGTTCTGATGAAACTGGTCGATCTGCTGAACCGCGACATGGACAAGCTGGCCGAGGCGCTGTCGCGCGAACACGGCAAGACCCTGCCCGACGCCGCAGGCGACGTGCAGCGCGGTCTGGAAGTGGTGGAATACTGCATCGGCGCGCCGCAACTGCTGAAAGGCGAATACACCGACGGCGCAGGTCCGGGCATCGATATGTATTCCATGCGCCAGGCGCTTGGCGTTTCTGCCGGCATCACACCCTTCAACTTCCCCGCCATGATCCCGATGTGGATGTTCGCCCCCGCGATTGCCTGCGGCAACGCCTTCATCCTGAAACCGTCCGAGCGTGACCCGTCGGTGCCGCTGATGCTGGCCGAACTGGCCGAAGAGGCAGGCCTGCCCAAAGGCATCTTGCAGGTCGTCAACGGCGACAAGGAAGCGGTGGATGCGATCCTTGATAACGATGTGATCCAGTCGGTCGGCTTCGTCGGCTCGACCCCGATTGCCGAATATATCTATGGTCGCGGCTGTTCCAACGGCAAGCGCGTGCAGTGCTTTGGCGGCGCGAAAAACCACATGATCATCATGCCCGACGCGGACATGGACCAGGCCGCAGACGCGCTGATCGGCGCGGGCTACGGCGCCGCGGGTGAACGCTGCATGGCCATCTCGGTCGCCGTGCCGGTGGGCGAGGAAACGGCCGACCGCCTGATCGAAAAGCTGGTGCCCCGCATCGAGAAGCTGAAGGTCGGCCCCTATACTTCGGGCGATGACGTGGATTACGGCCCCGTCGTGACCGCCGCGGCCAAGGCCAACATTCTGAAACTGGTGGAAACCGGCGTGGCGCAGGGCGCGGAACTGGTCGTCGACGGCCGCGATTTCAGCCTGCAAGGCTACGAGGACGGCTTCTTTGTCGGCCCGCACCTGTTCGACCGCGTGACCAAGGACATGGACATCTACCAAAAAGAGATTTTCGGCCCGGTCCTGTCCTGCGTTCGCGCGCAAAGCTATGAAGAGGCGCTTTGCCTTGCCATGGACCACGAATACGGCAACGGCACCGCGATCTTCACCCGCGACGGCGACGCCGCGCGCGATTTCGCCAGCCGCATCAACGTGGGCATGATCGGGATCAACGTGCCGATCCCCGTGCCGCTCGCCTATCACACCTTCGGCGGCTGGAAGAAATCGGCCTTTGGTGATCTCAACCAGCACGGGCCGGATGCGTTCAAATTCTACACGCGCACCAAGACCGTCACCTCGCGTTGGCCCTCGGGCATCAAGGAAGGTGGCGAGTTCAACTTCAAGCCGATGGAATAATCGCACCATCGCGCACTGCTATGAAAAGGGCCGGTTCATCCGGCCCTTTCTCTTTTAAGGGGAATATTTTTCCTGTTTTCCCGTTTATCGGCTAATGACCCTTGACCTTTACCTGCCGCGGCTTTTTAGCGTCACGCCTTCATGCCGGCCGAAGTCATCCTGTTTCCTGAACGCAACCTTGCCCTGTTCCGCCATGTCGGCGTCAGTTTGGCCGACGATTGCATTTCGGCAATCAACACCTTCATTCAGATGCCCGGCTATCGCCCTGAAATGGCACATCTGGTGGACCTGTCCGGCGTAACGGAAGCTGCGGTCGATTTCAATTCGATGCCGGGGCTGGTGATGCGCGCGGCGCGGCTTGGCCATTATTTCACCCAAGGCTTGCACTGCGCGATCTATGCGCCCGATGACGTGAGCTTTGGCTTTGCCCGCATGTATCAGCAGCTGGCCGAACAATTCCTGCCGTTCCAGACCGGGGTGTTCCACGATGCGGCCGGTGCGCTCGCACATGCCGGGCAAGACATTTCCACGCTGGACGCCCTGAACCCGGCCTGATCGCCGCTTTGACCTTCAGCCGCGCCGATGTTCTAATCGGTCGTGCACAAGGCCAGCGGAGAATCCCATGACCATCGCACAGCCCGATTTCACCATCGGCATCGAAGAAGAATACCTGCTTGTCGACAAGGACAGCCTTGACCTGGCCCCTGCACCGCCCGAACTGATCGCGCGGTGCAATGACGCGCTGCAAGGCCAGTTCAGCCCGGAATTCCTGAATTGCCAGGTCGAGATCGGCACAAAAGTCTGCGCCAATATCGGCGAGGCGCGCGAGGAATTGAAAACCCTGCGCAGGACCGTGTCGCGCATCGCCGCCGATTACAACCTGTCGCCCATTGCCGCCTCGTGCCACCCGTTTTCCGACTGGCGCGACCAGGAACACACCGACAAGGACCGCTATAACAACCTGTCCGACCAGTTGGCGGGCGTGGTGCGCCGGATGCTGATCTGTGGGATGCATGTGCATGTGGGCATCGACGACAAGGACCAGCGGATCGACCTGATGAACCAGATGCGTTATTTCCTGCCGCATCTTCTGGCATTTTCCGCCTCCTCCCCGTTCTGGCAGGGCGAGGATACCGGCCTTAGCTGTTACCGGCTGACCGTGTTCGACAACCTGCCCCGCACCGGCCTGCCGCCGCGGTTCGACGCCTGGGGCAATTACGAACGCTCGGTCGAGGCGCTGACCGACATGGGCCAGATCGAGGACGCCTCGAAAATCTGGTGGGACATGCGCCCCTCGCATCAATACCCCACGCTTGAATCGCGCATTTGCGATGTCCAGCCCCGACTGGAACATGCGCTGACACTGGCCGCCGTGACGCAGGCGCTGATGCGGATGCTGTGGCGGCTTTCGCTGCAAAACCAGCGTTGGCGGGTCTATGACAGCTTCCTTCTGTCCGAAAACCGCTGGCGCGCGCAGCGGTATGGCACCCGCGAAGGGCTGATAGATTTCGGCGCGCGGCAGGTCTTGTCCTTCAACCAGTTGTCCGAAGAACTGATCACTCTTACCGGCGAGGATGCAATGGCACTGCAATCCGCCCCGGAAATCGAGGCGCTGCGCGACATGTTCGCGCTTGGCGCCTCGGCGGCACGGCAACGCACCGTCCTGTCCGAGGAAATGGAACAACACGGCGATCAGGACCGCGCACTGCGCGCCGTCGTCACCCACCTGATCGAAGAATTCCACGCCGATCTGTAAATGCCTCTTTTCCCCTTGCAACAATCCTGCAAGAATGCGGAATTAAACAAGTGTTCAATAACGAAAATCAGGGAGGAGGAAACCCATGGATTTCGCGTTGACCGAGGAACAGACTGCAATCTTCGACATGGCCCACGCATTCGGGCAGGAAAACATCGCCCCCCACGCCCGCCAGTGGGAAGAGGACGGAATCATCCCGAAATCCCTGTGGCCGCAGGTTGGCGAATTGGGGTTCGGCGGGCTTTATGTGTCTGAAGAAGGCGGCGGCGCGGGGCTGTCCCGCCTGGACGCAGTGCTGGTGTTCGAGGCGCTGTCGATGGCCTGCCCTTCGGTCGCCTCTTTCCTGTCGATCCACAATATGTGCGCCAAGATGATCGACACATTCGCCGATGATGACGTGAAAGCGCGCTACATGCCCGGCGTGATTTCGATGGACACGGTGCTGTCCTACTGCCTGACCGAACCGGGGTCGGGGTCGGACGCGGCGGCGCTGAAAACCCGTGCGGCCAAGGGCAACGACGGCTATGTGCTGAACGGCACCAAGGCCTTCATTTCTGGCGGCGGCTATTCCGATGCCTATGTCGTGATGTGCCGCACCGGCGATGACGGGCCGAAGGGCATTTCCACCGTGATCGTAGATGATGGCACCGATGGACTGTCCTTTGGCGGGCTGGAACAGAAAATGGGCTGGAAATCGCAGCCCACGCGGCAGGTGCAATTCGACGATTGCAAGGTGCCGCTGGAAAACCTTGTGGGCGAGGAAGGCAAGGGTTTCAAATACGCCATGGCCGGTCTTGACGGCGGACGGCTGAACATCTCCGCCTGCTCTTTGGGGGCGGCGCAGCAGGCGCTGAACCTGACGCTGCAATATATGTCCGAACGCAAGGCCTTCGGCCAGTCGATCGACCAGTTCCAGGCGCTTCAATTCCGTCTTGCGGATATGGAGATTGAACTTCAGGCCGCCCGCACCTTCCTGCGCCAGGCCGCGTGGAAGCTGGACCAAGGCGCACCTGATGCGACGAAATTCTGCGCCATGGCCAAGAAATTCGTGACCGAGGCAGGCTCGAAGATCGTGAACCAATGCCTGCAACTGCATGGCGGTTACGGCTATCTGGCCGATTACGGGATCGAGAAACTGGTGCGCGATCTGCGCGTGCATGAAATCCTTGAAGGCACCAACGAAATCATGCGCCTGATCACCGCGCGTTCGCTGCTGGCAGAGGCCCGCTGATGCCCGATATTTCCATTCGCATCCAAGGGGTTGCGGGCCGGATCACCTTGAACCGGCCCAAGGCGCTGAACGCGCTGACCTATGACATGGCAACGGCGATCGAGGCGGCGATTGACGCATGGCGCGACGATCCAGCCGTGCAGCTGGTCGTCATCGACGCGGAAGGCGACCGCGCCTTTTGCGCCGGCGGCGATATTGCCGATCTCTATGCCAGCGGCACCAAGGGCGATTTTGCCTATGGCCGCAAATTCTGGGCCGATGAATACCGGCTGAACGCCAAGCTGGCCGAATACCCGAAACCCACGGTCAGCCTGATGCAGGGCTTTACCATGGGCGGCGGCGTCGGCGTGGGCTGTCACCTTGGCACCCGCATCGTCGGGGACAGCAGCCAGATCGCCATGCCGGAATGCGGCATCGGACTGGTGCCGGACGTGGGCGGCTCTCTGATCTTGGCGCGCGCGCCGGGCCGGTTGGGCGAATACCTTGGCACCACCGCGGGGCGCATGGGCGCAGCCGATGCGATCTTGGCCGGTTTTGCCGACGCCTACATCCCCGAACCCGAATGGCCCGCCCTGATTGCTGCCTTGGAATCGGGCGATCTGCCTGCCATCGAAAAAGCCGCACAAACCCCGGCAGACGGCACACTGGAACCGCTGCGCGGCCAGATCGACGCCATGTTCGCGGGCGAAACCCTTGGCGATATCGTCAACCTGTTGAAGGCAGAGGACAGCGAATTCGCGGCCAGGACGCTCAAGGCGTTGAACCGCAATTCGCCGCTGGCCATGGGCTGCGCCGTGGAAATGATCCACCGGCTGCGCCAAGGCACGCCCGACATCCGCCGCGCGCTGGAACTGGAATACCGCTTCACCTATCGCGCCATGGAAAAGGGCGATTTCCTGGAAGGGATCCGCGCCGCGATCATCGACAAGGACCGCAATCCGCAATGGAAACACGGGCTGGACGCCCTGCCCTCTGTCGCGGTGTCGCAAATGCTGCTGCCCCTCGGGGCGGACACGCTGAATTTCGAGGAGGAGACCACCATGCAAATCGCATTCATCGGGCTTGGCAACATGGGCGCGCCCATGGCCGCCAATCTTGCCACCGCCGGGCATGACGTGACCGGGTTCGACACCGCTGGCGTCACCGCCGAGGGCGTCACCAGTGCTGCCACCGCGGAAGAGGCCGTCAAAGGCGCGGACGTGGTCATCACCATGCTGCCCAACGGGCAAATCCTGCGCAGCGTCGCCGCGCAGATCATCCCCCACATGGACAAGGGCGCGGCGCTTGTCGATTGTTCGACCGTGGACGTGGAAAGCGCCCGCGCCGTGGCCGAACAGGCGACCCGGGCGGGCCTTTTGGCAGTGGACGCGCCTGTATCGGGCGGGGTTGGCGGGGCCACGGCAGGCACGCTGACCTTCATGTGCGGCGGATCGCCCGCCGCCTTCGCCAAGGCGGAACCCCTGTTCGACATCATGGGCCAAAAGGCCGTGCATTGCGGCGATGCGGGCGCAGGCCAATCGGCCAAGATCTGCAACAACATGATCCTTGGCGTCACCATGATCGCCACCTGCGAGGCTTTTGCACTGGCCGACAAGCTGGGCCTTGATCGGCAAAAGATGTTCGACGTGGTCAGCACCTCCTCGGGGTATAGCTGGTCGATGAACGCCTATTGCCCCGCGCCGGGCGTCGGCCCGACCAGCCCTGCCGACAACGATTACAAACCCGGCTTTGCAGCCGAACTGATGCTGAAAGACCTGCGCCTGTCGCAACAGGCCGCAGAGGCTGTCGATGCCGACACCCCCATGGGCCAGGCCGCCGCCGCGCTATACGAGGCATTCGTGGAATCCGAGGGTGGCAAGGGCATGGATTTCTCGGCCATGCTGCCCCGGTTCGAAAAACGCGGGCGCGACTGACGCGGCGCGGGGGCTTGCAGCCGCGATGCGCCGCGCTACTGTCGCGGGTATGAGCCATGACACCCCTTCCCCCGCCGCGGCGCCCGACTGGTGCGATGCGGCGGGGCTGACCCTTCTGGATGATGCGGCGCGGGCGCGGCTGGCCCCGCTTGCGCCCATGTCCCTGCCCGCCCGCACCCCGCTGTTTCATGCGGGCGATGCGGCGCAGGGCTATGCCATCGTGCTGTCGGGCCGGATCGACGTGACCCTGACCGGCGCATCGGGGCGCGAGATCCTGCTTTACACGGTCGAGCCGGGGCAATCCTGCGTGCAGACCACCATGGGCCTGATCTCGGACCGCAACTATTCGGCGGATGCGCAAACCGTCACCGACACGCGGCTGGTGCTGGTGCCCAAACCCACATTTACGGGGCTGTTGAACGACAGCGCCAGCTTTCGCTCCATCGTGTTCGACGCTTTCGCTCAGCGGATGCAAGCCATGACGGAACTGCTGGAAAAGGTTGCCTTCATGCGTGCCGAATGCCGGATCGCGGAACGTCTGCTGACCCTTGCGGCCCCCGGCCCGATCCAGTTGACTCAGGCCGGACTGGCCGCGCAGGTCGGCACCGCCCGCGAAGTCGTCTCGCGCCGGCTGGATGCATGGTCGCGCAATGGCTGGGTCCGCACCGGGCGCGGCACGGTCGAGGTGCTGAACCCCGACGCCCTGCGCGGTATTGCCCTGAAAGGCGACTGATCACGTTTTCGCCGCTGCGACATCCTGTCCGGAACCCTTCCGCCACCGCGTTGGTTGACCTTGTAAATAAAAAGGAACAATTCAATGATACCAATTGTGCCCCTGGCGCTGATGGCGGCCATGGAGTTGCCTGACGCCGCCTATGAACCCGCACCGCTGAACCTTGCCCAAAGTAACGGGCCGGTCACTTTGGCCAAATCCGACAAATCGCGCCCTGCCAATGCGCATGGCAAAGGCCAGACCGCGTATACCATTGCCGACTGCCCGCCCGGCCTTGCCAAGAAGAACCCGCCCTGTGTGCCGCCGGGCCTTGCACAGCAGGCACATCCATATCGCCCCGGTGACCGCCTGTCAGGCGACTACCTCGCCATCGACGGCAGCCGCCACGGCTGGGACGGGCGCTATGGCTATTACCGGCAGGGCGGATACGTCATTCAGGTGGATCGCAGCACGATGGAGGTGATCGGCCTCATGGGGCTGGTGTCGGACCTGCTGAACTAAGCCCTATGTGACAGTGTCACAGACAGGGACGCCGACTCAGGTTAAGATATTGCTAATCTTGAACCTGAAAAGGAGATTCCCATGTCCAAGAATGTCGGCGGTATTGACCGCATCCTGCGTATCGTCATCGGCCTTGCAATGCTGGTGGGCTTTTTCCTGCTGCCCGATGCCGGTTACCGCTGGTTCCTTCTGATCGGTATCGTGCCGCTGTTCACCGGCCTGTTCCAGACCTGCCCGCTATATTCGATCTTCGGGATGAACACCTGCCCGATGAAAAAGTGATCGGCGGATAAGCCCCGCCCCAAAAGGGCGAAACTGGCAAAACCTCGCTAAGCGGTACGCCGCTTAGCGACAAACAGGAAATCGCATCTTATATTCAAACCTCCGAATGCTTTCGTGGAGGAGACCAAGATGCAAACCAACTTCAAGATGCCCCATGGCAAGGCCAGCGTTGCCGGCCATGCATTCATCGTCGTGACCTGCCTTGGGCTGGCCATCCTTCCCGCTGCGGCCGTCGCCAAGGGTGCCGGCGCGGGCGGGGCCGCCGTATCGGCAGGCAGCACTCAAAAAATCCAGTCGCGCAACATGGACCAAACCCGCACCCGCACCGAGGCCCGCGTGACGAAAAATTGCGATGGCGCCTGCGATACTGCGGCCCGCGTTCAAACCCGCAACCAGACGCAAGAACGCCACGAGTTTCGCAAAACACTGGGAAAATTGAACGGCTTGTTCGGTAAGTCCGACAACTGACGGTGTCCCTGCGGGCCCGTCCCCTATCTGCTGCGGGCCTGCATCCTGGCCGCCCTTCACCCACGAAGGGCGGCTTTTTTCATGCGCCTATTCCGCCACGACCGACCGGCCCTGCAACATCGGCTTCAGGTAATGTCCGGTATGGCTGCGCGGTTCTTCGGCCACCTTTTCGGGCGTGCCCACGGCCACGATCTCTCCGCCGCCATCACCGCCCTCGGGGCCGATGTCGATCAGCCAGTCGGCGGTCTTGATGACATCAAGGTTATGTTCGATCACCACCACCGTGTTGCCCTGATCGACCAGTTCGTGCAGCACCTCAAGCAGCTTGCGCACATCCTCGAAATGCAGGCCCGTGGTGGGCTCGTCTAGGATATAAAGCGTCCGGCCCGTGGACCGTTTCGCCAGCTCTTTCGACAGTTTCACGCGCTGCGCCTCGCCGCCTGACAGGGTCGTGGCCTGCTGGCCCACCTTGATATAGCCAAGCCCGACACGCATCAGCGCATCCATCTTTTCACGGATGCTGGGCACCGCCTTGAAAAAATCCTGCGCCTCTTCGACCGTCATATCAAGAACGTCGGCTATACTCTTGCCCTTAAAGCGAATTTCCAAAGTCTCTCGGTTGTAGCGCGCGCCCTTGCAAGTTTCGCATTCGACATAAACATCGGGCAAAAAGTGCATCTCGATCTTGATCAGACCGTCGCCCTGACAGGCCTCGCAGCGGCCCCCTTTGACGTTGAAACTGAACCGTCCGGGCTTGTAGCCGCGCGCCTTGGCTTCGGGCAGGCCAGCGAACCAGTCACGGATCGGCGTAAAGGCCCCCGTGTAGGTCGCCGGGTTCGACCGGGGTGTGCGCCCGATGGGCCGCTGGTCGATGTCGATCACCTTGTCCAGATGCTCCAAACCCTTGATCGTCTCGCAGGGCGCGGGCGTCTGACGCGCCCCGTTCAGCCGCATGGATGCCGTCTTGAACAGGGTTTCAATCGTCAGCGTGGACTTGCCGCCGCCCGACACGCCGGTCACGCAGACAAACTTGCCCAGCGGGAATTCGGCAGTGACATTTTGCAGGTTGTTGCCCGTCGCCTTGACCACGGTGATCTTCTTTTTATTACCCTTGCGCCGCTTGGCTGGCACCGCGATTTCGCGCGCGCCCGACAGGTATTGCCCGGTCAGGCTGGCGGGGTCTTTCGTGACCTCTGCGGGCGTGCCATGGGATACCACCTGCCCGCCGTGCAGCCCCGCGCCAGGGCCGATGTCGAACACGTAATCCGCCTCGCGGATGGCTTCCTCGTCATGCTCCACCACGATCACCGTATTGCCCTGATCGCGCAGGTTTTTCAGCGTGGTGAGCAGCCGGTCATTGTCGCGTTGGTGCAGCCCGATCGACGGCTCGTCCAACACATACAGAACACCGGTCAGGCCCGACCCGATCTGGCTGGCCAGCCGGATCCGTTGCGATTCCCCGCCCGACAGCGTGCCCGATGCGCGGCTGAGCGTCAGATATTCCAGCCCCACATTGTTCAGGAATCCCAGCCGTTCGCGGATTTCCTTAAGGATGGCGCGGGCGATTTCCTGTTTCTGCTTGGTCAAATGCCCTGGCGCGGCCTCGATCCAGTCCAGCGCCTCGCGGATCGACATCTGCACCACCTGGCCGATGTGTTCATCGCCGATGCGCACGGCCAAAGCCTCTTCGCGCAGGCGGTAGCCGTGGCAGGTGCCGCAGGGACGGTTGTTCTGGTAGCGTTCGAATTCCTCGCGCACCCAGTTGGAATCCGTCTCGCGGTAGCGCCGTTCCATGTTGGGAATGACGCCTTCGAAGGTGCGCGAAACCTGATAAACGCGGCCCCCTTCATCGTAACGGAACTGGATTTCCTCATCGCCCGACCCGTACAGGAACACCTGCTGCACATAGGCGGGCAGGTCTTTCCACCTGGTGTTCTTGTCGAATTCGTAATGCTTGGCCAGCGATTCGATCGTTTGCAGGAAATAGGGCGATTTGCCCTTGCGCCACGGGGCCAATGCCCCGTCATAGATTTTCAGCGCCGCGTCCGGCACCACCAGCCGTTCGTCGAAAAACAGCTCCATCCCCAGTCCGTCACATTGCGGGCAAGCGCCAAAGGGCGCGTTGAAGGAAAATAGCCGCGGCTCGATCTCTGGGATGGTGAAGCCACTGACAGGGCAGGCGAATTTTTCGCTGAAGGTCATGCGTTCGGACTCGCCGTCGCTCGGCGCGGTTTCCAGAATGGCAATGCCATCGGCCAGATCCAGCGCAGTACGGAAACTGTCGGCCAGACGGGTTTCCAGCCCTTCGCGGACCACGATCCGGTCCACCACGACGTCAATGTCATGGCGGAATTTCTTGTCCAGCGTGGGCGGCTCGTCCAGCTCGTGGAACTCGCCATCGACCTTGACCCGCTGGAAGCCCTGTTTACGAAGTTCTAAAAATTCCTTGCGGTATTCGCCCTTGCGATCGCGGATGATCGGGGCCAGCAGGTAACCGCGCGTGCCCTCCTCCAGCGTCATCACGCGGTCCACCATGTCCTGCACCTGCTGCGCCTCGATCGGCAGGCCGGTGGCAGGGGAATAGGGCGTGCCGACGCGGGCGAACAGCAGCCGCATATAATCATAAATCTCGGTCACGGTGCCGACGGTGGACCGGGGGTTTTTCGACGTGGTCTTTTGCTCGATGGAAATGGCGGGTGACAGCCCGCTGATGTGGTCCACATCTGGCTTTTCCATCATATCAAGGAATTGGCGAGCATAGGCCGACAGGGATTCAACATAACGGCGCTGCCCCTCGGCATAGATCGTATCGAAGGCCAGCGACGACTTGCCAGACCCCGACAGCCCGGTGATCACCACCAGCTGATCGCGCGGAATATCCACGTCGATATTCTTGAGGTTATGCTCGCGCGCGCCGCGCACCTCGATGTTTTTCAGCTCTGCCATTCTATCCCCCGTGGGCCACCGGCTTACAGATAGTAGATATGGGCCGAGTCTCCAACGAGAAAACGAGAACATGAAGTGAACATCGCCAGCGCCCCGTCCCTGCCCTGAAATTAACCATTGTTAGCCGCCCTGCACACCTTTCCGCGATTTCATATCCCATTTATTGAATTATTATGATAGCAATCCCTTGAAGGATGCTGCGGCGCGGCACAGATCAAGGGCAACCTTTATTCCGAAAGGCAATGAAATGTTCAACTTCATGCGTAAATCCGAACCCGGGTTGGCCTTGTCCGACGCCATCGCACAGGTCGCAGCCGGCGAATTGACCCTGATCGACATCCGCGACCACGGCGAGCTGACCCAGACCGGCACCGCGTCAGGCGCGTTGCATATCCCAATGATGCGCCTGCCCATGGTGGCAGACCCGCGCCATCCCGATTTCCACGCCGATCTGGACCTGAAAAAGCCGGTCGCGCTGTTCTGTGCCTCGGGCGCGCGGTCGGGTATGGCGGCGAACATGCTGCGCCAGATGGGCTACGAGGTGGTGCATAACATAGGCGGTTTCGGCCATTGGGCCGCGGCGGGCGGGCCTTGCTGCAAAGTCTGAACTTCACCACATAACCTATTGAAATATAATAAACTCTGCCTTCGCGCAGGGCTTATTACTTTCTGCGCGACCGCCCATCTGAGGGTCGGGAAATCCGGGTCGTCGGTCAGGTCGTCGTTTTCGGGGTCATATTGCAGCGGCCATTGCTCTGCCGCGATAATGCGCATCGCCGCGTGGCGATTGCCCCATTGGAACGACCTTATACCCTCTTCGGCAAAACCGCCCTCGATCAGCAGTTACTTCAGCAGTGCGCGGCAGGCGCGCTGCATGGCGATCCGGTTTGATATTCGGCACGCCGCCCCCGTCAGGCCTTAGAAATGCAAGGCCCGCCCGTATGCATCCAACACGCTTTCGTGCATCATTTCAGATAGGGTCGGGTGCGGGAAGACCGTGTTCATCAGGTCTTCTTCGGTGGTTTCCAACTGGCGGCCCACCACGTAGCCCTGGATCAGTTCGGTCACCTCGGCACCGACCATATGCGCACCCAAAAGTTCGCCGGTTTTCGCGTCAAACACAGTTTTCACCATGCCTTCCGGTTCGCCCAATGCGATGGCCTTGCCGTTGCCGATAAAGGGAAAGCGGCCGACCTTGATGTCATAGCCGGCTTCCTTGGCCTTGGCTTCGGTCATGCCGACCGAGGCCACCTGCGGATGGCAATAGGTGCAGCCCGCGATAGAACCCGGCTTGATCGGATGCGGATGCCCGCCCGCGATCAGTTCGGCCACCATGACGCCCTCGTGGGATGCCTTATGCGCCAGCCAGGGCGCGCCCGCGATATCGCCGATGGCATACAGCCCGTCCACGCCGGTGCGGCAGAATTCATCGGTCACCACATGGCTGCGGTCGATTTTCACGCCCGCCTCTTCCAGGCCTAAACCTTCGACATTGCCGACGATGCCCACGGCGGAAATCACCGTGTCGAACTCGTGTTTCTCGACCTTGCCGCCGGTTTCGATATGGGCGGTGACCTTGCCTTTGCCGCGGTCCAATTGCTTGACCGCCGCCTTTTCCATGATGGTCATACCTTGCTTGACGAACTGCTTTCTCGCAAAGGCGCTGATTTCCGCGTCTTCGACGGGCAGCACGCGGCCCATCACTTCGACCACGGTCGTGTCCGCGCCTAGCGTGTTGTAAAAGCTGGCAAATTCGATGCCGATGGCACCGGAGCCGATGACCAGCAATTTCCTGGGCATGTGCGGCGGTTGCAGCGCGTGCTTGTAGGTCCAGACCAGGTCTCCATCCGCCTCAAGCCCCGGCAATTCACGGGCGCGGGCACCGGTGGCCACGATGATCGCCGGCGCGGTCAGCTCCTCTGTGCCGTTGTCGGTGGTTACAGAAACCTTGCCCTTACCGGACAGTTTCGCCGTGCCCATGATGCTGGTGATCTTGTTCTTCTTGAACAAGTGCCCGATGCCGCCGGACAACTGTTTCGCCACTCCGCGCGAACGTTTGACCACCGCGTCCAGATCGTAATCAACCCCCTCGGCCTTCAGGCCGAATTCCTTGGCGCGGTGCATCAGGTGGAACACTTCGGACGAGCGCAGCAGCGCCTTGGTCGGGATACAGCCCCAGTTCAGGCAGATGCCGCCCAGATGCTCGCGCTCGACGCAGGCGACGTTCAGCCCCAGTTGCGCGGCGCGGATCGCGGCCACATAGCCGCCGGGGCCAGCCCCGATGACGATCATGTCAAATGTTTTCGCGGCCATGGGGCACCTCCGATTCCGAAATTGGTTTGATGTTAAACTAATTCTGAAACCGCTTCAACGACAGACACCCCGCAGACCGACCGGCGGCCGGATATGCGGGGTTAATCCGTTGACATGGCGCAGTAAAATCTGCTGAATATCCTAGCCTGCCTGCAACTGGCGCACGGTCTGGCCATAGCCGCCCGCATCTACATAGGCCTGTTCCGGTGCCGTGGTCGGGCGCGACAGCGCCTCGTTCCGGTAGGGGAAGCGGCCAAAGGCGCGGATCACGTGGCGATGCGCCTTGGCGTGCAGCAGGTTGCCCTCGCCCGCCTGGGGCATCCGTTCATGCATAAGGCGCACGCAGCGGTCCTGATCGCACAGGTTTTCCGAATGCATCAACGGCAGGTAAAAGAATTGCCGCGCGGGTTCGTCGATCTTCAAATCCCATTTGTGGTCGATCGCCATCTTGGCGGCGGCCAGTGCCACGGCGTCCGACTGGAACGCCTCGGCAGTGCCGCGGAACATGTTGCGCGGGAACTGGTCCATCAGGATGATATAGGCAAGCGCCCCGCTGGGATAGGTCAGCCACAGCCCGTAAGCGCCATCACAAGCCTGCCTGTACATTTCCAGAAACCGGTCGCGGATCTGCTCATCCAGCGCCTCGCTGCTTTCGTACCAGCCCTTCGGGCCCACCTCGTCCAACCAGAAGGACAGGACCTCTTCCGCGCGCTCCATGACCATCTCCTCGCCCTTACGCAAAACCTTTACCCAAAGGCTAACACGGTCGACCGCGCAACAAACAGTAAAAAATTACTACAAGAGCGACATATTGTGTCGCACCCCTGACGAATGCCTACTTAGGAGGCAGCATCGTCGGCATGCGCGGCTTCCTCGGCCTCCTCGGCCATGTCGGCTGCATATTCCTGCGCAACTTCCAGCGCCACCGCAGTCGAGGTCGGCGACAGGGCGGAATAGCTGGCGGTTTCATCGACCGGAACGGCCGGGCGCTGCGTCATGCGATACGCAGCATAACCCGCAAGGGCCAGCAACAGCACGGCGATCAGCACGAAATAGCCCTCGGGGCCGAACACGCCCATGGCCCAACCGATGATGATCGGGCCGGCGATGGCCCCCACGCCGTTGATGAACAACAGCCCGCCCGACGCCGCGGCCATATCCTCGCGTTCAAGAAAGTCGTTGGTATAGGCGATCAGCAGCGAATACAGCGGGTTCGACATGCCCCCCACCAGCAGCGCCGCGACCAGCAGCACCGGGAAAAACCCGGCCGAGAACACCCCCAGAAGCGCCCCGACACCGCCCGCGACCGAGGCACCAAGGATCAGCAACCGCCGGTCCATCCGGTCCGACAGCCAGCCCAGCGGGAATTGCAGGAACACCGCACCGATATAGAAACAGGCCACGAAAAGCGAGATTTCGGGCAGGGTCAGCCCCGCCTGGGCCCCGTAAACGGCCCCCATCCCGAACAACGCCGAGAACACGCCGCCCAGCAGGAAAATACCAACGCAGCCAAGCGGCGAGGCATCCATCAGGCGGCGCAGGCTCATCGGTTTGGTGGTTTCGAAGGCCGGTGTCGGACTGACCGACAGCAGGATCGGCGCAACCGCGATCGACACCAGAACCGAAGGGATCACGAACAGCATGAACCCCCCCGGATCGGCCACCAGCATCAGGCCCTGCGCCGCGACGATGCCCACCACCTGCACCAGCATGTAAAGCGACAGCGCCATGCCGCGGGTTTCATTTTCGGCGGCGTTGTTCAGCCAGCTTTCGGCGGTCACGTAGACGCCGCAAAAGCAAAACCCGATGATAAAGCGCCCAACCGTCCAGAACCACGGGTTCGGCACAGCCGGATACAGAATCAGCACCGCCGAGATAAAGCTGGCCAGCGCCGCGAACACCCGCACATGGCCGACACGGCGGATCATTTCGGGCACCATGCGCGATGCGAACAGGAAGCCAAGGAAATAGGCCGACATCACCACCGACATCTGCCCGGTGCTGAAATCCTCCAGGTCGCCCCGCACACCCAGCAGGGTGCCTTGCAAACCGTTGCCGATCATCAGCAGGAACATGCCAAGCAGCAAGGCCCAGGCGTTTTTTACAAAGGGTAACATGGCGGTCTTTCCTGCGTTTGAACCTGGGTCATATGTCATCCGCCCGAATGCTACGGGCGCGAAACCGACATGGAGTTGCGCGGCTGCGCCCCCCCATCGCTGTCAGATCAGCGCGGCGGGATCAACAGCGACGCATCCCCATACGAGAAAAACCGGTATTTTTCGCGAACGGCGTGGTCGTATATCGTGCGAATGCGCTCTGGCCCCATCAGGGCGGCGACCAGCATCATCAGGGTCGATTTGGGCAGGTGGAAATTGGTCATCAGCGCATCGGTGACGCGGAATTCGAAACCGGGATAGATGAAAATATCCGTCTCGCCCCGCCATGGCGCGATTTGCCCGGTGCCGCGCGCCGCACTTTCGATCAAACGCAGGGCGGTGGTGCCCACGGGTATGATGCGCCCGCCCGCCGCTTGCGTCGCGGCAATCTGGGCGGCGGCCTGTTCGGTTACCTCGCCCCATTCGGCGTGCATCTTGTGGGTGGTCACGTCCTCGACCTTGACGGGCAGGAAGGTGCCCGCGCCCACATGCAGCGTCACATGGGTGATATCCACGCCCATGGCCGCGATCCGCGCCAGCAACGCATCATCGAAATGCAAGGAAGCCGTCGGCGCCGCCACGGCCCCCGAATGCCGGGCCCAGACGGTTTGGTAATCGGTCTTGTCCTGCGCATCGGGCGCGCGCAGCGCAGCGATATAGGGCGGCAGGGGCATATTGCCCGCCTCGGCCAGGGCCGCGTCGAAATCGGGGCCGGTCAGGTTGAAGGACAAGATACCCTGCCCGTCCTCTTTCGCCTCCAGCGAGGCGGACAGATCATCGGTGAACCGGATCACCTCGCCCTCGCGGATCTTTTTCAGCGGTTTCAGCAGGGTCGCCCAATGCCCGCCGGCGCGCGGCTGCAGCAAGGTCACCTCGATCCGGGCCTCGGTTTCGCCCGCATCGGAGATGCGGCGGCGCGTGCCGGACAGGCGCGCGGGAATCACGCGGGTGTCGTTCAGCACCAGGCGGTCGCCGGGGCGCAGCCAGTCGGTCAGGTCCGTCACCGTGGCATCGGTGATCGTATCGCCATCCGCCACCAACAGCCGCGCCGCGCTGCGCGGGCGCGCGGGCCGTGTCGCAATCAGCCCCTCGGGCAGATCGAAATCGAAATCATCCAGTTTCATAGCCGTGCCTTGATTGCCTTACCTGTCCACACGCCCCGAAGGCGGCGCCTGTGGTTTCTGCTGCGCCTGCCCCTGGCCATTGACCGTGGGGGCGGGGCGGCGGAATATCTCGCGGAACATGCCGGGTGTAAAGATCGACAAGGGGTTCACCTGCACGCGCGGTTTGTCGGCGGTGCCTTTCAAGGTGTAGTTGAACCCGATCAGCCCCTCGCCCTTGCGGGTCAGAACCGCGCCGATCCCGTTGATCAGGTAGATCGGGGAAAACACGCCCTGCATGTCCATCCGGTCGCTGGTCAGGTCGTAATAGCCATCCATCGAAATGCCCAGGGACGCGCCGGTGGCGCTGCTTTCGGTGACGATCACCTGTTTCGGGGTCATGCGGAATTTTGCCTCGACATCGGTGAACAGCAGTCCGTCGCCGGACAGTTGCTCCAGCAGACCGACGATGGACACGGCACTCAGCAGCCCCGCCATGGCAGGCGCATCGCGCAGCCAGACGTTCGTCAGCCGCAACACGCCGTTATATTCCCCCGCCGCACCGCGCGGGCGCAGCACCAGTTCCATATCACCGCGATGCGCCTTTTCCAAAAGCCCCGCCGCCGCCAGCACCTGCCCCCCCTTGTTCGAGGTGATGCGAAACGCGCTGCGCCCCGCGTCGGGCACCACGGTGCCATTGACGCGCGGGCCACCGTTGACCTGCCCGGTAAACGTGCCGCCCATCCCGCCGGTATTGGTGAAATCGCCGCGAAATCCGGTCAGCGCGATGCCTTCGGAAATCTGTAACCGGTCCAGCCTGAGAGAGATCGGCCCGCTTTCAGCCGATGTACCGCCATCGCCCGTGCCGCTGCCGATCGAGGTCTTGCGCAGGTCGATCCGCCCGCCCGACACTTCGACCGCGGTGGGCGCCGCGCCGCGGCCCTTCAAAGTGACCGGCGCGTCCAGCCAATCGCCCACCTGCACGCGGGTAAAGGCGGCGCGGTCCAGCTGGCCCTGCGCAGTCAGGGTGACACGGCCCCGCGCGCTCAGGCCGGGCGCGTCCAGCGACAGGGTCTCGATCCGCGGCGGGCTGGCCAATGCGCCCTTCACATCGAACCGCCCCCCCGTGCCGCGCGCCTTGCGCCAGCCGATCGCATCCAGCCGCAACGCCGCCCCGCGCAGGTCGGACGAAAGCGAAAACTCAGGCGCGCGGCCTTTTTGCAGGGCGATATCCACCTGCCCCTGCGCCGCGCCGGTAACGGCATTCGCAGGCAGGGCAATGTTGAATTCCTTAAGAAAGGCGGGGGAAAGGTCGACCTGTCCCGTCACACTGCTTTTGGCTTGGGGGTTGTCCTGAAAGGCGGTCTGCCACGCAGCCGTAAAAGGCACCTTGCCGATCCTGCCACTGCCGGAAATGCGCAAGCCAGCGTTATCGGCCTCGGCCACCGCCGTCGGCGCGGTCAGCACGCGCCCCTCGATCAGCTTGTCGCTGCGCAGGCCGGACAGCTTGGCGCGGGCGGTAAAGCGGACCTCCTCTGGCGCGACCTTCTTTTTCAGCGGCAGGTTCAGCACCGCGTCCACCTCGGCGCGGCCATCGGCAAGCGTCACGGGCCGGCCCGCCTTGGTCAGATAACCGAAAGGTTCCAAGTCCAGCACCGACAGGCCCGCCGTCACGCTGGACCGCGCCTTGATCTCGACCCGCGCGGGGGTGCCGCCCTTGACGGTTACATCCGGCACGATAAAGCTGGTGCCCGACACATCGACCTTGCCGCCCTGCGGCGCGGTGACGGTGCCCTGCGCCAGGCTGACCACGAAACGGTCACGCAGCAGGCCGCCGCGCCCGCTGGCCTGCTCGATATCCGGCAAGGTTTTTAGATAAGTCACCTTTCCCTTGTCAAATTCGAACCCCAGATAGGTGTCGGGCTTTGATCCCGGTGCCAGCCTCAGGGCAAATTCGACATTCTTCAGATCGGCGGCATGCAGGTGATCGGCCAGCCAGCCACGGGTCTTGGTGGCGGCGCGTTCTGGCCAAAGGGTGCGGACGCGGTCCATCTCGACCTTGCTGGCGCGCCCGTCCAGCGCCACTTTCCACCCCTTTTCGGTCGCATCCAGCTGCCCGTCGAAATGCAGCACGCGGCCACGGTCGGTCACAGCCAGCTGGCCAAGGGTCAGCCTGAACGGGTCCAGCGTCAGCTGCGCCTCCATCACCGCGCGTTCCAGCTGAATCGGTTCGGGGTAAAGCCCCGCGGGGTTGGCCACGATATCGCTGACCGTGAACTGGCCCAGCATGGCGGTGGGAAACCCGTTTTCCATGTCGCGCAGGATGGCGCGCCCCTCGATCCGGTTGCTGACCCATTTCGATTGCATCGACAGCTCGTCGAACCGGACCTCCTGTGCGTCGGGGTCATAGGTGAAATAGCTGCGCGCCGCGTCAAAGGGGATCGGGCGGGTGGTGTCATTGGGCTGCAAGACCCCTGCCCCGATCTGAATCGTGCCCGACAGTGGCCCCAGCCGCCCGTCCTCGCTGACCGAGGAACGCAGCGCCCCCGAAATCGGCGCGCGAAGGGCATCCAGCCAGACCAGCGGCGGCACCTCGGCGGCAATGTCCGGGGCGGAGATTTCTTCAAAGGACACGCCGAACCGAGCCGAGGCATCACCGATCCGGCTGTCATAATTCATTTCCAGAACGGTGGCGTAATCATAGCCGCCCAACAGGGCAACGTCGCCGCGCAGGGTCAGGTCGTCGCCCGTGCGCGACAGCACCGCGCGCCCGCCATCGGCAGACCATGCGCGGCCTGCGCGCGCATCTTCATAACGGATGGTCAAGGCATCCAGCCGCACCTCGCGCAGCGCAGCCAGTTGCGGCCGCACCAACAAATCATCCACCCGCTCGATCAGCTGGGCGATACTGGCCCCCTCGCCCACGGGCTGCAATGCCTCACCAAAGGCCAGCTGGAACGTGCCATCCTTGGACCGACGCAGCAGCGCATTGGCCCCGGACAGGGCCACGCGACCGGGCTGCACCTTGCCCTCCAGCAAGGGTTTGCCGGCCACGCTGGCCTCCAGCCGGGCCAGTGTCATCAAGGTGCCACCGCCATCTTCGCGCAAGGCAATATCACGCAGCAAAAGGCTGGGCCGCCAGCCAGTGCCGACGGTGATCACCATCTCGCGGAAATCCAGATCCATCCCCGGAAGGGCTGCGTCGATCCGCGCCTCGACCCGGTCGCGCAGCCAGTCGGGCGCGGTGACAGGGCGTTCGACAAGCCACAACAGCGCCGCCGCCGCCAGCACCATCGCCAGAGCCACAGGGGTCGCCAACCACAGCACCACGCGGCGCAGCAGACGCAGCCGCCGATGCGGGCGCGGCGGCGCGGGCCTGTCGGAACCGGCGCTGTCTTCCGTCAGGGCTGGATCGGCCTGTGCCTGATCGGCTTTAACCTTGTCGGCGTCGTCACTCATTGCGGCGTTCTGTCTTTCTGCCCGGTTTTATCATTCTACGGGGTTTATACTGGCCCTTGGTGACTTAATATGGGATTCAGCATTCCGCCGCCAGAGAAGGACACAGACATGAGCCAGAACGCGCCCGATTTCACCCTGCCCGGAACCGAAGGTGATGTCACCCTGTCGGCCCTGCGCCCCGCGCCCGTGGTCCTGTTCTTCTACCCGCGCGACAACACCTCCGGCTGCACGACCGAGGCGCAGGATTTCACCGCCCTGCTGCCCGAATTCGAAGCCGCGGGCGTCAAGGTCTTCGGCATTTCCAAGGATGACATGGCCAGCCATGCGCGCTTCGTCGAAAAGAAGGCGCTTGGCATGCCGCTCTTGTCCGATGCCGATGGCACCACCTGCGAGGATTTCGGCGTCTGGCAGGAAAAGAAGATGTATGGAAAGACCTTCATGGGCATCGTCCGCTCGACCTTCCAGATCGACGGGTCGGGCCAGATCGTGCGCGAATGGCGCAAGGTCAAGGTCGCCGGACATGCCGCCGAGGTGCTGGACGCCGCCCGCGCCCTGTAGGGGCGCAAATTCGTTTCAAACGAATTTGGCAAATCTCTTTGAAAGAGATTTGTCCAACCCGGCAACAAAGGGACCAAGACAATGAAAACATTGACGGAAATGGCGGTCGAGGTGCTGACCACCGCGGACGGGCGCGCCAAGACCGACCTGTCGCACCAATATGCCGCCCGATGGCGCGCGGCGCGTAGCGCGGGCGATCCGATTCCCGTGGGCACGGCAAACCCGCCCCTGCGCCCCTCGCGCCCCGAAACACCCGAATTGCTGGACCCGCGCAACGTGCCGCGCCGCCGCCCCGGCTCTCCCGAAGGGCGCAAGGCGATCTTGCACGCCGTCGCCCATATCGAGCTGAACGCCGCGGACCAGCACTGGGACATCATCGCGCGGTTCGGCCATGTGCCCCATGCCGATCGGCTTCTATGACGACTGGGTGAAATCGGCCGATGAAGAATCCAAGCATTTCAACCTTGTAAGCGATTGCCTTGAAAACATGGGCAGCCATTACGGCGCCATGGCCGCCCATGCCGGCATGTGGCGCGCGGCCGAGGATACGAAAGACGATCTTCCGGGCTGTCTCGCCGTGGTTCCCATGGTGCTTGAGGCCCGCGGCCTGGACGTGACCCCCGGCATGATCACCCTGTTCGAAAAGGCCGGGGAACAGCCGATTGTCGATGCGCTGAACGTGATCTACGCCGAAGAGGTGGGCCATGTCGGCTATGGCTCCAAGTGGTTCAACTTCCTCTGCGGGCGGGACAACCTGGACCCAAGGGACGTATTCCACGACTTGGTCCAGACATACTTTCACGGCGCGCTCAAAGCGCCCTTCAACGAGGAAAAGCGCGCCGAGGCGGACCTGCCGCCCGATTTCTACTGGCCGCTTGCCGATGACCTGCCGCCGCGCCCCGGCCTGACCTAACGGATAGGTCCGCCAGATCAGCTATGCCCCGCAACCCCCCGATGGTCGGCGGTTTTTTGCCGCCGGGCGGTGGATTTTCGCCACAATTGCGAATCATCTGGCCCGCGGGACTTGCCCGCCCGTCAACCTCTCGGTAAGCACTCGCTAACAATCTGCACCAGGGGACTCGCTAACAATCTGCACCAAGGGACAAGGTGTGCGGATCAGGGGACAAGGTGTGCGGATCGCCTACCGGGACGGGACAAGGGACGGACCATTGAGAACACGACTTGCCATTCGGATCGACGCCATGCTGGAACGCTGGTTCCCCGAACGCCGCGTTTTTCTTAGATCGGACACTGACACGCGTTTTATCCGGCTGCGCCCTGCGACGCAGCTGTTTGCCTTTTCCGGCTCTGCCCTGCTGGTGGCTTGGACCATCGTCGCCACCGCGATCCTGCTGATGGACAGCATCGGGTCGGGCAACTTCCGCGAACAGGCCAAGCGCGACCAACGCACCTACGAGGCACGGCTGAACGCCCTGTCCTTCGAACGCGACAACCGCGCCGCCGAGGCACTGGCCGCGCAGGAGCGTTTCAATTCCGCCCTTGCGCAAATCTCGGTCATGCAATCCGATCTGCTGGCATCCGAAAACCGCCGCCGCGAGCTGGAAACCGGGATCGGGGTGATCCAGACCACCCTGCGCCGCACCATGAAAGACCGCGACGCCGCGCGCGAAAAAGCCACCGTACTGGCCTCGGCCGCGCCGGGCACCGCCGCGCAGACCGCGGGCGCATCGGCGGGCGCATCGGGCGGCACCATGGATTTCCTAGCCGCGGCCCTTGCCGACACCGCGCAGGAACGTGACCAGATCATCGCCAACGCCAAGGATGCGTTGGTCCAGGCCGACCAGATGGCGGCCCGCATCAAGCAGATGGAAGACCAGAACGTCGCGATCTTCCGCCAGCTTGAGGATGCGATGACCGTTTCCGTCAAGCCGCTGGACAAGATGTTCCGCGCCGCCGGTATGAACACCCGCAACATGCTGGACCAGGTGCGCCGCGGCTATTCCGGCCAGGGCGGCCCGCTGACGCCGATCTCTTTTTCGACAATGGGTGACGACCAGTCCCCCGACACGGCCCGCGCCAACTTTCTGCTGGACCAGATGGACAAGCTGAACCTGTATCGCATCGCCGCGCAAAAGGCGCCCTTTGCCAACCCGGTCAAGGCTGGCTATCGCTTCACCTCGCCCTTCGGCTATCGCCGCGATCCCAAGACCGGCGGCCGCCGCATGCACGCGGGCGTCGATTTCGCCGGTCCGGTCGGCACCCCGCTTTATGCCACCGCCGATGGCGTGGTCACCCATGCCGGCTGGTCCAGCGGTTATGGCCGCCTGGTCAAGATCCAGCACCAGTTCGGAATCGAGACACGATACGCACACCAGTCCAAAATCCGCGTGAAGGTTGGACAAAGAGTCTCGCGCGGGGATCGTATTGGTGATATGGGAGCGTCTGGACGCGTGACCGGCCCGCACCTTCACTACGAAGTTCGCGTGGGCGGACAGGCTGTTAACCCGATGATCTATATCAAGGCTGCAAACGATGTTTTCTAAAAGCAAAATCAACGAGCCCGGCCCCAAGGCCGCTGGCGCTGCAAGTCCCGCAGCCCCTGAAACCACCGCCGCACCCGCCGCGCCCAAGTCGTCCAGCGACTTCAAGGCAACGCCGTCCAAGCCCAAGGCAGCCGCTTCGGTCCTGTCCTCGGACTTGCATGTGGTGGGCAACCTGAAGACCACCGGCGACATCCAGATCGAAGGCTCGGTCGATGGCGACATCCGCGCGCATCTTCTGACGGTCGGTGAAACCGCCACCGTCAAGGGCGAGGTGATCGCCGATGACGTGGTCGTGAATGGCCGCGTTGTGGGCCGCGTGCGTGGCCTCAAGGTGCGCCTGACCTCGACCGCCCGCGTCGAAGGCGACATCATCCACAAAACCATCGCAATCGAATCCGGCGCCCATTTCGAAGGCTCGGTGCAACGTCAGGACGATCCGCTGAACGGCGGCAAGAATGCCGGCCCGATGGCAGCGCGCCCAGCGGCCCCCACCACGCAGGGCTAAGCCACGCGGATACAGAATTGAAAACGCCGGGCCTGTTGGTCCGGCGTTTTGCATTTCGGGGGCGTTGCGAATTTCGGCAAGCGCGGCAGCAGGCGCTTACGCCTCCAACTCGCTGTCCCAATACAGGAAATCCATCCAGCTTTCATGCAGGTGACCCGGCGGGAATTTCCGGCCAAGGTTCTGCAATTCCCCCGCGCCAGGGGCGCGCGGCTGTTTGTGCAGGCTCATCCCCGCCTGCCGCAGGCTTTTCGACCCTTTGCGCAGGTTGCACGGGCTGCACGCCGCCACCACGTTTTCCCAACTGGTGATGCCGCCCGCCGCGCGGGGCACCACGTGGTCGAACGTCAGATCGCCGCGCGATCCGCAGTATTGGCAGCGGAATTCGTCCCGCAAGAATAAATTAAAGCGCGTGAAGGCCACGCGCTTTCTGGGTTTGACGTAATCTTTCAACACGACGACGGACGGTATCCGTATCTGGTGACTGGGGCTATGCACCATCGCATCGTATTCGGCGACGATATCAACCCTGTCCAGCCAGACCGCCTTGATCGCCTCTTGCCAAGGCCAAAGCGACAGCGGGTAATAGGACAAGGGCCGGTAGTCCGCGTTCAACACCAATGCAGGATGGTGCCGCAAACTTGCCGGGCTGCGCGTAAAATCCGTCCTGAAGTCTCCATCCATAGGCTCAATAACCCCCTGCCCTGACTGCCCGAGATTGGCGACCAAGGCAGGACATCCTGCCCCGGCTATGTCTTCTACTATATATCGCGGCTGCCATCCGGCAAGCCCCATGATGTACATGTGCCACGGGAATTGCCTAGCCTGCCACTGTAACAGGCACATGACCCGCCTGGGCGGCGGGTCAAGGCAGCGGGTCAAGGCAGCGGGGGATCATACCGGAACGTGGGGCGCGCCCCCTTTCAAGTCACAGGCTGCACTTGTCGCGCATAAAGGCCAGCGCCACACCCAGCCCATCGGGCGAAATGCCATGGGCGGTGCCCTTCATCACATGGGCGAATACCTCTTTGAATCCCGCCTTTTGCAGCGCCTCGGCGGCCTCGGGCAGCGATTGCGGCGGCACCACGTCATCCTGGTCGCCATGCACCAGCAGGATCGGCATTTTCGACACCACGTCGTCCTCCAGCGCTTCGGGCGACAAAAGGCGGCCGGAAAAGGCCACGAGTCCCGCCACCGGGTCTTCGCGGCGCGGGGCCACATGCAGCGACATCATCGTGCCTTGGGAAAAGCCGACCAGCACCATCTGTTCGGGCAGCAGGTCCTCGTCCACCAGCACGCCGTCAAGAAAGGCGTTCAGGTCATCGACCGCCGCGCGCATCCCGCGCTCGGCCTCTTCCTCGCTGGATCCGTCAATCCACGGGATCGGGAACCACTGGAACCCCATCGGCGCACCGGCGCAGTTTTCCGGCGCATCGGGCGAAATGAACAGCGTGTCGGGCAAATGTTCCGACAATGGGTCGGCCAACCCCAAAAGGTCGGCCCCGTTGGCCCCATAGCCATGCAGGAACACCACGACCGACCGGGTGCTTCCCGAAAGGGGTTTCTTGCGTCCTGCTTTCAATGCGCGAGTCATGCGATACCTTCCCTGTTCTTTGCCACATGGTAGTAGGCAAAAAGCTGGCGCGCCGCAACAGACCGCCATGGCGACCACTGCGCGGCCATCTCGCGCAGGGCGCGCTCTTTCGGGCGGCCCTCCAGCCCGTAAAGATGCTGCGCCGCCACTTGCAGCGCCAGATCGCCGGGGGCAAAGACATCGGTACGGCCAAGGCTGAACATGGCATAGATTTCCGCGGTCCAGACGCCGATGCCCGACACGGCGGTCAGGGTCTTTACCACCTCGGCGTCGGGGGCGCGGCGCAGCGCGTCATAGTCGATGCCCGCTTCGGCCAAAGCACGGGCATAGCGCGCCTTTTGCCGCGACAAGCCAACACCGCGCAAGTTCTCCTCGCTCAGCGCCAGAACGGCGGCGGGATCGGTCAGCCCCGCATCCACCATCCGCCCCCAGATCGCCCGCGCCGACGCGACCGAAACCTGCTGGCTGACAATCGCCGACAGCAATTCGGCAAACCCGTCCGGCTTGCGGCGCAGCGGCAACGGGCCGGTGGCGGCATGGGCGCGGGCCATGGCCGGATCGGTCCGGCACAGCCATGCCACGCCCTCGGCCACGCAGGCGTCTGATTCGATGATCCGTCCGGGCATCGTGCCCTCCTTGCCTGAAAACGCGCCGTCTTGGCGCGCAGGATGATGTTCTACAGCTCCCACCGCATGATCGGTTGATAAGAACGATTTCCCGCACAGCCGCGATATGCACGTCCTTTCTACTGCGCGCCGCCCCTTCGCACGACCCGTTTCCGCACAGGAAACCGACGGGGCGGCAATTCTTCGCCCCGCGATGCGGCGGCGCAGCATCGCAAGGCTTCCCCGCTTTGCCCAGCCTATGCTTATGCTGGATCATGGAACATGCAAGCATCCCCCTGCCCGCCGCCAACTGGCCCACCATGCAGCCGGGTTGGGTCTGGCTGTGTGGCGCGGGTCCGGGCGATCCGGGGCTGCTGGCCCTGCACGCGGTCAACGCGCTGCGCCAGGCCGATGTCATCGTGCATGATGCCTTGGTCAATCCGGCGATCCTGGAGTGGGCCCCGCAGGCCGACCGCATCGACATGGGCAAGCGGGGCGGCAAACCCTCGGCCCGCCAGGCCGAGATTTCGGCGCGCCTGATCGAACTGGCAGGGCAAGGCCGCCGCGTGCTGCGCCTCAAGGGGGGCGATCCCTTTGTCTTTGGCCGCGGCGGAGAAGAAGCCGAAGAGCTGATGGCCGTCGGCATCCCACTGAAAATCATTCCCGGTATCACGGCAGGCATCGGCGGTCTGGCCTATGCCGGCCTGCCCGTCACCCACCGCGATACCAACCAAGCCGTGACCTTCGTCACCGGCCATGACCGCAAGGGCAAGCTGCCGGGCCATGACTGGGCGGCCCTGTCCAAGGGGGCGGGCGTGCTGGTCATCTACATGGGTGTCAGCCGCGTCGGCACGATCGCGCAAAGCCTGCTGGATGCGGGCCGCGCGGCGGACACGCCCTGCGCCGTGGTGATGCAGGCCGCCTGCGCCGATCAACAGGTGGTTGAGACAACGCTCGGCACGCTTCAAACAGACCTGCAAAAGGCCAATATCACGTCCCCCGCCCTGCTGGTGATCGGGCGCGATGTTCTGATCCGCCAAAAGGGAGCCGCGCCCGACCTTCTGCACCCTTTTGCGTCCCCCCTGCCGCTGGCCGCTGAATAGCCGCAGGGGCGCAGGCACGATCCCGTCTTGCGGCGGTCACTCCAACCGTCTAGCAATCTGCCCATGACGGAATCCGACCTTACCCCCGACGACGCCCGCGCCAAGCGTAACGTGACCATCCTCGTGATGGCCCAAGCCCTTCTGGGCGCGCAGATGCCGATGATCTTCATCATTGGCGGGCTGGCCGGTCAGGCGCTGTCGCCCAATGCCTGCTATGCCACGCTGCCGATCTCGCTGATCGTAATGGGCTCGATGCTGGCGGCCACGCCGGTCAGCCATATCATGCAGACCTATGGCCGCCGCGCCGGGTTCTGGCTGGGCACCGCGTCGGGCGCGATTGGCGGGGCCATCGGGGCCTACGGCCTTTATGTCCACTCCTTCCCGATCTTCCTGCTGGGGTCCTTCATCACCGGCGTCTACATGTCCGCGCAGGGGTTCTACCGCTTCGCCGCCGCCGACACCGCGTCCGAGGCATTCCGCCCCAAGGCGATTTCCTACGTGATGGCGGGCGGGCTGGCCTCGGCGCTGATCGGCCCGCAGCTGGTCAAACTAACGGTCGACGCCTATGTGATCCCCTTCCTTGGCACCTACCTGGCGGTGATCGGCGTGAACGTGGTCGGCTCGCTCCTGTTCCTGTTCCTCGACATCCCGAAACCGCCGGTGCCGTCGCATGATGCACCCAAGGGCCGCTCGCGGATCGAACTGCTGAAAACCCCGCGCATCGCCGTTGCGGTGATCTGCGCCATGGTCAGCTATGCGCTGATGAACCTCGTGATGACCTCGACTCCGCTGGCGGTGGTGGGCTGCGGGTTCGACAAGGGCACGGCGGCGGATATCGTATCGGCCCACGTGCTGGCCATGTATATCCCCAGCTTCTTCACCGGCCACCTGATCGCCCGCTTCGGCGTGGAAAAGGTGGTTGCAACCGGGCTGGTGATCCTTGCAGGCGCAGGGGCCGTGGCGCTGCAGGGTGTGGACCTTGGCAATTTCTTCATCGCGCTGATCCTGCTGGGCGTTGGCTGGAACTTTGGCTTCATCGGCGCAACCACCATGCTGGCCGGCGCGCACCAGCCGCACGAACGCGGCCGGATGCAAGGGCTGAACGATCTGCTGGTGTTCGGCGGCGTCACCATGGCTTCGCTGGCCTCGGGCGGGCTGATGAACTGCTCGGGCGGGTCTGCACAGGCGGGCTGGGCCTCGGTCAACCTGGCGATGGCACCATTCCTGATGCTGGCGGGCGGCGCGCTGATCTGGCTGGCCTTCCGCCCCAAAGATGCCTGATCCGGATCTGCCCCAAAACGGGAGGGGCCAGCCCCTCCCCACGCGGGCATAAGCCCGCGCTCCCCTCCCCGAAGTATTTCAGGCAAAATGAAACAGAAAGGCCGCGCCCCTGCTTTCATTTTGCGAAAAATACTCCCGCCGGAGGCTCCCGCATTCTCAGCAGGCACGGTGGCCAGTGGGTCAGTAACGCCCCGTCAACGACAGCAGGGCAAGGCGCAAGGATGCCCTGGGGCCCGCGGGTTCCAGCGCACCGTCATCGACCCGTTCGAATTCGTCCCGCGCAAGACGCAGCACAGGGCGGGCCAGCCACCCGGCACGCAGCGCGGGGCGGGCTGCGGACGGCATGGCCCCACGCAAGGCCGCAGCGCAGTCCAGCAGGTCCAGACCGATGGCGGGCAGGTCTTCAGCGCCCTCTTCTGGCATCGGCTCCCACCCTGCCTTGCGCAGGGCGGGGGCGGCGCGCAGCCATCCGGCCAGCCCCGCCGCCTGCCCCATGGCGCGGGCGGCCTCTTCGGCCTTTGGCCCGGTTGCGCCCAAGGTCTGCGCGGCCACCCATGTCAGCGTGCCATTGCCTTCGTCCAGATGCGCCATCAGGTCAGCGGCGCGGATGAACCGTTCCTTTTCCACGTCGCGTCGGCGCGCATCGACAACCGAATGCAGCGCCTTGGCCCCGGATACATCTAGCGCGCGGGCCAGCGGCGTGACCACCTCGTGTCGGCGCACATTCCCGCCCGCCGCTATTTCATCCAGCGCATCGCGCCACCATTGCAGGCGCATTTCCGCGATCAGGAATTCCTGCGTCACATAGGGCGCCCGGGCGACCTCAAGGTTGAATGCGTACAGCGGGAAAAGCACCGCCCGCGCCGCGACCGGCGCGGCCATGGTCGCGCGAAACCGTTCGGGATCGCTTCGTTCGACCTGCGCCGCGCAGGCGGTCAGGTCGTCATTCCATTCAAAGCCCATCCAGCACCTTTTCGATCTGTTGCAGTGTTTTCGGCGCATCCACCACGCCCAGATGATTTTGCCCGTCCACGATGACATAGCGCCCGCGCGGGTTCAGCGGGGCCATCAATGGCTTATACTGATCCGCGAAAAATGCCTCGTCCTTGTCCCCGACGATCACCGTGAAATCAGGTAGCGCGGCAATGTCGCCCTTGTAGTCGCTGCGCGGCGCATATCCGGTGTTCAGCCGATAGCTGCAGGCGGTCGTGGCCGTGTGGCCCATCGACCCTTCCAGCACGGCGCGGGGCATGGCGAACTGGATCACCGGCAGGTGGTTCAGCGCCCGTATCTGCATCATGTTCAGGATGCTCAGCCCGATCATCCGCCGTTTCAAGACATGCGCCCAACCGCCCGAGTTTGCCCGCGTGGTCGGCGCATTGTATTTCAGGAAAGGTGCCATCAGGATCACATGATCCACGCCCTGCGCCTCCGGCCCTGCGGCAAAGCGCAGCGCCAGCCCCCCGCCCGAAGAATGCCCTGCCACCACCAGCCGCTGTCCCGGTTTGCGATAATGGGCGATAAGGTCGGCCAAGTCTTCTTCGAATTGGGGAATATGGTCGATATCGCCACGCCTTTGCGGGGTCGCGCCATGGCCGCGCAGATCGGGGGCCAACACTTCGGCGCGCCCCTCCAGTGCTTTGGCAAGCCGGTCGAACTGCTGCCCGTGCCAGCCGGACCCGTGGATCAGCACCAACAGCGGCTTGTCCTGCGCGGCCAAGCGGCGCACCGGCATCTGCCAGCCATCGCGCATCGCCACCGGCTCCAGCGGCAGTGGGTCCGCCGCCCCGCGCGCCACCAGATCAACAAAAACCAGCCCCCCGTCCTCGGACAGGTCTTTCGACAAATCCTTGGGCGATTGCGACAGTGTCAGGCCAAAACCAAGAGCAAGTTGAATCAGCACCGCGATGGCCACAAAGCCCAGAACCTTGAAAAGCATACTCACCCCTTGAACTCAGCTGTCTTGCTGAGATTTCAGAAGCTTCCAGTTGATCGCATCCAGCAACGCCTCGAAACTGGCATCCACGATGTTGGGGCTGACCCCGACCGTGGACCAGCGCCACCCCTGCGCATCCTCGCTGTCGATGATGACGCGGGTCACGGCCTCGGTCCCGCCTTGGGTGATGCGCACCTTGAAATCGACCAGCCGCATGTCGTCGATCGCAGCCTGATAGCGGCCCAGATCCTTGGACAGCGCCTTGGACAGCGCGTTCACCGGCCCGCGGTCCGATCCGACCTCGTCAATGCTGTCGGATACCGACATGCGCTTTTCGCCATCCATCTTGATGACCACGACTGCCTCTGACAGCGAAATCATCTCGTTGCGCTTGTTCTTGCGCCGCTCGATGTTGACGCGATACCGCTTTACCTCGAAAAAATCGGGCATGATGCCCATTTCGCGCCGCGCCAGCAGCTCGAAACTGGCCTGCGCCGTGTCATAGGTATAGCCGTGCCCCTCGCGTTCCTTGATCAGCTCAAGGATGCGCGCCAGCGCCGGATTTCCGCTTTCCACTTCCAGCCCCGCCTCGGACAGGCGGCGGCGCAGGTTCGACTGGCCCGCCTGGTTCGACATCGGAATGATCCGCGCATTGCCCACCTGCGACGGCTCGATATGCTCGTATGTCGACGGGTCTTTCAGAATAGCCGAGGCATGCAGCCCCGCCTTGTGCGCAAAGGCCGAGGCACCGACATAGGGCACCTGCCGCTGCGGCACGCGGTTCAGGATATCGTCCAACTGGCGCGAGGCACGCGTCAGCCCGCGCAACGCCTCAAGGCTGATCCCGGTCTGGTATTGGCTGGCATATGGCTGTTTCAGCAGGAGGGTCGGGATCAGCGTGGTCAGGTTGGCATTGCCGCACCGCTCGCCCAGCCCGTTCAGCGTGCCCTGCACCTGCCGCACGCCCGCCTCAACCGCCGCAAGGCTGCCGGCCACGGCGGTTTCGGTGTCGTTATGGGTGTGAATGCCAAGGCGGTCGCCGGGGATGCCCGCCGCGATTACCTCGGTCACGATGTGGCCGACTTCCGTGGGCAAGGTGCCACCGTTGGTGTCGCACAGCACGATCCAGCGCGCGCCCGCATCCAACGCGGCGTTCAGGCAGCGCAGCGCATAATCGGGGTTGGCCTTGAAACCGTCAAAGAAATGTTCCGCGTCGAACAGCGCCTCGCGCCCCTCGGCCACCAGATGCGCGACCGAGGCGGCGATGTTTTCAACATTCTCGTCCAGCGTGATGCCAAGCGCGGTGCGCACGTGAAAATCATGCGTCTTGCCCACAAGGCAGACGGCGGGGGTATCTGCGTTCAGCACCGCCGCCAGCACATCGTCATTTTCCGCAGACCGCCCCGCCCGTTTGGTCATGCCAAAGGCGGTGAAGGTGGCGCGCATCTGCGGCTTTTCTTCAAAAAAGGCCGAATCCGTTGGGTTCGCGCCGGGCCAGCCGCCCTCGATGTAATCCACGCCCAACTCGTCCAGCATGGCGGCGATCTGGTGCTTTTCCGGGGTCGAAAATTGCACCCCCTGCGTCTGCTGCCCGTCACGCAGCGTGGTGTCATAGATATACAGGCGGTCAGTCATTGGCTTGCCCCTTTGGCGATCAGGGTGGCGCCCGAAGTCAAACGCCCTGCCCGGCAGCGCCGGGCCGCGCCCCGTCGTCCGGCAGGCGATTGTCTGCAATCTCCGAGAGGAGACCTCCCCCCGGAGGGCGCGATTGCACCGTCTTTTTCCAAATCCATGGCCACGATCGCTGCCACCACAGCGCCAGCCAGATCGGTGTCAAAGCGCCCTCCAGGTCGGGCGCGGCCCTCTGTTGCACGAACCATCAAAGCCCCTCCAACTTGGAGGGGTCGAAATCCGGCCCCGCCAACAATTCCACCCCAGCTTTCGACATCCGCACCTCGACCCCCGCCGCCATCAGCGCGGTTTTCATCGCATCGACCGGGCCGAAATCCTTGTTTTCCATCGCGGCAGCACGCAGGGCAGACAACTTCTCGACAAAGCCCGACAAATCAACCACCGGCCCCTTGGCCCAATCGCCCATCGACGGCTCCAACAATCCCAGCAGCCGTGCAGAAGCGACCAGATCGGCCACACGCCCTTCGGACGCCATGCGGTGCATCAATGCAATCGCACCGGCCGTGTTCAGATCGTCCGCGATGCAGGCTACCACCTCGGCGTCCGCGCTGGAGGAGGGCTCGATGCCCTCCGAAAGCGTCCGCCACTTGCGCAACGTAGCCTCTGCCTCGGCCCGCTTCTTCTCGGTCCAGTCCATCGGCTTGCCGTAATGCGTGGACAGGAACACGAACCGGATCACCTCCCCCGGCACGCCCTGTTCCAGCAAATCCCGCACGGTAAAGAAATTGCCAAGCGACTTGGACATCTTCTTGCCCTCGACCAGCAGCATTTCATTGTGCAGCCAGTAGTTCGCAAAATGCCCCTCGGGGTGGGCGCAGCAGCTTTGGGCGATCTCGTTCTCGTGGTGGGGGAACATCAAATCGTTCCCGCCGCCGTGAATGTCGAAAGACGCCCCCAGCAACTCATAGCTCATGGCCGAACATTCGATATGCCAGCCGGGCCGCCCCCTGCCCCACGGGCTGTCCCAACCCGGCAGATCGTCCGACGAAGGCTTCCACAAGACGAAATCCATCGGGTCGCGTTTATAGGGCGCAACCTCGACCCGCGCGCCGGCGATCATGTCGTCCACCGTGCGGCCCGACAACGCGCCGTAGTCCTTATACGACGACACCGAAAACAGCACATGCCCGTCCGCCGCATAGGCATGGCCCTTGGCGATCAGATCTTCGATCATGGCAATCATCGCGCCGATATATTGCGTGGCGCGGGGCATGTGGTCCGGCTCCAGCGCACCCAATGCGCCCATGTCGCCCAGATACCACCGGATCGTTTCCTCGGTGATCTCGGCAATGGACCGCCCGCTTTCCGCCGCCCGCGCGTTGATCTTGTCATCCACATCGGTGAAATTGCGCACATAGGTGACGTGATCGGCCCCATAGACATGGCGCAGCAGCCGGTAAAGCACGTCAAACACCACCACCGGGCGCGCATTGCCCAGATGCGCACGGTCGTAAACCGTCGGCCCGCAGACATACATGCGCACGTTTTCCTCATCAATCGGCGTGAACACCTCTTTGCGGCGGGTGCGGCTGTTGTGCAGTTTGATCTGCGGCTTGGTCTCGGTCATGGCGCGGGGCTCCTCGCAGGGCGCAATTCTTCCGCGGCGGGCTTATCAACTTCAACTCTGAGAGGGAATAGAAGACCGGCCCGCCACACGTGGGCGTCAGGCAATAATGCAAATGCAGATGATGGCATTCAGGGTCATGGAAACGGCATAGCACGGGGCGCAGCCGCCGCCAAGCATCACTTTTAGAAAGCCAAACCCGTTTTCGCGCAACTTTCGCAAAGAAAAATCCCGCCACGCGACATATTTTCCCCCAAAACCCGGTTGACGCTGCCGCGCAGCCCTCCTAATGTCGCGCCCACGCAAGCAAGAGGCTTTCCCATGACCGAGATGGTCGTAATTGTAGGAAAATGGCGCATGGGCCGGTAACGGACACCATATTGGTAACCCATGCGCCCCCGATCAAAAATCGGGGGCTTTTTATTGCGCTAATGATGACGTCGAGAACGGAGCAAAGCACATGACACGTCAGATGACCGGAGCGAAAATGGTGGTTCAGGCCCTCAGGGATCAGGGTGTGGACGTCGTATTCGGATACCCCGGTGGTGCCGTGCTACCGATTTACGACGAGATCTTTCAGCAAAACGATATCAAGCATGTTCTGGTGCGCCACGAACAGGGCGCGGTTCACGCCGCCGAAGGCTATGCGCGGTCCACCGGCAAGGTGGGCGTGGCGCTGGTCACATCCGGCCCCGGTGCGACCAATGCGGTGACCGGCCTGACCGATGCGTTGATGGACAGCATTCCGATCGTGGTCCTGTCCGGCCAGGTGCCGACCTTCATGATCGGCAACGACGCCTTTCAAGAGGCCGACACAGTCGGCATCACCCGCCCCTGCACGAAACACAACTGGCTGGTCAAAGAGACAGAGAACCTGTCCGCCACCCTGCACGAGGCATTCCACGTCGCCTCTACCGGTCGGCCCGGCCCGGTTCTGGTGGACCTGCCCAAGGATGTGCAGTTCGCCTCGGCCAGCTATACGCCGAAACGCGAGGTCACGGTCAGCCATTACCAGCCCCAGATCAAGGGCGACATGGAGGAGATCACCGAACTGGTCGCCGCCATCGAAAAGGCCAAGCGCCCTGTGTTCTACACCGGCGGCGGCGTGATCAATTCGGGCAAGGCCGCGTGCCAATTGCTGCGCGAACTGGTGGACGCGACCGGCTTTCCCATCACCTCTACCCTGATGGGCCTGGGCGCCTATCCCGCATCCGGTGAAAACTGGCTGGGGATGCTGGGCATGCACGGCCTCTACGAGGCGAACATGGCGATGCACGACTGCGACCTAATGATCAACATCGGCGCGCGGTTCGACGACCGGATCACTGGCCTTGTCTCGGCCTTCTCGCCGAAATCCATCAAGGCGCATATCGACATCGATCCGTCGTCGATCAACAAGGTGATCAAGGCCGATATCCCCATCGTCGGTGACGTGGGCCATGTGCTTGAGGATATCCTGAAGGTCTGGAAGGCACGCGGCCGCAAGACCGACAAGGCATCCGTGGCCAAGTGGCAGGCGCAGGTCAGCGACTGGCGCAAGGTCGATTGCCTTGCCTTCAAACAGGACGGCAAGGTGATCAAGCCGCAATACGCGCTTGAGCGGCTTGAGGCGCTGACCAAGGACATGGACCGCTACGTCTGCACCGAGGTCGGCCAGCACCAGATGTGGGCCGCACAATTCCTTGGCTTCGAGGATCCGAACCGCTGGATGACGTCCGGTGGCCTTGGCACCATGGGCTATGGCATTCCGGCATCTATCGGGGCGCAGATGGCGCATCCTGACAGCCTGGTCATCAACGTCGCGGGCGAGGCGTCTTGGCTGATGAACATGCAGGAAATGGGCACCGCCATGCAATTCCGCCTGCCGGTCAAACAGTTCATCCTGAACAACGAACGGCTGGGCATGGTGCGCCAGTGGCAGGAATTGCTGCATGGTGAGCGGTATTCGCATTCGTGGTCCGAATCCCTGCCCGATTTCGTGAAACTGGCCGAGGCCTTCGGGTGTAAGGGCATCCGCTGCGACAACCCCGATGATCTGGACGAGGCGATCAAGGAAATGCTGGCCTATGACGGGCCGGTGATTTTCGACTGTCTGGTGGAAAAACACGAAAACTGTTTCCCGATGATTCCGTCAGGCGCTGCGCATAACAAAATGCTGATGGGAGAGGCCTCGACCAAGGGCGCCATCAAGGCTGGCGGCGCGGTGATGGTGTGAGGATAAGAAAATGCACTCAACAGTGAACACAATGCTCATGCCAAAGTGGTGGCAGATGCTTTCGGTCCTCATCTTACGCTTTTGCCAAGGCCTATTCCTCGTGCCTTTTCTCCTGTTGTTCTCGGGAAATGTAGGGGTGCCAGCTGCGATAGGCTATTTTGTTGGAATTGTCGCAGTCCAATATGTTGTCGTAGCTTCAATCAAAGCAATCGAAGTCCAAGCCACAAAACAAAAAGTGGCTGACCTTGAAGCTGCTCAAGAGAATAAAACGAATGATGAAGGAGACATTAGCTAATGTCTGCGCTACAGATCAAAAAAGGCTCTAACAAACATTCCGCCTATAACCTGCGCCCGAATTTTTCGGACGTAAGCGAAAAACATACGCTGGCCGTTCTCGTTGATAACGAGGCGGGCGTGCTGGCCCGTGTGATCGGGTTGTTTTCGGGGCGCGGGTATAACATCGACAGCCTGACCGTGGCCGAAGTGGACCATGCGGGGCATCGCTCGCGCATCACCATTGTCACCACCGGCACGCCGCAGGTGATCGAACAGATCAAGGCACAGCTGGGGCGCATCGTGCCTGTGCACGAAGTCCACGACCTGACCGTCGAAGGGGCCAGCGTGGAACGCGAACTGGCCTTGCTGAAGGTCGAGGGCGAGGGCGACAAGCGGGTCGAGGCACTGCGGCTTGCGGATATTTTCCGCGCCAACGTGGTGGACAGCACGCTGACCTCTTTCGTGTTTGAAATCACCGGCACGCCGGGAAAGATCGACGCTTTTGCCGACCTGATGCGCCCGCTTGGCCTGACCGAAGTGGCCCGCACCGGCGTCGCGGCCTTGTCGCGCGGGCTGTAATTCCGGCGCTGGCGGGCGGGCGCGCGCCCTGCCGCCTATCCCGAAGAATAAGGCATAAAGAAAAAGCGGCGGAACAATCCGCCGCGTTTTTTCTTGTGTGTGAGTTTAGGCAATCGTCGTGAGTGGAAAAGTCTGTCAAGATACCGGCGGTCAGGCCAGGTGGCGCAGTTCGTTGCGCTGTTTTGTGTCACTGCCCGGATGGAAAGGAATGACCTGCCCGAATGTCGGCCGGGCCTCGCGCGATGGGTGCGGGGCCGAACAGGAGGTGCCGGATGCAAGCAGATCATCGGAAAGATCGGAAAACTGACCTTCGGAAACAAGGCACGGGTTGTTCGCACGCCGCATGAATCGTTCCTGAGCCAGATCAAATTGCACCAAGTCGCCAGCGTCAAACTCCAACAGGGCATCATGCGCCGCGTCACCTTCTGCAATATAGAATGCCAGGTCGCCATGATCCTCGCACCAAATCACGGCCTTGCGTTCCGCATGCGAACACCAAAGAACGACTCCGAACATGATAATGATTCCCATCAGGTTGTGTTGAGTGTGTACATACTGTGCGGAATTTTGCTCAAAAAAACCACGCCCAATTCAGCAGCGTGCGGCCTGCATTTGTGTCGCTCGCGGGCGTCACTGACGCCATTTAGCGCCACGTCAGACGTGAAAGCGCATCAAAAAGTAAAAATAGGGTCTTGGAATGAGTGTTCGACCTGATAAGTTCGCCGCCAGTGAACCCTACAAGAATACACGCAGAACGTGAAAACAGACAAGGCATCCCCTCAAAGCAGCGTCACGCCGGCGGAATTGCGCGCAATGTTCGGAGCGAACCTGCGTCAGCTTGCGCGCGACTATCCCTCGGTCGCCAGCCTGTGCCGCGACCTGGAAATCAACCGCACCCAGTTCAACCGCTACCTGTCAGGCGAAAGTTTCCCGCGGCCCGATGTGCTGCACCGGATCTGCAACTTTTTCGGGGTCGATGCGCGCATTTTGCTGGAACCGGCGGCGGACCTGTCAACCGATGGGAACGGGCTGCTGGCGCATCCCTTTCTGGCCCCCAGCTTTGGCAGTTCGACCCATGTGCCGGCCGATGATTTCCCGACCGGGTTCTACAAGTTCACGCGGCGCAGCTTTACCGATGACTCGCGCTTTGTTCAGGGCATGGTCTTTGTGTTCCGCCGCGACGGTTACACTTTTTTGCGCGGCTATGAATCGCGCAATGGGATCGCCGCGCTTGGTCTGCCGATCACTGCGCCCAACCGCGAATTCCGCGGCTATGCCATCACGCAAGAAGACGGGATCGCGCTGAATGTTTCGGCCCGCGCGGGCAACACCGGATCGTTCAACTTTCTGGCCCGCGTGCCATCCTTCCAGAACAATTTCTGGGAGGGCTACGTAACCCGTACGGTGCGCGAAAGCTCCAACTCCACCCGTGCGGTGCGGCTGGTCTATGAACACCTGCTGGATACGAAATCCGTTCTGGATACCGCGCGAAATGCCGGTTTCGTGGCGGAAATCGACCTGCCACCCTTTGTCCGGCGCTTGCTGCGCACGGATATGCCCTTCGCCTAAGCCAGCTCTGCCGTCCCGACCGGGCTTTCATCCTCGGCCATCTCGGCCTGGCCTGCCGCGCAGATCAGATCATACAGGTGCCACGTTGCATGCCCAAGGATCGGCAGCACGATGAACAGGCCCAGAAACCACGGCAGCATGGCCACAAAGGTCATCCCCGCGATCAGCACGGCCCATGCCAGCATCGGCACGGGGTTCCCCGCGACGGTCTGGAAACTGGTGATCATCGCGGTGACGAAATCCACCTCGCGGTCCAGCAGCAGCGGCATCGAGATAACGGTGATCATATAAAGCAGCAGGGCAAACGCCCCGCCAACGGCCGACCCCACCCCCAACATCGCCAGCCCGTTCGGTGTCAGGTAGACGCCGAAACTGCTGGACACATTGGTCATGGTGGACAGGCCCAGAAACAGGGCAAAGATCATATGGGCCAGGAAGAACCAGAACAGGAAAACCATGATGATGATCGCACAGATCGACGGCAATTGCCGTTTCGACTGTTTCGCGACCACGCCGAAGATCTGGTAAAGGTCCAGCGGCCGGTTCTGCTGGATCCGGCGGCTGACATCATACAACCCCACGGCGGCAAAAGGCCCGACCAGCGGAAAGCCGACCGCCGCGAAGATAAGCCAATAGCTTTGCCCGGTGACCCATGTGATCAGCCCCAACACCCAGCCAAGCGCCACATAGACCAGGGCAAAGACCAGCCCGAACAGCGGTGCCTTTCGAAAATCGGCCCAGCCCCTGCGCAGCGCCTCGCCCAGCATCTGAAATGTGACCTTGCCCAGTTCGGGCAGCCCCTCCTTCGGCGTGTCCGGCATGGTGTCCTCCCTTTATATTCTTATTGCCGAACATGAGACGTGGTTTCGCGTTTGAAATCAAGGGCTGCGCGTTTTACGTGTGTCCGAAGCCTTCGGCGGAGGTATTTTCGGAACAATGAAATGGGGCGGGTTGTGTCAGACCTGCGGCGGTTTGCGCTGCGGCCATCCGGTGGCATGATGCCAGGCCTGCCCCAGTTGCAGGACATGCAGGTCGTTCTTGTAGCGCCCCATGATTTGCAGCCCCATCGGCAGGCCATTCGCGCCGAACCCCGCGGGCACGCCAAGCGTCGGCAACCCGATGAGAGAGGCGGGAATGACCACCTCCATCCAGCGGTGATAGCTGTCCATTTTCCGGCCTGCGATTTCGGTGGGGTGATGCCAGTCCAGCGGGAAGGGCCAGACCTGCGCCGTGGGCAGGATCAGCGCGTCGTAATCGCGGAACAACTCTTGGGTCCGGGCATACCATCGCGAGCGGATGGCGCTGGCACGTTGCACGTCCATCGCAGACAGGGCCATGCCGCGCTTGATCTCCCATATGGCTTGGGTGGGCAGTTCTGCGCATTTTTCGGGGATGTCGTAAAGCGGCTGAAGCCGCGCGGCATTGGCAAAGGCGCGCAGGTCCACCCATGACTGCCACAGATCGGCGGCGGGCATGGGGGGTGGCAGGTGTTCCACCGTGCAGCCCATATTTTCAAAGGTTTTTAGCGCGGCCTCGCAATGGGGCAGCACGTCCTGTTCCATCGGGTAGGCACCGCCCCAGTCCCCCAGCCAGCCAATACGCCAGCCTTTCACGTCAGCGTCCAGAGCGCCGGTGAACGGGCCTGCGTCATGGCTGAACGGCAGGCGCGGGTCGCTTCCGGCCTGGGTGTCCAGCAAGGCCGCGATATCGCGGACGGACCGCGCCATCGGCCCCAGTGTCGCCAGATTGTGCAGGTAAACATCGCCCACCGGATCGGGCGGCACCAAGCCCCAGGACGGGCGGAAACCATAGACATTGTTCCAGCCCGCCGGGTTGCGCAGACTGCCCATCATATCGGACCCGTCGCAGACCCATTGCATACGGGTGGCCAACGCCGCCGCCGCCCCGCCAGACGATCCGCCCGCGCTGCGGCTGTTGTCATATGGGTTGCAGGTGGCCCCGTGGACGGGGTTCACCGTGTGCGACCCAAGGCCGAATTCCGGCGTGTTGGTCTTGCCGATAAAAATCGCGCCGGCATCGCGCATCCGCGCCACAACCAGATCGTCCGCCTTGGGGGTGAAATCGGCAAAGGCGGGCGAGCCCATGGTAGTCGGCAACCCCGCCACGTTTGCCAGATCTTTCACCGCAACCGGAATGCCATGCAGCCACCCCTTGCGCGGGGCGGCATCGGCGGCGCGGGCCTCGGCCATCAGGCTGTCGCGATCCCGCAGGGACACCAGCGCGTTCACCGCGCCATTCGCCGCCTCGACCTGGGTCAGGCAGGCGGTCATCACCTCGACCGCTGACAAATCTCCATCGGCCATGCGGACGGACAGGTCCACCGCTTCAAGTTCAAGAATATCCATTGCGCTCCTCCGGGCTGTGGCCCGCAAGGGGCTTACCCTATTGGTAGTGACAAAGCGGCGGGCAGGGCAAGCGTTTCGACCGGGGCCCGGCCCCTTCCACCCAGCCCGCACCCAATACGATCATCATCAATTCCAGCCTGACCCAGGCATTGCTGGCCGCGCCGCCGGACAGTTCTTTCAACGGGTCGGTCACGCGGATGAAATCGGGGAAATATGTCCAGTTACAGACGATCTGCGCGTTCTCGGACCGGACCAGCGCGCCGAAATGCTGCAACAAGGCCGCATTATTTTTCCGCATCGCCTTGATGTCCGGCACATTGGCGAAATCACCCACAAGGCTTTGGAACCCCTTAAGGGTACGCAGCGGATCGGGGGAATAGAAGGTCATCTCACCCGCGATGATCTTGGCGGCGACAAAGCGCATCATCTCGTCGCCCCCCTTTTGGGGCAGCCAGCAGCGCAAGCGCAACAAGCACCGCGCGTATCAGTCGTCGTTCTGCGCGTCAGCGCGAGACTTGCCCGAAGCGTTCATCGCCAGGGTCGCGGCCATCAGCCCGTCCAGATCGCCATCCAGCACACCCGATGTGTCCGAGGTTTCGAACCCCGTGCGCAGGTCTTTGACCATCTGGTAGGGCTGCAAGACATAGGACCGGATCTGGTTGCCCCAGCCCGCCGAGCCCTTGTTTTCATGCGCCTCGTTGATGGCGGCGTTGCGCTTGTCCAGTTCCATCTGGTACAGGCGCGATTTCAGCGCCTTCATGGCGATGTCGCGGTTCTGGTGCTGCGACTTTTCCGAAGACGTGACCACGATCCCCGTGGGGTGGTGGGTGATCCGCACTGCGGAATCGGTGGTATTGACGTGCTGCCCGCCCGCACCGGACGACCGGTAGGTGTCGATGCGGATATCGGCGGGGTTCACTTCGATGTCGATGTTGTCATCGACCACCGGATAAACCCAGACCGACGCGAAAGAGGTTTCCCGCGTGCCCTTGCCAAAAGGCGAAATCCGCACCAGGCGATGCACGCCCGATTCCGACTTCAGCCAACCATAGGCATTGTGGCCGGAAATCTTGTAGGCGCAGGATTTGATGCCCGCCTCGCCGCCGGCTTCCTCGGATTGCAGTTCGACCTTGTAACCCTTCTTTTCGGCCCAGCGGACGTACATCCGCTGCAACATCGACGCCCAGTCGCAGGCTTCGGTCCCGCCTGCGCCCGCGTTGATTTCAAGAAAGGTGTCATTGGCGTCGGCCTCGCCGTCCAGCAGGGCCTCCAGCTCTTTTTCGGCGGCAACGTCGCGCAGCGCCTTCAGCGCGTCCTCGGCTTCGGTGACGACCTCCTGGTCGCCCTCCATCTCGCCCAGTTCGATCAGGTCGATATTGTCCTGCAACTCGCGGTCCAGCCCTTCGACCACGGCGATGCCATCCACCAGCAACTGGCGGTCACGCATCAGCTTTTGCGCCCGCTCGGCATCGTCCCACAGCGTCGGGTCCTCGACCCGCGCGTTGAACTCTTCCAGCCGGTATTTGACCGTTTCCCAATCCATGCGCTGCTTGAGCAGATCAATGGATTTGCGAATTTCGTTCACGGCATTCTGGGCATCGGCGCGCATGGGTGTTCCTGACCTTCGTTTCAGAGCCGCGTGATAGAGGTTTTGCGCCCCCGCCGCAAGCGGGGCGCGGGCGCACGAATGCCTCAGCGGTTCTTGTAGGTCGTGACCATATTGCCGTTGCGACCAAAGAAGTATTCGGCCGTGTCGCGCCCGCCATCGGGCCGCTCGACCTTGACCATCACCGAGCCAGAGGTCGCCCCGATCGACGGGTGCGGACCGCCCGCACAGGTGGTTTCAAACGCCTGCCGGACAAAAGCCCACTTGCGCTTGGTTTTCTGCTTGCCAGGGGTGATCTTGCCGACCTTGCCGCTGGCACAATCGCCAGCGATCAGCTGGCCGATGCGTTTGACGGAATAGGCCTTGGGGATGACGGTCTTGCCGTCCTTGATCCCCACCTGCATGTAACCCGTCACCTTGGGGCTATCATCGGTGATCCGGTATGACACCCAAACCCGCGCGGCCGCGTCCTACGCCGCGACCGGCGCGGCCTGCACCATTGTCAGCGCCAGACCTGCCACCGCGATTACCCTTGCTACGACCATGCGCGCCCCCTTTGCCCTTGCCGGGCCCCCTGCTTTCACTGTTCTTCAAATACTCTCGACCCCGGCCTAGTACAGCCCGCCCGATGACAACGAGCCAAAGCTGGCTTTCGGCCCCACCACGGCCTTTTTGCCGGTGGATGTGGTAATCTGCTTGCCCTGCCGTCCGCCGACTTCCTCGACCAGGGGCAGGTTCGCGCCCATGGCAAAACCGCCGTCAAAGGTGATGCCAAAGATCGGCTCTTCGCCATCGCGGAAATACTCGGCCACGACATGTTCGCCGCTGGCATCGTAGCCCAGCCGTGCGCCGGTGAAACGGTCGATATTGATGAAATGCCCGCCCGGCGGCACGCGGAACTTGCCGCCGCCGTATTTCTTGATCGCCTGCGACATGAACCGCTGGAACACCGGCCCGCACATGCCGCCGCCCGACGCCCCGCGCCCCAGGGGCCGCGGCGTGTCATAGCCGATATAGCAGCCTGCCACGATCTTGTTGGTAAAGCCGATGAACCACACGTCCAGCGCATCGTTGGTGGTGCCGGTCTTGCCCGCCACGGGCACCGGCAGGTTGACCGCGCGGCTGGCCGTGCCGCGTTCCACCACGCCCCGCATCATCGAGGTCAGCTGATACGCCGTGATCGCATCCATCACCCGGTCGCGGTTGCTGACGATGCGCGGGCCAAACCCGTCCTGCAAAGTCGGGTCATCGCAATCGACGCAGCTGCGCTTGTCGTGATTATACAGCGTCTTGCCGTAACGGTCCTGCACGCGGTCCACCAGCGTCGGCTCCACCCGCTCGCCGCCATTGGCGAACATGGCATAGGCCGCCACCATGCGGAACAATGTCGATTCCTGCGACCCAAGCGAGTTGGCAAGAAACGGCTTCATCTCGTCATAGACGCCAAAGCGTTCGGCGTAATCGGCGACCAGGTCCATGCCCACCTCTTGCGCAAGGCGGATGGTCATCAGGTTCCGCGACCGTTCGATCCCGGTGCGCATCGGCGTCGGGCCATAGAACTGGTTGCTGGCGTTCCTGGGCCGCCACAGCCCCTGCGGGGTGTTGATCTCGATCGGGGCGTCGATCACGATCGTCGCGGGGGTATAGCCGCTGTCGAGTGCCGAGGCATAGACAAACGGCTTGAAGCTGGAGCCGGGCTGACGCATCGCCTGCGTCGCACGGTTGAACACCGAATGCTGATAGCTGAACCCGCCCTGCATGGCGATCACGCGGCCGGTCTGCACATCCATCGCCATGAACCCGCCCTGTGCCTCGGGCACCTGCCGCAAGGTCCAGCGGATGAACGCGCCGGTCCCGTTCTCGCCCTCGGTCATGCGGCGCACCAGCACCACGTCACCACGCTTGAAATTCGATGCCAGGTCACCCTTGAACCACGATGTATCCTTGCGCGGGATCACGAAAGGCTCTGCCTCGGTTTCCTCGACCCCCTCGATGCCGATGCGCAGCTGGTTTTCCTCCACGGCCAGCACCACCGCCGGATACCATTTTGATTCCAGGTCCACGTCGCGCGGAACCGACACATCAGACAGCGCCGCGCGCCATTCCTGCTCCGATCCCAGTTCGGACGGGTCGATGGATTTGCCGGTGCCGCGCCAACGGCCAAGCCCGCGGTCATATTGCTCAAGGCTCAGCTGCAAGGCATGGGCCGCGATCACCTGCATGTCGGGATCGATCGTCGCCCGCACCGTCATCCCACCGGAAAAGAACTCCTCCTCGCCGAAATCCTTGGACAACTGGCGACGGATTTCATCGGTGAAATAGTCACGCGGCTGGCGCGCGGTCTGATAGCTTTCGTAATCGCCGTTCTGCACCGATTTCAGCGGCAGTTCGCGTTCGGCCCGATAGGCGGCCTCCTCGATATAGCCGTTCTCGTACATCTCTTTCAAAACGAAATTGCGCCGCTGGGTCAGACGCTCCTTGCGCCGCACCGGGTGGTAATCCGACGGTGCCTTGGGCAAGGAAGCCAGGAACGCCGCCTCGTGGGGGGCCAGTTCCGACAGGGTCTTGTTGAAATAGGTCTGCGCGGCAGCCGTCACCCCGTATGAATTCTGGCCAAGGAAAATCTCGTTCAGATACAGCTCAAGGATCTTGTCCTTGCTCAGGGTTTCCTCCAGCCGCGTTGCAAGAATGATCTCCTTGATCTTGCGCTCGGCCTTGCGCTCGCCGCCCAGCAAAAAGTTCTTCATCACCTGCTGCGTGATGGTGGACGCGCCGCGCACATCGCTGCCGCCCGATTTCACCGCGTCAATGCCAGCACTGACGATGCCGCGCATATCATACCCCTTGTGGGTATAGAAATTCTTGTCTTCGGCGCTGATGAATGCCTGTTTGACCAGATCGGGAATATCCTCGGCCGGGGTGAACAGGCGGCGCTCGCGGCTGAATTCGTCGATCACCTGCCCCTCGCCGGAATAGATGCGGCTGATCGTGGGGGGCGTGTATTGCGCCAGGCTTTCATGGCTGGGCAGGTCGCGGCCGTAGATATAGAACACCGCGCCGATGGTTGCCGCCAGAACGAACAGCCCCAGCGTCACGGCGGTGAAAATCGCGCCCAGTACAGACAGGATAAAACGGATCACGTCAGACAGCCCCCTATGCTTGGCGCTTCTTTACACGCGGCGCGCCGCGCGGTCAAAACACCAGTGGGTGAGAAATGGGCTGTTTTTCGCCCGCCCGCCACGGTGAAAATATGGCTGGCGCTCCGCTGCGGCGCGCGTGTCGCCGCACCGTTCTGCGGCGCACTCACTGCCGCACCGTTCTGCGGCGCACTCACTGCCGCACCAGACCTTTCAGCGCCGCGTCTTCCTCGGCCCATGCGCGGATACCATCGCGCAAGGCCCCCGCCATGCGCACCCGCCAATGCGCGTTGCGCAGGTTCGCCAAGTCGCGCGGGCTGGACATGAACCCGACCTCCAGCAACACCGACGGAATATCCGCCGCCTTCAAAACCGAAAAGGCGGCGCGGCGAATGGGGCGGCTGTTCACCTCCACATCGGCACCCAGCAACCCGTCCACCAGCGCAATCCCCAACCGTTCGGCGCGCGGCTGGGTTTCCTGCCGCGCCAGATCCATCAGGATACCCGCCACCTGGTCGTCCTGCCCCGTCAGGTCCACACCGGCCAGCAATTCATCGCGGTCGTGCCGCTCCGCCAACTGGGCCGAGGCCGCATCCGAGGCCGCGTCGGCCAGCAAATGCACCACCGCCCCATGCGCGCGCCCCTCGGCCAATGCATCCGCATGAAGCGAAATGAACAGGTCCGCCCCCGCCGCATGGGCAATGGCAATGCGCCGTTCCAGCGAAACAAAGGTGTCATCCTCGCGGGTCAGCACCACGTCGAACAGACCGCCGCGCATCAATATGTCCTTCAACTCGCGGGCAAAACGCAGCATCAGGTCCTTTTCCGACGTGCCCCCCCGTTCCGCACCGGGGTCGATCCCGCCATGGCCGGGGTCCAGCACGATCATCAGCTTGCCGGTTTTCGCCGGTTTACCCGCGACCGCCGCGGGCGCGGGCAAATCCCACCCCGATGATGGCTCAACCCCGGTCCGCGCCAACATCTGCGCCTCGCTCGCCGCCGCCATCCGCACCGAAAGCGCCGCCGCGCCGCTGGTCTCGTCCACACGCATCTCGGCGCTGTCGATCAACATCGGCGCGTCCAGTTCCAGCACCAACCGTGACCAGCCGGGGCGGAAGGCACCATAGCGCAGCGCCGTTACCCCGCGCACCGCATCCGCGCCCGCCCCATCCAAAGCGCCCCAATCGACCTCGCGGAAATCAAGGATCAGCCGCGGCGGGCCGTCCAGCATCCAGGCGCGCCACGGCACCCCCTGGCTCAACCCCAGGTCAAGCGAAACCTCGCCGCGCACGCCCTTCAGCGACAGTCCTTCGGGGGCAACACGCGCCAAAGCGCCAAACCCCTCCTGCGCCACCACAGCCAAAGGCGCGGCCAACAGCCACAAAGCTGCGAAAAATCCGATAATCCTGCTCATTCGCCCCGTTTCCGCTAGGGTGTTTTTTGCATCCTACCCCATGCAGGCAGGATTCGCACAGGCTACAAAAACGGGCCACAAAAACGGGTCATGAAAAACGGGCCGCAAACACATGCGCCCCGCCCACCCATTCATTGTTCCGAAAATACCTCCCGCCGAAGGCTCCGACACCTCAGCCCACGCGCCGCTCCGCCATGAAGCGCGCCAGCCGCGCCATTCCCTCATTGATATCAGCCGTGGACCGCGCATAGGAAAACCGCAACGTGCCCGCCCCGCGCCCCTCGTCGAAATCCAGCCCCGGCGTCACCGCCACGCCCGCCTTCTCCAGAATTTCGGCGGCAAAGGCGCGGCTGTCATCGGTGATATGCGACACGTCGGCGTAAACATAAAACGCCCCGTCCGGCGGCGCGATCCGATCGAACCCGGCCTTGGGCAACCCCTCCAGCATCAGCCTGCGATTTTCTGCGTAAACCGACAGGTTGCCCTGCAACTCATCCTCGCAATCCATCGCCGCAAGGGCCGCGACCTGGCTGGCATGGGGCGGGCAGATGAACATGTTCTGCGCGATCCGCTCGATGATGCGCACATGATCCTCGGGCACCACCATCCAGCCAACCCGCCAGCCGGTCATGGAAAAATACTTGGAAAACGAATTGATCACGTAACACTCGTCCGAGATTTCCAAGGCCGTGACCGCCTTCGCCTCGTATTCGATGCCGTGGTAAATCTCGTCGCTGATAAAGGCCGCGCCGCTGTCCGCGCAGGCCCCCATCAGATCCCCCAAGGCATCGCGCCCCAACATCGTCCCCGACGGGTTCGCGGGCGAGGCCACCATAAGCCCCTGCAAATCCTGCCCCTGCAAATCGGACGGCACCGGCTGATAGCGGTTTTTCGCCGCCGTTTCCAACATCACCGGCTGCAAATCCAGCGCCTTCAGGATCTGCCGGTAAGACGGGTATCCCGGCGCACCGATGCCGACCCGGTCCCCGGTATCGAACAGCGCCGTAAAGGCCAGGATGAATGCGCCCGACGATCCGGGCGTGACCACCACCCGCGCCGGGTCCAGATCGACATTATACCATTCGCCATACATCCGCGCGATCCGTGCGCGCAGCGCAGGCAGGCCCAGTGCCACGGTATAGCCAAGCGCATCGCCACCCGACATCGCCCGCGCCAAAGCGTCGCGTGCCGCGCCGGGGGCCGGGGTCGCGGGTTGCCCCACCTCCATGTGAATAACGTGCCGCCCCGCCTCTTCGGCAGCCCGCGCGGCCTCCATCACATCCATCACAATGAAGGGATCAACCGCTCCGCGCCTTGAGTTCCGCATCTTTTGCCCTCATCCTTCGCGCCGAAAGCGACGCGTATCATGCGTGCCGAACGGCGGCACGGTTCGGGCCGCAAGCAACAGCAAAACGGGGCAAAGGTCAATGCGGGCAAAGGCGCGGGCAATCATGACACGGCTGACAGCGGCGCTGGCACTGTGCCTGATGCTGCTTGGTGTCCTGTCGGCCACGGCCCGCCCCGCGCAGGCCGTCACCCTGATCCGCGACGCCGATATCGAATATTCCCTGCAACGGCTGGCCGCGCCGATCCTTGCCGCGGCGGGCCTGCCCCGCACGACCCGCATCCTGATCGTGCGCGACCGCACGCTGAACGCCTTCGTGCTGGATCGCGGGCATATCTTCATCCACTCCGGCCTTCTGCAACGCATGAAAACCCCCGAAATGCTGCAATCGGTCATCGCGCACGAGGCCGCGCATATCGCGAATGGCCATATCACACGCCGCTATTCCAACATGGCCCGCGCCAATACGATCACCGGGCTGGGCATGGCGCTGGCCGTGGCCGCCGCCGCCGCGGGGGCCGACCCGCAGGCCGCCGGCGCGGCCTCGCTTGGCATCGCGGGTTCGGCGCAGCGGGTATTCTTTGCCCACACCAGGGCCGAGGAATCGGCCGCCGATGCTTCGGGGATCAATTACATGGCCCGCGCCGGGGCCGACCCAAAGGGCTTTGAAAAGGTGCTGAACATCTTCCGCGGCCAAGAGGTGCTGGCAGAGCGTCGGCAAGACCCCTATGCGCGCACCCACCCGCTGTCGCGCGACCGGCTGCGCGCGGTCAAGGCCCGCGCCGCCACCACCGACACGGCGCCGCCAGACCCGCAGGCCGCCTATTGGTTCGCCCGCGCGCAGGGCAAGCTGACGGCCTATCTGAATGCGCCAAGCTGGACCTTCACCCGCACGGGGCGCAACCTTGGCACGGACGATGTGACCCTGATTCGGCAGGCCGTGGCCTTTCACCGCGGCTCTGACACCAAGCGCGCGCTGGCCGCCGTGGACCGGCTGATCGCGCAGCGCCCGAAAGATCCCTTTGCCCATGACCTGCGCGGGCAGATCCTGCTGGAATCGCGCAATGCCGCGGCCGCTGCGCAGGCCTACAGGCGGGCGGCAAACCTTGCCCCGCGCGATGCGCTGATCCTTGCGGGCTATGGCCGCGCCCTGCTGGCTGCGGGCAATCCCCGCGCCGCGCTGCCGGTACTGGAAAAATCCCGCGCCATCGATTTTCGCAACGGTCCCGTGCTGCGCGATCTGGGCACGGCCTATGCCAAGACCGGCCAGAACGGCATGGCCTCGCTGGCCGCGGCCGAACGCTATGCGCTGCAAGGCGACATGAAAACCGCGAACACCCACGCCACCCGCGCCCTGGGGCTGCTGCCCCGCGGCGCGCCCTCTTGGCGGCGGGCCGCGGATGTGCAAATTGCCGCCGAGGCCGCCCTGAAAAACCGCAAAAGCCGGAAATAACCGTAAAAGAAAGTGACCTATATGCTTAAACCGATCCTCACCGCTGCCGCCTTGGGCCTGACCGCCCTGCCCGCCGCCGCCTTCGATCTGACCAACATGACCGAGGAAGAGCGCACCGCCCTGCGCGGCGAAATCCGTGAATACCTGATGGAAAACCCACAGGTCATCATGGATGCGGTCGCCGTGCTGGAACAGCAGCAGGCCGCGGCACAGGCGATGGACGAAAAAGCCATGGTCGCCGCCAATGCCAAGGACATCTTCGATGATGGCGTGTCCTGGGTGGGCGGCAATCCCGATGGCGACGTGACGCTGGTGGAATTCACCGATTACCGCTGCGGCTATTGCCGCAAAGCCCATTCCGAGGTCGCCGAACTGATCGAAAGCGACGGAAATATTCGATTTATTGTCAAAGACTTTCCGATTTTGGGCGAGGACAGCATGACCGCCGCCCGCTTTGCCATCGCGGTCAAGCAGACCGCAGGCGACGCAGCCTATAAAAAAGTGCATGACGCGCTGATCACCCACAAGGGCGGCATCGGCAAGGAAAGCCTGACCCGCATCGGCAATGCCGCCGACATCAACGCCGAGGCGGCGCTGGCCCACATGGGCAGCGACGATGTCACCGCCGTGGTCGCCGCCAACCACCAGCTTGCGCAGCGCCTGCAAATCTCGGGCACGCCGACCTTCGTGCTGGATGATCAGATGGTGCGCGGCTACGTGCCGCTGGACGGGATGCGCCAACTGGTGTCCGAAGCCCGCGCCGACTGACCCGGACAGGCCCACGACCCAATAGGCAGGGCCGCGCGGCCCTGCCCATTTCCCTTTGCAGAAAAGGAACATCATGCCCCGCCTGCCGCTTTTCCTTGCACTGATCGCCAGCCCCATGCTGACCGCCGGTCCCGCACTGTCCGACAGCCGCCTTTCTCGCGAAGAGCGCGCCGCGCTTGGCGCGGAAATTCGCGCCCTGCTGCTGGCAGAGCCGCAGATCGTGCAGCGCGCCATGGATACAAATAAGAACGGGTTTGCCCCGCCCGAAGGGTTCGACCCCTATGCAGATGACAAGCAGGCCGATTTGGGCCTCATTGCGGACAACCGCCCCGCCCTGACCGATCCGGCCCGCACCGCCTTTGGCGCGGCAGACGCGCCCCTGACCATCGCGATCATCACAGGCCGCAATTGCTCCGACTGCGCCACCATGCTGCAAGACCTTGAAAAACTGGCCGAAACCAACCCGATCCGCGTGACGCAGTTCGACATCCAAAAAGACGCGGCCCTTGCCAAAGCGATCGGCGCAACCTCAGCCCCCTACACCGTCTTTCCCGATATGTTCCTGAACGGACAAATCCCCGCCCCGATCCTGCAACGCTATATCGACAAGGCGCTGGCGCAGTAATCACGCGCGCCCCACCCTTTCACTGTTCTGAAAATACCCGATCCGCACTGCCAAACACCGCGCGGCCTGCGTTCATAACGCCGCAACCTGCAAGCATTCCGGCTCAGCCCGCAACCCGCGGGCGGCGGTTTATCAACACGATCCCGATCGCCACCAGAACCAGCGCGGCAAAGACATTCGGGCCGACCCGCTCATCCAGCACCAGCCATCCCAAAAGCACTGAAATCACCGGCGACAGGAACGAAAAGCTGGCCACGCCGGATGCAGGGTAACGCTTCATCAGGAAGAACCAGAACAGGAACCCGAAACTGGCCACGGCAATCGCCTGATAGCCCAGACCCGCCCAGTGCCATGGGCCGGGATCACGGAAAAATTCGCCAAACAGCGGCGCCACCGCGCCCAAGACCACGCTAGACACCACCAGTTGCCATAAAAGCTGCACCTCGGGCACCAGATCCTGCGCGCGGGTCACCCGCACCGACAGGGCAATTCCGCCCCATCCGGCAGCGGCGGCCAAGGCAGCCAGATCGCCCATCAGGCTGGCCTCTCCGCCCTGGCGCTCGGCCAGAACCAGCGCGACCCCGCCCATGGCCAGCGCCAGCCCGAGCGACCGCATCGGCGTCAACCGCTCGGCCGGCAGGAAAAAATGCGCCGCCAAAGACAGCATCACCGGCATCGAATAAAACAGGATCGACGCCCGCGCCACGCTGGTATGATCCAGCGCCCAGAACAGCGCCACAAATTCAAAAGAAAACAGCCCGCCAATCAGCAGCCCCGCCCCCCATGTGCCACGCGGGCTGCGCATCGGAATGCCCCGCAGCCGCATCCAGACCATCAGCACCAAAAGCGCCAAGACCGAGCGCATGGCCGCCATGAACACGGGCTGAAACCCCCCGTTGCCCAGCTTGATCACCACCTGGTTGAAGGCCAACACCACGGCGAAGCTCACCAGGTAAAAGGCCCCGATCCCGTCAATTCTTTCTTTGCGTTCCATGGCAGACAGATGCGCCACGGCGCGCCCTGTCGTCAATCTCTTTGTATACAAACAAACGCGACGGAAATGCCTAAAGCTCGCGCCCCTCGCTGCGGCCCACGGCCTTGCGCGTGTCCTGTGTGCGCCGCTTCAACCGGCGGAACAGCGCCGGGTTGCGGTCCACGAACTCGTGGATCAGGGAAATCGGAAAATTCTTTTCCCGACCCTTCAGGTACAAGAACCCCGACAGCGCCCCGATACCCGCACCGGCCATGTCGACGATCAGATCGGTCATCGTGTCCATCAGCCCGGATTTTTGCATGTTGAAGCCGAATATCTGGTCCATGCCAAATTCGAACACCTCCCATGTGGCGCCGATGGCAATGGCGAAACAAAAGGCGAAAAAGGCCACGGCGATAGGCGGCGCGGCGAAACGGTCGCCCTGAAACATCATGAAAACAAGGATAAATCCGATCAGACCAAAGCCGATGGCGCTACCTCCGTGCAGCATGATATCCCACCACCAGAACCGTTCGTAGAAATGATACACCTCGCCCAGGAGCAGGGTCGCGCCGACAAAGATCGTTACCAAAAGCACGAAAGATGGCGGAACCCGCACATCCGCATAGCGCCCCAGATAGACCGGCGCCAAGGACAGCGCCAAGGTCGCCAAAGCCACGAATACCAGCGACAGGCGGCCGGAAATCAGCGCATCTGCCGCGAACAGCAGCAGCAGCAGCCAAATCCCCTTGGCCATCCATGTCTGTTCGCGGAACATGCGTGGACATTCCTCCGATGCGCAACTATCTGTTAAAATATGACGCCGCATTTTCGCATTGCAAGCTATAACCTTCAGAAATGTGTCGGGCTGGACCTGCGGCGCAGGCCCGATCGCTCGCTTCAGGTGATCGAGGCGCTGGCCGCAGAGGTGGTCGTTCTGCAAGAGGCCGACAAGCGCCTGCCCCCCCGCCCCGCCGCCCTGCCCCATGGCATGGCCGAGGCCGAAGGCTGGCACCCCGTCCCCTTTGGCGAGCCGGGCGGATCGCTGGGCTGGCACGGCAATGCCATGCTGATCCGCGATACCATAAAGGTGCTGGAAACGCAGCACATCAACCTGCCGGGGCTGGAGCCGCGCGGCGCAATCCGCGCCGACCTGATGACGGCAATCGGTGCGGTGCGGGTGGTGGGCGCGCACTTGGGGGTGATCCGCCGCTACCGCGTGTTGCAGGTGGCCACCATCGCCCGCGCGCTGAAAAACCTGCCGCATATGCCCACGGTGCTGACCGGCGACTTCAATGAATGGGGGTCCGGCATGGCGATGGACACCGCCGCCGGAGAGCTGGATTTCATCCCCGCCCATCCGTCCTTTCCCAGCCCGCGCCCGGTGGCCCCGCTGGACCGTTTCGCCCTGACCCGCGACCTACTGGCAAAGGCCCACGGTGCCCATAGCACCGCCCCGGCCCGCGTCGCATCGGACCACCTGCCGGTCTGGGCCGAAATCACGCTGCGCTGAAACCGCCGCGCGCGACATCCGCAGTGGGGTGACGGGCGCAGTGGGGTAACGGGCGCGCCGGTTCGCATCCTGTATCTTGAATTGCGCGCGCCAAATGGCGCTCGCCCGGTGGGGGGTGGCGGGGCGCCTTTCGCGCCCCGCCACCCCCCGCTTACGCCCCACTCGAACCGCAATGATACGGAGAAATTTCGCAACACGGATTCGACCGCCATGTCACTTCCCGCATTCCGCACCGCATGATAGGCAGGGGGAATTGCGCAAAACCGGAACATCCATGACCTTTCTTCAGATCACCTCTGCACTGATCGTGCTGGCCGGCGCGTTCGGGGCTATCAATTACCTGTTCCTCAAACTTCCCTCCTCGATCGGCATCCTTGTGGTTTCTCTACTGGCCTCGATGGTGATGCTGGGGATCGACCGGCTTGCACCCGGCCTTGGCATTGCGGACAACGCCCGCCATATCGTGACCGGAATCGACTTTTCCGATGCCCTGCTCGAAGGGATGCTGGGCCTGCTGCTGTTCGCCGGCGCCCTGCATGTCCCGATTTCCGATTTGCGCAGCCAGTGGCGGGTCGTGGTGCTGATGGCGACGCTGGGCGTGGGCCTGTCCACCGCCATCGTCGGTTTTGGGTTTTCATGGATCACCGGAATGCCGCTGATGATTGCGCTGGTATTCGGCGCACTTATTTCCCCCACCGATCCGGTCGCCGTTTTGGGCGTCCTGCGCGAGGCGAACCTGCGCAAATCACTGGAAACCAAGATCGCGGGGGAATCCCTGTTCAACGATGGCGTCGGCTATGTCGTCTTCCTTGTGCTGATCGGGCTGGCCTTTCCGGGGGGCGATGCCCACGGCGCCGCGGGCGATCACGGCGACAACGCCCTGATGGGGGCGGCCAAGCTGTTCGTGCAAGAGGTCGTGGGCGGCGCGCTTCTGGGCATCGTCCTTGGCTGGCTGGTGTTCCGCGTGATGCGCCTGATCGACGACTACTCACTTGAAGTGCTGATCACGCTCGGCCTTGCCTTCGGCGGGTATGAACTGGCCGTCGCACTGCATGTTTCCGCCCCGATCATGGCGGTTTGCGCGGGGCTGCTGATCGGCGATATCGGCGCCAAACACGGCATGTCCGAGGAAACCCGCAAATATGTCGAAGCCTTCTGGAAACTGATCGACGAAATCCTGAACGCGGTCCTGTTCCTGTTGATCGGGCTAGAGGTTTTCGCCGTCACCTTTACATCCGACCTGCTGGTCGCGGGCACCATGGGCATAGCGCTGGCGCTGGTGGCGCGGCTGGCGGCCGTGGCGGTGCCGGTCTTCATCCTCAAACCCTTCCGCGGCTTTTCCGGCGGGGTGGTGCCGATCATGACATGGGGCGGGCTGAAAGGCGGGATTTCCGTCGCTTTGGTCTTGTCGCTGCCCGACAGCGAATGGAAACCGATGATCCTGACCGCGACCTATATGGTGGTGATCTTCTCGATCATCGCGCAGGGGCTGACAGTGGCGAAACTGGCCAACCGCGTGGGCCGCGAGCCGGACCTGATTTGAGTGGCTGGCGGGTTTGAGGGGGCCAGCCCCCTCGATTGAAACGCGAGAGCGTTTCAATCTCTCCCCCGGAGTATTTTCAGCAAAATGAAAGTAGAGGCAGCGCCGATATGGCGCGCGCGCCGATCCGGCTTTGCATCGCCTTGCGTCTTGCCGCAAAAAAGCCCTCCCCGGACCGGCAGGTCAGGGGAGGGCAAATCATGGCGCGCCGCACGGCGCGTCCGCTGGATAAGGTCCAGCTGTTCGGGATCAGGCCGAGGCTTGGGCCTTGCTACGACCGCCGCCGCCACCGCTGCGACGACGTGCACCACCCGGCTTGCCTGCGCCGCCACCAGACCGGCCCGCACCGCCGCCCGGGCGGCCTGCATTGCTGCCACCGGGACGACCGCCACCGGGTTTGCCACCACGGCCACGACCACGCCCGCCTTTCGGCGTTGCGGGGGCGTCCATCGCCTCCCACGGGCGCCCCGAGGCGACGGGGATCTTGATCTTCATCACCTTCTCGATGTCGCGCAATTCGCCCATCTCATCGGGGGCACAGAACGCGATCGCACAGCCGTCACGCCCCGCACGGGCCGTCCGCCCGATCCGGTGAACGTAGTTTTCCGCCACGTTCGGCAGTTCGTAGTTATAGACGTGTTTCACGTCGGGAATATCCAGGCCCCGCGCCGCCACATCGGTGGCGACCAAAACGCGGGTCTCACCGCGCCGGAACGCCTCCAGCGCACGCTGTCGCTGGCCCTGGCTCTTGTTGCCATGGATCGAGGCCGCAGCATAACCCGCCTTGTCCAACTGCTTCATCAGCTTCTCGCAACCGTGCTTGGTGCGACCAAAAACCAGCGCCAGCTCGTCGCGGTGCTTGTCCAAAAGCTCGATCAGCAGGCCGGTTTTCGCGGCCTTGGCGACGAAATGCACCTCTTGCTCGATCTTGTCGGCCGCCTTGCCCGGCGGGTTCACCTGAACGCGGCGCGGATTGTTCAGGAATGCGCCTGCGATCTCTTCCATCTGCTTGGGCATGGTGGCCGAAAACAGCATGGTCTGGCGCTCCTTGGCGACCATCCCGGAAATCTTGCGCAGCGCATGGATAAAGCCAAGGTCCAGCATCTGGTCGGCCTCGTCCAGCACAAGGAAGGTGGTGCCATCCAGACGCAGGGCGCGCCGTTCCAGCAGGTCCAGCAGACGGCCGGGGGTCGCGACCAGAATATCGGTGCCGCGTGCCAGTTTCGTGGCCTGCGCGTTCAGGGATTGACCGCCCACCACAAGGTTGACCCGCATCGGGGTGCCGCGCACCAGCTCGATCAAGCTGTCCGAAATTTGCTTGGCCAGCTCGCGCGTCGGGGCCAGAACCAGCCCGCGCACCATTTTCTCGGCGGGTTTGCGGCCGATTTCCATCAGCTGCGCGACAAGCGGCAGGCCAAATGCCATGGTCTTGCCGGTGCCGGTTTGCGCCAGGCCCATCACGTCGCGCCCTTCCATCGCCAGCGGAATCGCATGGGTCTGAATCGGGGTCGGCTCGGTGATACCCTGTTTCGACAGGGCCGTGATCAGATGTTTGGGCAGGCCCATCATCTCGAATTGGTTTTCCATAAAAATATCCTTCTCCCCGCCAGCATGGCAGGGGTTCGGGGCACTCCGCCCCATGTCGTGGTGACGCCGGATGCGTTCTGCCGAAGGGGCCTTATGCCCAAACGGATCGCGCCGACGTTTTCCCACGCGTGATCTCGGGAAAAGAACCTGCCGCCCTCTCTTCTCATGGGCGCGATAAAGTTCGCGCCCCTCTCAAGCTCACGCTGCCGAGGGCGGGGTTGACGTCCACATGGGCAAGGCCGACGATAAAGTCAAGCCTTCCCCGCGCAGACCGCCCGGCGCATCGGGATATATATATATCACCGCATTTGAACGGCATTTACACTGCTTTTTTTACACTGCATTTTTCAGACGTGGCGGCCAATGGTTGCGCCGCGCCCTACGGCCCGTCGCGGGGAAACGGGGGCTCTGCCCCCCGGCCTGAACCGAAATACGCTTCAGGCCTTCCCCCGTGGGCGCATTCCCTCAAGCCATTGCCAAAACTCGCACGCATACGAACGAATTGCCCTTGCACCGCCCCGGCACCAAAGCTACCCCTGAACCCGTTGCAGGGGCGCGAAACCCTGCCAGCTATCTCGGAGTCAGCAAGATGGACAACCTGCGCGGCGCAGTTCTGATGGTCGTGGCGATGGCCTGTTTCGCCCTTGAGGATCTGTTCATCAAGGGCCTGACGGGCGAATTGTCGGTTGGCGTCGTACTGGTCTGGCTGGGGCTGGGCGGCGGATCGGTCTTTGCCCTGATCGCGCGGATGCAGGGGCGCGGCCTGCTGGACCGCGTGCTGTGGCAGCGCGCCGTCCTGCTGCGCAACCTTGGCGAGATGATCGGCACCATGGGCTTTGTCACCGCCATCGCCCTGACGCCCCTGTCCTCGGCCTCGGCCATCCTGCAAGCCAACCCGCTGGCCGTCACCCTTGGCGCGGCGCTGTTCCTGAATGAAAGCGTCGGCTGGCGGCGCTGGACCGCAATCTGCGTCGGCTTCATCGGCGTTCTGATGGTGGTCCGCCCGGGGTTGGAGGGGTTCGAACCCGCCTCGCTTTTCGCCGTCCAGGGCGTGATCGGCCTTGCGATCCGCGATCTGGCGACCCGGGCCGCGCCGCGCACGGCGTCGTCGATGCAGATCTCGGCGCTGGGGTTCTATTCGGTCGTGCCGGTGGGGCTGGCCCTGATCCTTTTCACTGGCCAGGCACCGGTGCCAACCACGGCCCATGCGATCCCCTTCTTGATCGCGCTTTGCGCGGGCGTCTCCGGCTATTACGCCATCGTCGCGGCGATGCGGATCGGCGATGTCAGCTTTGTCACCCCGTTCCGCTACACCCGCCTGATCTTTGCCATGTGCATCGGCATCGTGATCCTGGGCGAGAGGCCGGATTTCTGGACATGGGCAGGCGCGGCGCTGATCGTCGGCTCGGGCCTTTATACACTCCTGCGCGAGGCGAACCTGAACCGCACCCGCCGCCGCGCCGCCAAACTGACCCAGGCATCAGAGCGCTAGGCCGCCACGCATCCCCCAAGCCTTCTTTGGTCCCCAAATATCCCCGCCGGAGGCTCCTGCCCTCCCCCCAACGCACCAAGGCCAATACAGGGGGCGCTCCCGCCCATTCAGGATTTTCCCCAAAGGGAAAACCCCTCACGGTTGGGCATGGCCCCGCTGGCTGGCGCCGCGGGGCCATGCCCTTTCACTGTTCGGCAAATACCTGAACGAAAGCCCAGACCGGACACTGGCTTCTCTGTTCAACAACTGCGCAATTCCACCCCGTCAGGCCGCACCCGGACGGGAAATCTCTCCCCCGCCGACAGCAGCCCGCACGCCGGTGGTCGCCGGGCAAGAGGTCGAAAGCCCCCGCGCCACCCGCGCAGCCAGATAGGCAAAAGCCTGCGCCTCCAGCATGTCGCCGTTCAACCCCACGGCCTCTACCGGATCGACGGGGCAATCCAGCCCCATGCGCAGCATTTCCATCATAACGGGATTCAACCGCCCGCCCCCCGTGACCAGCATCCGCGCGGGCGGGCTTGGGCAATGCTCGATGCCCTTCATCACCGCCGCCGCGGCCATGGCGGTCATGGTGGCCGCCGCATCGCCATCGGGCAGCTCGCACACCAGCTCCAGCATGTCGGAAAACGCATCGCGATCCAGCGACTTGGGCGGGATCTTGTAGAAATAGGGCTCGTCCAGGAACAACTCCAACGCGCCGTCCACCACGCTGCCGGTGGCGGCCAGCTTGCCGCTCTCGTCAAAGGCCAGGCCGCGCCGTTGCATCATCAGATCGTTCAGGGGCGCATTGGCGGGGCCGGTATCAAAGGCCAGAAGCGCGCCCTCCTCCTCGGGCCGCGCCTTCGAAGGGTCCACCCATGTGATATTGCCCACGCCGCCCAAATTCAAAAACGCCACCGGCGCATCCGCCCCGATCCACTTGGCACAGGCAAAATGGAAAAACGGCGCCAAAGGCGCGCCCTGCCCGCCAAGCTGCATGTCGGAGGACCGGAAATCCCACACCACCGGAATGCCCAATGCCTCGGCCAGAATGCCGCCATCGCCGGCCTGATGGGTGCGGAACCCATCGGGATCATGTGCCAATGTCTGACCGTGGAAACCGCACAAATCCACATCAAACCCGGACATCGCCTCGATATGCGCCGCCTCGACCAAAGCTGCCACCTCGGCCACACCCGCATCGCCCGGCCAACAGCCCAAGGCGCGGCGCAACACCGCCTGCTCATCCTCGGAAAAAGGCCGATAGCGCGACGGGCCAAAGCCAAAAATCACCTCGCCATTCGTCTCGACCACCGCCACATCCACCCCGTCCAAAGACGTGCCCGACATGGCCCCAAGCACGCGCAACACCTGACCCTTCAACATGGACTTTCCCTCTGCCCTTTTGACCCATATACATGCCGCGCAAATCACAGACGGACAAGAGCGATGACCTATCACCCCAAATCGGACTTCATGCGCGTGATGATGGAGCGCGGCTTCCTGGCCGACTGCACCGATTATCAAGGCCTCGACGAAGAACTGAACAAGGGCATGTGCACCGCCTATATCGGCTTTGACGCCACGGCGAAATCGCTGCACGTCGGCTCGCTGATCCAGATCATGATGCTGCGCTGGTTCCAGAAAACCGGCCACCGCCCGATCACCCTGATGGGGGGCGGCACCACCAAGGTGGGCGATCCCAGCTTTCGCGCCGACGAACGCCCCCTGCTGACCGCAGACCAGATCGACGACAATATCGCAGGCATCAAACGGGTCTTCGCCGCCTATGTCGATTACGAACAGCACGGCAACCCCGCGCTGATGATCAACAATGCCGAATGGCTGGACGGGCTGAACTACCTTGATTTCCTGCGCGACATCGGGCGGCATTTTTCCGTCAACCGGATGCTGGCGTTTGAATCGGTGAAATCCCGACTGGACCGCGAACAATCGCTGTCCTTCCTTGAATTCAACTACATGATCCTGCAAGCCTATGACTTCCTGGAGCTGAACAAACGCTACGATTGCATCCTGCAAATGGGCGGGTCCGACCAATGGGGCAACATCGTCAACGGGATCGACCTGACCCGCCGGGTGATCGACCACCAGGTGTTCGGGCTGACCTCGCCGCTGCTGACCACGTCCGACGGCAAGAAGATGGGCAAATCGCAATCGGGCGCGATCTGGCTGAACGGTGACATGCTGTCGCCCTACGAATTCTGGCAGTTCTGGCGCAACACCACCGATGCCGACACGGGCCGCTTCCTGAAATTCTACACTGAACTGCCGCTGGAAGAATGCGAACGGCTGGGCGCGCTGGAAGGGTCCGAAATCAACGCGGCCAAGATTATCCTCGCGAACGAGGTCACCACCCTGCTGCACGGGGCCGAGGCCGCCAAAGCCGCCGAGCAGACCGCGCGCGAGGTTTTCGAAAAAGGCGGCGTGGGCGACGATCTGCCAACCCTCGACCTGACCGCCGAGGAAGTCGCAGGCGACGGCATTTCGATCGTACAACTGCTGGTCCGCTCCGGCCTTGCCAAATCCGGCAAAGAGGCAAAGCGCCTGATTGCTGAGAACGGCGCGCGGATCGACGACGAACCGCTGACCGACGCAGGCCTGATGCTGACCGCAAAGGCGCTGGCCAACCCGGTGAAACTTTCGGCGGGCAAGAAACGCCACGCCCTCGTGCGCCTCGGCTGACCCAAAACCGGCGCGCCCCCGAAAAACGGGGCGCTCCCGCCCACTCAGCGCGTATCAAAGATACGCATTCGCGGTTGGGCGTGGCCCCGCAGGCTGACGCCCGCAGGGCCCACCTGCCCCTCGCACGACACGCGCCCTGATAGCCTTCATTGTTCTGAAAATACCTCCCGCCGGAGGCATCTGGCGCAGCCCCTTAACAAAAGGGTTAAGATTCACGGATTGCCCCCGTGAAACTCACGATTTCCCCTAAATTTACCTGAATTTGACCGCCGTTCGCTGCGCAAGCACCGCTTAACGACCAGAGATTGTTTCAACCGGAATTAAAACTTTATCGGGCGATAGCTTAACCGGCGTTAGCGGAATCCTGCAACACCGCGCGCACCACATCACGGTCCACATCCGACGTGGTAAACGCCTGCCCGATGCCCCGCGCAAGGATAAAGGTCAGCTTTCCGTCCTGCACCTTCTTGTCCTGCCCCATCAGGTCCAGCAGACCATCCGCATCGGGCAATTCCCCCGCGATATCAGTCAGATCGACCTTCATCCCCATGTCGCGCAGATGTGCCCGCACGCGGCTTGGCTCTTCTTGGGAACACAGCCCCATCCGGGCCGACAATTCGAATGCCAGCGCACAGCCCACCGCCACGCCCTCGCCATGCAGCAGGCGATCCGAATAGCCCGTCGCGGCCTCCAGCGCGTGGCAAAACGTATGGCCAAGGTTCAGCAAGGCGCGGTCGCCCTGCTCTGTTTCGTCGCGCATGACAATCTCTGCCTTCATCTCGCAGGATCGTTTCACCGCGCGAATCCGCGCCTCCATATCACCTTCGGCAGCATGCGAGGCATTGCCTTCAAGCCATTGAAAAAATTCACTATCTCCAAGCAGCCCGTATTTCACCACCTCGCCATATCCGGCCAGATAATCGCGCTTGGTCAGCGTGCCCAATAGCCCTGTGTCGGCCAGCACCAGCACGGGCTGGTGGAACGCGCCGATCAGGTTCTTGCCGTGGCGCGTGTTGATCCCGGTCTTGCCCCCGACCGAGCTGTCGACCTGCGCCAGAAGCGAGGTCGGGATCTGCACGAAGCGCACCCCGCGCCGCAGGATCGCTGCGGCAAAGCCGACCAGATCGCCGATCACACCGCCGCCAAAGGCGATGACGATGTCGCGGCGCTCGATCTTCTCGTCCAGCAGCCAGTCGGTGACATGGGTCAGCTCGGCCCAGCATTTCGTCGCCTCGCCTGCGGGCAAGGTCAGGGAAGTCGTGGCAATACCCTGCGATTCCAATGCGTTGACCAGCGCATCCAAGTGCAGTGCACCGACATTTTCATCGGTCACGATGGCGACGCGCGGGCGTTTCAGGAAGGAAGCGATCAGGTCGGGCGCGCGGTCCAGCAGCCCGGTTCCGATATGGATGTCATAGGCGCGATCGCCCAGTCCAACATGCACGGTTTCGGTCACGGGGTTTCCTCCAGAACGTCATTGCGGGCCAGCAGCGCCTCGATCACGCGGGTGGCCGTGTCCTCGATCGACCAGCCTGCGGTGACGTCGAGTTTCAGGTCCGCCTCGGCATAGATCGGGCACCGTGTTTCGAACAACCCCTTTAGCGTTCCATAAGGGTCGACCGTGCGCAGCAAGGGCCTGGTATCTTTATGCTTTACCCGCTGCCACAGCAGGTCAAGCGGAGCGTTCAACCAGACCGAAACGCCCTTATCGGTGATCGCCTGACGGTTCGGCCCGGCCATGAAAGCGCCCCCGCCGGTGGACAGGATGCAGCGTTCGTTGTCCAGCAAACGGTTGATGACTTGGGATTCGCGGGCGCGGAAAAACGGCTCTCCGTCGCGGGTGAAAATCTCTGGGATGGTCATGTTCGCGGCGGCTTCGATTTCCGCATCCGAGTCGAGGAAAGGCACGTCCAGACGCGCGGCAAGCGCCTTGCCCACCGCGGTCTTGCCAGCCCCCATCATCCCGACCAACACAACAGTTTTCTTAAGATTCCAACCCATTGCGACCCGCCCCGTCGGCCATCCCCTGCCCATTTCAAAATCTTTTGCCTCAATGACGTGATATTCGCCAAAAGGCCAGTTATAAAGTGTTCAAAACCGGACGCGACACGAGCAGAAGAACGGGCGGAAACACATGGGGCGCATTATTAAGTGGTTGTTATATATGGTGATTTTGGGTGGCATCGGATTGGTCGGCTATGCCTACCTGGGTCCGTTCCTGGGGGCTGACTTCTCGGCGCCAGCGGTCGAGCAACGGCAGAAGGTGGTGCTGGATGCGCAATAGGACGGCTGTCCTGACGCTGAGCCTCGCGCTCGTTCCGGGGATCGCCCCGGCACAAGACCCGCTTTCCGCCATTGACTGGTTGAACGACGCCACGCCGGTGATTCAGCCCCGCCACCGCATCGACGAACCGCCCGTCACCAACGGGGCCGCCACGCCGCAGGTCACGGTCGCTCCACTGGGCGCACCGCAGCCCGACAGCGTGGGCCTGCTGCCCACTTCGGTCACAGGGCTACCCGCAAACCTCTGGAAAGGCTCGACAAACGCCACCCTGGCCCGGTTGATCCGGGTGCAGGATGTGCAGAACCTTCCGGCCATGCAGGCGCTGCTTTACACCCTGCTTCTGGCCGAGGCCGAGGCCCCGAATGATACCGGGCGCGACAGCGCCTTTCTGCTCGCGCGGATCGACGCGCTGATCGATCTGGGTGCGGTGGAACATGCGCAGGCCCTGCTGGACCGCGCCGGGCCGGACACGCCCGCGCTGTTTTCGCGCTGGTTCGATGCGACCCTTCTGACCGGCGAGGAACATCTGGCCTGCAAGACGCTGGTGGACAAGCCGCACCTGTCGCCCAGCTATGCCGCACAGGTGTTTTGCACCGCGCGCGAGGGCGCGTGGGACACGGCCGTTCTGACGCTGGAAACCGCCCGCGCCCTTGGTCATGTGGACGATCTTGAAGACACGCTCCTGGCCCGTTTCCTAGACCCCGACCTGTTCGAGGGTGATCCGGTGCCGCGCCCGCCCGTGCGCCCCGCGCCGCTGATTTTCCGCCTGTATGGCGCGATTGGCGAGCCACTGCCAACCGCCCCGCTGCCGCGTGCCTTTGCCGTGGCAGACCTGCGCGACACGGTCGGATGGAAGGCCCGGATCGAGGCCGCCGAACGTTTGGCCCGCACCGGTGCCTTACCCGAAAACCTGCTGCTTGGCATCTGGACGGAACGGCTTCCGGCGGCGTCAGGCGGGGTCTGGGACCGGATTGAGGCGGTGCAACGCTTTGATATGGCAGTGCAAACCGGTGATGCGCAGGCTGTTGCCCGCACCCTTCCGCCGGTCTGGTCGCAAATCGCCACAGCGCGACTGGAAGAAAGTTTTGCGAAACTTTATGCCGCCCGGCTGATGAAAATCCCGCTGGAGGGGCGCGCGGCCGAACTGGCCTATCGCATCGCCCTGCTCGGCCCGAAATACGAGGCCGCGGCAAACGCGCGCGGCGCGGCCCTGCCGGGCATGGCATTCCTGAGCGGGCTGGCGCAGGGCATGCCGGATGCCAGCCTTGCCAATACCCCCGAAGAGCGGGCCATCGCCGCCGTGTTCACCGACGCGCCGCCCCCCGCCGAACTGCAAACCGCGATGCAGGACGACCGCCTGGGAGAGGTCATTCTGGATGCCATGCACCAGTATCAACGCGCCGCGGGCGGCGAGACGAAGTGGCTGACCGGATCGCTGGCCGCCTTCCGCGCAATGGGGCTGGAGGACACGGCCCGCCGCGCCGCGCTGCATCTTTTGCTGCTGAAACGGGGCGCCTAGATGCAACGGCGCATCTCGGCCTTCCTTGAAGCGCAGGCCGCCGAGGCCGGATCGGCGCGCAATACGCTGCTGGCCTATGGCCGCGACCTCAAGGATTTCGCGGAATGGACCGCCCGCAAGGGCGCGGATTTCGACAGCGTCACCCAGCACCAGATCGAGGATTACCTTGTCTTTTGCGACGCGCAGGGCCTGTCCCGCGCCACCCGCGCGCGGCGCCTGTCAGCGATCAAGCAACTGTTCCGCTTCGGCTTTGAAGAGGGGTGGCGCATGGAAAATCCCGCCCTGCGCATCGCCGGCCCCGGCAAGGACAAGCGCCTGCCGAAAACTCTTTCGGAAGAAGATGTTGGCCGCCTGCTGGAGGCCGCCCGCGCCCATGGGCGCAGCCCCGCCGACCGTGCCCGCAACACCGGCTTGATGGAATTGCTCTATGCCACGGGGATGCGCGTGTCAGAACTGGTATCGCTGCCCGTCGCCGCCAGCCGGGGCGATCCGCGGATGCTGTTGGTGATGGGCAAGGGGGGCAAGGAACGCATGGTGCCACTGTCCCCCCCTGCCCGCACGGCGCTGGCCGACTGGCTGGCAATCCGCGATGCGGCCGAGGAAGATGCCCGGTCAAAAGCCAACAAAAACAAGGACAAGCCCGCGCCCGCTTCAAAATTCCTGTTCCCGTCACGCGGGCGCGAGGGGCATATGACCCGCGTGCGTTTCTATACGCTGATCAAGGAAATCGCCGTCACCGCGGGGGTCAGCCCCGCATCGGTGACGCCGCACACCCTGCGCCATGCCTTTGCCACGCATCTGTTGGCGCACGGGGCCGATCTGCGCGCGATCCAGACCTTGCTGGGCCATGCCGATGTCGTCACGACCGAAATCTATACCCACGTGCTGGAGGAACGCCTGAAGGCGCTGGTGCTGGAACATCACCCGCTGGCGCGCGACGGCTGAAGCGCGCCCCTTGATCCGCACCCCTTGAACGCGGCGCGCTTCACCCCCATAACCTGCTAAAGTTTTATGGGAAAAACATGATGGACAGTGCCGCCACCCTTGATACCGCTTTCTGGCTGACCGCCGGGGGCATCATGCTTTTGCTGGTGCTGTCAGGGTTCTTTTCCGGGTCCGAAACCGCGCTGACTGCCGCCTCGCGCGGGAAGTTGCGTGCGCAGGCCGAAAAGGGGTCGCGCGGGGCCGAACGGGCGCTTGTCATCACCGAAGACAACGAACGGCTGATCGGGTCGGTTCTGCTGGGCAACAATCTTGTGAACATCCTTGCCGCCTCGCTTGCGACATCGCTGTTCACGCGGCTGTTCGGCGATGGCGGCGTTGCTTATGCGACGCTGGTGATGACACTGCTTGTGCTGGTCTTCGCCGAGGTGCTGCCCAAGACCTATGCCATCACCAATGCCGAGGTCGCGGCGGCGCGGGTTTCTCCCATCATTGCGCTGGTGATCAAGGTGTTCTCGCCCGTGGTGGGGGCGGTGCGCTGGTTCGTGCGGCTGATGCTGCGGGTGTTCGGCGTGCAGACCGACCCCGACAGCCACATCCTTGCCGTGCGCGAGGAAATCGCCGGCGCGCTATACCTTGGCCATTCCGAAGGCGTCGTCGAAAAGGAAGACCGCGACCGTATTCTGGGTGCCCTCGACCTTGGCGAACGCGCGGTCGAGGAGATCATGCTGCACCGTTCCAAGATCGAGATGCTGGATGCGGAAACAGACCCCGAAACCCTGTTGAAACAATGCCTTGAAAGCCCGCACACGCGGCTGCCGGTGTTCAAGGGCGAATATGACAACATCCTTGGCGTGGTCCATGCCAAGGATCTGTTGCGCGCCATGCACGAACTGTCCTTCGGCGAGGAAGGCAGCTCCGAAAAGCTGCAAGAGTTCAACATCCTCGACGTGGCGATGCCGCCCTATTTCATTCCCGACACCACCACGCTGGATGACCAGATGCGGCAATTCCTGCGCCGCCGCACCCATTTCGCCTTGGTGGTGGATGAATACGGCAGCCTTGAAGGTTTGATCACACTGGAAGACATCCTTGAAGAAATCGTGGGCGAGATCACCGACGAATTCGACACCGAGGAAAACCTGCCCGTCCGCAAGCAGGACGACGGCAGCTACGTCATCGACGCCTCGATGACGATCCGCGATCTGAACCGCGCGATGGACTGGACTCTGCCGGATGACGAGGCCAATACCATTGCCGGGCTGGTCCTGCACGAGGCGCAGATGATCCCCACCGTGGGGCAGGTGTTTTCCTTCCACGGTTTCCGGTTCGAGGTGACGGGCCGCAAGGACAACCGCATCACCCGCCTGAAAATGCGCCCGCTTTGACCCATCTGTGACCTGCCTGAGACCCGCAAGGCGGGTATGCGGCGACTTTTTTCACCCGCACGGCGTATTCCCTGATATGCAAGGGCCGCGCGCGGTGCCCAATGGAGAATGCAGTCATGGCCCCTTGCCTTGTGATCTTACTGCTGGCGGCAGGGTCGTCCTCGCGGATGCGGGGGCGGGACAAGCTGATGGAAATCGTCGAAAGCCAGCCGTTGCTGCGCCGCACGCTGGAACGGGCGATCGGCACTGGCCTGCCGGTGATGGTCACCCTGCCCGGCCCGGACCATCCGCGCGCCCGCTCCATCGGCAATGACGGGGCCGACCTAGTCTATGTGCCCGACGCGGCAGAGGGGATGAGCGCCTCGATCCGGCGCGGGGTGGACGCCCTTCCACCCGAGGCAGGCGGCGTGATGATCTTGCCCGCCGATCTGCCGGACCTGAATTCAAAGGACTTGCTGCGCATGGCCTCGACTTGGGTGAAAGCGCCCGACATGATCCTGCGCGCCACCTCGGTTGAGGGGCAGCCGGGCCATCCTGTGATCTTTCCGTCGGCCTATTTCCGCGATCTGGCCGAGGTGACGGGGGACTGCGGCGCGCGGATGGTCCTGTCGGACCATGCCCGCCGCGTGCGACATCTACCGCTGGCCGGTACTCGGGCCATCACCGATCTGGACACGCCTGAAGCCTGGGAGGCATGGCGCGCCGCGCAAGACCGGTGATCCCGCACGGCAAGGACGTGCCGCTTACATTTCGAAAAACAACAGCGGCACCTCGTGGCGTTTCAACGTCAGCCGCACCGCCGGATAGGGCTCTGTCCCCCCATTGCACTGCAATTCGGGGAAAATCTCGGCCAGCTCGGCGCGCTGTTCGTCATCCATGCCGCGCAAGATGTGATCACCAGGCTGGAAACTTTCGCTCCATGTGCCTTCGGACATGACGACCTGGTGGCGGTCAAACATGAAGTGGACATAGGTCACGCTGTCCGGTGCGATCTGTTCGATCCCGTCCAAGAAAATCAGGTGACGGGCGGCGACAAGCACCTCGTCCTCGGCGAACCACAGCTGGGTCTTGACGCTGCTCACCAGCATCCGGTGCTGCGGCGAGACAAGCAGATCCCGCTCCGGCAGCCCGTTGCCCAATGCGCCCGCTCCGATCGTCACAGGGTTCAGTTTCGGATTTTTCGCCAGATGCGCGCCCGTCATTCTGCGACTGCCAATCCAGCGGATCGGCTGCATGCCTTCATCGCGAGTCTGGACCATGTCGCCGATGCGCAACTGTCCGGCGGGCACCAGCCCGCGCCGCGTGGTGATCATGCTGTGTTCTGTAAAACAGGGCACATGGTTCACCGTCTCGATGTTGGAAAACGTCAGGACAGAGCCATCGCCCCATGTCACCGTGCCGTTTTCCGGGTCGGCATCATAGACCACCGTGCCGCCGGTGATGTTCAGCACATCGCCGCCCGTCTCGCCGGTCTCGCCGCCATCGACGGACAATGCGCCGCCGTTCAGATCGGCCAGATCGACAGTGAACGTATCGTCCCCGTCCTCGCCCCAGACGATATCGTCCGAGCCAAACCTGATCTGGTCATCGCCCGCGCCGCCGGTGATCGTGTCGGCCCCGTCGCCCGCCGTGATCGTGTCGCTGCCGCTGCCGCCGGTCAGGCTGTCCGCGCCCGCGCCAAGGTCCACAACCATGCCGCCGGAATCCGCGCCCATATCCACGGTGTCATTGCCCGAGGTGGCGGTCAGCTGTTCGATTTCCGCGAAATCCACGGTGTCGCCGTCGATCGTGGAATTGCCCGCCTCGTCGCCGGAAAAGACGATGTTTGCGCCCGATCCCGCGCCGGACAGGTCCAGCGTGTCGGCATCCGTGCCGGTTTCGCCGCCCACGACCGTGTCGGTCCCGCCGCCGGTGATGGCGAACCTGTCAGCATCGGCACCGCCTTCAAGGTTGTCGGTACCGGGGCCGCCGTCCAGCGTGTCAGCACCATCACCGCCAAGCACGGTGTCGTCGCCTGCGCCCGCCAGCACGCTGTCGTCGCCCGCGCCCGCCTCGATACTGTCGTCGTCGCCCGCTGTGTTCGGCAGGATCGCGTCGCCGCCGTCGACCACGTCGCCATCGTTATCGCCCGCGTAACTGCCGTCGATCGTGTCATTGCCGGCCGTGCCGTAGACGATGCCGTCCGGCGCGGGAACGCCCATGGCAATCAATTGCTGCGGGCTGGACACCGCGCTTGGCGACACGCCGAACAAGGTCAGCGTTTCACCATTGAGGAAGGATAGGATCGCATTGCCTGACCCGTCATCGCCAACCGTCACGTCATACACATCGACCGGATCGCCGCCCGCGTCGGTCAGGCCGGACACGTCCAGCAGGTCTACGCCGGTATAGGTGCCGTCGCCATCGTCGGTGGGGGCCGTGAAACCCTGCACCGCATCCGCGCCGGACCCGTCCGCCAGCACCAGCGTATCCGCGCCGCCGCCCAGAACGATATTCTCGATCTCGGCAAAACTGGCGGTGTCGGTGCCGTTGCTGACCGTGCCCGCCTCGGGGTCATTGCCAGACAGATCGACGGTCGTGTCGGTGGTCAGGCCGGACATGTCCAGCGTATCGCCCGCCGTTTCCGCGCCCGCGCCCCCGGTAATCACATCATCGCCGAACTGGTCGGTCAGCTGGATCGTGTCGTCGCCGTCGCCGCCATCGATGCTGTCGCTGCCCTCGTATCCCAGCAGGCTGTCATTGCCCGCGCCGCCGGAAACATAATCCTCGCCCGCGCCTGCCAGCACCGTGTCATTGCCGGCATTCGCGTCGATATAATCGTCGTCGCTGCCATCCGCCGCATCGCCCGCATCGACCATGTCGCCTTCGACATCGCCGACATAGGCACCATCGATCAGGTCGGCGCCAGTGGTGCCCGCGACCACATAGTCAAGTCCGGGAATGCCCATAGCCTCTAGCGCGGCTGGGTCGGAAACCTGCGCGGGGGTCACACCCAACAGGGTCAGGCTTTCACCGCCAGGGAAGGACAGGACCGCGTTGCCCAGGCCATCGCCGCCGATGGTCACATCGGTGGTGTGAACCGGGTTGCCCTGCGCATCGGTCAGTCCCGACAGGTCCAGCTGGTCTTTGCCGTCAAAGGTGCCATCGCCGTTATCGGTGGGCGCTTCGAAGTAATAGATCGTGTCGGCACCGTCGCCATCGGCCATGACCACGGTGTCCACCGCGCCGTCACCGCCAAGGCCGAACCCGTCACTGCCCAGGTCGAAACCGTCATCGCCCGCGCCGCCATCGACGGTATCCGCGCCATATCCCGTGGCGACCATATCCGCCCCGGTCGAGCCGATCACGCTGTCGTCGCCCGACCCTGTGCCGATAATCTCTATCTCGCTGAAGCTGGCGGTGTTGGTGCCATCGCTCAGCGTGCCGCTTTCTCCATCCGCCGGATCGCCTGCCGACAGGTTCACCGTCACGCCCGAGGTCATAAGCGACACGTCGATAACATCGCCGAAGCCTTCTCCGGTTTCGCCGCCGGTGATGGTGTCGGTGCCGAAACCGTCTTCCAACACGAACAGGTCGTCGCCGTCCTCGCCGGTCATGGTGTCGTCACCCGCACCGCCATCCAGCGTGTCGGCCCCGGTTCCGCCAGACATCAGGTCGGCCCCGTCACCGCCCGACAGCGTGTCATCGCCCGCGTCCCCGGCCATGGTATCGTCACCCGCGCCGCCAATCAGCGTGTCGAAATCATCGCCACCCGACAGGCTGTCATTCCCCGCGCCGCCCTGAACATAATCGTCGCCCGCATCGCCCGACACGGTGTCATTGCCCGCATCGCCGCCCAGATCGTCATTGCCTGTGCCGCCGGAGATGATGTCATTGCCCGTGTCGCCGAAAATCTCGTCCGCACCAGTACCGCCCGACAGGGTGTCATCGCCCAGACCGGCCCAGATCGTATCGTCCCCCGCGCCTGCGGTGATGGAATGGCCTAGGGTATCCCCGCCCGAGGTGACGAAATCATTGTAATCGCTCAGAATGAGGGCTTCGATCTGGTCGAAACTTGCCGTGCCGGAGCCATCGTCGATGCTGCCCGCCTCGTCGCCGCTAAAAGAGATCGTGACAGGGCCGGACATGCCGCTGAAATCGACGGTGTCGAAATCGCTGCCTGTGGAAGTGATCTCGCCGCCCGAAAAGCTGTCGCCGTTCAGGGTGGTGGACTGCTGGAACACATCCGCGTCGGCACCGCCGATCATCGTATCGGACCCAAGCCCGCCGGTCAGCGTATCGGCCCCGTCGCCGCCAACCATCAAATCGTCGCCCGCGCCGCCGCCCAGCACATCGGCTCCCGCGTCGCCTGCCACGTTGTCATCGCCCGCGCCCGCCAGCACGGTGTCGTCGCCTGCGCCTGCAAGGATGGTGTCGTCATCAGCCCCCGCGCCAAAGGGGATCGCGTCGCCGCCATCCACCATGTCGCCGTCATTGTCGCCGCTATAGCTGCTGTCGATCAGATCGCCCGCCGCGGTTCCGCGCACGATGCCGTCGGGCAAGGGAATGCCTATCGCGTTCAGCGCCTGCGGGGTCGCCAAGGCCGCGGGCGCGATGCCCATCAGGGTCACGGTCTCGCCATTCGGGAAGAACAGGATCGCGTTGCCGGACCCATCGTCGCCGACCGTCACGTCATGGGTGTTCACGGGGCGCGTACCCGTGGTCAGGCCCGACACATCCAGGTGGTCGATGCCAAGATAGACGCCGCCGCCCAAATCGGTGGGCCCATCGAACTCATAGACCGTATCATTGCCGCTGCCATCGGCCAGAACGATCGTATCGCCCACGCCATCGCCGCCGGACTGGCCGTCGTACAGGGCGATGACATCATCGCCCGCGCCGGTGTTCACGGTATCCTGGCCCGCACCCGTGGCGATGTTCTCGGCCGCGTCCGTGCCGATGATACTGTCATTGCCCGCACCTGTGCGGAGGATCTCTATTTCCTCGAAGGACAGCGTATCGGCACCCATGCTCAGGGTGCCGCTTTCCGGGTCGGCCGCATTGATGGTGGTGAAATCCACGGTGACATCGCCGGTCAGCCCGCTGCCGTCCAGCACGTCGCCGCCGGTCAGGCCCGTGGTCTCGCCCGCCTCGCCGCCGGTGATGCTGTCGGCGCCGAAACCGTCCGATACCTGCACCAGGTCGTCGCCATCACCGCCTTGCAGCGTGTCTGCGCCGATGCCGCCCTGCAAGGTGTCATTGCCGGTGCCGCCATCCAGTATGTCGTCGCCCGTGCCGCCATCCAGCACATCGGCACCCGCGTCACCATTCAGCGTGTCGGCCCCTGCCCCGCCTTCCAGCGTGTCATTGCCCGCCTCGCCGAACAGCTGATCGTTGCCCGCCTCGCCCGAAATGGAATCGTCGCCGGTGCCGCCATATACCGTGTCATTGTCCAGCCCGGTGAAAACCACGTCATTGCCATCGCCGGCATAGACCAGATCCTGATCGCCAGAGGTCGTCGCCTCGAACTGGATGTCCGACACATACAGCACCTGGCCGGCGGTCTGTCCGTTGCCATATTCCAGTTCGATCCGCGCCACGGGCCCAGCGATGGTGACAAGGGCCGAACCATCCTGCGAGCCGGGATTGTCGCCTTGATTATTGCCGCCCGTCAGGGTGCTGCCGGTTGTGGTGTCGCTGTCATTACCCTGCAGGTTGAACTCGGCCGAGACGAGGTTGCCATCGGCATCATAGGCGCGAATTTCAAGCTCGTCAGTCCAACCGCCCTGGTCAATGTCGTTGACGCGGAAGGTGACGTTCTGCACCTCGTCATCAAAGCCCGACCCGCTGACCGACGAAAACTCAATCACCGTTGTTACGGTGTCGGTATCGACATGGGTGCCACGCAGATACAGCGACGAGTTGTTGTCAAAGGTTTCGCCCGTGGCGACATATTGCAGCGTGCTGCTGTCGATCGACACCTCGTCCGTGGTGGCCGAGGTGGCAAAGGACACATCCACCTGGATACCGCCGGTGTCCTGCACGATGCCGGACGTGATATCCTGATTGTCGAACCCTGCGGCGGACCAGTTGAAATCCAGATTCGTGCGCGTGGCATCGGGGCTGTCGCCCCCGTCGATCACATCGCCATCGACATCGCCGGTATAGCTGGCGTCGATCGTGTCATAGCCGCTGGTGCTCTCGACCAGCCCGTCGGCGTTGGTTTCTTGGTAATCGCCATAGGTAAAGGCGGCGGTGCCCGCCTCGGCGTCAGGGTTGGAGTTGTAATAGACGATCTCGTAGTTGCGCCCGGCCTCCAGCGGCTGTTCGGACAACAGGTATTGCCCCGCCGCGCCGCCGGATTCCACATCCAGCTGGACGATTTCGAACTCCTGCCCGGTCAGTGTGTCCCGGATTGTCCAGACCGCCTCGGCGTCCAGCGTTGTGTTGGTCGAGGTCAGCCCGTTCACATAGACGTTGCCGGTTGCCGTCTCGCTGCCGTTATTGTCATCGTCCAGCGTGGTGGTGCCGCCGCTTTCGTTGTCGACAATCGTCGTCATGCCGGTCGGCGTGGCCGGTCCGGTATAGGTCGATGTCGCCCCCAAAGTGGTCGAGAAGATCGTGTTCGGATCAATCGCGTAAAACCGGAGATTGGTATATGTGGCCATGGTTAAACTGCTCCGCTACAACAACAAGGTCCAGCCGCCAGCGACATCGCGCCGGGCGCAGGAACGCCGATCTGGCGGTTCATGCGATCTTGCATCACTGGTCTTGCCTCATCTGTGCCGGACGGGTTGGTCCCACGTCCGGTCCTTTTCACAGACGAAAAGACAGCCTCAATCAGGCCTGAGCTGGACCCGATTAAGGAAAAACTAATACTAAATGCGGCGAATTATGGCGCGACTTAAGTGTTTGTTTTTAATTGAAAACACGAAAGGGCCGGGTATGTCCCCCCGGCCCTTCGCGCGAAATCGATACTGGTTACTTTAGGTCACTTCCGTCAGGCAAGCGCCCCGTCGATCACCAGCAACCGTGCCTCGTTCGCGGCAAGGGCGCGGCGCGTGGCGGGGTAATCCAAACCACCCGTCTCATCGGCCAATTCAGGGAACAGGGCCATGATCTCGGCCTGTTGCGGCGCACCCACGGTTTCCAGTGCGGCATCGTCAGGCTGGAAGCTTTCGGTCCATGCGCCATCGGACAGGACGACCTCGTGGTGCTGGCACATGATGTGAACATAGGTCACGTTCTCAGGGGTCACACGTTCGATCCCCGGACGGCCCACAAGGTGCTTGGCGGCCACCAGGACTTCACGCTCGTCAAACAGCATTTCGGCTTCGCCCGAGGTGACAAGCACCCGGTGGTTTGGCGAAAGAACCATGTCACGCTGCGGCATTCCGTTGCCAAGGGCACCCTGCCGGATCAGCACCGGACGGTGCTGCGGTTGCGCTTCAAGTTGGGCGGCAGAGAGAGTGACGCGCCCAACCCAGACAAGCGCCTGGATACCATTGTCACGGGTGAAAACGCGGTCGCCGGTTTGCAGCTGATCCACGGCGACTTCGCCCTTGGGCGTTGCGATCATGCTGCCTTGCGAAAAACAGGCCGCGTCGCTGTCGATGTCGGTGGCCGGTGCGGCGGGGAACAGGGTGTGGATATTGGAATAAGCCATCGGGGGTTTCTCTTCGCGTCTTCGGTTTACTGGTCTTCACTCGTCAGGTCCGAATTGGTGCAGCGCCCTGCCCCCGCGGGGCGCCTCCTCTTTCGGACAGGATGAATATAGGCACCAGCCCCATTTCTGACAATATCCACGAGAGTTGGATCGAATTCCAAAACCCCTTGTTAACCTTAAGGAAATCGCGATTGTGCGGGGTCGGGAAACCGTTTTGCCGCGGTTTGTTTCGCGCGCCGTTCCAATTGTCGCGGGGGGCGCGGAATTGGCCCGCAAGCGGCGGTCAATGCCGCCGCGATTGTTTCTGCTCAATTCTAGCAATGTGACCGCCACGCCCTGCCACAATCGCCACATTTAGCGAAACAATCTCGCCATATTAACCATGCTTGACCACGCTGGCGGCGATCAGCACGCCGACTCGCCCGCCCGAATTGGCCGTGAAACAGTAGAATCAGACAACAATAAGGCAGGTCTTGCCCCGTGCATCATCCTGCGATTCGTGTTGAAAAACGGAAAAGGCCCCGGCCCTGCCCCATACGCCCAAGCCTATGAAACACGACCGGAGCCATCCGGACCGGAGCCCCCGTTCCAGTCAACGTGCCGGACAGGAGCGACCCGTCCGACACATGCTGCATCACTTGATAAGCAGTTTTGCCTCGTGTTTCTTCAGCGCACGGCGAGCGGATTGGTAATCCTGAACGCCACCTTGGGCCTTAAGCTCTGGGAAAAGCTCGAAGATTTCGTTGCGCTGCGCGTTGCCGATGCCTTGCAGGGTGTAATCACCCGGCTGGAAGCTTTCGGTCCAGGACCCGTTCGACAGAACCACCTCGTGGTGGTCGAACATGAAGTGGATGTAGGTCGTGCCCATCACATCGACTTCGTGGATCCCTTCGGCACCCACCAGGTGCTTGGCGGCAGCAAGGACTTCGCGCTCTTCGAAATAAAGCGCCGTCTTCTCGTTGTTCACCAGCACGCGGTGGTTCGGCGACACCAGCATGTCACGCTCTGGCAGGCCGTTGCCAAGCGCACCGCGCGTGATCAGGATCGGTTTCAGATGCGCATTGCGCTGCAACTGAACCCCGGTCAGGCCTTTCTGACCGATCCAGCGGATTTCCTGCAAGCCGTTGTCGCGGGTGATGACCCGGTCGCCCACTTGCAGTTCCTCGACCAGACGTTCGCCTTTCGGCGTGGCGATGGTGGTGCCCGGCGTGAAGCAGGGGATGACCTCTTCGATTTCGGAGAAGTCGAAAGACCCCGTCTCGTTCCCGGCCGAGTCGTAGTAGGTGACCACACCGTCATAGCCGTTGCCGTTGCTGTCCGGCCCGGTGAAGGTGACTTGCAACGACCCGTCCGAAGGAGCAGACCCGCGCAAGTCCAGCGTGTCGAAGTCGTCACCACCGGCGCCGCCGTCGATGCTGTCACCCGCAGTGCCGCCGATGATCGTGTCACGGTCATCGCCACCATAGATTTCATCCACGCCGTTGAAGCCGGTCAGCAGGTCGTTGCCTTCGTCACCGTAGATGGTGTCGTTCTCGGCACCGACTTCGATGGTGTCGTCGCCCATGCCGCCGTGGACCAGGTCTTCGCCCAGACCCGAAACGATCGAGTCGTTGCCATCACCACCGTCGATGGTGTCACGGCCCGACGAGCCGATGATGGTATCGTCACCGATGCCGCCATCCATGACGTCACCGCCGGTGCCACCATCCAGCAGGTCGTTTCCGGCGCCACCCATCAGGGTGTCTTCGCCATTGCCGCCCAGCAGGGTGTCGTTGCCGTCGCCGCCATACAGCTCATCCGCGTTGCGACCGCCGTCGATGGAGTCATTGCTCAGACCACCGTTGATGGTGTCCTTGCCATCGCCACCCAGAAGGGTGTCGAAACCGTCGCCACCGTCGATGCTGTCCTCGTCCAGGCCGCCGTCGATCAGGTCATCGCCGGTGCCGCCCAGCAGGGTGTCATCGTCATCCTCGCCAAAGATGGTGTCGTTACCGGCACCGCCATCGACATAGTCCAGACCGTTTTCAGGGACGGGATCGGTTTTGTCGTCTTCCTGACCCCATAGCAGGGTGCTGTCGCCCGCATTGATCCAGTCGTCGCCATCCTGGCCATAGATGGTGTCGGACCCGTGGCCGCCAATGATGCTGTCGTGCCCCGTGCCGCCATCGACATAGTCATCGTCGATGCCCGCATCGATGGTGTCGTTGTCGGCCCCGCCTTCGATGCTGTCCGCGTCGTCGCCGGTCACGATGTAATCGTTGCCTGCGCCGCCAATGACCGTGTCCTTGCCATCCTCGGTGTTCGGATCGCTCAGCGCCGGCAGGCCGGTCGCCGGATCGATCAGCAGACCATTCGGCAGGTTGGGATCGTCACCCACGTAATCGCTGAAGGCGTCGATGCCCGCGATGATGGTGTCGTCGCCGTCACCGCCATCCACGTAGTCGGACCCAAGGTTGGCATCGATATAGTCTTGGCCTGCACCGCCATACACCTCGTCGGCGTCGATGCCGCTGTCGATGCTGTCGTCGCCAATGCCACCGTAAATGGTATCGGCATCGTCGCCGGTCAGGATGGTGTCGTTGCCGGCACCGCCATCGACAAGGTCACGGTCGTCATCGGGGCTCCCGTCAACCGGGAAGCCCACGAAGGTTTCGTAGTCGTTGATCGCCTCACCCGCGCGCGAGTTGATGTAATCATCGCCTTCGCCACCATTGATCGTATCGTTGCCTTCGTTGCCGAAGATCTCGTCAGCCCCGTCGCCGCCATCGACCGAATCATCGCCGGTGCCGCCATATAGTAGGTCATCGCCGATGCCACCGTCCACGGTGTCGTCATCTTCGCCGCCGCGCAGAGTGTCCATGCCGTCGCCACCCAACAGGGTGTCGCTGCCTTCGTTCCCACGGACCGAGTCATTGCCCTCGCCCGCTTCGACAATGTCGTCGCCTTCGCGGCCATAAACAGTATCGTCGCCCGAACCTGCGTCGATCTCGTCATTGCCCAGGCCAGCATCGACATAGTCGTTGCCTTCATAGGCTTCGATGATGTCATCCTCGCCCACTTCACCTGGAAGTAGCGCATCGTCATTGTCTACCATGTCGCCTTCGGGATCGCCCGTATAGGCCACGTCGATCACGTCATTGCCCGTGGTGCCCTCGACGATCCCGTCCAGGGGGCTCTCCTCGACGGTGACTGTAACAACCGCATCATCGAACCCGCCGTTGCTATCGGTGATGGTGTAGTTGATCGTCGCCGTGCCCTCGAACCCGTCGGCCGGGGTAAAGGTGATGGTGCCACCGGGGTTGATGTCCACGGAGCCATCGGGGCTGGTCGCGGCGGTCACGGTCAGCGTATCGCCGTCCACGTCGGTGTCATTTGCCAGCACGGGGATAGTGACAGCCGTGTTGTAGGGCGTCATGTCCGCATCGTCATTCGCCACCGGCGCGTCATTCAACGGGGTCACGGTCAGGTTCACCGTCGCGGTCGAGGTTTCGCCCGAAGGGTCCGTGACCGTGTAGGTGAAGCTGTCGATCCCGTTGTAATCGGGGTCCGGCGTATAGGTGAACGTGCCATCGGGGTTCTGGGCCAGCGTACCATGGTCGGGCTGGGTGAATCCGGCCACGGACAGCATATCGCCATCGGGATCGACATCGTTCAGAATCGGGTTGAAGGTGATCGAGCCGTCCTCTTCCACGGTCACGGCATCATCGACGGCGGTGGGCGCCTCGTTCTGCGGGTCGGTCAGGATCGTTTCGATCTGGCTGAAGGTCAGGACCGAGCCATCGGCAAAGGTCACGGTGCCCGCGGTTGCGCCTTGGTCGGCGGAATCGGCGCTGTCGTCGATGGTCACTTGGCCGGTGCCGCGCAGGTCCAACACGTCGTTGTCGAGGGTTTCATCGGGGCCATTGCCGCCGACGACCACATCCCCCGCGCCTTCGGCAACGCTGCCAACGGTGAACAGGTCATCGCCCTGCTGGCCATAAAGCATGTCAGCGCCGGTGCCGCCGACGATGGTGTCGCCGGTGTCTTCGCCGCATTCGCCAGCGGCGGTCGGGCCGACCAGCTGCACGTTGTCGATCGAGGCGCCGTAGTTGTCGGCATAGCCAAGGCCAGCGAATTCCAGACGGTCAGATCCGTCACCGGCACCGCCCACGACGGTGAATTCATAGCTGCTCATCGCGCCATCAACCGGGTTGATGGTGGCGACAACTTCGCCGCCCCAGATCACCTGGACCTGGTTGTCATAGATGGTGCCATCCTTGCTGTCGCACAGATCGCCCGTGTCGAAGGTCAACGTGTAGGTTTCGCCGTCGATCGCGCCATGAACGTCCTGACCCACGGTCGAATTGCCGGGGGTGGCGGCCAGGTCAAGCCAGTTGTCGCCGTCGGTCGGTTCCAGCCCGCCGCGGTCATCGTTATGCACGTCGATCTCTTCGCCGGTGTCCTCGGTCCAGCCGGGGATCGCGCCGTCACCCACATAGCCATAGCTGGTGGTGGTCATGCCCGTGGTGTCCTCGAACGAGCCGTTGACGATCAGGTTGGCGGTGGTCACGCCCGTATCGATCGAGCCACCGTAGATGGTGTCGTTGCCGTCGCCGCCGGTCAGGCTGTCGGCACCGCCCTGCCCGGCGATCAGGTCGTCGCCCTCTTCGCCGTTCAGCGTGTCGTTGCCCGCGTTGCAATCGGCTGGGACATCGCCCATGACGGGCGCGTCGAAATACATGTCGGTTATGTTGATCGCAGAACTGTCATAGCCGTTCTGTTCATGGGTGATCTCAAGCCGCGCAACCGGGCCTACGACCGAAATCAGATCGGAATATTCCGGCGATGTGTCATAGGCGTTCTGGTTGTCGTATTTCGGCTCGACGGTGTAGACGTGGTTCACCTCAGTTTCGACCAGGCAGGAGCCTTCGGCCCCGTCCAGGTTGATCAGGTTGCCATCCGCGTCATAGGCCTTGATCGTCACCTTGGAATCGTTGTCGATGTCGTTGATACGGAATTCAAGGTTTTCGACCGGGTTCGAGAAATCCCAGCTGTAGGTCGCGGATTCGTTGTTGGAATTCAGCTCAGATGCCAGCGAACTGTAGGCATTGATGGTTTCGGTCCCGGTGTCGATGGAATGCACCTTTTGCTGGTTGTCAGCAAATTCGGTTTCCGGCGTTTCATGGGTCGATACGATACCGAAGGTCACATCGACATTGCCGGTGTTCTGAGTGAACCCGGCCAGCGGGTCGCCACCCTCGATCGTGCCGGGGCCGTTGGTGTCGGGCGCTTGATCCCATTCAAAGGTTTCCCGCACGTATTCGCCGGTGGGCGCGGTGCCGCCGGTGCCTGCACCTTCGATGTTCTGGTCGCCCAGCAGGATGTCATTGCCGGTGCCGCCATCGACGGAATCGTTGCCGGCGCCGGCATAGACATCATCGTCGCCCGCCCCTGCGGTCACGGTGTCATCGCCGTCATAGGCCAGCACGATATCGTCTTGTGCCGCTTCGCCGGCAAGGATCGCGTCACCATTGTCGATCTTGTCGCCATCGGGGTCGCCCGTGTAGGCCACGTCGATATCGTCACCGCTGTCGGTGCCTTCGACATACCCGTCACGCAGATCGACCGAGATGGTTTCGAAATGCACATCCGTGACCCAGATGGCCTGGTCGGTGCAATCGCCATTGTCATAATCGATTTCGATCTTGGCCACGGGGCCGGCGATCTCCACGAGGATCGAACCTGTCGCGTCGTCGGCCTGGATGGTGCCGTTGTCCACGTCATGCGCATAGGCGGTCGAGCCGGAAATCGTTGCGCCGCCGGTGGTGCTGAGGGTCGCGGGCACAAGATTGCCGTCCGCGTCATAGGCGCGGATGGTCACGATGTCCTGATGGTTGTCGCTGTAGGTGCCGACATCCAGGTCGTTGATGCGGAACGATACGTTGGACACTTCATCGTCATAAAGGGTGTTGGTGGACGAGAAGTTCAGCGTGGTGGTCGAGGTGTTATCGACGCCGCCTTCGCCGCCCTGCCCGTAAAGCTTGAGCGAGGAGCTGTCGAAGGTTTCACCAGATGCCGCGTATTGCGCTTCGCTGTCCGTGGTGGCCGTGGCCCCATAGTCCTGCGCGTTGAAATCCACCGAAACCGCGATCCCGCCGGTATCCACAGACATGCCGCTGTGAACGCCCGTGCCGTAGCTTCCGAACAGGCTCCAGTCCAAAATCTTATTCGCCATCTTTATCGACCCTCTATTACCATCCAGCGCGGGGCATAACCCGACAATATCGTTATGTATGATGCGAGCCAGCACAGGCCGGGCGCGACCAATTTTCCGAAACGAGCGGAGTCAGGACAATCAAACATGGAGATGGCAGGAAAGGGGCCGGTAAACGGCGCACACAGTAATCCCATCCGCGACCGGACCGGAACGGACCTTACGCGACACCATTCCACGCCCATGCAGAACGCAGCTCAGTTCAGTGGCCGCCCCCGTGGCCAGCAGACTTTTACCCCCCAGTTGGGCATGGTCAAATTACGTGAGACGACGCGCGGCACAAAGGGGAACTTTTCAAAAAAATGCCCCAATCTTGGTTAATTGCCCTGTTTGCTGGGCGTTTGGCAAAAAAACTGTTTCTTAAATGGAAATATTTTCCGAAATATCCGGGGCAAATCCGGCCAAACTTCGCGTTATGGAAGTATTCTCAAGGAGTTATCTACAGTAACGGGTAGAATCATTGCACATTTTGTCGCGCGTTTTGAAACGATAACCATGCCGCGCCAAATGTGCGGTTTTTGCCAGAATTGAAGGCATTATGTTCAAGGACCGGAACCAATCCCCCGGATTCAGTGCGATTGCCAAGCGCGGTGACAACAGGCTCAGGGTTAACATTTTGCGAATCAAACGCTTCTTAACCTTGATTGAGGCAAAATTGCGCTGCATCCTGCCCTTGGGGAAGCGGAAGGCAGAACCCACCCGCCGCGACCCTCGCGCCATGCGTGTTTTTATGTTATACCCCTACCCCTCGAAAACCCGAAGATTTTGATCTGATATGATGCGGAAGTTATCGGTGACCTGATTTCGGAAGTCCTGCCATTTCTTGGGGATGG
>Ga0209121_10000053_pt1 | contig 105934 bp, 93 predicted proteins | sample Cruoilmetagenom3_FD_187292 | JGI IMG/M metagenome (GOLD analysis project Ga0209121, IMG submission 187292) | Oil polluted marine microbial communities from Coal Oil Point, Santa Barbara, California, USA - Sample 3 (SPAdes) (version 2) | ecosystem: Environmental > Aquatic > Marine > Oil seeps ...
TGTGATCGCCGCTGTTAACGTGGTTTTTCCATGGTCAATGTGCCCCATCGTCCCCACGTTCATATGCGGTTTTGATCGATCAAATTTTTCCTTGGCCATTTGTACCTTTCTCCTTAGTAAAAAGCCTCATCCTTAATTCTCTTAATTGCATTTCGGCAGAAAGCCCTCAATGGGATTCGAACCCATGACCTCATTCTTACCAAGAATGCGCTCTACCGACTGAGCTATGAGGGCAGCCGATCCGACTGCACGCCATATCAAGCGTTCAGTAATGGACGGTGTTGGATTCGAACCAACGAAGGCCTGTGCCAGCTGATTTACAGTCAGCCCCCTTTGACCACTTGGGTAACCGTCCAGGATCAAGCGAGTGCGTTACTCGCTCGAGATCGGGATCGTTTTAAAAAATCAATCCCGGTCGCAAACGTGTAACCTGAGCCGATGATGGGAATCGAACCCATAACCTATCACTTACAAGGCGATTGCTCTACCATTGAGCTACATCGGCCAAAATTCGCACTTTTAATGTACTGGATGCGCTAAGACTGCCCGATTATACCAAAGCCTATATCGAAGCGCAAGGCTCACTAACTGCACAATTCGAGTGCAGTGCGATTTATGAGTCTATCCGATTTAGCGCTAAAGGTCAAGATAATTTCAACATCCAATCGCTGAAATTACCCGGATTTTCAGCTCATCATTAACCATTATAATCCGTTCAGAAACCGATCATTAATTTCCGGCAATTCTTTAAGCTGCTAACATACCCTGATAAAGGTAAAAACCGTTCGTCGGTGATCTTCTGCAGAGCGATCGTCCCCCGTGTCATTCCCAAAAGATCAATCCCTGAACAACCAGAGGACTTATTCCCCGAAACTGTCCCCCAAAGGTCGGGTGGGCACTTCCGCTTGCGAGATCGGCAGCCAGACAGAGAAGGTTGTCCCAACCCCTTCCGTGGATTCAACATCAATCCGACCACCGTGGTTTCGCACAATCCAATATGCAATCGGCAAACCCAGCCCAAAGCCGCTGTCTGCTCTGGTTCGTGTCCGAGATTTATCCCCCTGGTAAAAACGCTCAAATAGATAGTGAAGTTCATCCTTCGGAATCCCCGGACCATGATCAATCACATCAACTTCAACCCAGTTACCGCTCACGGAAAGATTCAGGCTGACCTTGTCGCCTTCTCCTGTAAATTTGATCGCATTGCTTCCCAGATTCAGAAAAACCTGTTTCAGCCGGTCTCTATCTCCTGTGACCATCACCGGGCGGATATCATCAATTTGAATAATGTGCTTTCCCCCTGAAAGAACCTTCATCTGTTCAAAAACTTCAAAAACCAACTCATCCAATTCAACCGACTCAAACATCAACGGGAGTCGGCCGGTTTCAGCCTGGGCCATCATCAAAAGGTCGCCCACCAGGCGGGTCAGCCGGTCCACTTCAGATTCGATACTGGCCAGCGATTCCTCATCCAGATCATGCATCATCCGCATCAACCCAACATTACCCTTGATCACCGTCAATGGGGTTCTGAGTTCATGGCTGACATCAGCCAGAAAACGGCGCTGGGCGGTAAATAGTCTTTCCAGACGGACCAGGGTCTGATTAAATGTCAGCACAACTTCGCCAATTTCATCGTTCCGGCTGGGGGTCAGGGGAATCCGTTGCGAGAGATCATCCGTTCCGGTGATCTGAGTCGCAATCTGAGCCATTGTCTCAAGCGGTTCAAGCGCCTGGGCGGTCACTAACCAACCACCGATCCCGGCCACTACAATCGCAAATATGGCGGAGATCCCGAAGGCAATCTGCAGCAGATGCTGCGTGTAATGCAGATCGGTTTGGACCGCCCCCACCTGAAGCCAGCCGGCTGGGTTTGTCCCCACCACAAGCGGGACTGTCAAGACCCTTAGATTTAATTCCTGGTTGCTTACATTTTGGAAAACTGGTTTTTCAATGACTTTTAACGCAGGATCCAAGGCTGTCGTAAAATCAACCGCGTTATCAGAATAAGCCACAAGCTGGCCGCCAAGCGACCAAACCTGATAATAAATATTCCCTGATAAATTGACTGTACCAGGCGGAACCGCCATATCCCCCAATGAATCTGCCCGAAGGTTGGTAATGACGTCTTCAGCGGCGTGCTGAATGTTCGTATCCATCTCGTTGATCATCACCACGCTGACCATGGTATAAACGACAATGCTGAGCAGGATAACGACCCCACTCAGCAAGCCGGAATATATCAATGTCAGACGAAGACGCAAGGACATACCGGTAATTACTCTTCAGGTTCCCGCATCACATAGCCCACACCCCTGACCGTATAGATCAGACGGGATTCATCCTGCTCCTCAAGTTTTTGGCGCAGATAGCGGATGTAGACATCCAATACATTGCTTTCACCACCAAAATCATAATCCCAAACCTGGTCGAAGATCACCTCACGGGTCATTACCTGCCTGGGGTGCCGCATGAAGAGTTCCAACAGGTCATATTCTTTTGCGGTCAGCTCAATTTCACGATCGCCACGGATCGCCTGGCGGGTGCTGCTATCCAGTTTCAGGTCAGCGAATTCAAGGACCTTCACCCGGTCAGCAGCTGTACGGCGTAATAAAGCCCGAATCCGGGCCAGCAGTTCCTCAATCTCAAAGGGTTTGACCACATAATCATCAGCGCCCGCATCCAGACCCTGTACCCGATCCTGGGTAGTGTCCTTAGCAGTCAGCATCATGATGGGTTGATTGCCCAGCTTTTGGAGCCGGCGACACACTTCCAGACCATCCATTTTTGGCAGCATCCAGTCCAAGACGACGAGGTCCGGTACCTGTTCCTGCGCCAGTGTCAGGCCTGCATGCCCGGTTAACGCAGTATCAACAATATAACCTTCGTAGGTCAGAACTCTTTTTAGTACTCGTAAAATTTCTTCATCATCTTCGATTATGAGAATTCGCTCATCCATTTTTGGTCCTTTCGAAATCACAACCCTTTGGTCAAGCCCTTTTGGTAATGTAATTTTATCCTGATTCTTGGTAAAATTCATTTAATAATGACTTTTAAATTATTGCCTAAAGGGACTCCCTTTGTCAAACGAATATTCGATCTGCTGCTGTCATCCCTGGCACTGATCCTGCTTTCTCCTGTGATGCTGTTGGTGAGTATCCTGATTGCGATAAGGCTTGGATTTCCAATATTGTTCCGGCAGTCACGTCCGGGGTATCTTGGAAAGGTCTTCACGATCTACAAATTCCGGACGATGAAAAATGCCACCGATTCCGAAGGCAATGTCCTCCCCGACGAACAACGTCTGAACAAATTCGGAAAGTTTCTGCGGGCATCCAGTCTGGATGAACTCCCTGAATTATTTAACGTCATCAAAGGTGAAATGAGTATCGTCGGTCCGCGGCCCTTGTTGCTCCAATACCTCCCGCTCTACAACGCTGAACAGGCCCGCCGTCATGATGTGCTGCCCGGGATAACCGGCTGGGCGCAGGTCAACGGCAGGAATGCCATTACCTGGCAGGAGAAATTCACACTCGATGTATGGTATGTGGATCACTGGAGATTCTGGCTCGATTTAAAAATCCTCGCTCTTTCGCTTGTAAAGGTACTGAAACGGGAAGGGATTTCCCAACCGGGGCAGGCAACTGCTGAGCCTTTTCGGGGAAATCCGTCTGACTAATATCTCCTCGTCGACTGTATTAATAATATTATATTAATGTTAAGTCTCAGGCAATACTAAGTTTTCTTCTAAATCTGTTTTCATTTCGTCAAACATGATCCTCCGGCCATCGGAGAGTAATCCGGATTCCAAATCCAACAGGACTATCGAACCGGGCACCTGCTGTCCGCCAGTTCCGGCAACCACATCCCCCCAAATTCTGGTCAGAGCCGGAGAGGGATCAACCGCCACAGTCCCCACCCAATTATTCCGGGCCATATCCGGGCTTTCCCCCCCAACAATCAAAATACCACGATCCGTCAGAAGATTGAGTAGTTCCGGCGCGATCAGTTGGCCATGCACATAGACCACCTCGGCCTCCAGGGCAACCAGGTTGGCAACAGCCGTTTGGATGACTGTAGAATCGTTGCTCACAGGCATCGTAAACACTTGTGGGTAGATGTTGTAGGGCGGGTAAAGTGACTTGCACAGCCCACAGTAGAAACGCGCGCCTGTCATGTAGGCATTCTGGGCTTCGGTTGTCAACGGGATATCCGAAGGAATCAGACCTGCGACCTTATAGTCCGAAGATACTAGGGCGGCCAGATATCCTCCCATAAAGGTTTGCCGCTCCTCTTCCACCAGGGGGTCACCAATCACGCTCAGGTTCGTACTCGGCACAGCGTTCGGCTGGTCAATCGCGACAAATTGGATCGCCGGGGCAGTGAGCGCCAGGGCAGCCAGGTCCGCTCCAGTCCCCAGGCCAACCACAATTTTGACATTCTCGGTCAGCAGGTCCGTGGTCAGGCTGTTGATAACGGTCAGGCTCAACGAGGATTCCACCGCCAGCGTTTCCACTGTGGTTTGCAGCTGCAAAGCCGTCACCGGATCGGCATCCGGAGAGATCACCAGCAAGACTGTGGGAGCACTCAAGGTTGGTGTCGGCGGTGTCTGCGTCTCAAATGGCGCAGAAGTCTCGGAAATGGCCGTCTGAGTCACAGCGGTCTCTGGGCCGCAGGCCGAGAGCAGGCTCGCGAGGACAATCAGCAGGACGATGATTACTTGGGATTTGCGAATATGTTTATACATTGCCCCTATTTTACCTTATTCATCAAATTCGGATTGATCCAATTAACCCGAGTCACTATGAAGCTTATATTCGTGGGTAGGTGGGCGACCTGTGTATTATAATGAAAACAAGCCTGATAATCCGAAGAAATAATCTGGAATGAATTGGAGTTGAACTTCCATGAGCCTGCCCAGCAGCGAAAAGCTTCCTGACGATATCCATGAACTTCCCCCCGCCCGTCAGCGTCACCTCCGGCGTATGCCGCGGTCAGCTTCTCCCGCGGAGTGGGAAATCCTGGTGGAATCCCTCCTCAAACTGACTCGCCCGACCCCTGAATTCTTCCTGCTGGCCCTAATGGGCGCGGCCATCAGCGGCGCGGTGCTCTATTTCAATGAGCCGCTCTTATTGATCCTGGCATTGGCCTTCCTGCCCTTCAATAGTCCAATTTTCAACCTCGCCCTGTATCCCGCCAGCCGAAAAATTAGTTTTGCCCTGAAATCCCTGATCAGCCTAGCCCTTCCAATCCTGTTTTCTTTCGCAGCGGGCCTGCTGGTCGGCTGGTTTGCCCCGGAATCGTCCTTCGACCGGCTTGCGCTGACCGCATTTGACGCCCCCTACTGGCCGAACCTGGCTGTGGTGGCAGGCAGCGCTCTGTTCTGCAGCCTGATCCTCGTCCGGCAGGACCGTCTCCCCCACCTGGCCGGGGTCATCCTCTCCTATGAAATTCTTCTGCCGCTGGCTCTCGCTGGTTTCGGCCTGATTACAGGGGCCCCAGCCTTCTGGCCATCCACATTGCTGATCGCTCTGCTCCACCTGGCGCTCGCCCTGGTGGCTGCCACGCTGGCCTTCATCCTGATCGGATTCACACCTAAAAATCTTCTCGGTTGGTCACTCAGCCTGATTCCCGTAGTCCTCACGCTGCTCTTCCTGACCGCGGCGACAATCGTCTCCGGGCAAATCATCCTCCCCTGGGAATCAAAAGTTATTGCGCCAACCCCGACTGAAACACTGGAAATCACTGAGGAAACCACCCAGCCTTCATCCACTGTTCCAACCGCCACGGAAACGCCCCCCATTGCAACCGCAACCCTGCAGCCAACCATCACCCAAACCCCCACACCCGAATGGACGGCGACCCCATCGGCCACGCCCACGCTGGAACCCACCGCCGTTTTAGGCATCGTCGTCGCGGAAGATGGCGCTATTGTGCGGGCAGAACCCAGCACAAAAGCTGACGTGGTCACATATGTCTATGATGGGGATATCATTGTGCTGCTGGATGAATATCTTGTTGAAAACCAACTCTGGTATAAGATCCAAACCCAGGATGAGGATATCGGTTGGATCCTTGGATCGCTGATTGAATCGGTCACCCCCACACCATCCCCCACTGTGGAAGAATAACCCTATTTCATTTCACAAATCTCTGAAGTTAATATCTCAATAACCCAGGACCACCAGGTCCTGCTGGGGCACCTGAACCTGACTGCCCGAGGCCAGGTCTACGGTCGTCGTTGGGAAGGCAAAACCGCTTTCAAACATCAGCGGCGCTTGCAGTTTGCTAACCATACCAACCTGTCCCATGGCCGCGCCGGTCAGGATGCGCACTCGCTGCCCCACGGCCAGGGCTGCCTGCGGCCCCAGGGCTTCCTCGGGTTTCTTACCCTCACCAGGAACAATCAATTCCAGCCGTTGGCCTGAGCCAAGTAAAGCAGAATCTGCATTCAGGCCGCAGACCCGGCCCTGATTCCCAAGCAGGATATCCCAGGCCTTCGGGTCCACCTCCCCGACACTCATCCCTGAAATGACCAGCATCGGGATAACACATTCCTGTGCAGGCTTGATCAGCTCCGGGGCCATCCAGAACGTGACCCACCCTGCCAGGTCATGCTTTTGAATCAGGTCAAAGGCTTCCAAACTGTCAATAGATGGGAGTGCCAGAATGTCGCCTGCCTTAATTTCATCCTCCCCCTCATCCTCGAGCTCAAGTGACTCAAGGACCCGCAGCGGCCCTTCAGCAATCCCGCCGCGCCCCCACTCAGCCTGCACCAGGCTCCCCTCCGCGCGGATCGTCGCACCAAATTCGGGGAAGATATCTTCCACCACACCCGGCAGGCCAGCCTGAAGTGTGATTTTGGATTCCCCCGCTGCAATAATGGCCTTGCCTCGGCTGAAATCAATTAGTGTGCCATCCGCCGGGGCGCGTACAACCCTTGTCAAAGTCCCCTCACACTGGGCGAGAAGGTCCCCCGCTCTGAGTGTATCGCCCGGCTGCCGCAGCGCACAGGCATCCGCTTCCTGCGGGCTGACGCCCAGCCCGCGGTCCACCTCCAGCGTGATCACACCGGCTGGCAAGACCGCTTCTGCAACAACATCCGCCGGTCTGACGGCGTCACCAGCCGCCACCAGCACCCGTCCAGCCATCGGCAAGCGACGGGTCCGCTGGATAATGCTGGATTTTGAAACCTGAAGGACATCCACTGTTTTCACCATTTCAGCCCCCCAAAGTCCATTGCCAGCGCTGGATCAGGGCGATCCGCGCTTCTTCATCCGCGGGCAGCAGAATCGGCCGCCCACGGGCATCAATCACCACACCAAGCGCGCCGCCGGTCACCTTGATCCGGCCGCCAATGCCCGGTCCGCCAAAGCCAACATCCGTTTGGCGTTCGGGTTTGAGGATCAACACCGCCGGCTCATTCACTTGCACGACGATCCGTTTCAAGGATGACTGAGTAATCTCCACATCAAAGTTATTGCCGCCCTCTTTTTGCACTTCCACGGTCAGGACAGGCTCGCCCGATAGTGCAGGACTTCTGGGAATGATCACCGTTCCCAAGTTCTGAAATGCGCCTGTCTCCAGAAGGTGAACGGGCAAAACCGGTAAACTTGGGGCAACCGCACCCAGCAGGGGCAATATCTGATAGCGATCCAGCACGATGGTGGTCACCCCACTGGGCTGGATGCCATCCAGCACCATCAGCAGGGTCTTTCCCGGGGTGCTTGCTGCCGTCAGGACCTCTCCACTGGCAATGATCGGTTCCAGATGGGCGGTCAGCCCCTGTTCCTCGTCCACAGGTGCCTGCGGATAGCAGGCCGCAAGGTGCCGACTCGTGCCTTGCAGGTGAAAATGTCCCAGCGCATGCTCAATTGCATTTTCCTCGGCGGTGATTGGTACAATGCCGGGATGGTTCATCCGGTTCCAAAGGTAGGATTGTACGGATTCCCCATCAAGTTCTTCTGCCATCCAGCGATGGAATCTATCATAAGCGAGCGTTTCAGCGCCAATGATGGGTTGAGACTGGACAGGATCAATAACCAGCATCGCTTTTCCGTCCCATCCCAGGGCCAGCCGGGTCTGCCCCCCACCCAAATCCAAAACAGCCACACCTCGGCTTAAATCGGTTGGTGAGGAGGTCCGGCTGAGGAAACGCATCATCCGGTTCAACCCAAAACTCAGGGTGGAAGCCTGTCCTTCGGCAATCCGGACCAGATCACGCCAGCCGGGGAAGGTTTCCTGCCAGCGCCGGCAGATGATCTCATCGGCCACAGCCTGGGCCGGTGCCAGGTCGGTGTATCCAGCCAGAGGCTGCAGGTTGGGCACAAAATAAACGCTGGTATGCGGTTCCAAACGGCGTTGAACGTCCTCATGCAGTTCAGGATTGCCCGTAAAGATCACATCCGGCCGGATGTCCTGTGGAAGCAGCAGGCAAAGCGTCCTGACCATTTCAATCCAGGCAGCCGCCGTATCAGCGTTGCCGGCGTTCTCCCCCCCTGTGATCAGGATCAACTCCGGGCGAAGCGCCACCAGCCGGTCGAGAAGATCGGGCTGGCAGGCCAAATCCTGGACGCTGTAAGCAGCGGATAATTCCAAAGGAAGGGATGCGGCCCAGGCCCGCGCAACGGTCAGCGAACCGCCAGCGCTCAACCCCAGGATCACCGTCCTGAGGCGCGGCCCGGCATCGGATACGAGCATAATCTGGTCCAAACCCTGTCCGGTTGAGGTAAAAGGCTGGATCAAACTACCATCTTCGTTCAATAATTTTCGTCCGGTCTGTTCCTGCAGAGTCTCAAGAGCCTGCCCTACCCCCTCGCCGAGATGCCGCCCCACACCCAGACTGGTAGGTGCGATCGCCTGCCCCAGCAGGTGATATTTGCCCTTTTGAAGGCCAAACAGGGTGGCCCGGGTGTTAACTGCGCCCAGGTCAAGGCCCAAAACAACCTGCGCTGGATGAGAAAAGTCCATTACAGACCTCCCAGGAACTGGCCGATTAGCTCACCGAGGACCGCAATCCGGTCAATAAACGCCAGAAGGGCTGTGGAAAACACCCCGGCAAAGACCGCACCCAGGGTGATGCCCAAAAAGACCTCGCCAATCCTGCTGAATACCTGCAGGATTCGGGGGCGTTTGTTCTCATTGGTACGGTTCAGTTTCTTCAAAGGTTGGCCGAAATGGAAATAGCTCAGGGTGCCGACCACGCCCAAAATCATCACACCCGCATCCAGAATCCGCATCCCCACCAACTGCGGCTCCGCATAGATCCGGTAGGGGTCAAAGGCATCCAGCACGGCCTGTCCCTGGGGCACCATCGTCCCAAAGACCGCCCCGCCAATCGCCACCGCAGCCGACAAGCCTGCCAGGTAAGCCAGTGGGACTCGTGAAAGTGTTGCCAGCCGCGGAATTTGACCGAGCAGTAATAAAAGCCCAAGCACAATCGGGATCAGCAGCCAGAGCCTTTGCGACCAGTTGGCATCGGCCATCGGCCAGATCAGGTGGGGTAGTAACACCCTGTTCACCAGCAGCACCACGAGATACCCGGCTGTCAGCCCGATCAACAGGTAGGCCGCCAGACGGAAGAAGACGCTGTCGTGAATGAGGTAACTGAGGACCATCACCGTCAGCAGGAAGCCAATCACGCCCCAAATCACAGCACCGGAGATCATTTGCCACCTCGCGGTTTGTTTTGGGAACGTTTGGTGGGCGCAAAGATCGCCCCAAGAATCATAGCCCCCATCAGGATCAACACACCGACCTGATAAGCCCGCCAGCGTGGACCAAGATCCGAATCGCTGTCGGAGAGATCCCCCAGGGCAACCGCATCACTGAACCCGGACAGGACGCCCACGATCTGGCCCGATTCAAAATAGGGCTGCAGCAGCGGTGCGGCTTGAGAGGTCGCCAGCACGCCCACGGGAGTCTCAGGAGAGCGGGCAGTGATTTGTTCAATCCAGGTCTGCGCACCCTCGAAATTATCCGAAAGGACCAAAACCGCATCGTAATCCCTGCTCAACATCGCCGGAGGCGGTTCGGGCAACCCAACAGCCGTTTGTCCGGTTGAAAGGCCAGTAGCAACACCAAATGCGCCGTAGCTGGCCATCGGGTAGTAGCCGACATCCGTGGTGGTGAAACCTAAACCAGCCAACAGTTCATCCGCCAGCAAGGGACCGGAGGCCGCTGATGAGGCGACATATAGTCTGCCTATCCGGCCAGCCAGGCCGGTCAGGACAGGCTCCGCGACCAGCGACATCTCACTGGCATAAGCCGGCTGATAATCAAAGACCAATAGTAAGTCAACATCTTCCGGCAGCGCATCCGCCAAATCCACCAGAGCGATCGCCCCGGCCGAGGGCAGCGGCTGGGCCAGGCTCGCTGTCCCACCGCTGAACAGAGCCAGGCTGATGCCCACCACCAAAATCAGCAGGAACAGCATATTGAGCCATTGAACGCCAAGCTTATATGTCCGCCTGGCGACGGGATGATCGGCTTTCTCGTCCGTGATAATCGTCGAAAGCAGATCCGCGTGGTCGCTCTCTTCCCGGGTCAGGCTCAAAGCCTGCGGCGTCACCCTGGGTTCCAGAACAACCTTGATCTGGCGGGTGATGTCTTCGTGAGGTAATTTCTCCCAGCCGGTTTCAATTTCCTGGGTTTCATCGCTCGCATCGGATGACTCCTGATCCCCCGGAGGGTTATCCTCAAGGGCTACCAGCCAATCGAGCAGACTGCGGCTGGCCGCATTGGGGCCTTCTTCAGGATCCATGACCCCATGCGCCTTGCGGACCCGGGTGAGCCAATCGGAATGACCTTCCTCTTCCGGTTCGATCTCAGGTTCCGGTTCCAACTCTGGCATTTCAGGCTCAACGGCCTGCACAGAAAGTTCTTCCGGCGCAATCGGATTCCCCGCAGCCTCATCGCGAGCTTCATCCCGCAGTTTCTGGATCCAGGATTCGAAATCGTTGTTCTTTTCCTTGCCCTCACCGGAAACAGATTCCTTGGCGGCTTCCACGCGCTTGATCAGGTCACCGACCGAATCATCTTCGACCTGGGCGCGTTTGCGAACTGCATCCAGCCACTCAGGGGTCTGACCCGATTCCTCGCCGGGCCCAAGATCGTCATTTAGGTTGATCTCCGGCAGTCCCTCAGGATCAACCTCATATTCAACATCAACATCATCCAGTTTCAAGCCCTGAAGGAGGTCGGGCAGGTCTTTTTCTTCTTCGGCGAACAGGTCCAGTTCCTCTTCCCCATCTTCGGGGGCGGCAGGCTCCTCCACCGGCTCCACGTCAGCCAAAGATGCCTGACAGATCCGGCATTGTTCTTCTTCCAGAGGGTTGTGCGCGCCGCATTCCGGGCAGATCAGGTAAGCCATTAGCGCTCACCTCCCGGAGAGTTGATTGAGAGCAGAAAGCGCAGCCCCATCAGCAGGCCGCCGAGCGCCATACCAATCAGCACGCCCCGCGCCCCCACCAGCGGCAGTCGCTGGAAAAATCCCAGCACCTGTTCACCTAACGTGCCGGAAGCTGTCCGGATCAGGCCCAGGTTGAGCAGCAGAGAGAAGAACGCAGAAGCCATAAAGGCAATCGTGAGGGGCGTCCAGCCCCGTGTTCGGATCAACCGCAGGCTGGCATAAAGCAAGGTCGCGGCGAGGATGGCCAGCAAGCTGGTCTCCACCGGCACCTGGATATTGAGGATCAGGTCCCGATAAAAGGGACTCTCAAGGGAAAGGGTAAAACCTGCTACCATCGAAACCAGAAAAGCGGCCAGCAGTACAGCACTGTAGATCCAGCCTTTTTTGCGCTGGACAATATTACGAATGTGCATGGCCGCCAGGTACCCCATCCCAATCAGGCCCCCCAAAGCCACCAACACCAGCCCCCACTCGAAGATCAGGGTCAGTGTTGGGCCAAGCTGGTCCGTAAAGAAAAATCCAGCCAGAACGGTCAGCCCGACCAGCAATGTGATAGCCGCAAAGATCAATTTCTTCACAGCACACCTACAGCTTTCAAGGTCGCACCAACCACCAGCGCCAGGATCAGGCCTACCCGCAGCAGATCTTCCACCTGCACGGCCGCCAGGTTTTCAGGCTGTGGGTTAAATAACGCCGGAGCCATAAACACTTCTTCACCCAGCAGGATATCCGGCACGTTGAGTAACAGCGCCGCCTGCGAAGCCATCGACCCCGCCGCCGAAAAAGCCTCGCCGCGCTGGTCATGGATCTTCTTGACGGATATGGCCGATTCCGGACCAAAGTCACCCAGGAACACCAGGGTGCCGTAATCCTGCATCTTGAGGTCCGACATCAACCCCGCGTTAAAAGAAAAAGTCGTTGGGCCGTAGACTGTGGACTGGACCCTCGGAGATAATAACTGCTCAGAAAAGCCGGAGTCATACCGGCTGTGAATGATCTGCCGGGCAAAGACGGCTAGAATCCCCGCATTGGCCGAGACGGTCTGCCGACCATCCGCCAGAGTCTCCCCATCCAGCAGGGCATCATAACTCGCCAGGCTGGAAAGCCCCAGACCGGGATAGGCCCGAGACCAGAGCGCATGCCCCAGGACGACCTCCTGTCGCCGTCCTTGTTCAATTGTTACTGTACGGGAACGGTTCAGATGGCGGAAGAAGGCCTGATTTCGCAGAGCATAACTGCGCGGCCTGACCACCCAGGTCAGCACAATCAGACACACAGCGGCCAGGCCAATAATGATCCAGCCCACCATGGCCCAGGTCATGCTGCCGCTCCTGTTCGATGTTCAAGATGATTGGACATCTGATCCTTATCCATCCTCAATGCCAAATTCATTCCTGCCAACTCAAACACCACTCCAGCCGGAGAGTGTCGAGAGAAGGCAATATTTTTAAAAGTATAGCATAACGAGGCAAAATATGAATCCCCCAAAAGCGCCAATCACCCGACCCAGCATATTGTATAATAGCCACATGGATTCAAAACTGCGCGTTATAACGATCTTCGGCACCCGGCCGGAAGCCGTCAAGATGGCACCCGTGGTGAAGCGACTGCAGGCATACCCAGACCAGATCGAAACCTGTGTTTGCGTCACCGCTCAGCACCGGGAAATGCTGGATCAGGTATTGGACGCTTTCCAGATCACACCGGATGTCGATCTAAACCTGATGCGGCCCAATCAGAGCCTGCCCGAACTGACAGCCCGAATCTTCACCGAATTGCACCCCGTCCTGCTGGATTTCAAGCCGGATTGGCTGCTGGTACAGGGTGACACCACCACCGTGATGGCGGCCGCCCTGTTGGGCTTCTATGACCGGGTCAGGATAGGGCATGTTGAGGCGGGCCTGCGCACCTTTGATAAATGGCAGCCCTTCCCCGAAGAAATCAACCGCCGCCTGGCCGGTGTGGTGGCCGATTTGCACTTCGCACCCACCGAAAATAACCGCCAGAACCTGCTGCGGGAAAATGTCCCCGGTGACCTGATCCGGGTGACCGGAAACACCGCGATTGACGCGCTGCAGATCATCACCCAGCAACCCACACCTCAAGCTACTCTGGATCTTCTGGCCAAAGCCGGTGTGCTGCCCGGTGATCGCCGCCTGGTGCTGGTTACCGCCCACCGGCGGGAGAACTTCGGCCAGCCGATCCTTGATATCTGTCAAGCGCTCAAGAAACTGGCCAAAGCCTACAAGGATGAGATCACCCTGATCTATCCCGTGCACCTCAACCCCAACGTTCAGGAACCGGTCCACCGTGAGCTGAACGGCATCGCCAATATCATCCTGCTGCCGCCGCTGGATTACCTGCCAATGGCGCATTTAATGAAGCATGCCACGCTGATCCTGACTGATTCCGGTGGGATCCAGGAGGAAGCCCCCTCCTTTGGCATCCCCACCCTCGTGCTGCGGGAGACCACCGAACGCCAGGAAGGCGTCACTGCCGGCACCCTCAAGCTGGTCGGTACTGACCCCGATACCATTTTCAATGAAGCCCAGCGTCTGCTGGATGTTCCCGAAGCCTATGCCGCCATGGCCGGGTCGGTCAACCCCTATGGCGACGGGCATGCCGCTGAGAAGATTGTGGATGCCCTCCTTGAAGTTGGGGGGGGCAGTTGATGGCCCGGAAGGATTTTTATACCCGCCTGGTCTATGCCCGCCAAAAACCGCTGATTGGCAAATTGGCCTATTACCTCCTGAAATTACTAGGGTCTGAAATCCCCGTTTCCGTCCCGGTTGGCCCTGGGTTCATTCTCGAACACGGCGGCCACGGCATAGTCGTGCATTCCAAAGCCAAAATCGGCGCCAATGTTCACCTCTACCAGGGAGTCACCCTCGGCCGGGCGGATATTTACCTGCCCAGCGAACAATCCAAATTCGAGGGGATTGAAATCGGCGATGAGGTTATCCTCTCTCCCGGCTGCAAGGTGCTCTGCCGGGAAGGTGTCCTCAAGGTCGGCTGCGGAACTGTGATCGGTGCGAATGCCGTCCTGCTGGAATCCACCGGAGAATATGAGATCTGGGCGGGTTCACCTGCTCGCTGTGTGGGCCAGCGCCCCCGTCCCGAGGAACCTGCAGTATGACCCCCAAAATCTGCCTGGTGCCCAAACTGGACGGCCTCGGTGGGATGGTCTCGTTCGAGGCCAAATTCATCCAGGGTCTCGATGCCCGGCAAATCCCCCATACCTTTGACCTCAATGACCCCGAAGCCACCGCCGTGCTAGTGATCGGCGGTACGCGGCATGTGCTGCCCCTCTGGCGGGCCAAACGCCGCGGGGCGCGCATCGTCCAGCGGCTGAACGGCATGAACTGGCTCCACAAACTCGAAAAAACTCCATTGCGGTCTGCTCTGCGCGCCTCAGCGAATAACACTCTGCTCGCCGCCATCCGCCGTCGGCTGGCTGACCGGATCGTTTACCAGAGTGAATTCAGTCAGTCCTGGTGGAACCGGGTGTATGGAGACCGTTCCATTCCCGCCCAGGTGACTCATAACGGAGTTGACCTGGCTCAATATTCCCCCGCTGGTCCCGGTGAAAGGCCCTCAGACCGCGTCCGCATCCTGCTGGTGGAAGGTCGCCTCACCGGGGGCTATGCCCGCGGGTTGGAGACCGCCGTCCGAATGGCTGCGGCGGTCCAAACCGATCATGACCTGCCCGTGGAGTTGATGGTAGTGGGTGAAGTCAGCCCTGAAATTCAATCCCATTCTCAGGCCCTTGCGCCTGATCTCGACATTGCCTGGCAGGGCGTCGTCCCGCGCGAAGCCATCCCCACCCTGGACCGCTCCGCCCATGTCCTTTTCAGTGCAGACCTTAACGCCGCCTGCCCCAACAGCGTGATCGAAGCGCTGGCTTGCGGTCTTCCCGTGGTCGCCTATGATACCGGCGCACTTGCCGAACTCGTTCGGGGCGGCGCAGGGGAAGTCGTTCCCTATGGCGCGGATTACTGGCAGCTGGAAGACCCGGTCATCCCGCCGCTGGCCGCGGCCTGCGTTGCAATTCTCAAAGACAATGCCGCCTATCGTCAAAACGCTCGCCGCCGCGCTGAGGCTGCATTCGGCCTGGATGCAATGATTGAGGGCTATCTGAAAGCGCTGGTGGACTGATGGACACCTTCTCCGGCAAAGTTGGACTTGTGCAGCGGGTGCTGCCAGTTTATCGGGCACCGTTCTTTAATGCGCTGGGCAAGGCCTGCCTGGGCGGGTTGAGCGTCTTCACCGGTCAGCCCCGGCCCACTGAAATGATCAAAACCGCGCTATCCCTGCTGGATGTCGCCCTCGTCGAGGGGAATAACCGGCATTTCTTCCACAGTTCCCGCTATCTCTGCTATCAATCCGGTTTGCAGGGCTGGCTGGCCAACTGGGACCCGGAGGTCCTGATCGTGGAAGCCAACCCCCGCTATCTCAGCACCCCCGGCGCGATCCGCTGGATGAAATCCCGCAAGCGCCCGGTGATCGGCTGGGGATTGGGTGCCCCACCTCTCGCAGGCCCCCTGGCGGGTCTGCGGCGGAACCGCCGTCTGGCGCTCCTGAACCAGCTGGACACGATGATCACCTACAGCCAGACCGGTGCAGCAGAATATGCCGGCCTTGGGTTCCCCCCTGATCGCATCTTCGTGGCCGCCAATGCCGTCACCCCACCTCCTGAACACCCCCTGCCGATCCGACCTGATCTGGAAGCCGGTCAGACGCTGCGCATCCTCTATGTCGGACGACTTCAGCCCCGCAAGAACATCGCCAACCTGCTGCGGGCCTGTGCGGCGAGCCCGAAAGACGCCCAGCCGGAGCTGGTGATTGTCGGCGACGGCCCTGACCGCGCCAGACTAGAAGCTCTTGCCGCGGAAATCTACCCTGCCGCCCTTTTCACGGGCGCACTCTATGACGACGCACTCGAAGAGCAGTTCCGGGCCGCGGACCTCTTCGTCCTGCCCGGCACGGGCGGCCTCGCCATCCAGCAAGCGATGAGCTTCGGGCTGCCGGTGATCGCCGCGGAAGCAGACGGCACGCAGGCCGATCTCGTCCGGCCGGCCAACGGCTGGCAGGTTCCCCCGAATGATGTTGCCGCCCTCTCCCACGCGCTGGACGAAGCCCTTTCCGACACCGCCCGCCTGCGCAAAATGGGCGCAGAGAGCTACCGGATCGTTGCCGAAGAGATCAATCTCGACCGGATGGTGAGTGTCTTCATTCAGGCTCTGAACCGGAGCTTGTCATGAGCAAAAAAATCCTGGTAATTGCGGATGGCCGCAGCCCCACGGCGCGGAGCTGGATTGCGCACCTGCTGAAACTCGATTTCGAGGTTAGCCTGGTCTCAACCTATCACTGTGAACCGGTCCCTGGCATAAGTAAATCAATTATCCTGCCTCTAGCACTCAGCCGTTTTCAACCCGCCACAAGCCCAAAGGAATCTAAGAGTGCTCATACAAGCTCTGCAACACAAATCAAGAAATTCGCTCATCGGTTCAGCCCCCTCCTCCTAAAGTTGCGCTATGTGGTCGGCCCCCTGTCGGCGCGCATGGCTTCAAAGAAATATCTGGCATTCCTCGACCAGGTCCGGCCGGATCTGGTCCACGCCCTGCGGATCCCTTATGAAGGCATGTTGGGGCGTTTCACGCCGGAGGGAATCCCCTTCATCGTCGCAACCTGGGGCAACGACCTCACGCTCCACGCTGCGGGTTCCCCCTGGATGAAAGCCGCCACCCACCGCTGCCTGGAACGAGCCGATGGGCTGACCTCGGACACCCTGCGGGATATTCGCCTCGCTCACGAGTGGGGATTGCGCCCTGAAGCGCCTACTTTGGAGGTACCCGGCTCCGGTGGGCTGGATCTGGATGCTATTGACCATATCTCCACCGCCGAATTTGACCCTGAAAAATACAAGCTGCCTGCCAGCGGCCCCTGGGTCGTCAACCCACGCGGCATGCGCCCGGGTTCAGTTCACCAGGATGTCTTTTTTGAAGCGATTCCTAAAATTCTGGCCCAAGCACAGGACACCGTTTTCATCTGTCCCGCGCTAGCCGGTATCAGACAAGCCGAGGAATGGGTCCGGCAATGGAATATCGCCGATCGAACCTTCCTGCTGCCCAAACTGCCACAAAACGAGCTCTTTGCTCTGTTCAAACGCTCCCAGGTGTTCGTCTCCCCCTCCAGTCATGACGGCACGCCCAACACCCTGCTGGAAGCCCTGGCCTGCGGCTGCACCCCGGTGGCTGGGCGAATTGAATCGCTGGAAAAATGGATCACACCAGGTGTCAATGGTGATTTGGTGAACCCGCGCGACGCTGACGCCCTGGCGAAGGCCGTGATTGCCGCGCTTCAATCCCCTGAAAAGCGTAAGCAAGCGGCAGAAGCCAACCGTGAGATCCTGCTGACCCACGCGGCTGACCAGGCCACGCTGCCCGCCATCGCTGCCTTTTACAGCCAATTCCTCCCCAAATAAAAAAGCGGCTGGGGGTCCAGCCGCTCTCAATAGCTCTACTCACTTCCCTCAGCGGGTGGTGATATCCGAGTAATTCAGGAAATCCATCTGCTCGGGGGCAATCTCCACGTCCAGTGCGCTGAGGTTTTCCAGCAGGTGCACCTTTTTGCTGGCCGTGGTGATCGGCAGGACTGCCGGGTCCCGGTTGAGCATCCAGGCCAGCACCGTCTGATGCAGGGTCACGCCCAGATCATCCGCCACGACCTTCAACCGCTCCAGCCGCTGCCGGTTGGATTCCGTATCATAAGACGGCCACAGCGGGCGATCCGCCCGGGCGTAAGTCCCCTTGAGCAGGGAATAATACGCCAGCAGCCGCACGCCCCGGTTCCCGGCGAAGTCGAAATGCTCATTGTCCATCACCACATTATCTCCCCAATCCACTTCCGGCCGGGGCTGCAGATAGCTGTGATGGTTCTGCAGCGCCACGAAATACGCCAGACCCTCTGCTTTGCTGATCTGGTATGCGCCCTCCATCCGCCAGGCGGCGGTGTTGCTGGCCCCAATCAGGCAAACCTTACCTGCCCGGATCAATGAATCGAACGTCCGCAGCGTCTCCTCCTGGAGTGTGCTGCGGTCATCCAGATGAATGTAATACAGGTCAATCCGGTCCACACCCAGGTTCTGCAGGCTTTTCTCGATCTCCTGCCGGATCAACGCCGGGGTGGTGCCCTGAGGCACATCCCGGTAATTGAAACCCACCTTGCTGGCGATAAAGATTTCATTCCGAACGCCCCTTGAGCGCATCCAGGCGCCAATCGTACGCTCCGAATCACCGCCCAGCCCGTCCGGCATCCAGCCCGCGTAGTTATTGGCGGTGTCAATGAATCGGCCGCCCTGCTCATAGTAAGTATCCATCATCTCGAAAGCTGTGTCCCGGTCAATCCGGGTGCCAAAATAGGCTGTGCCCAGACAAATTGCGCTGACCTGGGAGCCGCCTTTTCCAAGCGAGAGTGTCTTCATCGTTATCCTTCTGTTTCTAAATCAATAAATTATGCGCTTAGCCCGCGGCAGGTTTGGATTCATATTCCAAAAGACCCAGCTTCTCAAAGACCAGTGGCCCCAGCCAGGCAACCCACAGGCCGATCAGGGTGTAGCGGATGAACCGCAGGGCGAAGCTGAGGACATCCCCATTTTTCGGGAAAATCGCTCCCAGCCCGGAATAAAATACTGCAATCCCCACCAGGCCCACCACGAACCGGGCCGCTCGCCGCCAACCACCTTTGCCAGCCATAAAGTGACCCTTGGTGGCGGTCTGGATCACATAGCCCGCCAGCATGCCAAACCAGGTCCCGGCGGTGGTGAAAGCACCTTTCAGACTGAAAGGATCAACTTCCCCGGCTCGGGCAGCCCAATCGGCCTGCATCACCCAGGTGGTGGAGGCCCGGCTTGCCAACAGCACCGGCACCAGCAGCAGGACTGTGCTGAGGAAGACCCAGAACAACTTCATCCCCAGGGATTGTTTCGCCAGCCAGGCTCCAAGGGGTTTACTGAGAAGGGAGAAAACCAACACCAGTAGACCACCCAGCAGCCAACCCAGCAAGACATCACTAAGGAAGTGCACGCCCAAATAAAGCCGGGAAATCCCAATCAACAGGATCAACACAATGGCCGAGATGGTGAACCAGCGTTTCTTCACTTCCACCGCCAACCAGCCCCAGACTGAGGCTGCAATCTGAGCATGCCCAGAAGGCAGGCCAAACGAAGTCTCATGCGAATAGGCAATGACCTGATCGCTGATCCAGAACGGGCGGGGATTGTGGAACAGGAACTTGAAAAAGGTATTCAGGTCCGTCCCCAAAAGCAGCACCATCCCCATCCGCAGCCCAACGGCCTGATCAACGCACCAATAAACCGCCGGGAGGAGCAGGACAAAGAACTGTTCATAGCCGATCGCCGTAATGCCCAGCATCGGCCATTTCAACCAGGCCCCGAGGCCTTGAAAGAATTGGTTGACGATAATTTCCATCCCATTAATAATTGCCATGCCATCTCCTTTATCATTCTGCAGCATTCAGAGAATCTGCTGAAAAGTTAAAAAAAGTGGGTATGTTTAATTTAAAGTTCGTTCGCAAATAAGTCCTGGACGATCTCCTGCCCTTCTTTGAGGATCTTTGCCAGATGACCTTTGCTTTTGAAACTTTCCGCATAGATTTTGTAAATATCTTCAGTGCCGGAAGGCCGCACAACCACCCAGCCATTTTCCGCCACCAATTTCAACCCGCCAATTGGGGCGTCGTTCCCCGGGGCACGGGTCAATTTTGCCTCAATGGGTTCACCCGCCAGGGTGTCGGTCCCGACCATCCTAGGGGTCAGTTTCTTAAAGACGGCCCGTTCTTCCAGCGTGGCCGGGGCTTCCAGCCGCTGGTAATAGGCTTTGCCAAACTGGCGTTCCAGTTCATCATAGTGGATGGCCGGGTCCTCACCCGTCACGGCCAGGATCTCGCAGGCTAGCAGGTCCATGATGATCCCGTCCTTATCCGTTGTCCAGGTGGTGCCATCCATGCGCAGGAACGAAGCGCCCGCGCTCTCCTCGCCGCCAAAACCGAGTTTGCCGCTTAGCAAGCCAGGGACGAACCACTTGAACCCGACCGGGGTCTCAGTTACGCCCCGCCCCAGCGATTTAGCCACCCGGTCCAGCATGGCGCTGGAAACTACCGTTTTGCCAACCGTGGCCGTAGGCTGCCAGCCCTGACGTTTGTTGAAAAGGTACCAGACCGCCACTGCCAGGAAATGGTTGGGATTCATCAACCCGCCTACCGGTGTGACGATCCCATGGCGGTCATAGTCCGGGTCATTGCCAAAAGCAATGTCAAATTTATCCTTGAGCTTGATCAATGAGGCCATCGCATAGGGCGAGGAACAATCCATGCGGATCTTGCCGTCAAAATCCACAGTCATGAACCGGAAGGTGGGGTCCACCGTTGGGTTCACCACATCCATGTCCAACCCATACATCTCCGCAATCGGTTCCCAGTAATGGATCCCAGCACCGCCCAATGGGTCCACACCAATCCGCAGACCTGAACCTGCAATCGCTTCCATATTGACCACATGCCGCAGGTCGTTGATGTAGGGAGTGACATAGTCCTCAAAATGGGTGGTGTCCGCATGCAACGCCTTCTCCCATGGCATCCGTATGACCGGCCTCAACCCCTCACGCAGGATCTGGTTCGCCCGATCCTGAATGGTGCGCGTGGCGTCCGTGCCGGCTGGTCCGCCGTTGGGTGGATTATATTTAAAGCCGCCGTTGCTGGGGGGATTATGGGAAGGCGTGATCACGACCCCGTCCGCTTCAATTCCGGAATGCTCCCGGTTAAAAGTCAGAATCGCCCGGGAAATCACCGGTGTGGGGGTGTAGCCCAAACCCTCCTGCAAAACGATATCAACTCCATTCCCCGCGAAAACCTCCACGGCCGTGCGCATCGCCGGCTCCGAAAGGGCATGGGTATCCATTCCGATATAGAGCGGACCTTTGGTCCCCTGCGCAGCGCGATATTCCACAATCGCCTGGCTGGTTGCGAGAATATGGTCCTCATTGAAGGAGCCATCCAACGAGCTTCCCCGGTGACCGGACGTGCCAAAGCGAACCTGCTGAGAAACCTCATTCGGGTCGGGATGTTCAGTATAGTAAGCTGCAATCAATTTGGGGATATCAACCAGCAAACTGTTCGGGGCTGGCTTTCCAGCAAGTGGGCTGATCTTCATACCTATTCCTTTGTATTCAATCTGTTTGTAAGCCGATTATACCTCACCAACATTGTCCGTTATAATCAAACCCGATGCCCAAAATTAAATAAGGTGAGAACCCATGTCCCGATTAAATATCAAATTCAAACCCGATTATGATGATTATTTGAACGTCACCCAGGCCGCGACTTTTAACCGTCCGACAGTCGTGCTTGTCATCCTGATGGGCATCGTCTCAGCCGGAACCATTCTTGCCCTCGGGCTGGGCTGGTTGTCGGTGGATAACGAACGGCTGCTGCTTTACCTGTTCCCCCCGATGATGTTCATCTTCTTTCTGATCTACACCCCAATCAACCTGCGGCGAACGGCGAAGAAATCCGCCAAAGAATCGGTTGAGATGGAATGGAAGGTCAATAACACCGGAATATCGCAGAGCAAAGGCGAGGAGACCGCTAAATATCCCTGGGAAATGCTCAATCATGCTGAGGAAACCGATGGCTACTACCTGCTCTTTTCCCGCACCAACCGTGCGGAATATATTTTCATCCCCAAAGCGGCCTTCGCTGATCCAGCGGATGAAAAAGCTTTTCGAGAGATGGTCATTGAGAACCTGGGACCCTTTAAACATTGATTGCGCCCAGGTCTGGCGCGCCAATCTTCTTGAAGTATAATGAGGCGACTTAAAAATACACCCCCTTATGGGAATTAGGAGTGAAATAATGGCAGAAGAAAAAGTGTTGGCCATCGACAAAGATGTCGTCGTTACGATGGATTATCAGTTGGAAGTTGAAGGCAAGGAAGTGGATTCCGGCCCGATCCAGTTCCTTTTTGGACATGGCAACATCATCCCCGGACTCGAGGAACAGATCAAAGGTATGAAGATTGGCGATGAAAAGGAAATCCATGTTGAGGCCAAGGATGCCTATGGACATTATGACCCCGAACTTGAAATTGAAGTCCCGTTGACCACCTTTCCCGAGGATTTCGAGATCGAACTTGGCCGCCCCATGCGGATGCAGGATGGCCAGGGTCATGTCTTCACCGGCATCGCCATCGCCATCACCGATGAGGTCGTGAAGCTGAACCTGAACCACCCGCTGGCCGGCAAAGACCTGGTCTTTACGACCCGGATTGATGAGCTGCGCCCTGCCACCGAGACCGAGGTCCAGCAAGGCGCTGTTGCCAGCTCCTGCGCGGGCTGCGGCAGCGGCGACTTCGGCTGTGACGGCTGCAGCTAGAACCTTTTCTGAATAAAAGCTAACACCGTTGGATTTCTCCAGCGGTGTTTTTATATCGTTTCACACCAGCCCACCAATTGATTGACGCTGGTTTGTGTATGTGTTAGAATTTTTTGCACGCCCCCATCGTCTAGTGGCCTAGGACGTGGCCCTCTCAAGGCCAAAACCGGGATTCGAATTCCCGTGGGGGCACTTATTATTTAAAGGCCCTCTCAATACCCATTGAGGGTACAGGTGCCATAACTGGAATTCAATTTCCCATGGGGGCACTTATTATTTAAAGGCCCTCTCAATACCCATTGAGGGTACAGGTGCCATAACTGGAATTCAATTTCCCATGGGGCACTTATCATTTAAATGCCCTCTCAATACCCATTAAGGGTTCAGGTGCCATAACTGGAATTCAATTTCCCACGGTTGCACTTATCATATAATCCCTTCATTACGAGCGAAGCAAAGCAATCTCTAGGTTTATCCTTTTTCACTGCCCATTTCTGAGATTGCTTCACCCTCTCCGAGCGTTCGTAATGACAAAGTTATCTCTCAATACCCAATGAGGGTACAGGCACCCTTAACGGGTATATATGCCAAAACCGGGATTCGAACGAAGTGCCCTTAGGCGTTCCCGTGGGGGCACTTATTATTTAATCCTGTCATTGCGAGCGAAGCAAAGCAATCTCTAGGTTTATCCTTTTTCACTGCCCATTTCTGAGATTGCTTCACCCTCTCCGAGCGTTCGCAATGACAAAGCAGGTCACGCTTCCAGCGTGACAAAAAAAGAGACGCCGCAAGCAGCGTCTCCCGGAATCCAAACTGTTATTGCCCTAAGAATGTGACTTTTACACAAGCGCCTTCGCCAGTTTCACGGCCCGGCTGGCATCCGGCGCATACCCATCCGCACCGATCTTCTCAGCATAGGCATCCGTGATGGGCGCGCCGCCGATCAGCACCTTCACCTGATCCCGCACACCGGCCGACTTAAGCGCTTCAATGGTAGTCTGCATGTTGGGCATCGTGGTGGTCAGCAGGGCAGACATGGCAATGAAATCCGGGTGGTGTTCATTGACCGCATTCACAAAAGCGTCTGGTGAAACATCTGACCCAAGGTCTACGACCTGGAACCCCGCCCCCTCAAGCATCATGCACACAAGGTTCTTGCCGATGTCATGCAGATCGCCTTTGACCGTTCCAGCCACAATCTTCCCAGCCGGCTGGATATCCGCATCCACCAGTTCAGGTTTGAGAATGTCCATACCGGTCTTCATCGCCCGGGCAGCGATTAACATTTCCGGCACGAAGTATTCCCCTTCCTCGAAGAGCTGGCCGACCTCCCCCATGGCATTGACCATCGCATCCAGGATCTCGCCGGGATCGGTGCCATCTGCCAGCGCCTTCTCCACGCTTGCTTTGGCAACATCACGCTGGCCTTCCATCACAGCGGTATATAAGGTCTTCAATGTCTCATCCATCTTCTCATTTTCCTTTCAGCAGCACACTCATAAATTTTTATCCCAGGTCCGGCGGCGGGGCGGCTGTTGAACCGCGCACCACCAACCGGGATGGCAGAACGACCTGGCGGGAATCAGGTTCCCGCCCGGCCAATATTGTGATCAACATCTTGATGGCCCGCTCCACGATCTCATCCACCGGATGGGCCACCGTGGTCAGTCCGGGCCAGACCTGCTGGGCCTGGGGCAGGTCATCGAACCCACAAACCGAGACCTCTTCCGGCACCTTGAGTCCCATCTCCTGCAGGGCAAAAAGCGCGCCCAGCGCGGCCTCGTCGCTGCCGCCAAAGATCGCTGTGGGTGGCTCATCCAGCGCCATCGCCAGCTTTGCGGCGTTATAACCACCGTCAAAATTATAAAGCGAGTCCAGGATCAGGTCATCCCTGGCAGGCACCCGATAGACCTCCAAAGCCGCCTTATAACCATAGAGCCGGTCAATGCTGGATCGGTGGTTGCGAGGCCCGCTCAGGAAGGCGATCCGCCAATGCCCCATCAGGATCAACCGCTCTGTCATCAGATAAGCGCCCTGGTAATCATCCCCGGCTACATATGGCACTTCCGGTGTACGGTTAAGCGGCGTGATCTGCACATAAGGCACGCCCGATTGGGCCAGCAGGTCCGAGAGGAATGGGTCCACATCGCAAGGCGGTGTGATCACCAGCCCATCCACCCGTCGTTCCCGAATCAGGGCTTCCAGTTTTTCCTTGGATTTTGTGTGGGAGGGATAGTAGGACTGGATCAGGATGTCATAATCCTGCTGATAACCGATATCCAGCACCTGGGAGAGGATTGTTGATTGATAAAAGCCCGCCTCATGCAGCAGGATGCAGATCATATAGGCTTTACGCTGAACCAGGCGCCGGGCCGAAAAGTTAGGGGCATAGTCCAGAGTCTGAATCGCCGTCATAACCCTTTCGCGGGTCGATTCAGTGACATGAGGCTCGTCATTGATCACCCGGGAGACGGTTTTGATCGAACACTGCGCTAATTCAGCGACATCCTTTATGGTTGCGGTCATTCCAGTCCTGGTTAAGACAACGTTGTCTATTCTGGCGGCACTTCAACATCCATTATAATGTGAATTCTGTTAATTTTCCAATCCCAGCCCCAATTATGGGGTAAATTTCGTCCATATCCCGGCTTTCAGAATCAAATTGAGGGAAATACATACTTCTCTTCAATTGACAACGTTGTCAATCTGCTCTATAATCCCAATTAGATCCAGTTTCCCTGTCAAAAAAGAGGAAAAGATGCCCATCCACGGAAAAAGCCTGCTCTTCAAAACCCTGCAACACCAACCCACCACAGCAGTGCCCTGGGTGCCCTTTGCCGGCGTGCACGCCGGCAAACTATTGGGCTATAATGCACGCACTGTTCTGACCAACGGCGAAAAACTCCTGCAATCCCTATTGGAGGTCAACCGACTCTATGACCCCGATGGTCAGCCGATACTCTTTGACTTGCAAGTTGAGGCCGAGATCCTCGGCTGCGACCTGTTCTGGGCGAACGACGCCCCGCCCTCGGTATCCAACCACCCCCTGGCTGGGGACAATAAAACCCTCCCCACTGCCCTGCCAAACCCGGGTGACGGCCGTCTGCCGCTGATCCTGGATGTGATGCGCAAAATGAAGGTTGCGGTCGGCGAGCAAACAGCGCTCTACGGTCTGGTCACCGGGCCGTTCACCCTGGCTTCCCACCTGCGCGGCACCGATATCTTCCTGGACACAGTGGACGATCCCGAATTCCTCCGGGATTTGGTCGCTTTCTCCACGGAGGTCGCCCAGCGCATGGCGGACCTCTATATCGAAGCCGGAATGGACGTGATCGCCGTGGTGGACCCAGTCACCAGCCAGATCTCTCCCCACACCTTCAAATCCTTCCTGCTTGAACCCTTCACCGAATTATTCACCCACATCCGCCGGCAAGACACCTTTTCCGCCTTCTTTGTCTGCGGGGATGCCACCAAGAATATCGAGGTGATGTGCCAAACCGGGCCGGATGGTATCGCTGTTGACGAAAATATCGACATGGTGGCCGTCAAACCGGTCACCGACCGCCACAACATCGTCCTGCAGGGTAATATCCCCCTGACCACTCGCATGCTTCTGGGAACCCAACAGGACAACATGAAATACATCATCGACCTGCTGGATGCCCTCCCCAGCCACGACAATCTGATCCTCTCCCCCGGCTGTGATATGCCCTATGCCACCCCAATTGAAAACGTGATCGCCACCGTTGAAGCCATCCGCGATCCGCGCGGCACTCGCCAAATCCTGGCACACTACCAGGCCGCCCAAATCGACCTGGAGTCGATTGTTTTACCGGACTATACCAACCTTGCAACGCCCCTGATGGAAGTCTTCACTCTCGATTCCGCCACCTGCGCGGCCTGCGGCTATATGCTCAACGCCGCCCAAAGGGCAGCCGAGGAACTTGGGGACGCCGTTGAAATGGCGGAATACAAAGCAACTTCGCCCGAGAATATCGCCCGAATGACCAAACTGGGCATCAAGAACCTGCCCTGCATTCTGATCAACGGTGAACTGCGCTTCTCCTCCCTGATCCCCTCCCAACGGGAATTGGTCGCCGCGATTAAGGAAACTTAGCCCTCATCCCCTGACATGATCCAATAACTTGCCAAGGGCGGGTTTTTCAACTGTGATGGCTTCTTCAGGGCACATCTCCTGACAGCAATAGCAGCGGATACAGCGATTATAGTCATATTGCGGTGGTGACTGCTTCCCCAAATCAAAGCCTAACGCCTTGGGGTCCGCCGGGCAGACCTGAACACAACGCCCGCAATGGGTACAGCTGGCCAGGGCAATGACCGGGCGTGGCGTGATCCAGTTCTTAACCAGTGTTTTCCAAATCCCCGGTTTGCCGGTCGTGCTGGCCCGAGAACGGTTCACCTGGTAATCCGGCAGCACCATATCCTCCAGCGAATCCCCTAATATGACGATTTCTTCAGGGTTCAACAACCCTCGTGAAATGGCAACGTTGAGGGTTGGCACCAGCTTCGGATCAAGGGACATGATCCGGGCAACGACATAGTCCAGCGCATGGGGGCTGGCTGAGATCAGGACCACACCCACCTGCCGGGTTGTCCCATTTCGCGGTCCATTACCTTCCATCCCAATCACACCATCCATAATATGCAGCCGGGGGCCAACCAGTTCCGCCAGGTCCACCAGCATCTCAGAAAACTTGAACTCATCCACCAGACGGGCATGAAAGCCCGCTTTCTGCACGCCCGGCAGACAGCCAAAAAGATTCTTCACAGCCCCCGTCAAGCGGGTCAGCGCGTGGGTCTTGAATTTTGGCAAATTGATCACGCCATCGGCATCCAAAACCCCCTTGGCAAGATTAAACGATTTGATCAGGTTGCCCTCAGGATTGCTGACATCCACGCCAGTAGTGAAATCCGCCAATCCGACACCCAGTTCTTCGGCAATTGCAGCTAACCCCGACCCTCGCGAGGCCATCTGAGTGGACCCAAAGCCCGGGGAATCTCCATACTGCAATGCCGCCCCTGCTGAGTAAATCAACTCGGCCACCGCACGAAACATTTCCGGGCGAGTCGTCGTCCCATGTTCGGGTTTGTCACCAAGCAACAGGTTGGGCTTCAAGACAATTGTCTCATTGGGCTGAATAAATTCCTCCACCCCACCCAGCAGATCAATACCTGTCTTCACAACCTCTTTGATCCTGTCATATGAATCACACTTCAAAGCCACAACACGCTGATCCCGCTGAGAAACCATAATTTTTTCAACCATTAATCCAACCTTTCATCCATGAAACATTATGCTAAACCTTCGATCTTCAATTGTTAACCCTGCCACCAGGCATCGGTTGCATCACCAAGAACAGGATTTTGAAATTCTCAAGGGTATAATCAAATTATGAAAAATAATGACTTTTCCCGCCCCGATGGGCGCAAATTTAATGAATTGAGACCGCTGACTTTCACCCCGGATTACGTCAGCGTGGCGGAGGGCTCCGTCCTGGTGACCTGGGGGGAGACCCGCGTGCTCTGCAACCTGACCGTTCAGGATGGGGTGCCCGCCTGGATGGCAGGCCGGGGCAAGGGCTGGATCACAGCCGAATATGCCCTGCTCCCCCGCAGCACGCAAACCCGCACACCCCGTGAGACCAAAGGGCTGAAAGGCCGCACTCAGGAGATTCGCCGCCTGATCGGCCGGTCCCTTCGAATGGCCGTGGATTTGCATCTGATCGGTGAACGCACGCTGCTTCTGGATTGCGATGTGCTCCAGGCAGATGGCGGCACCCGAGTAGCTTCCATCACCGGTGGTTATCTGGCCCTGGCTCTGGGCCTCCGGCCACTGATTGAGTCCGGCGCGATTCCCGAGAGTGCGCTGCGCCCCCCAATCGGCGCAGTCAGCGTGGGAATGCTCAAGGGCAAAGCCATCCTGGATTTGAATTATGCGGAAGACAGCCTGGCTGATGTGGATCTGAACGTGGTTATGACCCGTGACGGGCGTTTCATCGAGGTACAGGGCACTGCCGAAGGTGAACCGTTTACTGAGAACGAGCTGGAAAACATGCTCTACCTCGCTAAAAAAGGGATCGCAGAGATCAATGGGCTACAGCAAGACCTGCTGGCTTCTTTAAGGTAAATGTCTCTATTCGTAAATAGAAAAAGGGCTGTCCTTTTTGCGGACAGCCTTTTCTATTTTCCTTTACCGCTTATTTTTTCAAGGCGTGAATCAACATCGCGCCGCCCACCAGCAGCAAGGCCGCCGGCCAGACAAAATTGATAAAATGGGTTGAAATCAGCAGGATCAACATACCCAGAGCAAGAAGAATCCCGGCCGGGAATAATGCCCACTTAATTCGTCCATTTGGTTTCGGAAGAAGATATACAAGGCCAAAGGTCAAGGCCATTCCCAAGAAGAAACCAGCCTCCGAAAAGGCACTTCCATAAGGCAAGACACTGACCGCCGCCAGTGTGAAAAGCGAACCGCCCGGGATGATCGCCCACCAATGAACCGGATGAAAAGCATAAATCAGCCAGAACGAAACGCCCAGCATACCCAAAAACAACCCACCAACCCAATCGGCATCAAAATCGCTTTGACCTAAGAAGATAATAATTCCCAGTCCGATGAGTGCAGTGGAGGGGATCAGCGCCCACCAGTCATCCGTGTTGATCATGAACACCAGCAGGAAAATCAATCCCCCCAATCCAAATACTGGCCCCATCAAAATTTCCCAGTCAAGGGTAATTACATTGAAGTTATTCAAAAGAAAAACAACGCCAGTTGCAATCAATATTGTCCCCAAAATGAGCGGCATAACCACTCTTGATTTGTGTTCCTCCATAAGAATCTCCTTGTTAGCTTAATGCATTTCTTAATCAATCCAATTATAATGTAAGCTGGTCAGTTTTTTTCATGAATTTTTAAGCAATTCAGAGAATTTATCATATTCAAATATGGAATCCCTGCCTTTTTCCCATCTCTTCCTCCGGTCCATGCAGCATGGTTCTAGATTGAATCATGCTATAATCAAAATCTGAGATCTCATGAGTAAAAAGTGTGCTGAATATCGACAACTAGCATGGATTGCGCTGGTTATCTTCACGATTACGGCAACGACTTTCGGGGTGGCGGGTTGTCAGCAGAACACAACAAGTAATCCGACAAGCCCAACAGTTTCCGAAAGCGTTGATCCACCGGACTCGATACCCAGTGATCAACCCACAGCAGAACCCAAAACAGCAACCCCCACCCCAGGCGACGGTGACAGCTCACTGGGGAGCATCTACGAATTTCCGGAATTTGACTCGGCCACGGCTGTGCCGGATCCGCTGACCGGAATAACGATTTCTGATGAGGTTCTGGTTTGGGTATTGTTGGGGTCGGATACCGAACCGCCCTTCACCGGACGAATCCAGGCCATCCACCTGCTCTTCGTCCATCCCAGGTTTTCAAAGGCGAGCCTGGTCTCCATTCCAGGCAACCTGTACGTTTACATCCCCGGTTTCGGCATGCAAAGGCTCAACACTGCTTATGCCCTGGGCGGCATCAAGACCATGCTTGAGACATTATCTTACAATTTCGGCATCCAGGTAGACCGATTCGTCCTGGCTCACCCGGGAGATTTTCAATGGCTGGTGGACGACCTCGACAGCATAAACGTCACCATCTTCACCCCCATTGCCGGAAAATGCGGGGGCATACGAGCCGGGTTGGTCGAAATGGACGGCGCATTGGCCCTTTGTTACGCCTCCTATTTGGATGGGATTGACGAAGTTGACCGGATGGAGCGCCAGCAGCAGCTCCTGCGGGTGATCTTCAAGAAATTCACCCACGAGAGTTATCTCACAAAGCTGCCGCTGCTCTATTCAAGCTATCAGGGCTGGGTGAAGACCGACATTTCACTGACCGAACTCATGGATCTGATCCCACTCTCGCTCCGGCTGGCCGATCCTGGCAGGATCGGGTATTACATGATCGGAAGAGATGCCGTCACAGTTTGGGAAGTCCCTGGTTACAGTCAGGCCCGAGTCTTGCTACCGAATCAGGAAGCGATCCGTGAGATTCTGCAGCAAGCGATTGACGACATAATGCAGCCAGCACCCCTGACCGACCAGGTCCAAACTCTGGAAGCGCTGCTGACCGAACAGTACGAAAAAACACTTCAACCCTCACCAACCAGCACCCCTTCGCCCACCCCCACGGTCACGCCAACACCTTCAACGCCAACTTTGCCACCGACGGGGTACCCGTAAAGAGAATTTGATGATGGTGAAATCAAATCACAAACCCAATTGGACGCCAATACTTGTCATGTTCATCATGGCCAGTATTGCCCTGGGTTTGGTCGCCTTCCTCACCGGCCGGGTGGATGCCACCAGCCTGGATTCCGAAGGCCCCCAGCGAAAAGCGACTATCACCGTCTCTTTCACAACCTATGAGTGGTGGCTACTCACCTGGAGTGATTCGCAGGTAGTTTGCCAGATTTATATTGAACATGAAGGCTGGCCTGCGGTTGAAGAAGTCCAATATTATTGCGGGGAACAGGTCCTAGAAGATTGGCTGGAGACCTCCCCCTGCGTCTTTGATGAGGACATCACGGACACAGAGCAGTGCCCGGGCCTCTATCTTTATCAGGTCAGCGTGACCCCCGGTGAACGGGAAATTGAAGTGGATCTTCAGGCCCCGGAAGTCTTTATTGACATTACCAATTGCGATCCTCTTGCACCTGAAAACCGCTGCAACACCTTGCCCAGCCTGCATTTTATAGCAGAAGAACCCCTCCCCAATGAGACCATCATCAATATTCAGGGCTACATCGGAGCCGAACCTTTCAGCTGCGAAGGAAATGAATGCGCTGTCCCCCTGCCTGCCACCGGCCTTTCTGGGGTCCCGGTGTCGTTTTGGGCAGAGTCTAGTTACGGCGATTCAACCGAGACCTTCATAGCCCAGGTCAGGGTGATTCCCTGGGGAGATTTTGCGGCTCCAGATGGCGAGACTGAGGACACCCCTCAATGGTATGTTGATATCATCAGCAGCCAATATCTGGGTGATATCGAATCAACCTGTTCACAGATTTGGTCCTCCTTCCCACCGGTTGGCGGTGCGCCCGCCTGGCTTTCCTCACCGGATCATCCGGATGGGCTGGTCTCCACGGATCCTTATTACTACCTTGCCGCTTCATTGATCACCCAGGGCGTTGTGGATGCCAGCAGCTGCGCTGACGGCGGCCTGCAAACCGACCAAATCGCCAGCCAGTGCGGACTGGAAGCCGCCCGGGAAGAGACCAACAACTGGCAAAATCAATTTGACAGCGAAATCATCCAGGTCGCCCAGGATACCGGCGTCCCAGCCCAGCTGCTTAAAAACATCTTCAGGCGGGAAAGTCAATTCTGGCCGGGATATTCCGCGAATTATTATGAAGCCGGCCTGGGACATCTGAGCGATCTCGGTGCGGACACCGTCCTGCTCTGGAATCCCAGCTTCTTCAATCAGTTCTGCCCTCTGGTGCTTGATACGGAAGTCTGTCAGAAAGGCTTTGGCAACCTGGACCAGGCCGAACAGGAAATGCTGCGTGGCGCACTGGTTCAAAAAGTCAATGCCGCCTGCCCCGATTGCCCCATGGGAATCGATCTGACCCAGGCAAATTTCAGTATCAGTATCTTTGCCCGCTCCCTGCTGGCCAACTGTGAACAGGTCGGCCAGATCATCTATAACACCACCCGCCTCAAAGCTGGTGAAGTCAGCTTTTATGAGGACCTCTGGAAATTCACGCTGGTTAATTACAATGCGGGGCCAGGCTGTCTGACCAACGCCATTCAGGAAGCGTACAATCATAACGCACCGCTGACCTGGGATAATGTCATCTCGTATCTCGAACCCGCTTGCCAGAGCAGTATCGACTATGTTGGCGACATCTCCCACATGCCGGAATCAGCGTTGACAGGGGAAGCCCCAACAGCAACCCCGGCCACTTCTCAGGCACCAACACCCACCCCCCAACCGACGCCGACACCAGAGCCTCAACCGACCGCGGAGCCAACTTCCTACCCGGTGGATGATGGGTATCCCTGGTACGTGCCGACCCAATCATATCCCTAATATGATTCAATCAATAGCTCTGCTCTTATCCCCTAATTCATTTATCCCCATAATATAAAAACGCCCCTCGCGGTTTGCGAGGGGCGATCAATACCATTTTGCTTAAGCTCTCAGGTTAAGCTTCTTTTTCTTCAATCATAACTTGCTTCCCGGACTGTAGTGCGTGGAGTTGGGCTTCCAACTCATCACGTTTTTCATCTGCAGCCCTTTGAACCTCATCCTTCAGATGATCAAAGTATTTCACGATCTCCTGTTGGGTCTGCTTGCCAGATGCGGGGGCTAAAAGTAATACCAGCCCGCTGCCAATCAACCCACCCAGCATAGCGCCGAATAAGAATTTGCCAAATTTTTTCATTCCAGCCTCCATGTCTTGTTTCACGTTCCTATCCAATAATTATAGCGTATCTGAATAGGATTTGAAATAAATCAGGGCTGGATCTCTTGGCAACCAAAACATTTGGTGCGTATGCAGAGATTCAAGGAACGATTCAATAATTATTGACTTGTTAATTTGCGCTGTTTACGACTGACAGTGGGTCACCAAAGTGACACGACCTGTCAGGATTTGGATCAATGGACCAGTTTAGAGTTCGGATAATTGTGAGGCAAATTCTGCCAGAGAATTCGCCTGAATGCTCGAAAGGCGTTGCACAACATCTGCGCCGAGGTTGAAGGCTTCACCACCGAAACCGGAGGAGATCGCCTTGCCAGGGTTATTCAACAATGCCTTACGAAATGAGCCATTGATCACAGCCGCTGTCAATAATCGGCTAAATTCCTGTTGGATATGAAAATTCTTTGTCATCGTCAGTTCTCCTGTTTTGCGTTTGAACTGCTATTTTCTTTTGAATAATTGTTCTGTAAGAGGAGTACAAATACTCCTGCGGCAACAATGACATCGCCTATGCTGAATGCAACCCGATAAGGTATCCACTTAGGTAAGGTCAGAATATCTGACAAGAACCACAAGCGGGTCGTTTCCTTTGTCAGGACTATGTCTTTGCTGAACGCATGTCTGGCCCCAATTTGCCAGGTATCCGCCGGTGCACCTAATTTAGTCAGGGTTTCCGGGGTTATTGGCATCCATCCACCATTCAGGCTTATCACCACCAGGTTCAGGAGAAGCCCCAAACCCAGGACCCAGACACCAGGTTGTTTGCGGTTTAGCCAGACAAACACCAGTAAGATGCACTGGGAGGTGATCAGAATGGCTGGGATCCACTGGTCTGGGATCTTATCCCGGGTGCCCGAGATAAAGAAGGCAAGCATTTGTGGTGTTGCTGCGACCAGTATGAGCCAGATATACTTCAGATCAATCGATTGGTAAGGTTCGTTTCTAATTCTTGCTTTTACTAAGCCCGCTGCCAAACCAAGAGCAACGGCAAAGACCAGGATCATTGCATTCCGATGCCACCGCAGGTGTCAGGAGCGCCAGCTGCCAGAACGAACATAACGAGGCTTGCGAGGGTGACAACTAAGCGGACGGTGCGGGAATCGAAACGGGTGGCAACAGAATTGATTTTGCTTGAGAGCTTGGACATGGTAATTCCTTTCAGATAAAACATTGATATTGGTTTTTGGTGAAAGCCACATTCAGTGGTCTTTCAAATTTCTACTCTATTATTATTGGAACACGGCTTCAAAATACCCTGCAAAACAGGCTCAAGAATGCAAATATAACAGGATTGATATACTTTAATCCTGCACCTACCTATCAGATGCCTGTTAGACACAAAAAACACCGGATAGATACTCTTCCGGTGTGCAATTTAAGTGCCGAATTGATATACTTTTTTACTTTTGGATCAGGGTTTCATAAAGTTCGCGCGTTTGCCGGGAGGGTGGCGCATTGATTTCCTTGACCATTGCGACCCGGCAGCGTTCATATTGGCGTACAATAGCAGCCCGATTCCCGGTTGCGGCATGGATCCGCATGGCCAGACGGTGGGCGTCTTCCAGGCAGGCATCTTCGGTGAGGGCTTGATAGCAGTAGCGCAGGGCGGTCTTGTAGGACTTTCGTTCCACATACATATTCGCCAGCCGCATCAATGCGTCCAGATAAGTCTGATAATAACGCTGCCGGTCGGTGATCGCCCAGATTTCTTCGATTTCGGAAAGATAGTCTCCCTTATAGGATTCCACCACACTCTTCAGGTATTTAATCTTATCTTTGGGGTCCTTGGCTTTTTGCGCCCGGTCAAAGGCCGTCGTAAAGGATTCCACATCATATTCATAGTCGAGGGACCAATTGAACTGGTAGTAATCATCCTGCAGTAAAACACTCTGCCGGCCCACCGCGCGGCGAAGCCGATAAAGCGTATTCTTGAAGCGCAGTTTAAGTTCATCCGGCGTGGCATCGGGCCAGAAATAGAGGCCCACTTGCTCTTTGGTCAGCCCTTCAGGATGGGCCAGGAACAGGAAGAACATGTCCCTCGAGGTTTGAGTCTGCCAATCACTGCTGGCAATCAACCGGTTGTTGATATGCACCTGAGCTTTTCCAAAGGATTGAACGATCATCTTTGGCGGCGCAAAAGGCATAATGGTTGCCTGCCGCCGAATCTTGCGCCGTGTAGCCGGAAGTTTTTCCTCAAACGAATCCACCCGTTCTAAACAGCGGGAGAATTGACGTTTGATTTCATGTTTGCCTTTGACTGAAGTCAAAATTTGTTTAAATTCCCGGGCCTGAACGATTAGCGGTGTTGCATAGTTATTTTCAAATATGGAGGGCAAAACCTTTTCTAGATAGGTCAGGGCCTTATCCTTATCCCCAATCCCGGTAAGGGCAAGAGAGCAGCTAAATGCAGCTCGCAGAGCTTCGCTTTGGTTACCTTCTGATTCGAAATACTCATAGGCTTTCTCTGCAGAAGAGAGCGCAGCCTGATAGCGGCTCATTCGGAGGGAATACAAAGCCATTTCCAATTCCAACTGGTTTATTTCATTAGCTGACTGGCTATCCAGGGCTTGTTCTTTGATTTTCTCAAAGACTGCTTCCGCCTTGGAAAATTCCCCCGAAATCCGGTTCAGAGCACCTTCAGCCAGCCCAAGATAATAGACCAGGAATTGATCATTTGTCTGTTTTGCAATATTCTCAGCTTTTTTATAGACATCCAGCGATTCTTGGAAAGCATCCAGATCCTTATAAAGGTCACCTAAACTGGTTAGGAGAACACTTTCTGATTTTGGCGTATTACTGATTCGGGCATATTCGATCCCCCTCTCAAAGTTGCCCGCAGCTTTTTCATAGTCACCTCGCTGTTGCTGCAACACACCCAGGTTGTTCAAGAGGTTGGCTGTCCAGGCCAGGTTACCGCCCGTACTCCAGACATCCAAAGCCTCCTGATACAACATTTCTGCTCGGACATAATCACCCAGAACCTTATGCATCAAACCAAGGTTGAAGAGAACTTTGGGGACATTCTGCCTGTCGTCATAACTCTCAAACAAGCGGAGGGATTCTTTTAGAACTTTGACAGCTTCCTTAACTTGCCCTTTATAATAGTGCGTCACGCCAATATTCCGAAGCGCCTCAGCCTTGATCAGACCAAATTCGGGGAATTCATCCAGGATTTCAATAGCATTCTGATTGTCCGCCATAGATTTTTGCAGATCACCCTGGATTTGCAACGCCACCGCGCGGCGGATCAGACTCAGGGCCAGTACTTCAACGTTTTCGGGGTCATCATCTCCTAGGAGACGATTGATGACCTTTGTGAACAGGTGAATACCCTGCTCCACCTCGCCGCCATTGACCAGGATCGCCGCCTGCAGGGAAAGCAGAGAGGGCCTGGAAGTAGCAATATCGGGCGGCAGCGCTGCAATCCACTCCTTCAAGGTCACGAGCTTACCACCGGTGACCATTGCAGGGCCGGCTTTCTCCACCAGGCTGAGCATTTTTTCGGTGGCATGGACCTGCTTATAGAGAACAAACGCCTGCTCCCAGTCCTCCTGCTGTACATAATCATCAGCCAGGGCAATGGTGATGGCATCCGTCTCTTCCGGACGTTCCTTGCGCATCCTGGTTTGAAGAAAATCCCGGAAGAGATGGTGATAGCGCAGCCAAAGGTCATCACTTTCACCCACAGGCAGAACGAATAAATTGCGAATCATTACCTGATCAATCAACTTAGGCCAGGATTCAGTGATCTTGAGCGCTTTTCCAATCACTCGCTTACAACGCTGGGCATCATATTCCTCAAGAATGGAGGACCGTAAGAGGAAAAGTTGGATATCTTCAGGTTGTTGCTCAAACACCTGTTGGGCCATGTAGTCATACAGATTTACGCCCGAGACCCTGGCCGTCCTGATCCTCTCACCAATTTCATCATCCAGCAGCTGGGTGGAAAGCAATAGTCCGGTGATCCAACCTTCGGTTTGCAGGGTGATGTCCTCAGCAGATTTGTCAGAGATGGTGATATGGTAATTTTTCAGCAGCAATTCCTGGATTTCTTCGGAGACGAATGAAATCTCCTCAAATGACAGACCGCCGACCTGGTTTCTGGCGACCAACAAAGGCATGTCCGAAAGCGTTAATAACCGCCTGGAGGATACCATCAGGTGAACATTTTCATCCGCCGCCTGCAGGAAGCTATTAATAAACTGGTTCACCAGCTCCCCATCTTCAACCAGTTGATAATCATCCAGCATGAAGATGAAATGCTCAGTGATATGCTCGTAAATATCATTGGCAATCGTGGAAATAATCGCAGGAATATCCAATTGAGATTGGGGAATATTATTCAGGACGGAGAGGGAGTTCTCCCCAAATTCCGGGAACCGGGATTGCAGGGCAGCGACGAAATGAGAGATAAACCGGAAAGGGTCCTGATCCATTGGATCAAGGGACAACCAGCAAATGGGCCACTCCGTGTGGGTGGCAAAATCGATCAGGAGAGAGGTTTTCCCATAGCCCGCTGGCGCTGCAACAATGATCAACTTGAGATCCAACAGGTCATTTAAAATCGATAATAACCGCTGACGTGTCAATATTTCGTCACGTCGACGCGGAATTATCAGTTTTGTTCGCGTGATCGGGTATTTACTTTCCACGACTGCCTTCTGCTCTTCTTCCCTGATACTTTACCGGCAAACAGAAGCCAATATCAGACAACGTTTGATATTGAATGGTCACCACTCCATCTATTCATTCCAAATCAATATTGTGTTAATCTTATCAGACAAAACTCGTTTTGTGAATAACTTCCCAGTTATATAGCCTGAAAATAATGGAATTGAATGGTTTTTTATCTGAAAATTATTAAAATATCCGGTCGATTTAATGACCTCGGACTAGTATAATGGAAAGTAATAGCAAGGAGTTCGCAATGAATTGGTTTAAGACCGTCCTTTTTATTACAACCTCTGGAAAAGGGTTTTACAATTTTACTTCTGCCATTAATGAACAATTATCCGATTGGGGAATAGAAGAGGGAATCGCCTTCCTCTTTCTCCAACATACAAGTGCCTCACTGATCATCAACGAAAATTATGCCCCGTCAGCTCAAACCGATATGGAAAATTTCCTGGATCATCTCGTTCCGGAAGGCGAATCCTGGCTAGTCCATACTCTGGAGGGCAGAGATGATTCCCCGGCTCACCTGAAGTCTATGATCACCAACACCAGTCTGGAAATCCCAATTGATAATGGGGTCCTCAGCCTGGGCACCTGGCAGGGCATCTATCTCGCTGAACACCGAAATTTGACTCAGCAAAGGCGCATCCTTTTGCGGGCATTATCAGCGAAACCCTAGCCCGCAGTCGGTACAATCACACTAAAACGTGATCCCGCTGCCTATAAGTAGTTCAATAAATTAAGGAGAAAATATGAACATCGAACTTAAGTATCAACCCTCATACACGTTGGGCATCATAACCCTCAGCCCGGGAGAAGAAGTCCAGGTGGAAGGCGGCTCAATGGTCAGTATGTCCCCGGATGTCACCATTGAGACCAAAGCCCGCGGCGGCCTGCTTAAATCCTTGGGACGGGCTGTGCTGGGTGGTGAATCCTTCTTCCAAAACACTTTCCGGGCCGGCGGACAGGGCGGCGAGATCACTGTTGCTCCCGCGCTACCCGGCGACATGCATGTCGTTCAATTGGCTGGTGAGGGGTTGGCGGTACAATCCGGTTCATATGTTGCATCCGAAAATGGCGTTGAAGTGGATACCAAATGGGGCGGCGCAAAGACTTTCTTTGCTTCTGAAGGATTGATCATGCTCCGTGTTTCCGGTGAGGGAAAAGCCGTCCTTTCATCTTACGGCGCAATCCATGAGTTGGACCTCGCTGCCGGCCAGCGCTACACGGTTGATACCGGCCATCTGGTCGCATTCAGTGAGAATATGGGCTTTAGCGTCCGTTCCGTTGGTGGGATCAAATCCACCTTGTTCAGCGGGGAAGGGCTTGTCGTGGACCTGACCGGCCCTGGCAAAGTCCTGCTGCAAACCCGCTCAACGGACGCATTCCTCTCCTGGCTGCTCCCCAAGCTGCCTAAAGACCACAGCAGCCATTAATCCCTAACCCATGCATAAAGGTAATACCTATCCCTCTCTGGTTTCCCCTGGGGCGTCTCAGGCCTCGATAAACCGGAGAGGGTTGTTTATTCCTCACAATAATTTTAGGGGGGTCGTATACTTTCAAGGTTTAAGATTAATAAATATAGGGAATCAAAGCCCAGGTTCGCTCCTTATAGGCAGCATAATCGGGAATATGATGCTGCATAAAGGACTCTTCGATCGTGATCCTCAGCATCACGCCCAACACGCCAACCAAAGCCGGAATCCAAGATGGCCCGGCGGCCAGGAAAAGCGGGCAGGCGACCAGAAAAAGGATATTCCCTAAGGAAACAGGGTGCCGGATGGTCTTATATAGCCCGGTAATGACCAAATGGGTATCATCCCGTTCAATGGCCTGGCTGAAACCTTCTTCCAAATTTAAGTAACCCTTAACCGAGAAGAACGCTGCACCCACGAACAACACCCCACCCGAGACCATCTCCCAAATTAAAGGGCGGTTTTGAAGGAGGACAAACTCCACTGCGGGGCCGATCAATACGACCCACATCGGAATAAGGATCAGCCACACAGTCCAATCTCCCCAGCCCTTCCGGATATTGTTCCCGGGGCGGGTCAGGACTGTCCGTTCGCCAATTTTTAGTACAGAAAAGAGTAAGGAATAAATTAATAATGGTAAATAGTCTAAGAAGATTTTCATGTTTCTCTTCAGGGCCTAATTTTAATTTTCTCGCTTTTTTACAATGGACCCAACTTATCAAATATAACACAACCCATTATTTAAAGTTAGTTAGAAGCACATATTCACAAGGCCCCCCTGGCTCTTCTCCCGCATATAAAAAAGAACGTCTCTGGTATGTAGAGACGCTCTTTTTGTTCTTGTTTCAAACCTTAGCTACTATTTTTCAAACACACTGTCGGGAAGGCTGATTCCGGCCGTCGCTAACTTCGTTGTGAAGCTGGGACGCAGACCAGTGGGCTTGTGAGAACCCTGCATCATGCCGTTCTTGATGCCGGCATGCTCAAAAACAAACAAATCCTGCATAACGATCGTGTCGCTTTCCATGCCCTGAACTTCTGAGACCTTCACAATCTTACGGGTACCATCTCTCAACCGCTCAAGATGGACGATCAATTCCATGGAAGAGGCCACCTGCTCACGGATAGCCCGCAGGGGCAAATCCATACCGGCCATCATCACCATGGTCTCGATCCTGCGTAAGGCATCCCTGGGGCCGTTGGAGTGGATAGTGGTCATAGATCCATCATGGCCGGTGTTCATAGCCTGGAGCATATCCACGGCTTCACCACCACGGCACTCACCAACGACAATCCGATCAGGGCGCATGCGCAAGGCGTTAATCACCAACTGTCGAATGTTGATCTCGCCTTTGCCCTCAATATTTGGGGGGCGCTTCTCAAGCCTGACAACGTGGGGCTTGTTCAGCTGAAGCTCGGCCGTATCCTCAATGGTGATCACACGCTCACCTTCCGGAATGAAGGATGAGAGGACGTTCAGGAAGGTCGTTTTACCAGTGCCAGTACCACCGGAAACCACCAGATTAACCCTGGCTTCAACACAGGCCTTGAGGAAATTTGCTATGGCAATATTTAAAGTTCCATTCGAAATCAAGTCCTGAACCTGGAATGGGCGGGTAGCAAATTTCCGGATGGTCAACGCAGCGCCATCCAGTGAGAGCGGGGGAATGGTTGCGTTCACACGGAAGCCGCTGGGCAAGCGAGCATCCACCATTGGCGACGATTCGTCAACACGCCGCCCAATCGGCGACACTATCCGGTCAATCACCCTCATCAGATGAGCTTCGCTTTCAAATTTCACGTTGGTTGGTTTGATCAAACCGAATTTTTCAACATAAACCGTGTCATAGCCATTGACCATGATCTCGGTGATATCTGAATCTCTCAACAGTGGTTCAATTGGGCCATAACCAACAATATCTGCGATAACCCACTCCAACAATTGATTCCGGGTATCATGGTTATAGAGAAAATGCTCTTCCTCAAGGACGTTATTAAAAACTTCTTCAATTAGACCCCTTAATTTTTGAGAATCAATTGATGAATCAGATTTGCTGTTTTCAAGCAAATCCTTCTGAACGGCATCCCGAATCGCAAAAAAATCACTTTGAAGTTCGTTAGCAATGGTTTGATTTTGCTGAACGGGAGCTGACATCTCTTTGTTCAACGCCGGTCGATTTGAAAACATGAACCCTCCTACAAGATACTACAAATAATACCTGATTATTTTTGGATACTGGGGACAATCAATTGTCGCCCATAATTGATCACCATGCTCTGAGGCAAATTATTAGCCTCGAGAATGGCATCAATGGTTGATTGATTATCGTCGGCAAACAAGGCCAAACAGACCCCATCGCCGATCTCAATTTCGTTAGTAGTATACACACTTTCAATCTCAAGAAACGCTTCATGAAGCGTCGTATAAGCAGAATTAAAATCGCCAATGGCATCCCAATAACTTGCCTGAGCCATCAGACTGTTGATTGCGCTCAAATCAGAACGAGCAGGGACATTTATCGAGTTCAATGCATATAGATAATACGAAACAGCATTCTGATAATCTCTGAGCTTCCCATAAGTATCGCCAATATAAACCTGCACCTGAAACAACTTTAGAGTGTTCACTGTGTCATCCCAGGCAATCAACTCTGCCTGTTCATAGTTGTTCAGGGCATCGGAAAAGAAACCGGCAGAATAATACTGCCCTCCCAAAGCTGAATAAGCTTCGAAAAGAAGCGTTGAGGTATGTCCGCCAGCGAAATTAGGGTCCGATTCCATGATTTTGGTCAGATTGGTAATTGCTTGTGCCCAATCCTCGTCCAAAAAATCCTGGAAAGCCACCTGGTAATATTCCGCGTTGTTCAGGTCACGCTGCAAGACAGAGTTCTTTGGATCAATACTGGCCGCTTTGGATAAGTATGTAACCGCTTTTTTAACCGATGTGAGTGTTTGATTACTGTCAGCAAGCATATCCTTGGCTGTCTGGATAAATTTCAACTGGAGTAGATTCCCGCTGGCTTCCTGCAGATTCTCGCGTTCATTAGCGTATTGCTTACTCTGCGGGATGAGTGCAACTGCTTTCCGATAATATTGTTCCGCTTCTTCAATATCCTCAATGGCAGCATTATCCGTTTGGAGCATACTGATGATCTTCTTCAAATAACCCTGGAGGAGCTGCTCTGTAATCAGGGGATCATCCAGCTGGGGATTTAGAACGAGTGCACCCTCATACGAACTGATGACGGTATCCCAATCTTCATTCTGATAGGCCATATTCCCATCCGCCAACAAGATGGCTATCTGGTTTTCGGTTTCGATGGCTGCAATCTGCTGAGAGACATCCCATAAACCCGGGCTTTCCTCTTGAATCTCATATAATAAAGGCAGGGCCTCGGCAGAATTGCCTGCATCTAGCAGCCCTAACGCCTCCTGATACTTTGCTTCCATCCTCAAGAGTAAATCCACCTCGGAAGTCAAAATGAGTAACCGCTCATAATTCGGATCGATTTCCTGGATACTCTCAATAATCGCAAAAGCCGGCTGTGGTTTTCCGACCAATATAAGCTGCTCGGCCTGGTTGGCCAACAACTCCAATTGGGCAGCTTCCTGAATCTCTTGTCTCTCCGCTATCTGATTATTGAAATATCTGAATGAGAAAAAGAAAACAACAACGACAATCCCTATGGCAATAATCGCTAAGAATATCAGGTTGAAAGATGTTTTGACTTTTGCTCTTTTTTCATTCTTTTTATTCTTGTCCTCCATTGTCCGGACCATCAACTTCATTTGGAGGTCATCGTCAAACTTTTGGAGCGCGGGATGTTCAGGATAACGTTCTTTAAGTGCGTTCAGGACTTCCCGGCACTTGGGAAAATCCCCATTTTGATAAAATTTAATTAAATCAATATATTCAGGATCATTCGAAAGATCAATCGGAACAACGAGCTTCTCGTCCTTCCCTTTGGTCTTAGAATCCTTACCATTTGGTCTTCCAAATTCAGGTCGTAGTGATCCCATTTTCATTCGTTTCTACCTAATAAATCAATCTATAAAGTGCCGAACAAGTCCATAATCGACGGAATTGATGGGCCAAGAATAACTGCAAGCATGGCCGGGAAAATCAATAACGCAACTGGGAATAGTATTTTACCTGGCAGCTTATTCGCAATCTCCTTAGCTCTGAATTGCCGCTGGACACGCATTTGTAAAGCCTGGCTGTGTAACACTTCAGCATAACTCATACCGACTTTTTCTGCCTGGATAATAATGGCGACAAACCGAGAAAGGTCACCAACATCCAACCGATTGCTCATATTTCTCAAGGCTGTCGACCGAGAAATTCCCATTTCCATTTCCTTGGTGACTCGCTTGATCTCATACCCTAATTCAGTATCCCAATATCCGCTGATTTTCTGCAGCGATTGGTCAAAAGCCAAACCAGCACTTGCGCAGACCGAGAGCATGTCCAATGCATCCGGTAACCCGCGTCGAATCTCATCCTGCCTGGCTCTCACCTTTCCACTCAACCAAACGGATGGGTAAATATAGCATAACAGGATGATCAACGCACCTATCCCTAACATTTGCATATCGATATTCTTCAGGTCTCTGTTCAAAAAGAACGCGACCACAATCCCTGCAATGAAAGCCAGGAATCGGATGGCATAAAATTCACCGGCATGCATATTCCGCGGGTTTCCGGCAATCGTTAACTTGTGCTCCAAATCAACAACCAACTTCTCAGGCGTGAATCGACCGAGGAATTGCAGTATCTTCTTAAACCAATTGACAATCGTTCGTTGGAAGAGAGAACCGCTAATTTCGCGCGGCACTATTATCGGACGATTCTGCCCTTCTTCTGAAACAATAGGGTCTGCAGTCACGAATTGTTCAATCCGGTTTGAAACCTTCTTACCAGATTTCAACCAGTAGACAATCCCATATACCGCCACCCCCAAACCCAGAAGGACAACCCCAGCCCCCAAACCTACCAGAAGTAAACCGTTATCCATTAAATTTGCCATAGAATATCTGCCTCAGACTTTAATCTGGATGAGTTTTCGGATCCAAACATTCCCGATGATAACGCCGAGAAGAGCAGCCAAAAAGATTACTTGCGTGATAATGGACGTTTGGACAGCTTCGAAATAACTTGGCGACAGAGAGAAAATCACCAAACCTGTGATAAATGGTAATAATGACAAAAAGTTTCCAACATATCGGGAATAGGATGTCAGCGATCGAATTTCCGCAAAAAGCTGCAACCGATCACGGATGGTATCAATGGTGGATTCGAGCACCGTGGAAAGATTACCGCCGACCTGGGAGTTGATAATGATCGCTGTAATTACAATTTGCAGGTCATCACTTTCCATGCGCTCTGCAAGGTTTAGCAACGCATCTTCAGTGGAAATACCAAGCCGAACCTCATGTAACACACGCCCAAATTCTTCTGAACCTGGGGGCGGCACTTCATTGACAGCCAGATCCAACGCCTGCATCAAGCTGTAACCAGATTGGACCGCGCCTTTGACAAGGACCAGTACATCCAAAAGCTGATCCTGAAATTTATTCTGCCTGCGGATGATCGCCCTGTCCAGCAGGATGGGCGGAACCATGATTGCAATAACACTGATGAACAGCCCCGCCAGGATTGAGCCAAAAATAAGCCATGACAAAACGAAAGTCAGGACGACGAGGGATACACGAATCAGGATATATTCAATATCCGTAATTTCCCAGTAGGCGCTCGAGATCTTTATTTGGAGCTTTTCAGAAGATAAATTGGTGAGGGAGGAGTTAATCCACGCCCGGAAGTTACTGATATCCTCAACAGAAGGCAGGGCACTCCTCGCAGGTTGACGCTGTTCTTCAACCTCATCTTCTTGAGTGACAAACCGTGAGATCCTACCCTGCTTCTTTACTGATAACCTGTGGCGAAATAGCCATAAACCAATCAGGACAAGCCCAATCGCACTTACGCCAAAAACAGCAATAAGGATGCCGGTGATTATTGTTTGACTCAACAAATCCTCGCTTAGTTCACTTTCCAGTGTTGATGAAGAAAATGATGCTTTCGATTTCTATTCTTCAGGAACCTGGATGATCTTCAGTAAGTCTTTCGTAATATCCATAAAGGCACGGCTGATGGGATGGCGCGCCTTCTTCATAACTATCGGAACACCTTCGTTCAAACAACTTAGCGCCAAGTTCTCATCCGCGGGAATCTTTCCAAACACTTTCATCTTCAAAATACTCTCAATCTCATCGCTTTTCACATCGGCTTTTCTGCCAACCAGATTGAGAAGGAACAGCATTTTCTCTTTTGGATATGAGAGTGTGGAAGAAATCTCAAGGAACTGCCTTGCATCTCGCATCGAGGCAAGATCTGGATTTAAAACGAGCAAAACCTTATCGGAAGAATCCATGTAGGTAACCGTGTTTTCATCCAGATAATTTCCACCATCAATGATGATGTTCGGAAACACTTCCTGCAAGCTCTGCACAACAGTAAACAGGTTCTCGGGCTTGATCCCCTGTGCCTGGGAAATTGAGTTTGGGCTAGGCAAAACATATATACCGGAGGCGTGCTGCTCAACGACCTGCTTAATGAGTTGCTGATCCAATTTGCCGGCATGAGCAATCAAATCTGTGATTGAATTACCTGTAAATAGGTTGAGATACAACGCAACATGTCCAAAAAGATGCTTTCCATCAATTAGGAGAACATCTTCCTTAATCGTTTGTTGTAATGTGATCGCCAGGTTGATAGCAACTGTTGTTGTTCCGGCGCCCCCCTTTGGACTGAATACCGTATAAGTATTCTTTACATTAATATTTTTTTCTTCCATAAGAGTACCTTCGGTCAGTGTGGTTTGATTTCGCTCCAATAGTTCCAGAACACGTTTGATGATGATCACCAATTTTTCCGATTGGAACGGGTATTGCAAAAATGCTCTGGCACCTGATAAGACAACCCGATCCAAATTGACCATTTCCGATTCTGAAAGCAACGCGACAACAGCGCTCTTAGGAAAATCAGAGGCAAGTTTATCTACCAGATAAAATGGGTGGTGTTGAAAACCAAAATCCAGAAGAACTACGTCTGGTTTCAATTGAGAGATCACAGTAATTAAATTTTCAGGCGTGACCTCTTTTTCAAGCAACTTCAACCCTTTCTCTTCCACCAGAGTTGTTCTCGTTGCTTCAATAACTGATGGATTCTTCGAAACCAGGAGTATTGTTGCGGACTCACTCTTTTTTGCCATTATTTAAGATTCCTCGTCCATTCAGGGTAAAATCTCAAGACCGTAAAATTCAATGATGTATTCATCCGTGACTGGGGTTAACTCAAATTGCATTGTTGAAGTTGGCGCTCGCAAAACAATATCAAAGATAGCGCCTGTATCTTTGAGATGCTTTAAGATCAACGCATCCTGCGGTGATAAAGCAAAAAGGTAGGTTTTGATATCAGCATCAACTGAGGTTGTATTTTGATTTGTGCCTTCCAACAAATTGGCTTCAGTATTCGTGTTGGATGTCGTTTCAATAATATCCAGGACCAAAGCCGTAACGCTGATATTTTGCATTGTATCCACCGTAAAGGTTCTGGTCTGAGGTTCATTTTCTTCATCGGTTACTGCGGGCGTATCCCCAACAGTTTCCACTTCTTCTTCAAATGTGGCAAAAATGTCAACGATATCTCCCCGCTGGACCATTCGGTTACGGCTCATCAGGTCTTCAGCAGGAAATGCCATCAGGATATGATCCTCGCTCAAAATAAAGCTTAGATCACCAATGTTGTTGGTGGGATCGGCCAGATTATGCAGGAGAACCATTTCTCCCTGAATCAGGTCTGTCTTAATGATCTTGCCAACAGCCGCATCAAGGGTGGTGATTGCATCCCGGGGCGCAATTTCGACCGGAACACTCGCCAGTTCAACATCGCCAACCTCAATCCGATCACCCAGGGAAAGGTCCCGCGTCAACACAACCGCGGTGGTCTTGACTGTCTCTTCCTCGACATTCACGGGGGTTTGGGCAGCCTGGTAACGTTGAACCAATAAAATGCTGGCAAAAACACCAATAGCTACGAGGATCAACCCCGCAATTACAATCATAAAAACTTTAGCTTTGTTTGACAAAGGAAACCTCCAATGATCTTAAATGATCTATCTCTAGTAACCTAACGAAATCACACAGTTGCCCAGATTGATATCACAGCCATCCGAAATATCTGGCACAATTCCTACATTGGAAAGGAAAAAGCCCTCAATCACAGGCTCATTGGCTGATAATTCATCGTTATATTCAAGGGTCTGGGCGTATTCATACCCGGGGCAGTTCCCCTGGCTATCCACACAGGTGATGTAAAAAGGTGCAAAAGTGATGATATGGTAATGGGGGCCGGTATTTTTCATCTCCGAAAAATCATCCATGCCTGTATATGGTGGATCATAATAAACTGAGGAATGGGCCTCATCAACACATGTACTGCCTTCCAATTGAGGGTCAGTATCACAGATCACATTATAGACTGGGATCAGAACGACCTCGCCCGCAAAGCCATGGGTCTCCATTAAGTTAAGCACAGCAACCACAACACCGCTCTTGCCGGAAAGCCACATATGCGAATCGATGGTGATATTCGGGTGAGGCCCATCATCCACCCAGTCGCCAATATTGGATGTATCAGCAGTCAGGTAGAGCCAACCGCGATCGCCAGCGACCTGAAGGTCTTTTTTGCCATCGCCATCCAGATCACATTGAATAGCCCCAATGAGTGGGTCATCTTCAATACAGATCTTATCCGAATCGAAAATGATGTAAATCTGTTCAGGAGGCTCGTCCTCATCATTGAGAACATTTGTGCCTTCCATGTGATACGAATCGACATTGCCATCGTAATCATCAATATCGAGGTAAGATACTTCACCCGAAACTAATTGCTCAAGGATATCCCACTCCAAGGTCTGCATCTGGCAGCCATATTCCTCCGGATAGGGTTCTTCCTCACCTACGGAAGGCGCACGGCAGTTCCAGGCCAATGGGATAACAGACTTACCCCTCGGGCCATAACATCCCGCAGAAGCATCCGCTGTGGCCGTCAAGGTTTCCACGCCAAAGATCTTGGCGAAAAACGACTCGTTCTCCACAGTTGCCTGAACGGAAACTATGTAATTGTCTATGGAAACTTCTGCAGATGATGCGCCATTTTTATCAACAGCATAGTATTCTGCAACCGCTTCTCCATCAGTAAATCCATAGCAGACCCGCTGTGCGCCAGCCAGCGCACCAGCATCCGCCGCGGCCTGAGCTGTGCGCCGGTTGGACATGATCGCTCCCCCATCCAAAATCAATGCAATCATGCCTATCAGGACAAATATCATTAAGACCACAAAAACCAGCATTTGTCCTGACTCAATTTTTCTTGTTCTTTGCGTCTCTTTCATCTCCGCCTCCAGAATAAATAGGGCCTTCTGGAAAAATAACAGGACTGCTCTAATGAATTATTGATACCATACAATTGCCAAGGTTGACATCACATTCAAGTGAAGTGTCCAATCCATAGTCAATATTTTCGAGAAAGAACCCTTCAATGGTTCTAGCTTTATTTATTTTTAAACTATTCAACTCATCAGCCAGCGCTAAACCAGCGCATATGGGATCGCTCGGAACAGCATGGACACAGGTAACATAAAAAGGAGCAAAAGTGACCACACGATAATATTTTTGACTGCCCGATCCCGGAGAAACATCATCTCCAGCCGTTGAGCAACTGCCAATTGTCTGGCTTCCGCTGTCATATTTCCCTTCACACAATTGATTGTAGACAGGGACCAGGACCACCTCACCTACTATATAATCTTGCGCAGCCTGAAAGGCCACTGTCATATTCCCATTATCAGAAGGCAGCCAGATAACTGGCGTGATAACGCCATCGAACCCGTCTTCCAATGCGCCCTGAGGTTTGAGTTTATCCTCCAAATACAGCCAGCCGCGCGCCCCACCAAACCGAAAATCACTTTCTCCATCACCATCATGGTCACAGACAAGCGCCCCTGGATAGGTTGGGTTATCTTCAATACAAGTCACATCATCAACCGTCTTGTCTTCATCCATCAGGATATAGATTTGATTGGGTGGATCACCAGTAACCGTATTGACAATTTCATCGCCATCCAACTCAAAATGCCCATCATTGCCTGGGATGGAGATCGTGGAAACCTCACCATCAATCAACGGGCTGAGGAGACCGTCCCAATCCAACGAATTGATTTGGCAATCCTTACCCTCATCAAAACCAGCGCCCGATACAGTGGGCCGGCAACTCCACGCCACCGGCATAAGGCTGCCCCCCCCTATAAGGGGATAACATCCTGCAGTTGCATCTGCAACAGCGGTCAATGTCTCTTGGCCAAAGACTTTGGCAAAAAAGGAGGGATTTTCAACAGTCGTCTCGACAGAAACTGTCGAACCAGTGATCGTTACAGAAGTCAATGTCGCGCCATTAGTCGCAGCATAGGCTTCTGCAACGGTCACAGCATCAGCATAACCATAGCATGCCCGTTGGGCACCAGCCATCGCTCCCGCATCAGCAGCGGCCTGGGCAATCCGTCGATTAGCCATCACAGAACCGCCATCCAAAACCAGAGCGACCATCCCCAGGATGACAAAGACCATCAAAACAACAAATGGTAAGATCTGGCCGATCTCAAATTTTTCATTAATCCGGAACTTATTCATTGCTTTCCCTCCTAATAAGGAATAGCGACTGCTGTCCGCAGCATCTGTGATTGGACATGCAAGGTTAGATCACTAAATAAGGCGATCCCAGGAGTGATTGGTTCAAAATTAAAATCAATATCAATACTAATAAGCGGGTCACCATCAGCTGTCGTGGGATGGTTGATCGTGATCACACTGGTAGAAAGTTCGTTTATATCAAACAGCTTTGACCGAACTTCAGCGCAGATATTCTGGTTTCCGTCCGAGACTGCGTCATCACAGTTCAGAGGATAACTTTCCGAATAGCCGCCGTCACATGAACCGACATTAACTCGGTAATCGCAATCCGACTGAACAATGGCATACCGGGTCCCTTCGCGAACAGCCGTATTAAGAATCGAATAGTATAAAATCGCCCGGCCAATATCAAACAAACCCATGATGAGTAACATCAACAGAGGCAAGAGAAGTGCAAACTCGACAAGCGATTGACCTGCTTTTGAACGCAAAACCTTCATTGAACCATCATCTCCACAGAAGAAGTCAGGTGAAAAACGCCATCATGCAGAATGTCGATACTAAATATATTCCCAAAGAAACCCAGAATGGGAACATCATCCACATCCGTTTCAACCGTTACTTCAACACTATATAACCCAAAGGTACAGCAATTATGCTGGGTTATGGATACAGTAATGCCCGGAATTCCGGAATTTATCGCTTCCGCTTCGGCTGCTAACACTGTCTTAGGTGCATTTCCCGTGCCACTATCGTAATCTTCCGGATGAGTTGCCAAATAAAAAGCGCCTTCTCTGGCGGCATTGGTTATCACAATATGAGTGAAGAACAAACGCCCAAATTCCAGAGCACCAATAATCAAGACCACCAATAGCGGCAAAAGCAGTGCCATCTCAATCATTGACTGGCCTTTTGAGCGCTTATTTCTGTGCTTAATCTTCGAATCGCTAATCATGCTTTCCTTATTCTCACCCCCAAATTGATCTATCCGCACAAGTCGTCCTTCTCAAAGAAATTTCATAAACCGTAGCAATGATCCCCCCGGACATGTGAGTGCAAATATTTCAATCGGGGAAGCTCTTTTCCTTCATCACAAGAAGCTTTTCCTTTGTGGTGAAAATTATACTCTTATGCAGTTTAACCTTCGGGTACCTAATAACAAAAGTCCGGCACTCGAACTTCCCAATTAGCGCAACACTCTTTCAAAAAAGTGGGTAATGACTTTATTCCTCAGTGGGCGGGAAGTCAAAATATTTTGTCGTGATGGTATTGGCGTAATTCCAACCGCGAACACAGAGATCTCCCGAGACATGAGCAGAGATGTCAGACCATCTCATTGGGCCCTGTGTGTATGCGAAGGTCGATTCAAGAGTGTCATAGACACATTGTGAGCCCGCATTATAATCCATTAAGGTCAGCTTCCAAATTGTTGCGTAATCCACTGCATAGCCTGAATACCAGCCTGTTGCGTTAAAGACCAATTGCTCAGTCTGGTAGCAATACCCAAGCAGAGATTCAGCCAGAATGTTCACACTCCGGCTCGCCTGGGTTGTATCAATGCCATATTCACAGCTTGGACAGGTATCTACCAGCGAAGCCAGAACCTGATCAGCAACGCTGTAGCTTGAAACACAATCAACGCCCGAAGGACAAACCTGGTTGTACAGGTCCGAGTTCCATTGAATTGCATTTCTAATTCCCATATTGGTCAGATGCCCAAAGCCATAATGGATCGAATTGATCTGAGATGGCCAGAACTGACTTTCCGTACCAATCAGGAGTTTAAGAATGACGGGGGGAACACCTACATCTTCATAGGCTTGCAGGATGGGTTCATTTAACAGGTTCTGTACAATAATGACCGTTGGCTCAGCAACAGACATGCCGCAGGCATTGGCATAACCATTAGACATCAAACCATTGGAGGGACAGGTGCTTGCATCAACAACGCCGTTGGCGATTAGCTGTCCTGCCAGGTAATAATATTTTTCTTCAGTGTAAAGTTGGTCAGCAGTTTCAGGCACATAGGCCCAATGCAAATCTGATGTCGGTAAATTAACCCGATTCAAACAGGTGGATACAGTTTGCGCTTCAACCACAGTGGGTTGCGCAGACGGCAACACAACCCCTCCAAATGAGAACAGAAGGGCGAATGCTGTAAAAAATAAAATAATGTGACGAGAATAATTATGCATAAATGCCCGCATAGACAATTATCTCCCAAAACTGAGCGGAATAGACAATAGATATTATAGCATAACCTCTCAGGAAAATAAAAAGGTAACTTAAACTCTAAAATTAGAATTTAATTTTATTTTAATGTTAAACCTCATGCCCTTTTTCTCAGAGGTCCAAGGAAATCGCTCAAGAGTACTTAAACATACAAAGTCTCTTTTCAGAGACTTTGTATGTTTATCATATTGAATTGACAAGCAACTGGTAACTAGCCACCAGCGGTCGACAGCGTGTCGGAAATATCACTGAACACGCCATTGATCTCACCGCCGACTGCGGTAAGGACAACGATAACGACGATAGCGATGAGGAGTACGATCAAAGCATATTCGATCAACCCCTGTCCTTCTTCATTCTGTTTTAGTTGAGCCATCAACATTTGCAAAAACATCGTTCATCTCCCTTTCTAGAAAGTGTGTAAAAACATTATAAACAGTTATGCCAAGTTGTCAAATACGATTCGTATAATAATTGATATCAGTTTAAACTCAGTTTAATATCGGCACTATAATGAAAATTGATCTAAACCAATCTTAGGCCATAAAAAGCTTATCCTGAAACCATTTTTTCATCTAGCATAATTCAGTGAACGATCCGAAATCAATTTAGGTATCAAATCCATTCAATATAGATTCAAACACACCGTTAACTTCTCCGCCAATAATACCCAGCACAATGACCACCACAATCGAGATCAGGAGCACGATCAAAGCGTATTCGATCAATCCCTGCCCCTCATCTTTGTGGTTCTTCATCATTAATACTGTCTGCCTTGCCTGTAATATCATTTGTTCCATCATCGCTGCTACCCCGTTTTAAATTTTTGTAGAGATTATATTGAATAATACAAGAAAATAATTCGAAATTCAACCGAATTAAAACCTTCCTTCCAACTATTACCTAGACAAATTCTGCCCTCAGCTCTGCATCAGGATGGCTTTGTCCTTCGGGCTTCACCTCATCCTGAGTATACACTCTTTTAGTGTATACTCTATCCCAGAAAGTAGATTAATATTACATTAATTTACTTAATAAAGTCAACTACAATATCGTAACAATTTTATTAATCATTCAAGCACGGAGAAAAATGGAATATTTACTTTTAGCTGTCATGGGAATCATTCTGGGAATAATTATCAACTATTTTGCCGATGTCCTTCCAAACTCTCCGGGGTTAACCCTGCCAATTTGCTCCACCTGCCAACATCCCTTCTCAATAAAAGACTATCTTCTGAAATTTAAATGTTCGGAATGCGGCACCAGGCTTCCCCTGAGGTCCTATCTTGTCATGATCGCCTCAATTGCGATCAGCTACCTCCTCAGGTTCTTTCCACCAGCCCTGTTGGGCTATTGGGCTGCCCTGCCCATCGCTGCCCTGCTGGGCATCATATTCGTGATTGATATCGAACACCATGCTGTTCTGCTAAAAACAACAGCGGCTGGATTTGTCCTCTTCCTGATCTATGGCCTGGTCTTCTTTGGCTGGCAGAAAACTCTTTTGGGTGCTCTGGGTGGACTGGGCATCAGTTTGCTTTTCTATTTCCTCGGTATCGCCGTGTCAAAGCTCGTAGGGGTCATTCGGAAGAAAAAAGTGTCGGAAGTTGCCTTTGGCTTTGGCGATGTCATGGCCGCAACGATCTTCGGTCTGCTGGTCGGCTGGCCGGCCATCGTTGGCGTGATCATCATCGCCATTGTGTCCTTTGCCCTATTTTCCGTGATCACCCTGATCGTGCTGATCCTGACCAGGAAGTACAGCGCGTTCTCGAATGCGCTGCCCTTTGCACCTTTCCTAATTTTGGGGGTAATAACGATCTATTATTTATGAAACGAGAAGTCAGCACCTCAAAACTGAATCGAACAGAGTGGTATTAGCTATCTTGCTTTACATTGACAGCATAAGAGATTCTTCTTCCTTTGTTCGCGCTTGAGTAATAGCCCAGCCAAGCAGGATCAGGTTCAAAACAAAGAGAACAAGGCCATTTGGGAAATTCGCAAAATATGCAAAATTAAAAGGAAGAATGGATAGGACAACCAGCGCACCTACCATAAACTGCAGAAAATTAAACACGCTGGGTGTTAAGAACCAGAAATTTAACAATTTTCCACTTAATGTCCCGTTCATATTAAGATATAGTAATAGGGGAATCAATATCATCGCGGAATGCGTATGAATATGGTATGTCACTAAAGTTGTTGCAGCGGTGACACCCAATAGAGCAACCATGAACAAGGGGGAGTCAACTTCGATTTTCTTTCGAAATGCAATTAGGGTCATAGCCATCGTGACAAGAGACCCAATAATTAGCACAATCCGCCCCAAACCCAGCCCTGAAAACTGGGCAATAAAGTAGCTAACTGCCCGCCAGTTCACCATCAACTCGTAATGGCTTGACCCGCCACCTTTTGCTGCAGTTAAAATCGAATCTCTAAATCCAATTACACCTCCCCAGCCCACAACTAGGTATGAAACACCAAGCATTAAAACCACGGCAATTAGGAAACTACGAAGGACTTTCCATTTCTTCTGAATTAACATAAATGGGACCAGCAATACCAGAACTTGCGGTTTAATCATCAATCCGCTCAACCACAACCCTGCTTTGACATCTTTCCTCGCCATAAGAGCTCGAGCGAATTCTCCCATGGCTAATAATAACAATAAATTTACTTGGCCGTGAATGAAGTTCCGAAAAACCGGAATAGACACCAAAACCATAATTAAAGCCTGTAGAGAAAGCCTTTTTCCAAACAATTCTTTTGTAAAAAACAATAAATAAAAAACAAGAATTGTAAAGTTTATAACGATCCAAAAAACGACGCTGACTGGATAGTCAACCAATGCCAATAGTTGAAATGGCAAAAAGAATACAGGTAAATAAAGCATTGCCAAAGTTTCAATATTAGAAGGATCATGACCACAAGCCAGATATAGATTAGCCTGATATTCCGCAAGCAAATCCAAATCATATACCGCAGAAGCTCCTTCTGTGTTCATGATTTGTCCGGCACTGTAATACCCCATGTAATCATTGAGCAGGCACCACGCCCCCTCAGATAAGGGTTGGCCAATAAAAACCAAAAAGTAAACGAGGAGAACCGCTAGAATAAAATATAGCCATGAATTTTTAGGCAGGTGTCTTACTTGCCCCTCCCGATTTTGTCTGCTTTTTTTGTTTGCATTGCTCATTTCGGGCACTCGTTCACTCCAGTCCTCATTTTTACGATTTATTCCAGTTTTGCTACTTGCCCCAAACTCGATCCGCCACCAACCCCGGATTGATGCTTAATTGACCAACCAAGCAAGAACAGGTTCGCAATCAACATACCTGCCCCAAAACCAATTTCAATGACATAGCCAATTCTGATCGGCAGCAGATCGCCAAGGATCAAAATTCCAATAAGATAAAGCAATAAATTTACCCCATAGGGAATCGCCACCCAAAGTAAGATAGGTCTCTTATCAATCAACCCTTTGGCAGCTAAATAAAGTAGAATCGGGATCATAATCATGGCCGTATGGATATGAGCATGGAACGCTACCAAAGTCGTCGCAGCTAATATGCTCAATAAGCCAACTTTAAATTCTGTAGAATCAACTTCTCGCTTTTTTCGGAAGACAATCAACGGCGCTGCTGCGGTGATTAATGATGTGAGTCCCAGGAAGATCCAGCCAATCGTGGGCGTTGTGAAGAATGATAAATAATAACTCGGCATCCGCCAGTTCATCATATATTCGTAGTGGCTCGCAGCGCCCCCTCTCGCAGATTCGAGGATCAGTTCTTTTAGGCCAACCATCCCATCCCAACCCACTAGTATAAATGATGCGCTGAGCAGGAGAATTGATGAGATCGTAAAACCTAAAAGGGCTTTATATTTCTTTTGGAGCAATAAGAAGGGAAGAATAAGGATCAGCAACTGCGGCTTGAGCAGCCAACCCCCCAGCCATAAACCAGCCCGGAGTGGTTTATAAAATTGAAGGGATCGAAGAAATTCCGCAACACAGATCACCAAAAAAATATTCAGCTGCCCATAATTAAAATTCAACAGCACTGGATATGAGAAGAGCAGCAAGGCCAAAATCATCAACTTGGGTTTTACACCAGATACCTGACGAAAGAAATAATAAAGATAGAGGATTAAGCCACTAAAATTAATCAAATACCAAATCAAAAGACTGACGGGATAGCTAAACAAAGCGAAAAATTTTAGCGGCACCATAAAGATGGGCAAATAGACCATAGAAATCACTTCTGTATATTGCTCAGAAGCATTCAATGAGGCAAATAAATCGGATTGAACCTGGCCAAGAATTTGGGAATCATAAATATCAGCAATCTTTCCGGCATTCATCGTCAGACCTGCGCCATAATAACCGCAATAATCAATCGACCTGCACAAGTCGCCCTGTACCAGGGGCATCGCGAAACTGATCACAAAATACGTTGCGAGGGCCAATAGCAACAAATTGGTCCAGTTCTTCGCTGTCAGCCCTTTAAAGGGGATTCTCACATTCTTTTTCATCAAACCTCTAAAACTAAGAAATGTCTCAACCTCTTATTACACACCTGTCAAACCCCAATCCAAGACGGGAGGCTGAATAGCTATCGTTAAGAACTGACCTCGCCACTCTTCTTTCCCTTTACCTGCCGGATGGACCAATAGATCAAATACAGGTTCAGCGCCAAAAAAGTTGAACTATGGATAATATAGACCAGACCAAGCACCTTCAATGAGGGCAGGACCGCCAGGTTCGAAACGATCCCCCACAGAATCTGGCGGATGAAAAACATCAGCGCCGGAAACAGCATCAGGAAGGAAAAGAAAGGTTTACCAATTTCCTCTTTGAGATACAGATAGAGGATGATCGGATAGAGGGCGATGAACATATGGATATGGGTATGCCACGAGATCACTTCAGAGGCGGCCATTGCGCCAAGCAGGGCCAGAGTGAACAAATTGGACTTCGGATCCATCTTCCGCCGAAAGGCATAGAGCAATCCGCCCAGCGTGATGATCGAGGCAATGATCGCCGCGATTGTCCCGGCCTGCTCTGTTGTATAGAGGGCGAAATAAGACCCCAGCATGTGCCAGTTCATCATCAACGGCGGCGCGCTGGATACCCCACCGCCGGCAGCCTCCAGGAGCATCTCCTTCAGGTTGAGGAAACCATCTACCCGGACCAACAGAAAAGACACCCCAACCGCCGCGGCACCTGTGACAACAAGGCCCGCGATCGCTTTATACTGCCGCTGCAGGAGCAGGAAAATGACCAGCACCACCAGCAGTTGCGGTTTCAGGATCAATCCGCCCAGCCATAATCCGGCTCGCAATGGCTTGTCATCCAGCAGCGCCCGGATGAATTCACCCACAAAAATCGCCATCCAAATCGACACCTGACCGTAATAGGTGTTGATCAGAATTGGGAGGGAGAAAAAGATCATCAGGAAGGTACGGGTCGGCAGTGGACAGCCGGACACCTTCTTGGAAAAGAATTGCAGGTAGAGCGAAAAACAGAGCAGGACGATAAGGTTCCAGAGGATAAAACTGAGCCTCAGGTCCAGCATTGACAGGAACTGAAACGGGACCGCGAAAATCGGGAGATACATGAACGCGGCGATGTGAAAACTGCCATCCTCGTCGTAATACTCCGGCAGGATCTCCTGCTCATAGCGGGTCAGCGTATCCAGATCGTATACTTCCGCATACCCGACATCGTTGATGATCCGCCCCGCCGTCCAATAGACGCAATAATCGGAACCGATGCCATCACACATATCATTCGTGGCCAAAGGAAAGAGGAAATGGATGATGAAGAAAGCCCCCATCGCGACCAGTGCAATATTCTGCCAGGCGGTCTTTGATAATCCGCTGAATGGGAGCTTGATTTTATTCTTCATAGGTCCATTCCTTAATCATAACTAAGCGTTTTTCCAGATCCCCATAAATGACTAACTGGAAGCGCATTCCTACTCGTGGACAATCACTGCCACATCATCCCGGTAAACTTCTTCCCATCCCAGGTCAACCACCATCAGATGGGTCACGATCTCATTTGGCGGTAATATCGCCCAGGCCACATCATATTCACCAAGGATAGCCTGCCAATTATCTTCAACCGAGAGTACCTCCAGATACTGCCGGGTCAGTTTCTCGTCATAAAAATCCGTTTGGCCGTCAATAAAAACAAGATATTCCGGCCACTCTTCATAAAGCAGATAACCACCCCAGATGAAGTAATTGAACATATTCCCTTCTTGGGGATGTTCTTCCATCCAGGCAACCGCATCCACCGGGAAGATGTCAGGATCATAAGCGTAGCCTGCCTGCTGAGAATCAAATTTGAATCCCAAACTGAGGCCAACTACTGCCAGGAGGATACATAAGACCGGCCAGACCATGCCTTTGAGCTGAACGTCCAGCCGCAGATAGCGGCCATCCGCCTTCATTAATCGGCCCACCCATTTAAACTTCTCCGCCGCAAAAATAAAAAGCGAATCCAGCTCACCAGAGAGCAACGGCGCAGAAACGATCGCAAACAAGGGAATATTTCTGGCGCTGTAAAGCCCCATGGCAAGCCAGGCAATCACCGGGACCAGGTCACGGAATTTGCGGTTCTTTTTGTTGATCGCGAAGACAATTAAGAGCAGGACAATGAATATCAGGAAAGGCCAGATCCTTGGAAGGTGAAAATCCGGGGACTGATACTCAACGGTCATATCAACCAGGAAACTCTCACCCAGATAACCCACGCTGGTCCCCCAGATTCCGATGCCTGCCGGGTTGATAAACGAGGCCAGCAGGGAAACACCCCCGCCCAACAGATAGGACAGCCAGAATTTTGGCGGCAACCCTTCCTTGAGGGGTCGTTTTTCCCAGATCTGATCCATCAAAATGCCAAAGCCGAACAGGAACCAGGTCATAAACCCGGCGATAAATGCGCCATGGAAATTCGCCCAAAAGACCATCAATAGGGGTAATAACCACCAGTTCCTCACTTTGCCCTTCACCATCCGGTCCAGAACGATCACCCACAAGGCCAGAAATAGAAATGTGAGAATATGCGGACGGGAAAGCCAGTGCAGGGCGGATGTAGTCATCGCCAGGAAAGTCACCAATAGCGCGATCAGCAGGGAATTCGTATTTAACCGGATGCGTTTGAAAACCAACCAGAAAGTTGTCGCAATCACCAGGGCGCAAACCAGGATCACACCGGTGAAACCGGCCAGGTTATGCGCCAGGGCAAAAAGCACCTGTGAGAGCCACTCATGGGGCGTGACCGGGTCGCCAAGCATGGTGTGCGAGAATAGGTCAAAACGGGGAATCGCCAGATTCCCCAAGATGTATTTTCCAATGGTCAGGTGACGTCCAAGGTCCCCATCCAAATTCATCATCTTATGCCCGCGTGCCAGAACGCCAATGAAGGCTACAATCCAGACCAGATCACTGAAGTTGGGCAGGAGATATCCAAGTAGTGGGCTTTTTCGATCTTTCATCGTATTCCTTTATCTCAATGCTGATCCCGGAAATGAATGCTAAAGAAAGCTGTCAGCTGTGAGTGAGATGAGCCTTATCCACTCCCATGCTGAAACAAGTTTCATGCCAGAGTTGTGTTAATTCTAACTGGAAAATCGATCCCTGAATGGAATAGGTCAGCTGCCTTCTCCAACCAATTCCACCTGGTCCCCATCGGAAAAGTCATCCAACCGGGAAGGATGGAGTTCAACCACATATCTGGCAGCCTTCTTTGGCACGTAAGCCAGCGCCCAGGGCTTGGCCAGGACCTTATCCACCACAACAAGGTCCTGATCCAGCCAGATCACCGCGATTTTAAAATTCATACAGAGCATATGGATTGACGCATTCATCCGGGAGGGAACCTTCTCATCCATGATGATCCCACCGTCCGGTGAGATCTCTTTGTAAAACATCAATCCCCGCAGCCGGCTGAAATACCCTTCACCCAACTTCACTCGAATTTCCCCGGCCGGAGAAGTTTTATTGACGACCGCCACAGTTTTCAACACTCACCTTACCTTTCCTTCCATCAACTATACCCGAGTGTATCACAGCCCATACTTCATTTGAATATCACTGTGTTGGAGAAGGATAAAATGGGTGTCGTACATACATTGTCCACTTATCAGACTGTTTTTGTGTACTATTGGGATATAATCAAACTAAAATAAATGGGGCATTTTTTGCATACGAAAGGGTGTTATGAACGCGATAATTTGGACGAAATATGGCCCTCCCAGAGGACTAATCTTTCAGGAGGTGGATCGCCCCGCCCCAAAAGCGGATGAGATACTAATCAAAGTTCATGCCACCAGTGTCACTGCTGGTGATTGCGAAATGCGCCGTCTCGGATTGCCCCTGTCATTGTCCCTTCCAATGCGTGTTTATGCTGGTTTCTTCAAACCAAGGAGAATTAATATCCTTGGGCAAGAATTTTCCGGTGAAGTAGCCGAAATTGGAGAACAGGTCCACAACTATCACATTGGAGATCCTGTCTTTGGCACAACAGGCTTCAAGTTCGGCGCATATGCTGAATATATCTGCCTGCCCTCAGAACCAGGAGATGCGCAAGGCGTTAATACGTCTATGCCAGCTGGTATCCCTTTCGCTGAAGCAGCAGTCCTCCCCACTGCCGGTATGGAAGCATTGCATTACATCAGAGAATCGAATCTTCAGCCTGGTCATAGAGTCCTGGTTATTGGTGGGGGTGGCAGCATTGGCACCTACGCCATTCAACTTGCCAAGAACGCCGACGCCGAAGTTACGGGTGTGGACAGCGCCGAAAAGCTGGATCTCATGCGTGCTTTGGGCGCGGATCATCTTATTGACTACGCAGCAGATGATTATCTATCCAGCAACGAGAGATATGATCTGATCATTGATCTGGTCGGAAGGCATTCGATCCTGTGCCGCTTGAAATTATTGAAACCAGGTGGGCGTTATTTCCTTGCGTTTGCAAAAATTCGACATATCCTGCTGAGCGGGCTGACTGCAATAACGAGTGGCAAAAAATTGCTCATCCAATCCTCAGCCCAAAAGAAAGAAGATCTGGTTCTGCTGGCGGAACTGCTGGAAACAGGAAAACTGAAATCAGTAATTGATCGTCAATTTCACCTGGCTCATGCCGCGGACGCCCACATCTATGCCGAGACAGGCAAGAAAAAAGGCAATATCAGCATAATCGTCGTGCCAGAATCAGGGTCATAGAATAAAACCATCAAATCGCTAAAAATGCCCTCATTAACAATACTGCCTGGAAGAATTATCTTCCAGGCAGTTGCTTTTTATAATGTACGATTTTTACATAAAGATCATAATCGGATCTTCGAGCAGCTCTCTGATGCTTTGCAGGAACTTCGCTGCCGGAGCGCCATCCACCAGGCGGTGGTCAAAGACCAAGCTGAGGGTCATCATTTTACGAATTTCAGCCACGCCATTCACAGGCACAACCTTTTCCTGAATCCGCCCCACGCCCAAAATCGCCAGTTCCGGCAGATTGATCACGGGGGTGAACGCGTCCACACCATAACTCCCTAGGTTCGTGATCGTGAACGTGCCGCCCACAAGGTCATCGGGCAGTACCCGGCCCAGCTTTGCAGCGTCCGCCAGGGCATGGAATTTCGCGCCCAGGTCTTTCAGCTCCAGTTGATCAGCATTCTTGATCACCGGCACCAACAGGCCGCGGTCCGTATCCACTGCGAAAGCGAGGTTGACATCTTCCAGCATTTCGATCTGGGTGCCATCCTGGCTCAAGCGGGCATTCATGTAGCAATATTTGGCAAGAGTCTGGGCCACGATCAAACCGATCATCTCATTGAATCCGGGTTTATAGCCCCAGGCTTCGGTTTTCTCGGCCTTCAGCTTATTGCGGAAGCGAACCAGTTCGGTCACATCAGCTTCCGTCACCAGAGTCACTCGAGCGGTCATTTGGTCGCTCATACCCATCCGATCGAAGATGATCTTGCGCACGCCGGAAACCGGTTTGGTCTCCAGTACCTTATTAGGTGCATAGGCAATCTCGCCAGCGACAGGTGCGGCGGCTGCGGTGCCACCAGCCATGCGCTGCCGGACGGCTTTTTCGACATCCTCGCGGGTAATGGTGCCCTTCGGGCCGGTACCGGTCACACCGGAAAGGTCCAAACCCATTTCACCAGCCAGTTTTGCGGCAATCGGTGTGGCCGATTTAGCGTTCTTTGCGAGGTAGGCGATCACATCATTCTCAACCACCCGAACACCCTCGCCGCCAGTCGGAGTCACGCTGGAAAGGTTAACACCTTTGGCGCTCGCCAGTTTCCTGGCCCGGGGAGAAGCAAACACTTTTTCGCTCGCAGCTTCGACAACCGCGTCAGGAAGCTTTTCTTCTTCAACAGGGGCTTCCGCTTTTGGCGCTTCCTTTTCTTCCTCAGCAGGTTCCTCCTCCGTTGAAATCACAGCGGCGCTGGGGGCGAAGGTTTCATCCTGTTTGCCAATGGTTCCAACAACTGTCAGAACCGGCACCACCTGGCCCTTTTCAAAGGGGCCAAAGTGGATATAGCCCTTGCCATTGGCTTCAACCGTAAAGATCGCCTTATCCGTTTCAACTTCCATCACTGGATCGCCGAAGGCGACTTTGTCGCCATCTTTGATCAGCCAGTTGATCAGGGTCACTTCTTCAACGGTCTGCCCCATTTTGGGGATGAATAAATCAACTGCCATCAGCTCATCACCTTCCTGCAGGCATCAATAATACGCTGCGTATTCGGGATTGTGAGATCTTCGAGAACCTCGGCTCGCGGCACAGGGATGTTCAAAGAAGCAACCCGGACCATCGGGGCGTCGAGATAATCAAAAGCCTGTTCATTGACCCGGGCCATGATCTCGTTGATGAAGCTGGTGTTTTCATAAGCCTCGGTGACACCCACCATGCGGCCGGTCTTCTTGACGGATTCGATAACGGTGTCCATATCCAGGGGCATCAGGGTGCGCAGGTCAACCACCTCAACATCAATGCCATCCTTGGCCAGCGCTTCAGCAGCCTCGAGGGCCCGCAGCACCATCCGGGAATAGGTCACGATGGTCAGGTCCTTGCCTTCGCGTTTGACATCAGCCACGCCAAAGGGGATCTTGTATTCGCCTTCGGGGACGGGGCCTTTTTCCTTATAGAGCATTTTGTGCTCAATGAACATCACAGGATTATCATTTTCGATCGCTGTGGTGAGCAAACCCTTGGCATCGTAGGGCGTCGCGGGCATCACAACGTATACACCAGGCAGATGGGTCCACAGGGCCTCAAGGCTCTGGGAGTGGTGGGCTGCAATTGCCCGGCCAGCGCCGCCTTCGGTCCGCAGGGTGACGGGCACGGAGGTCTTGCCGCCGAACATATAGCGGTTCTTGCCGCCCACGTTCGCCAGCTGGTCTATGATCAGGGGTGTGAAGTCCACATACATGATCTCAGCCACAGGCCGCATACCGCACATAGCCGCGCCAACAGCCGCACCGGCGATGGTCGCCTCGGAGATGGGTGTATCGCGAACGCGTTCCTCACCGAATTCATCCACCAGGCCGCGGGTTGCGCCATAAGCGCCGCCATAAAGCCCAATATCCTCTCCCATCAGGAAGACGTTTGGATCCTTGATCAGTTCTTCCCGCATTGCTTCGTTGAGCGCCTGGGAATATGTGATCTGGCGCATATCTTTGTCTTTGCGAACCTGTTCACGGAGTTTCTTTTCAGCTTCAATGTCAGCTTCGGTCCAGTTATCCGGCGCATAAACATCGGTCATCAGCAGGTCAGCGCTTGGGGGTTCTGAGGCCTTGCTGTAGCTCATCGCGGCATCGAGTTTCTCATCGACAGTCTCATCCATCGTTTCGACCTCACTCTCGGTAGCCATACCGATCTCTTTCAATTCGGAGGAGAGCCGGTTGATGGGATCTTTGGCTTTATATTCCGCCTCTTCCTCACGGGCGCGATACATCCGGGGGTCGGAGTGCGAATGGCCGTAATAACGGTAAGTTTCACATTCAACGATGGATGGACCTTCACCCTTGCGAGCGCGAACCACAGCCTCGGAAACTGCCTTGCGAACTTTCAAAACATCCATGCCATCCACAATCACGCCGGGGATCCCATAAGCGCAAGCCCGGTCAGCCACATGATGCAGCTTGCTGGCTTTGACGAAGGGGGTGGACATGGCATATTTGTTGTTTTCAACCACGAAAATAACCGGCAGGTCCCATTCGGAGGCCATATTCAGCGCTTCGTGGAAGTTGCCTGTGTTGGAAGCGCCATCACCAAAGAAACAAAGCACAACCGAATCGGTGCCTTTAAGTTTCTGGGCCAAACCTGCACCAACGGCAATCGGCAGGTTGCCGCCGACGATACCGGTGGCGCCCAGGTTGCCGTGGGCCACATCAGCGATGTGCATGGAGCCGCCTTTGCCCTTGCAGTAACCGCCGGATTTACCCAAAACCTCGGCCATCATCTTATTGTAATGTTCCTGCTTGGCTTCATCGGTCTTGGCTGCCATGTCGCCATGCGCATGGGCATGACCGTGCCCGCGGTGGGTGCTGGTAATGTAATCGTGATCGTCAATAGCGCCAATAGCGCCAACAGCAACAGCCTCTTCGCCGGCATAGAGGTGGGAAGCGCCTTTCAATACTGCCGTACCCAAAAGACCGGCAATATTATTTTCCAGTGCTCGGATCTCCATCATTTGCCGCAAATAGGTCATCAATTGCTCTTTGGTGAGCGATTGCTCCTCAATCAGCGCGGTCACTTCCTCAATCGTATGGATTTTCTTCTTTGTCATCAATACACTCCACATCTAAAATTGTAAGTCGAACTCATTATATAGCCGCCATTCCATTTTCTGGGCAGGCGGCCTTTAAGGGCTTTATAAACAAAATAACCATACTCGATAAGCACCTTTAATTATAGGTACATTCGTCATAATTAGGTACCCCTCCAGCCAAAAACAGGATATTCATCCAATTAATCATGAACAAATTACCAATGTTTCTTCCAATCTGTCACCTATCGGAACGCTTCATCGCTCATCATCATCCGATGGAATGCAGATCAAACTCGCGAGCGGTGTCCAGCATGGCGACGATGTTCTCCGGGGGGACATTCGCCTGGATGTTATGAACCTGGTTGAAGACAAAACCGCTACCCGGGGTGAAAGTTTTCAGCCGCTCCGTCACATGATCCCGAATCTTATCCGGGCTGACATTGGAAAGCACCGACTGGGTATCGCAGCCGCCGCCCCAAAAGACCAGTTGATCACCAAATTTTGCCTTAAGCTTCTCCGGCGCCATGTTATTAGCACTGGTCTGGACCGGGTTAAGGATATCCACGCCGCATTCAATCAGGTCTGGGATCAGGGGGGTGATGCTGCCGCAGGAATGCAGGAACACCCTGCACTGCGAGTGTTGATGGACAAATTGATAGAGCGCCATGTGGCCGGGCTTGATGAATTTCTGATACATCCGGCGGGACATTTGCGGCCGGTCCTGGGTGCCCAGGTCATCCCCAAACTGGATGATCTGGACCTGATCACCTACTGCTTCCAGATAAAGGGCCAGGTTCTGCAGGTGTTTATCCACCATTCCCTGGATCAGATCTTCCGTAAAAGAGCCGCCCTCAGCCAGGTCTTCCATAAAACGTTCCCAGCCGCGCAGTTTTTGCCCCATTTCTAAAACACTGCCGCCGAAACCCGCCATGATCGCATAATTGGTGTTTTCATAGAGCGTTTTTGCACGGTCTGCCAGTGCTTTCAGCTGCTCGTCATTGAAAATTGGAATTGGGATTTCTTTCAGGTCAGCTGGCCTCTTCGCCTCACGTAGGGGAGGATTGATGCGGGTGAAATAAAGGCTGTCCGCGGACATCCGCCGGACGGGTATGCCCTTTTCCCACACCTTCCAGCCGCCGCTCTCCTCATCCGGCCTCAGGTCCAGGCTGGCGGACACCCAACAATCCACCCCGTTGGGCAGAGTCCAGGATTTCCACTTATCGGGCTGGGCCTCCCCCAGGGAATGTGTCAGCGGGATCACGTCCGCACCAAAGCGTTCCAGAATGTCAAGTTCCACTTCCGCCAGCTGCTGACCGATATCGATGATCCGAATTTGCCCACTCTCAATGCCCAGATGCTTTTTGAGCTTGTTATAGGCAATAGCCATGATGCCGGTGGAGGCCATCCCCCCCAGGTCAATCGGTACCCGGTCGGTGGGTTCATGGCGAAGCGCTTTTAAAATTCGCTCCCGAGAAGTATTGGAGGAATGGGTTCTGATTCGCTGATCGCTGGTCATGGAGTTGTCCTCTGAATTATTGAATTTGCGTGAGTTGCGGATAGGTATATGAAGGACTGGTCGAGTGCACTCATCCAGGCCATCTCATCCAGAATTGATTATATGTTAATCCAACCAGGATTATAGTACAAACAATTAAGGTCTATACAATCCCTCAAAATTAATCATAGAAATGATGATTAGACCAAAATCACAGGTTTTATTTCCTTGCTTTCATAAACCACAAAGACGCCTCTCTTAGTCGAAGCGCCTTTGGGTCCTGAGATTTGTAAGCATTGTGTGGGAGCGAACCAATGCTCACCCAATAAGTCGAATTTTATTTTTTCATAAGTCAGCAGACCAGGGCTGGATAAACCCAGTCAATTTCAAATCACCTCTATGACTTTACTGCGTTTACTGCGGCAACAAAATCACGAGCCACTTCAGTGATCTGATCATATTGCTCATTGAGCACCATGTCCTTGGGGCAAAGGTTACTGCCTGCCCCAACGGCCACCGCACCCACCTTGAACCAATCCGCCAGATTGTCCTTATTCACCCCGCCAGTTGGCATCATCGGGATATTGGGGAAAGGTCCTTTGAGGTCCTTGATATAGGTTGGGCCAGCCAAACGACCAGGAAAAATCTTGATCACATCGGCCCCAAGGGTATAGGCATGGAATACTTCCGAAGGTGTGAAACAGCCCACCATTGAAAGCAAACCACTCCTGACAAAATCCTCAGTCAGCGCGGGATCAAACATCGGTGAAACGACAAATTTTGCGCCGTTATCAAGCGCCATCTGCAGGTGCTCGGGAGTGGTCAGGGTTCCCATGCCCACCAAAATCTCATCGCTATATTTTTTTACCAGCTTACTGACCACCGTTTGGGCATTTGGTGTAGAGTATGTGATCTCAATCCCCTTCACGCCGCCCTTTACCAAGGCGTCCACAGCCCTGAGCGTTTTCTCCTCGGAGGGTCCCCGGAGGACCGCCAACAAGCCCAATTCCTTGACCTGCTCAAATACCAGTTTTTTGTCCATCATTACCTCTTATCCATTCATTCACCGCACTTGTTGTCTGTCAACTAACCTACAGCCGAGAGATCCTTCTTTATTGCTGCAATCCGGCTTTCCCGATCCGTGACAAAGCGTTCAATGCCCTTCAGGATCCACTCCGCCGAGAGATGCGCCTCATCCAACACCTCATCCAGGGTTCCACCTGTCCGCCACTGATCATCCCAATCGGATGAGATGGCATAGGCCAGGTTACGCTCATTGAAACACCAATCCTTCATTAAATAGCGGGATTGGGTCGTGATCACAGTCGAATTAACCCGGTCCGCATCCGTCACAACCTTCTGCCGATAGGTTTGCGGCTGGCGCTCAAAGAGTTCTGTGCTGGAAACATAAACTATCTTGATATTCAGGCCTTTTTCATCCAGAGACTTGAGCAGCTTGACCACGTTAACCATTGCGCTCGTGCCCTGTACATAGAAGGTGCCGCCCTGAGGCTTGCCGGGGGCATAATCCCGAACAATATACGCACCTTTAGCCGCTTCAAAATGAGAGGGCATCTGAAGGGCTTCACGATCAGGGAGCTCAACGCTGGGTCGGGTCAGATGCAGACTTATGATCGGCACATCCAGCTTAAACGCAGCGCCCAAAACCACCGGCACCTCGTTATATTCCCAGGGATGCAGGTTGATGATGCTGCCCTTCGGGAAGAGCTGGGTCACGCCCGGGGCATAGATGCCGAAATGGGTACGGCTGTCATCCGCCGTCTCAGGGCCGGAGTGACCCGCCACCCAAAGCACCTTACCCATCTTCCAGGGATCATCCTGAGCCATCTGGCTGAGCAGACGGACCATGCCATATTTCAAATATGAGAATGAGCCATAGGTTGAGCTGGCTGCCCAAAAACCTTCAAATGCCTTTTCTGGATCTGCGGCCAGGTTTGTCACCGCCAGGCCGGCCATGATGCCGGCGTTGGCAAACTCGGTGATTTCCTGTGGAAGCAGGACACCATCTTCGTTTCCATTGAGACCGTACCAGCCATAACCTTTGAAATCACCATATCCGCTCGCGAAACCCGCGATATTGGTGGAGCCTGCCAGGTCAGCGGAGGAAATCAGGAACAACGGTCGGCCATAGTGCTGAGCGCCATATGCGTTCACCCAGGCCCCCCACTGTGCCAATGCAGCACGATTTGCGGCTTTCTCACCGGGTTTTTTGTAAATATCCGCAGGATAATTCTGATAATCAAACACCCGCTCATCCGTGAAGGGTGTCTTCTGCCCATCACCGAGTTTAAAGGTAGACAAAGTCTCGGGTACGCGGTCCCCAATTTCAGCCAAGCGGTCAGCCAGGAAATCCACCAGACCCTGATCAGCTTTGAGAACGTCAATCACAGCGCTCAGGTTAGCCCGGAACTCTGCCAAAATAGCAGCCTCATCCGTGGGTGCACTTCCCATGTAATTCTCAAATTCAGCGCCATACTTTTCGACAAAGGGCTGTTTGGTTTCCCAGAAAGTCTCGCTGTCCATTTTATGCGGCGACCCGTGGGAAGCATTATCATATTTCAAATAACCCCTGCCCTTTCGAGTTCGGAACCAGACCGCCCTGGGTTTTTGATCGGCCGGCTGCAGGGCAACAATATCCAGCAGCGCTTTGTTGACATGGTGCCACTCGCTGCCCTCATCCGTGCCAATCACATGCCATCCATGCGAGCCAATCCAGTCTTCGGGGGTGCCGTAGACCACATCGCTCACTTTATGGTTATCAATCCCAAAATCGTTCCAGTCCACCAGAAGGACCAGGTTCTCGAGGTTCAGCCCCCAGGCAGAGTTCATCGTCTCGTGCACACCCCCAGGGGTCAGGCCCGCTTCGCCTTCTATCATAAAGACCTTCACAGCCTCTGCTCCAGCCCGTTTGAGCGCCAGAGCTTCACCTGCGGCCGCCGGGCTGCCATGCCCTGAAGGCCCGGTGTTGAATTTGAGGAGCAGGGTCTTATCAGTAATCTCAGCATGGCCTGAGAGGCCTCCCCGCCTGCGGAATCCCAAAAGGTCCTCCCAAACGAGCATATTCTTTTCAGCCTCATCCATCAGGTAGCGTTCATCGCTCGTCTGGGCGTACTTGATTCGCAAAGCCTCATCCAATAAAGCCAGCGTGCAGTAGACCAGAGGGACAGTATGCCCGGCTGATAAAATAAACCGGTCAGAAAACCGTTTCTTAGGATGCCGAATATCCCAATGCATCGCACCGCTTAGCATCAGAGATAAGAGCATATGCACTTTGGAGCGTGAGCCGCCGGGGTGTCCGCTCTGGCGATAATTCAAAATTAAGTCAATCAGCTGATCAACAATATCTTTTGCCTTTTCCATTTTCTGAACATGGTCCTGCATGAAAAGGAGATCTTTTTCAGCCTGTTCAAAAGGGGTCGTCATTCTTTTCCTCTGCTTTCTTGTTCGCTTTAACGCTTCACCCGGCCGGATTGGTTGCCAGCCATAAGCTGTTCCACTTCAGCAACTGTTACTTGGTTAAAGTCACCATAGATGCTGTGCTTCAGGCAGCTTGCAGCCGTTGCAAACTCCAAAGCCTTCTGGGGGGAGGCCATCCTGAGCAGGCCATAGATCAGGCCAGCCGAGAAACTATCGCCGCCGCCAACCCGGTCCACAATGTCCGTGATGGCATATTTTTGGGAGGTATAGAACCCCTCACCATCATAAAGACAGGCTGACCAGTTATTCTGACTGGCGCTGAGGCTTTCCCGCAGGGTAATTGCCACCTTAGATACATTAGGATAGCGTTCCATCACCTGTTGGGCTAATCTCTGGTAAATTTCTGTGCTAAGCTCACCTGCGGACACATCCACATCTGAGGTGATTCCCAGAGATTTCTGGACGTCCTCCTCATTTGCAATACACACGTCCACAGATTTCACCAACTCACCCATAACTTCGGGTGCGGATTTGCCATATTTCCACAGTTTCGAGCGGTAATTCAGATCACAGGAGACGGTCAACCCATGCTCCTTGGCCTTGCTAACCGCCTCCAACGCCAGTTCCGCTGCCGTCTCACTCAGGGCCGGGGTTATCCCACTGATATGGAACCAATCCCCGCCTTCAAACGCAGCATCCCAATCCAAACTACCCTTGGGTGCTGTGGCAATCGCGCTGTTCGCGCGGTCATAGATCACCCTGGAAGGCCGTTGATTCGCACCAGCCTCGAGGAAATAAATCCCCATCCGGCCGGGCATCATCTTGATCGGGGAGACATCCACGCCAAACTTGCGAACCTCCATCCGGCAGGCTTTGCCCAGGTCATTGTTCGGCAAGGCGGTCACAAAAGCCGCATCCAGGCCAAAATTCGCCAGGGATACCGCGACGTTTGCCTCGCCGCCGCCGAAGGTTGCTTCAAAGACGGGAGCCTGCAATAATTTTTCAAATCCTGGAGATTTCAGCCTGAGCATGATCTCACCAAATGTGATTATTCTGGACATCTAAAAACTCCTTTCAACGCTGTGACAGGCCGCAACGAGCGGCACCAGATCACAGACCCCTCAGTTCCCGTTTGATCGCTTTCAGTTTCTCCGCATCCGGCTGCTTCTTATAGTAATCATCCAGCGGATAGCAGCCTGAAACCAACCCCTTGCGCGGGGCCGTAGTGCAGTCACTAAAGGTACGACAGATTTTACGGCGATTCAACGGACGCATATTCAGCACATCGTCCGGTAATTCCGGATAGGACAAGGTCGAGCGACCAAGCCCGACAAAATCAATATCACCCTGGCGGACAACCGCCTGGGCCACATTGGGAATGAATTCCTGCAAATAGCTGTACCCAGAGCCAACCGTCAGCATCTCCGGTACGGCATGCTTGATCTCTGCGGCGGCATTCACCATCCGAGCCACACTGATCAATGGATCCTCAGGAGGTTCATAGCCATCGCTGGGCGGGTAAAAATGCGGCCGGATCAGGTGCGGGCTGTAATATGGACTGGAAGCGGAGAAGTTCACCATCTCCACACCGAGGTCCTTCAACATCCGGACCAAAGCAATCGGTTCATCCAGCTTGAGCGCGCCCGGATTATCCGGATCGCCGCCAAAAGCGAAGGGGTAGCGACCGTTTTCATCGAGGTATTCCAGCATCCGGCCGATCCTGTCCTCGCCCGGCCGGAAAGGAGGCATATCAAACATACTGAACCGCACACCGATTGTCAGGTCGGGGCATTCGCTCTGAACAGCCTTGACAATATCCCGCACAAAGCGGGTGCGGTTCTCAAAACTGCCGCCATATTTCCCGGGGCGTGTCACGGCGCTCAGGATCTCATGGCCAAGGTAACCATGACAATGCTTGATATCCACAAAATTAAACCCGATGGATTGGGCCAGTTTGGCGGCTTTGACATACGCGCCAATCAGGTCGTCCAGTTCCATATCGGAAATCGGTTCCAGATCAGCAGGAATATTGAAGATCTCGTCCAGCAAAGGATGGTGATAGACGATCTTGGATTCGAGTTTGGTCTTGATGTTTGGCCGGCAGAATCGCCCGGAATGAGTCAGCTGCATACCAATAAACAGATCATCACTGGAGCCAAAAGCCTGCTCATGTTCTTCGATGAGTGCCTTACGCAGTTCATCCACTTTCTTCACAGTGCCGGCATTGATCATCAACTGGTTGGGGTTCGCCCGGCCTTCCGGCACGATGGCAAAAGCCTCCCCACCCCAGATCAATTTCGCACCGCTCTGGCCAAAATGACGCCAGCGGCGGAAGACTAGGTCGGTGGGGTTGCCATCGGTTGCCCCATCCCAGCCCTCCATCGGATGCACGCAAAAGCGATTGCCGATCTTGAAACCATTGCTTAAAGTCACCGGTTGGGCCAGGGGGTTGGCCTCCCCGGGGATAATTTCTTCATCAAAAGGTAGTTCGATCTCAAGTTCTTTTAGAACTGAGAGAAATTCCTGATTGGATTTCAACAAGTTAAGCCGCTTGTAGTTCTTGTTCAACGTTCCTCCAAATAATCATTTTATTCGTACAGATCAGTACCAGGCCGGAAGCCAGCCTTATAAGCGCTGGATATGGAAACCACCATCCACGTTAAAGACCTGACCGGTCGAAAACGGGAAGTAGTCCGATGCCACCGCCGCAATCGCCAATCCAATGTCCTCCGGGTAACCCCAGCGTTTGATCGGCGTCACGCCTTCAGCGATCAGGCGATCATATTTTTCGCTGACGATCTCGGTGAGCGGGGTCTTGATAATCCCGGGACGGATCTCATAAACGTTGATCTTTTCCTCAGCAAGTCGGTCGGCGAAGAGCTTGGTCATCATCGACACGGCAGCCTTGGAAACACAATATTCCGCGCGGGAGGTGCTGGAGGTGTAAGCGCTGATCGAGCTTATGTTCACGATCCTGGCCTTCTCCATCTTGCCGTCTGCGATCAATTTCATCATGTTATTTGCGGTCAGCTGGCTGAGGAAGAACGTCCCATAGAGATTAACTTCCAGGACCTCACGCATCGATTCTTCGGACATTTTCATCATATCCATCCGGACCCGCGGGCCGATGCCGGCATTATTGACCAGCATATCAATCCGGCCGTATTTTTCCAAAACAGCCTGATTGAGTGCTTCGCGATCGGCAGCTTTGGTCACATCGCCTTGCACGGTGATCCCATCCGAACCGGCTTCTCGCACCATGGCAAGAGTCTCGGCCTGTTTTTCAACCGGACTGATATCATTGATCGCCACCTGCCAGCCGATCTTGGCTAATTGATAAGCAATACCTTGGCCAATGCCGCGGCTTGCACCTGTAACAATTGCAACTTTTGGATCCATTTCTGCCTTCTTCTCTAATTATTCCTGATCATAAATGGCCCCATCACGATAACGGGCCCAACTGGTTTCAAACCAGGCATCGGTCTCGGGGATTGGACGACACACTTCCCATTGATGTTGAACCACATCCTCAGCTACAGACCAAGTTTTCAACACCTTACTGCGGAATGCAGGTTCTTCAACAGCAATTCGCCATTCATCAGACAACCTTGGATGAACCTGGTTTCCTGTGGGTTCGATTACGATGGACGATCCGCGACTCCCCACGCCCGCCTCGATTTGAAACTTTATCGCTTCCAGATAGACCAGGTGGGCAAAGCATAGCTGCCTGACCTGGAACGCGTGCTTGACATCTTCACGCCGTTCAAAATGACAGCCCCTTTCCATGATCGCCTGGACCTGTTGGTGGGCTTCTGCCACGGCCTTTTCGATCCCGGCTTTGTCACGGATATGAGCGCCATATTTTGTCATCCGGTTGCGGAACTCATTAAGATCGATTTTCCAATCGATTTCAGATTGTTCACTGGCTAACAACCAGCCAACTGCGGAGGATATAGCTCCCTCAAGCGCAGCCAGACCATCTGCTTCAGCCAGGCTCCAATCCTGATAGCGGTTAGTGATGTATTCAGCCACCCTGAAGCCCGCCACCTGACCGGCATTCAAAGCCGAACCACCCGGCCGGGCGACCCCATGCGACCCATTGACTTCCCCAATTGGAAAGAGATGGTCGACATTGGTGGACTCATACCAGATATTGCCAGCCAGCCCGCCATTATTGTGCTGCGCACAAACGCCGATCTCAAGCGGTTCTGACCACAAATCAATATGATGATCCTGATAAAGCGCAATCGCATCCGGATTCATTTTAGCCAGGCGTTCAATCGGCGTGTCCTGGTCCGCACCAGAGCGTTCCAGATAGGTTCGCGCTTCTTCTGGCAATCCCTCAAAGCTGAAGCCTTCCGGATTGGACCGGAAGTCCAGAAAAACCTTGCGCTGTTTGACAACGGTCTCAATGTAAATCAATATATCTACAATTGAAGACCCACCAATGACCTTGCGTGCGTCAAAAGGCCATTGGTAGCCCTTCAAAAATACCATGCCGTTCATCTCGCCGGTAGAACCAAAATAGGGGCGCATGAATTCCTGTTCATCGGAAACGCCATCCGCTGCAAAGCTGATCACTCGGGGAATGACCTGCAAATACGTGCCTGAGACGTTCCACCGAAACGCGGTGGATGCCATCCCATACTGGGATTCTGGCAGGCTGACAGCCTCCGCTCGCGCCATCAAAGCCAAACCGATTGCGCCGTTATGAACTTTGGGATACACGCTCGATTGGTAAAGCCCGCCTGGGCCGCCAACGGCAAAGACCAGATTCTCAAAGAGATAGGCTTCCAGATCACCCTTTTTGGTCACAGCCAGCAGGCCGCATACCCGCTTCTTATCCTCTCCCAGGGTAACCAACTCAATAGCCGTCCGCCCCTCACGGATCGGGATGTCAAGGGATTGCGCTTGCTTGATCAGGACTCGGCACATTTCTCGTGAGGTGTATGGTCCAATCGAGGTTGCCCGTTGACGGGGATCATGGTCCGTCTTGTACCCCACGAATTGTCCATATTCATCCCGCGGGAAAGGCATCCCGAGATTGACCAGATTCATAAAACCACGCGGGGAAAGGCTGGATTCAATCAATGCCAGATCGCCATGCATTGCACCATTGGCAAAATAGGTTTGAGCCATATCCACCGGCGAATCCGCTTCGTCCCCGGACAGCGATAATTTGTAATAGGTCTGTTTATCACTGCCCGTGTTGATCGAAGTCCCCATCTGTAAACCTTCGGTGACGATCATCACATCATCCTCACCGTTCAGCTTGAGTTGTGCAGCAGCGTTCAACCCGGAAGCGCCGCTGCCCAAAACCAGTGTGTGCACTTTTATTACAGGCACATCCTTAGGACTGCCTCCTACCTTTACAGAAATCGGCTTCATCTCAATCACTGCGCTCTCCCTGTTCTAAATCCTACCTTTATTAAATAAATACCCTCAAATTAATCAAAGTTTGAAGGTATCTATCTAAAACATCATATTTAGTCTTTGTCGAATCAACTATTATCCATTGACCGATGCGCCGAGATAGGCAGATTGGACCCGCTCATCATTGAGGAGTTCCTCGCCTGTGCCCTGGATCACTATTTGACCATCCTCCAGTACATATGCATAATGGGACATCTTGAGTGCCATCCGGGCATTCTGTTCAACCAGGATAATCGTCATCCCTTGCTCCTGGTTACAGCGTACAATCATTTCAAAAACCTGGCGGAAAAGGATTGGTGCAAGACCGAGTGAAGGCTCATCCAACAGCAGGATCTTCGGATTGCCCATCAGACCTCGACCCATCGCCAGCATCTGCTGCTCACCGCCAGAAAGAGTCCCGCTCTGCTGGTTAATGCGTTCCTTCAGAACTGGAAAAAGATTGAAAACTTCCTCCAATCTTTCATCAAAAGCATTACTGGGCACCAGGTAAGCACCCATGATCAGGTTCTCTTTGACCGTCAATGAGGGGAAAATCCGGCGTCCTTCAGGTACCTGGATGATCCCGGAACGAACGACCTTATGAGCTGCAGATAGGATTTGCTCGCCATCTAAAAGGATTTCACCGGAGCCTACTTTTACAATCCCCGAGATGGTATTCAACAAAGTCGATTTTCCAGCACCGTTTCGACCAATCACACCAATGATCTGGCAATCAGGCACCAGGATATTGATGTCGTGCAGCACTTCGATTTTGCCATACCCTGAGTGAAGGTTTTTAATTTCAAGCATTGATATCCTCCTCACCGAGGTAAGCCTTGATCACGATTGGATCATTTTGGATTTGTTCCGGAGTCCCTTGCGCAATACTCTTCCCAAAATCCTGGACATAGATCCAATTGCACAATTTCATAATCACATCCATCCGGTGGTCAATCAGAATGATCGAAAGTTCCAACTCTTCATACAACCCTTTGATCAGGTCAACCAAGTCTTGAATTTCGGAGTGATTGATCCCTGCGCCAGGCTCATCCAAGAGTAAGACATCGGGTTCTGTTGCCAAAGCACGGGCAATCTCTACCCGCCGCTGCATGCCGTAAGGAAGCGACTGAGCAATCTGATCAGCATGATCTTCCAGGCCAACCCGTTCCAGCCAGCGCATACTCCGCTCTTGAATATCTTTCTCAAATTTATGCACTCTGGGCAGTGAAAACATCGCACCAAGGACATTATAGGTTGCCCGCCAGGAATAGGCCGTCTTGATGGTTTCAATAACGGTCATTTCTTTGAACAGGTTGATGTTCTGATAGGTACGGGCAATCCCCAAGCGGTTGATGTCGCAGGGTTTCATACCAACGATATCCCGATCCTTGTACATAATGGTTCCCGTTGTCGGTTTATAAATCCCGGAAATTGTATTTAAAATAGTCGTCTTACCAGCGCCGTTGGGACCAATGATGCCAACGATCTGTTTCTCATCCAGCTCTCCATTGAAATCCTGTACGGCGCACAAACCTCCAAAAGTTTTAGAGAGGTTTGTGATCTTGATCATTGTGTTGTTTTCCATCTACTCCGCCTCCTGCTGTTTCTTTGTGAAAAGCTGTTTCACAAATTTCGGGAGTTTTATACTGCCAAACAAGCCTTTCGGCATCACATTGATGATGAACAAAATTGTGATACAGTACAGCGTGATGCGCCATTCTGATGCAAACCGCAGGACTTCAGGCAGAACCAATAAGATGACCCCACCCAACAAAGTGCCAATGAGACTGTCTCGCCCACCGAAGAATACAATAATGATCCAGGTGACAGAAATCATCCAACCAAACGAGTTAGAGTCGATATAGCGGTTATAGAAGGCCAGCAGCACACCAGCATAAGCCGCAAAAGCGGATGAGATCATGAAGATCACCATCCTATGTTTGAAAATGTCAATCCCAGAGGATTTGGCTGCCATATCGTTACCGCGGATCGCCAGACTGTCGCGTCCAAAATGGGATCTTCGGATACTCCACACGATGAAAATAACCACGGCCAAAGAAACAAATGCCAGGGTCGGGGTTGTGATCCGGGGAATATTGGTAAAACCATGGGCGCCGCCAGTCAATTGTACTAATTCAGTGAAGAGGCCAATCATCGCCTGACCAAAACCAAATAGCGCCAGCGCGAAAAAGTCCTGTCGGATCCTAAGTGTTGCAAAGCCCACAAAATAGGCGACAACCAGGGTGACCAGAATACTGGCGACTACTGCGATTGGGAAAGGTACGCCAAAGGTTACAACCAGGATGGAAGCGGTATAGGCTCCCAGTCCCATAAAGGCTGCCTGCCCCAGGGAGAACATCCCGTTCATACCGGTCAGCAAATGGGTTCCCATTACGCTAATCAGCACGATTGCAATTGAGGTGCTTACTGTGAGATAATATGCCATTTTATTCTCCTGTTCCTATGCTTTATCCACGAAGCTTTGGCCAGCAACACCTTGCGGCCGAACCAACAGGAAAACAACCATAATGAAAAATATGACAACAGGGGACAAGCCGGATCCAATCGTTGCAATAAGAAATACTTCAATAAGTCCAAGTGCAAAGGCAGCAATCGCAACGCCTGTCAAACTGCCCAGGCCTCCCAAAACTGAGGCAATGAAACCCTTCACAACGATCTGGCCAATTTGGGGTGTCAATGAGGCCGAAAGACCATAAAGTACTCCCGACAGCCCACCTAGCATGCCTGATACCGCGAATGTTGCCAACACAATAAAATCAGCATTGATGCCCATCAAGCCGGTTGCGACCAGGTCATTGGATGCTGCGCGGATCGCGATCCCGACCTTTGTCTTTTTCAATACCCAGGTCAGGAGGCTGAAAGCCAGGACTGTAGCAATCAGGGTCAGGATATAGTTTGTAGCGATGGTCAATTCGCCCAGATGGACTACCTTTGTTTTGATCAGAGTGATCGGATAATAGTCAAAGGCTTTACCAAAATAAATGATTAATATTTGTTGCAGGAGCATCAACATTGTGATGGATGTGACAAAGAAATAGACCAGCTGTCCATTTCTCTTGCGGATCCAACGAAAAGCTATGAATTCAATGATGATTGCAGTGACGGCACCAGTGAGCATCCCTACCAGAATAACGGGGAACAACGGCAGGCCCAACTTTGTTGCTGCCAAAAAACCTGCATAAGCGCTAAACCCCAAAACACCGCCATGTGCAAAATTCGAGAACTTCAAGATGTTGAAAATCATCGCAAAGCCCACCGCAATCAATGAATAGATCGCTCCCAGGGATAGGCCATTGATGATTTGTTGAAGAACGAGTCTGAATTCCATATGAACTCCTTAGACAAAAGGTCGGGGCAAAACATCACCCCGACCTTTTTTGGTATTAATTTTTACTCAACAGCGCCTGAAGTCAGATACCACATATCGAAAACCTGTGCGCCATCGACAATTTTCATCATCGCCATAGGCAATGAGGACGGTTGATGATCGGCTGCCATATCAAATGTACCCTGGAAACCTTCATAACCCTTGATGTTGTTCAGTTCTGCTGTGATGCATTCGGAAGAGATGTCATCGCCGCAAGCTTCGAGGGCGGTAACGATCAAACCAAAGGCATCGGCACCGGAGAAGGATTGCGCCAGAGGTGCAACGCCAAATTTCTCCTCATATTCTGCAACCCAAGCCTGCAGCTCAGGATCCTCAGGATTGATACCATAAGGATAGTAGCAGTTCTTGTTGGCTTCGGGATCGGTGTTCGGGGAAAGACCCGTCGGGGGAACCGAGTTGTCACTCAGCATCAGACCTTCATAACCAAGTTCGTAGGCCTGAGCCAGGATCAACGGGATTTCCGCAGGATAGCCGGGGAAGAAGATTGAATCCGGATCTTCGGCAATGATCTTGGTTAATTGCGCCCGGAAGTCCTGATCACCCCATGCATAGGTCTCTTCAATAATAACTTCAGCACCATTGGCCTCGAGCTGGGCTTTATAAGCCATACCGATACCAGCGGAGTAGGAGTTCTGATTATTGTAGAGTAATGCGGAGCGACGAACATTCAACTGATCGTAGGAATACTGGCCCATGATGGAGCCCTGGGTCACGTCAGAGTTCTGACCGAGGAACATATATGTCCAGGGCTCGCCGCTTTCCTGTTTGAAAGCAGATTCAACCATGAACAGACCAACAATCGGGACCTGCAGTTCTTCTGCAACGGGGGCAACAGCAATACCAATATTGGAAATCGGTGGGCCTAAGACAACAGGAACCTGATCCTGCTCGACCATGCGGGTATAAGCATTGATGGCTTCTGTGACGTCACTGCGGGTGTCATAGGTGACGAGTTTCAGCAACCGGCCATTGATACCACCAGCAGCGTTGATCTCTTCGATCTTCATCGTGGCTGCATAGGTCAAAGGGGTACTGAGGACTGCCATGCCGCCGGTCTCGTCCTGAAGGTTACCGATCAGGATGTATTCCGGTTCTTCGACAACTTCTTCTTCCGAAGCTTCTTCACCAGTTTCTGGTGCAACAACTTCAGTTTCCTCGACAACAGGTTCATCTGCGGTCGCAGGCGTGCATGCTGCAATCAAGAACATCAAAACGAATGCAGCGATCATAATTTTGTAAAACTTTTTCATGAATTTTCTCCTAATATTAGACGGCTCAGCTCTTCTAATCGTAATTTTTGGTCTTGTTTTACCAGTATTTTCTCCCTTCTGAAACTCAATTGCGAGTCCTCTTTAGAATAGCCAGGTTAGGTCCCCTAGGAGTTCAATGCCTGCCAAACCCTCTCAGGCGTGAGAGGCAGGTCATGGAAAACTACACCGGTTGCATCAGCTACCGCCAGTCCAATGGCGGATCCTATCGGAATAATGCCACTTTCGCCGGTCCCTTTTGAACCTTCAGGACCGGAACCATCCTGGTTTTCAACCAGAATCGTAATCATCTCATCAGGAATATCCATGATGGTCGGGATACGGTAATCCAGCGCACTGGCGTTCCGGGGCCTCCCTTTGTCATCAATGATCAAATGCTCCATCAAGGAGTGGCCCAGTCCCATAATGGCACCGCCTTCATCCTGACCTTTAACTTGCAGGGGGTTGATCGCCTTACCCACATCGCCCACTGTCGCAAGCTTACGAACATAGACCATCCCCGTGTCCTTATCAACCTCCACCTCAGCGGCACACATGATCACTTCCCAGAAAGACGCATTGCCTTTCAGGGGGTGATTGGGGAGAATTGCTTCCTTGTAAGTACCAAAACCAATCATCTCACCAGCGAAAGCGCCAAAATAGCGCTGCATGAGTTCGGTGTAGGCATAAGACGCATCGCCAATTGTCACCCGGCCATCCGCTACAACGATTTCTTCTGAGTCATCTTTGCGGATCTCTTGGGCAACACTTGCCAGGCGCGCCTTCAAATCTCTGCACGCATCTACAACTGCGTTACCCATAAAAACCGTTGAACGGGAGGAAGCTGTGATGGCGTCATATGGTACCCGGCTGGTATCAGCACTGACCACGGTTACCTTTTCGAGCGGGACACCGGCGTAATCGGCGGCAATTTGTGCCATTACCGTCCGAGAGCCCTGCCCCATTTCAGATGTGCCAACCAGCACGCGCATGCTGCCATCATAATGCAAACGAACCATCGCCTGAGAGACTGTAGCCGGCGCAGGTGTCTTGATCCCGATTCCCAAGCCCCGGCCAAAACCGGGTTTGAGAGGCATGCCCCAGCCAATCGCTTCAGCAGCCTTCTTGAGATCATCCGCCCATTCACCATCAACAGGGTTGTCACCCGGGACAAGTTCTTCACCCTTGGGGACAATGTTCACCAACCGGATATCCAGACGGTCAATCTCCAGTTGTTTGGCTGCCAGGTCCATGATCGAATCAATCGCCCACATATACTGCGGTGCGCCAAAACCTCGGAAGGCCGTCCCCGGCAGGGTATTGGAAAAGATGGCCCGACCGACAATTTTGACATTGTCCGGTTTGAACACACCACAACCCGCATAGGAAGCCTTACTGACAATCCTAGGGGTCGCATCTGCATACGCGCCGATCAGGAAGTCGCCATCCACAACCATCGAGACCAGCTTGCCATCTTTCTTGAAGCCAGCTTTGATATGGACAGCCGCGGAGGTCCGCCGAACGAGCATAAAGACCTCATCGAGACTCAATAGCAGCCGGGCGGGGCGTTTGTTTCTGAGGGCAATAAAGGCCATCAGAGCTTCAAACTTCGGATAACCCTTACCGCCGAAAGCGCCGCCGAGAGGAGGCGAGACAATCCGCACTTTGGAGATCGGAAACTGCAAAACCCGGGCTAGCTCACGCTGAACGAGGAAAGGATGCTGAACGGTGCTGTAAATCACCACGCCGTCATCTTCCGGAGCGCCGATAAACACATGCGGCTCGATTGCAAAATGAACGGTCTTGGGGAAATTGAATTCATCCTCAATAATCAGGTCAGCTCCTACCTTTTCAGGATCTCCCCAACCATATTTCCATTCGTAATAAATATTCGAGTTCTTGTACTCATTTTCCTGACGAATAGCGGGGTCCTGAACTAAAGGTGCGTCTGGTGCCAGAGCCTGTTCCACGGTATAGACGCCAGGGAGTTCTTCATAATCCACCTTGACGAGGGAGGCCGCATAGGCTGCGGCATCCTCCGTCTCAGCGACAACTGCTGCGATCGGCTCACCAAGGAAATTCACTGTCTTCGTGGCGATCACGGGTTGATCGGGCACAAAGGGACCAAAGCGAGGCATTGGGTCAGGCAGATCTGCAGCCGAAACAATATCAACTACTCCGTCAATCTGGAAGGCGGCGTCCGTATCTATGGACAAAATTTTCGCACGGGGAACATTAATCCGAACCAGTTTCACATGAAGCATATCCTTAAGCCGCATATCACCGGTGAACTTCAACTCACCCGTTACGCGCTCGTGAATGCCTTCTCGTTCAACTGATTCGCCGATATACTTCATTGCTTTTTCCATAGCGTCTATTGGACGGTTTCCCGCCATTATTTTCCAGTAACTTTCTTGACAATTTCAACAAATTCTTCATCCGTGACCAGACCCTGTTTATCAAGGGAGAGGGTCTTGATCGCTGTCAGAACAGTCAGAGAATCTTCATCGGACAGGGCTTCCATCCCCAGGTCACCCAGTTTCATCTCAATCGATATCAACCCGGATTTCTTGCCCAGAACGTATTCCGCTTCGCGGCCAACCCAGGAAGGATGGACCCCGAACATTGCCAGAGGTTGTTTCCGGATCAGGTCAACGCCCATACCCGATTCACGGGTGAAGGAACGGCGGCCAATAACGGGCTTAGATTGCGCAATTTTGAACTTGCTGCGGCGGATGACTTCCATGGAAACATCATAAAGTCTGTCGTATTTGATGTTGGTGTCCACGCCGTAGAGAGTCTTGGCAGAAACAGCCGTCTCATCCAGGGGGGTGTTCCCGGTACGTTCGCCCAATCCGGCAACGGAGACATGCGCCACTTCGGCGCCAGCGGTCATACAAGCCAGGGATGTCGCAACGCCCATTCCAAAATCACCATGGGTATGGATTTCAATCCGCTTGCCGGTCATACCCTTGATGTGTTTGGTCAGCCAGACAGCGGCCTGGGGAGTTAACGAGCCGGAGGTATCAACAATACCAATACCATCAACAGCCTCGAGGGTGCCCACCTCGTTCATCACACGATCAAAGAACGCAGGTTCCGCACGGGTGCAATCCATTGGGAAGAGAACCACTTCCAGGCCCTTGTTCTTGGCATATTTCGCCCAGTGGGAAGCCTTATTGACAACATCGTCTTCGGTCCAGTCTTTGAACTGGTTCTTCAAGCGGGGGGTGCCCACAGGGAGTTCCAGGATGATGCCATCCACGCCGCATTCCAGCGCCAGCTCAACATCGCTGGCCATACCGCGGCTGAGGACAAAGACCTGCGCATTCGGTTTCAGAGCGACAACGCCTTTGGTCGCTTTGACATCTTCTTCGGAAACAGCGGGGAGGGCCACTTCAATCCGGTCCACACCGAGATCATCCAAAAGGGCAGCAATAGCAATTTTATCTTCGGCCCTGAAAGCCACACCGGGGCTCTGCTCGCCATCCCGCAAGGTGACATCATGGAATTTCAGCCGCTCGGGGAGGTTAAAATCTTTGCGGACTTCATCAAAATAATTGAAGCAGCTAACCCAGTAATTCTCATTATGAAATAAAGATTCGTCCATTATTACTCCTATTCAGTCCTAAAACGATTAATCTTCAACAATAGCAACAGCACGCGTCCAGCCAGCAGAGCCATTCTCGATCTTGACAGGGAAGCAGGCAATTTTAAAGCCTGTCGGACCAGGGAGCAGGTCCAGATTGGCCATTTTTTCAATTTGCAGATATTCCTGACGCCGACCATAGAAATGTGAGGGCCAGAGTTCTTTCTGGTCACCTGTCTCATGGTAAGCTTCAACCATTTTCTTCACAGGCCGATCCAGCCCCCAGCCATCAATCCCAATTGTGCGGACGCCCTGATCAAGGATGTATTTAGTCGCTTCCATGGTCAGGCCGGATTGCGCCGGGAGGTATTTGGTCGTACCCCAGAATTTGTCAGCGCCAGTCTGGATCAGGACAATATCGCCTTCCTGCAGTTTGTGGTCGATTTTTTCAAGTGCTTCAACAATATCCGCTTCGGTGATTCCAGAGCCTTGTTCGAGATGGCGCATATCAAGTACCACACCATTGCCATAGCACCATTCCAGAGGTACCTGGTCAATGGTTTTGGCGGGTTTACCATCAATTTCCGGGCCATAGTGCCAGGGGGCATCCACATGGGTCCCGGAATGGGTGCTCGCTGTCACCTGATCGGCAGCCAGCGCCATACCATTCTCGAAATCGGTGGGGTCAATTTTTGCCAGAGCAGCCAACCTGCGAGCGCCTTCGGCATGGGTTGAATGTGAGATTGAGGGCGGAAAAGGTTCGCTGGCATAATTTTGGTGAGCCAAACTGAGATCAATAATCTTTGTCATTCGATCAAACTCCTAATCTTGAATTTTCACAGCAGCTGCCTGAACAGCAGCAACAATGTTCTTATATCCCGTGCAGCGGCAATAATTACCTGAGAGCGCTACAGCAATCTCCTCTTCTGACGGGTTATGGTTGTTATCCAGTAAATATTTGGCGGACATGATCATGCCGGGGGTGCAAAAACCGCATTGCACTGCACCTTCATCAATAAAAGCCTGCTGGATCGGGTCCAACCCTTCGGGGCCGCCCAGACCTTCAATCGTAACGATCTCGTGACCATCGGCTTCAACGGCCAGTACCAGGCAGGAATTTACACTTTTACCGTCCATCAAAATGGTGCAAGCGCCGCATTCACCAATTCCGCAGCATTCCTTCGGGCCAGTAATATTCAATTGTTCGCGCAATACCCAGAGCAATGTCTTATGTGGTTCAACGGAGATGTTATATGGATCGCCATTGATGGTGACGGTGATCGGATAGGTCCGGGTTTCTGTTTTGGTTGTCACTATGCCTGACCTCCAAGGGTGTGCATTGCATTATCAAGGGCTCGCAGGGCCAAATTCACCACCATGGCCTGGCGATATTCCTTTGAAGCTCGCACATCCGAGATTGGTGATGCTGCTTGCATCAATTCTTCAACAATCGCCCGTTTGGCTGCCGGATCGCCACTGGGATCGCTTAGCAAACCGGACGGATCTTCAACAATAAAAGGAACGGGAGCCGCTGCTCCAACTGCGAAACGAGTTTGCCCGCCGCGGAACACCTGGCAGCATATATTGATTGTCGCCAGGTCTGCCCCGCGCCGGCGAGTCAGCCTGGTGAAACTGGCTGCCTGATCGGAAGCGGGAATGGGAATAACGATACCTGCAAGTAGTTCGCCCTCAGCAAGGGCGGTCTTCCCAGGGCCCAAAAGGAAAGAGTCGATCGGAATGATCCGGCTCGAATCTTTCTTCATCAATTTAACTTTTGCATCGTAGATAAAAAGAGGGGGAAGAGAATCTGCTGCCGGAGAAGCATTACAGATGTTGCCGCCGATGGTGGCACGGTTCCGAATTTGAACTGAGCCCACCTCACTGGCCGCATCAGCCAGGGCAGGAAACTGTTCCAAAATAATAGGATCCGTACTGATCTTCGAAAAGGTCGTCAACGAGCCAATCATGACTTCTTGTCCGTCAATCCGAATCCCCAGGTTAAGGTCGTCAATGGCTTTCAAATCGACAACAGCGTCGGGAACGATATGGCGGCTCTTCAGTCGCACGAGGAGATCGGTTCCACCTGCTAAGAATCGAACACTCTCCCCTTCCTGCTGTATGATGTCAAAAGCTTCTTGAATGTCTTGAGGTTTAAAGTATTTAAAAGTATCCATAGAAAGGAAGTGTGTTGAATTGATTGATTATTTGATTTTTTCCAATAATTTGTCCCTTGAATAGATCCGGTGGTAATGAAGCGCTTCAATCGCCTCATCAACTTTGCCCTCTTCAATCAAATCCAAAAGTTTTTCATGATCAAATTGTGAATGTTCTGCCATGTTCTGAACCAACGCAAAAACGGACCGGCTGCGGTTTAACTCAGCCTTATTCCACAGGTCGTCAATCAAGTCATAAAGCAATTGATTGGAACAGTGGGAATAAATCTTCATGTGAAAAGCACGATTGGCAAGACCGTAAGAATGCATATCGCTGGCTTTGATCTTTTCATCCATATCCTTTTTTGCTTGCCGAAGCTCTTCCATTTCCTTTGGTCCGATGTTAGGAATAGCCTGCCGCATCGCCAATTCCTCAAGGTGATAGCGGACAGCCAGAACCTCTTCCAAAGCACCGGCAGAAAATTCTTCAACGCAGGGGGAATGATGTGGGTCTTGCTTGACCAAACCTTCAGAGATCAATCTCCGAATCGCCTGGTTAACAGGGATGATGCTAACACCAAGTTGTTTCGAGAGGGTGCTCAGACTAATTTGTTGATTTGGTAGCAGTTCGCCACTGATGATCGCTTCTTTGATCATCTCGTAGGCAAAATCCTCTTTGAGCTGAGGTGGTTTGTTGTTAACCGAATCAAATGGGTTGTTCATGTTTTATATTTTATAAAACATAAAGAATATTGTCAAGGGATTAACCTCTATTAACATTTATTTAAATTTCACAGGGTTAAATAAAAAGAGGTTTGGATAAAAAATATCCAAACCTCACGATTTTTTAAGCTTAATGGGTCAGCCAGCAATATATTCTCGCAATTGCGCCATCCGTTCTTCAAGCCCCGGTTCACCGATCAGCAGCCGGCGGACCGCGAAGATCCGAATATCCGATAATCCATTTTCAGCCAGGAGTTTTTTGAGTTCATCCATAAAAATCCCGGAGTCATTCTCCTCGGCGGTGTCACGATTGGTACCCAACATGGTACCCTTGCCTTTGGTTGTATTCACACCACAGGACGGGCTGGGGTTCATTCCCAGGATCCCAACCACATCGAAACCAAGCGCCAGGTAGTCTTTGATCTGCTTCACCACAACCTGAGCAACTTCCCGAAATTTTCCGCGCAAAGGTTCCAGAATGATGTCGCCATAGGCATATTTTTCCAGGCCCAGGACCTCATATTCCGGACAGGGCATCTGAATGATACCCAGTCCGCTGTCCAGCAAGGTCTTGACCAATGGTTCGTTCGCGCCTTTGAAAGCCGCCCCCTGCGGGAAACGAGTGTTGATATTCAACCAGCAGTGGCTGATGAAGATCACCCGCCGTTCACGTTTATCATCGAGGAAGACATAGCCCAGCCGGTAAGCATCCCCGAAACCACCTTCGAACTGGATATCCCCTGTGCCCCAAAGCGCCATGAAAAAAGGCATCTTCTTATCCACAATCTTCTGCAGGGTTTCAGCAGAGCACCTAAGGATGAACCCGGCTTCTCCCCCATCCACGGGCACGAACTGACCCTCTTTGCTCAGCCAGTAAAAATCCTCACCCTCCACTTCCCACTTCACCAATTGATCCCAATCCTTTAAACGCAGTGAGGTTAAGGGATTCTCGTTTGCCCGCGAGAGCATCGTATTGACTAATTTTTCAACAACCACATTTTCTCCTTTGATAGTTGGATGGGGTCTCTCAATCCAAATAGATTATACAGAACTTATCACTGATATTCTAATAGTTTACAAAGAATTGGACAAATGTCATACTTCAAACAAACAACACGAAGATGATTCCGCTGAAAAATTTAGGTTTGTGATGGTATGATAGAAAAATCTCAGATCAAAACCTGATCCTCAGGCTGCTCTGAGCCATTGATTAAAAGTATGGAGGATGAAATTGAAAATCGTATCCCAGCAAGAAGCTGTTCAATATATCAAAGACAATGATTTACTGCTGATTGGGGGATCGGGCGGCGGGCATGCTGTGCCCGAGGCCCTAATCGTCGCGCTGGAAGATCGTTACCTGACTGATAATCAGCCCCACAATCTTACTTTGCTCCATCCGGTTGGCATTGGGGATAATATCAGCCAGGGTGTGGGGCATCTGGCCCATCCTGGACTGGTCAAAAGGATCGTGACCGGCGCGTTGGTCAACAGCCCTGCTTTCCAGAAGCGAGCAGCCGAAGATACGGTTGAAGCCTATACCCTGCCGCAAGGCGCTCTTTCGCAATTGATGCGTGAAATGGCCGCCGGCCGGCCGGGGCTGCTCTCCCATGTCGGCCTGCATACCTACATTGACCCCCGTCAGGATGGTGGGCGCCAGAGCCAATCGGCTAAAGAAGATCTGGTGGAGCTGGTTGACCTGGATGGGAAAGAATGGATTTTCTATAAGCCCTTCAAAGTGGATGTCACCTTCCTTCGCGGAACCACCGCTGACGAGGATGGCAATATCTCCATGGAAAAAGAGGCAATCTTTGGTGAAATGCTCTCCATGGCTCAGGCCACCCACCGCAACGGTGGCCTGGTGATCGCTCAGGTTGAACGCATCACCCAACGCGGCACCCTGCCCGCCAAGAGCATCAAAATCCCTGGCATGTTGGTTGACCTCTTAGTCGTAGATCCTCACCAACGTCAAACTTATTTGACGGACTACAGCGCCGCATATGCTGGCGAGATCCGGCTTCCTGATGGCGCGATCACCCCCCTCCCATTGACCGTCCGGAAGGTCATCGCCCGGCGCGCTGCCCTGGAATTGCGCCCCAACGCCATTTGCAATTTAGGCGCAGGCGTTTCCACCGGGATCGGCACGATCGCCGCTGAAGAGGGAATTGCTAACCAAATCACCCTGACCAATGAGCAGGGTCTGAATGGCGGTTCGCCCTCCTCCGATGCCGGTGCAGCGATCAATTACACCTCCATTGTGGACCAGCCCTACCAATTCGATTTCTATGACGGCGGTGGGCTGGACCTGGCTTTCCTTTCTTTTGCCGAGGTTGACGCGAATGGCAGTGTGAATGTCAGCCGCTTTGGCGACCGGATCATCGGTGTGGGCGGATTCGTAAATATCAGCCAGAACGCCAAGAAGGTCATGTTCAGCGGGACGCTCACCGCCGGCGGTCTGGATGTCGCCATTGAAGAAGGTAAGTTGAACATTCGGAAAGAAGGCCGTGCGAAGAAGTTCGTCCCAAAACTCCAGCAAGTGAGTTACAACGGCGTATTTGCTGATGAACGCGGTCAGGAAGCACTCTATATCACAGAACGGGCAGTTTTTCGCAAGAAAGAAGGACAGCTCGAACTGATCGAAATTGCCCCCGGCGTGGACCTGGACCGGGATGTCCTGGCTCAAATGACGATCAAACCCCTGATCTCCCCAGATTTGAAATTAATGGATGCCCGCCTCTTCCGACCGGAACCAATGGGCCTGCAAGCCGACCTGCAAACTAAAACCCCGCTGAATATTCCCGAGCGCTTGCGCAAGGAGGATTGAATGACCAAACAAAATCATGATGGATTCTACGAGGAAACCTCCGCTATCAAGGTGACATCCCCGGTGGATAATGTCGCTCTGATCACCATTCAATCGGAACCTTTGGGCGTGCTGCGCCATGCAGTCAAACGGGCATTGATGTCCACGCTGCAATCCCTGGAAAATGATCCCGAAGTACGCTGTGTCCTGTTGACCGGCGTCGAAAAATCCTTCTCCGTAGGCTCAGATATCCACGATTTCAGCCCCGACCCGGGTTGGCTGTTGGAAAATGACTATTGGGAATCAACCCTCAACCAGATGATCGAAGATGCTCGTTTCCCGGTGATCGCGGTCTGCAACGGGTTTGCCTTTGGCGGCGGTGCGGTTCTCTCGCTAGCCTGTGATTTTCGGATCGCAGCCGATACCGCCAAATTTGGGTTCCCGGAAGTCAAGGTTGGTGCCTTTGCTTCCGGCAGCGGCACGCAACGGCTGCCCCGTCTGGTTGGCCGGGGAAGAGCGCTTGATTTGCTGCTCACCGGCCGCGCTGTGGACGCTGCCGAAGCCCTGCGGATTGGGTTGGTGGAATATATCTTCCCGGTTGAGAAATTGATGGATGAAGCTCTGGCAATCGCCAGCAAGATCGCATCCTTTTCCCGCACCTCAATCGAATCAACCAAAAAATGTGTCAACGTTGGACTGCGAAATGGGATGGAAAAAGGCCTGGCGCTGGAAAGCGACCTAAGGGTGAAAACCGGCGGAAACGCCGACGCGCTTGAAGGACGGAACGCCTTCCTCGAAAAACGTCCACCCAACTTCAACCGAAAATGAAGCGGCTATTACGATGCAATATCTGACTTATCTGGATAAAGATGGTTCCCCCCGCCCCGCCTGTCTGCTGAATGGACAGGGAATTGATATTTTCCGCGCCCTTCAAAACACCACCGAAAGTGTGCCGTTCACTGTCGATTCGGTCAAAGCCATCCTGTCGCTGCCCCCTGCCCAAAAAGAAATTCTGGAGCAAGCCTGCCAGACAAGCCTGGCTGCGGGACAGGGTTTTAATCTTTCCGACACCACCCTCGCGCCGCCGATCCCTGACCCGGGCAAGATCATCTGCATCGGCATGAATTATCCCATGGATAACATGGCGACCCGGCCGGAATATCCGGTCGTTTTTCTCAAACCGGTGAGCGGACTCTCCGCCCACCAGGCACCAATCCGGCTGGCGCGCACCTGTGTGGACGTCCACTTCGAAGCAGAATTGGCCTTTTTCATCACTGACCGCTGCCACAATGTTCCGTTGGAAGAAGCTCATCATCATATCGCCGGGTACACGATTGCCAATGACGTCGGCGACCAAACCGTGGAAAAACGCACGTCTCAGTGGACCAGTGGGAAGATGTTCGACACCTTCACGCCGGTTGGTCCGGTTCTCGTCACTGCGGATGAAATCGCAGACCCGCAGGACCTCATGATCCAGACCTGGCGCAATGATGTGTTGGTCCAGGAAGCCTCCACCCGCGAAATGCTTTTCAAAATCGATGAGATCCTTTCCTACCTTTCCACCCTGACCACCCTCAACCCCGGCGACCTCGTCCTGACGGGTAGTCCGAAATTATTCCAGGGCAGGCTAGTGCCCCAAACGCCTCTTCAGCCCGGTGAGGAGATCAAAATCTCAATCGACTCACTTGGCACCCTTTTTAATCGTATCGAACCAGGAGAGTAACAAATGCAAACCTATCCGATGGCTGTGATTTCCGAACCCGGAAAAATCATTTTCGAAGACCACCCTATGAACGACCTCCAACCGGATGAAGTCCGGATCAAAGTCAAATATGCAGCCATCTGCGGCAGCGACCTGCACCTCTTCAAGGGACTGCATCCCTCAGTTGAACTCCCCAGCGCCGTGGGACACGAACTCTCCGGCGAAATCGTCGAGATCGGCCCCGCAGTAACTCACTTAAAATTGGGCGACCGGGTGACCGTGGAACCGGTGATCGCCTGCGGCAAATGCCACTTCTGTCAGCACGGCCAATACCACCTCTGCCAGAATGTGAGCTTCCATTACCGCCGCGGCCAGGGCGCTTTTGGCGCTTATTTCATCGCACCCGCCCGCTATGTCTTCCAGCTGCCTGATTCGGTCTCGATGGAGACCGGCACGCTGGTCGAACCGCTCTCTGTCGCACTGCATGCGGTCAATAAATGCGGGATGCGACTCGGGCAGTCCACCGCAGTCTTTGGCGCTGGAGCCATCGGTCTCCTGGTAACCATGCTTGCCAGCCGGCTCACCCAGGGTAAGACTTTCACAATTGATATCAACGAATTCCGCCTTCAAAAAGCGCTTGATCTTGGGGCCTCCCTGGCAATTAATAACCTTGAGGGGAATGCTGTGGAAACCATCATTGCCGAAACAGACGGGTTGGGTGCAGACTTCACCTTCGAGGCCGTCGGCTTTGCCCTGACCCTGGAACAGGCGCTGCAATCCGTCCGCAAAGGCGGACTGGCGACCCTGATCGGCATCTTCGAGGATCCCTTCCCCAAGGTGCCCGTCAATCTCTTCATCCAAAAAGAGATCACACTCTCAGGTTCACAGGGCTACAACTGGGACTTTCAGGATGCCCTGACCATTCTCGAAGAAAACCATATCTCACTGGAAACGCTGGTCACCCACCGCTTCCCTCTGGAGGAAGTGCAGGATGCCTTCAGCCTCCTGACCCAGCGGGGCAATCAGGCCATAAAAGTCTTGATTGAGATGTAGACCGACAAAACCTATTTATGAAAAATAATTCCCTATCAGTAGATGGGGTTTTGTTTTATGACGGATAATTTCCGCAGCACAGGCAAGAAACCAGGTTAATGGGTGAGATTCAGTTTTTGACTAAGACTCCATTTCCATTTAGAATTACTAGAAGATATGATCAATGAGGTGGAAATTTCCAAACTCAAAAATTTGCCAAATTCCCCATAACACTTCATTGTCATCGGTCGGTGCCTGCAATAAAACCATTCTGGAGAGAAAATGAACGTCGCCTTTAACAAAATTGATTTTTCGAGTTCAGTTCCATATTACGCCCAACTAAAAGAGTTGATCAAACAGGAAATCACCGAGGGTGTCTGGCGCAACGATGAACAGCTGCCCAGCCATTCGGAGATCTGTGAAATGTATGACGTCAGCAAGTCGGTCGTCCGTCAGGCCCTGAAAGAATTGGAGCTGGAAGGCTATCTCGTCCAGCGCCGGGGGAAACTGACCGAGATCGTCGACAGAAAGATCACCGGGGACATCCTGCAGAAACTTTCCGGCACTTATCAGAACATGACCCGCCTGGGCATTTACCCATCAACCAAGATCCTGCTAAACGAAGTCATCAAAGCCCCGACCTCCATCAGTGAGCGCCTGGGCATGCCGCCAGGCAGCAAGGTCATCAAGCTTCACCGCCTGCGCTTCATCGAGAACGAACCCTTTGCCTTCATGCGCTCCTTTGTACCTTATGACCTCTGCCCCAAAATCGCGGAGATCGACCTGACCGGCAAATCGCTGCTCGAGGAAATCCGCAGAGAATACGGCTACGAGATCGATTCCAGCCGCCGCTCCATTGAAGCCGTACTGGCCCACGAAGACGAGGCCGAACTGCTGGAAATTCCGGTTGGGTCCGCCTTATTGCTCTATAAATCCGTTTCCTATCTCAAGAATGGCCGGGGGATTGGCACGACCAAGGTCCTTTTCCGAGGAGACCGAACTAAATTTGAAGTCGAGATCGGGAATTTCAAGGACTAGTTATCTTTCCCCCAGGTTAAATAAATAAAGCGGGCGACCGGATTCGAACCGGCGAATGTCAGCTTGGAAGGCTGATGCCTTACCACTTGGCGACGCCCGCATTAAATGCCACTCTATTTTACGCGAATCACCCTATTCGGTCAACCTTCGCCCTTCAGCGCTTTCTGCAACAGCCCGCGGCTGGCCTTCGGGTCGGCTTTCCCGCGGGTTTCCCGCATCACCTGTCCCATGAACCAGCCAAACAGCCCTTCCTTGCCGCTGCGATAGCTGGCAACCTCATCCGGGTTCGCCGCCAAAATCTTGTCAATCACCGCCAGCAGGGCCGAATCGTCGCTGACCTGCGCCAGGCCCTCTTCCTCCACAATGGTTGCCGGGATTTTACCGGTCTCCTGCACCCTGACCAACAGTGACTTGCCGGTGGCGTTGTTGATCGTGCCGCCCTCCACCAGTTTGATCACAGCGGCCAGATCTTCCGGTTTCAACACCAGTTCATCCGCGCTCACGCCCAGGTCATTCTGCATTCGCAGGACCTCGTTCATGATCCAATTGGACACCACCTTCGGGTCGCCGCCAGAGGCCTTGACTGCCGCTTCGGTGTATCCCGAGATCGGCCGGTCGGCTGTCAGAATATCTGCATCATATTCAGGCAGTTCGAATTCACTCATAAAACGCGCCCTGCGCGCCAGCGGCAGTTCCGGTAGTGAGGCAATCACGCCCTCCCGCCAGTCCTCGGTCAGCTCCAGTGGGAGCAGATCCGGCTCGCGGAAATAACGGTAATCCGCCTCGGTTTCCTTCGAGCGCATCATGGTCAGCTTGCCTTTGGCGTCATCCCAATCCAGCGTCCAGGCTTTCACCTTCCCGCCTGATTCGACAACTTCGATCTGGCGTTCCACTTCTTTTTTAATCGCGGCCCGCACGGCCTCAATCGAGTTGACGTTCTTGATCTCGGTCTTGGTATTCAGGACGGTGCTGCCCACCGGACGAATCGAGACATTGGCATCGCAGCGCAGGTGCCCTTTTTCCATATTCGCTTCCGAAATGCCAATCCAGCGCAGCAACTGGCGCAGCCGGATCAGGTATTCCGCGGCCTCATCCGCCGAACGCAGGTCCGGCCCGGTGACCATTTCCACCAGGGGCACGCCGCAGCGGTTGAAGTCCACATAGCGCACGCCATGTTCATACTTGGTCTTGCCAGCGTCCTCTTCCAGGTGCAGTTTTTCGATATTCACCTTGCGCACGCTGCCATCCGGCATCGGCAGGTCCAGATAGCCACCCTTGCCCAGCGCCATGTCGAACTGCGAGATCTGGTAACCCTTGGGCAGGTCCGGATAGAAGTAGTTTTTTCGGTCAAAGAAGGAGGTCAGCCGGATATTGGAATGCATCGCAGCGGCCAGCAGCGCACCCTTCTCCACCACAGCCTCATTCAGCACCGGCAGCACACCCGGCAGCCCCGTGCAGACCGGGCAAATATTGGTATTGGGTTCATCCTCCCAGGAATCCGCCTTGCAGGAGCAGAAAATCTTGGTGGTGGTGTTCAGTTGGATATGGGTCTCAAGCCCAATAACGACTTCATAATCGGTCATTGTGGTGTCCTTCACGTTATCCGGATTCATCTCTCATTTAGCGCATTACGGCTGGTTTAGCTTTTCGCCAATCCTCATCCACTGTGGCTTGCTCAAAAGCCTGCCCCACCTGGAAGAGCGTCTCCTCGGCAAAATCCGGCGCCATGAACTGCACACCGATCGGCAATCCATCCGAGGCAATTCCACCGGGCAGCGAGATGCCGGGGATGCCGGCATGGTTGGCGGGCACGGTCAGCTGGTCTGCATATTGCATCAGGACCGAATCGCCATAGACATCCGCCATCTTGAACGCCGTGGTCGGCGTGGTCGGGGTCAGCAGCGCATCCAGCCGATATTCGCCATCGGCTGCAAAAGCCGCATCAAAATCCGAGCGGATCAGGCTGCGCACACGCAGTGCCCGGGCGTAATACTGTTCGGCATACTGCGCCGCGCTGACATACATCCCCATCAAAATCCGCAGCTTGGGCTGCAGGCCAAAGCCTTCCGCCCGGGTCTTGCGGTACATTTCCTTCAGGTCTTTGTAGTCGCTTTGGGTCCGGTAGCCATACTTCACGCCGTCATAGCGGTGCAGGTTGGAAGCCGCTTCCACCCGGCTGATCACAAAATAGGCCGGGATGCCATAGGCCGTGTTGGGCATCGGCACGTCTTCCACAATCTCCGCACCCAGCTTCGCCAATACCTCTGCCGCGTGCAGGGTGGCCGCCCTGATCTCCTCCGGCAGCTCCTGCCTCACCAGTTCGCCCGTCTCCGGGTCCGGGAAGGTGATCTGCATATAGTCCGGTGAAAGCCCAATCCGCATACCCTTCACGCCCTTACCCAGGCTGGCCAGGTAATCCGGCACGGGAACTTTGGCGGCCGTGCTGTCATGCGGGTCCGCCCCGGCCATCGCGCCCAGCATCAGCGCAGCATCACGCACATTGTTTGCCACCGGGCCGGGGCAATCCAGCGAGGAACCAAAAGCGATCAGCCCATAGCGGGAGACCCGCCCATAGGTCGGTTTGAGGCCAACCACGCCGCAGAAAGCCGCCGGCTGGCGGATGGAACCGGCTGTGTCGGTCCCGAGGGAAAGCATCGCCTCCCCCGCGGTCACGGAAGCTGTGGAACCGCCGGATGATCCACCGGGCACCCGTGAAGTGTCCCAGGGGTTGCGGGTGGAGGGCTGGAACGCGGATGACTCACTGGAGGAGCCATACGTAAATTCATCGAGATTGACTTTACCTAGATTGATCGCTCCTGCGGCTTCCAGCCGCTGAACAGCGGTGGCCGTATAGGGCGCGGTGAAGTTTGCCAGAATGCGGGAGGCTGCGGTGGAGGGCGTCCCCTTGACGGTGAAAATATCCTTCACACTCAGCGGCACGCCGGCCAGGGGTCCGACTTCCTCGCCCGCCCGCACCTTTGCGTCCACTGCCTCGGCCTGCTGGATGGCCTTTTCGGCGGTGAGCGTGATAAATGCGTGGACCTTCGCCCGGTCCTCGTCGGTCAGGTCACCGTAATCCAGGGTACCCGGCTGGCCGTCCACAGCGGCAATTCGTTCCAACGCGGATTCCAGGACTTCCATCGCTGAGAGTTCACCAGCCTTGACCTTTTGAGCCGTTTCAAATGCAGTTAATGCCATCGGTGCCATGGTGTCAGTCCAGTTTCGTATGGGGGATATCCGGGACGATAATGTAGCGATTCTCGACCTGGGGCGCTTGTGAGAGGATGTCATCCGGGTTCTCACAGGGCTCCCATTCGTCTGCCCGCAGTCCGGTGCGGGTTTCGGCGGTGTAGGTCACGCCGTGCGAGGCCAGGGGAACATCCTCTGCCAGCGGGACGTTTTCCAGCTGGTGGACTGCTTTCAACTGATTATTCAGTTCCCGGCGCAAATATTCCGCCTCTTCCGGGTCAAAGGCAAAGGCTGCCAGATTGACCAGATGTTCAAATAATTCAGGGTTTATTTCATCGCTCATCGTTTTTATCCAATGCTCAATTCTGTAATGACTTATTTTTCGCCTGCAATCTTCAGCAAATAGTAACCACATTTAACTGTGGAACCCATCAGGCGCTCTGATGATATATGATACCTTAAAGTCATCCTCTGGGGCGGCCCTGTTTGACGACTTCTGCTCAGAGTGACGGCAAAGCAATCCTTCTGATAAAATTAAGCAACCAACATTTACATTTCCAATTTAGTTTCAAAGGAGGGATCATGGCAGCCACCATTTTACGCGCCAATGCCATACCCGTTTATGGCTTTCTGAGTTTTATCCATTCCCGACATTCCGATGAAACCCCCATGCAATTGAAGATCCTCGATTGCGGCGCGGGTGGCAAAGTGCCGCCCCTGGCGATCTTCGCGCAACAGGGGTTTGAGTGCTGGGGGATCGATATCTCAGACGAGCAGTTGGATAAAGCCAACGCCTATTGCACTGAACATGAGATTGAATTGCACCTGCAAAAAGGCGACATGCGCCAGATACCCTTTAACGATGCAACCTTCGATTTCGTCTATGAGCAATACGCCATGTGCCACCTGAGCAAGTCAGACACCGCCCTGGCCATCTGCGAAATGCACCGGGTGTTGAAACCGGGGGGATTGTGCCTGCTGGGTTTCATCTCCACATCCTGTTTCCCCAAGCTCAGCTTTGGCAAGGAGCAGGCACCGGGCGAATATTATGGCAAGGAAGGGGAGAAACAGTCCCTGCACAGCCTGTTTTCCGATCAAGAGATTGACGCGCTACTCACGGACTGGGAGGTACTATCCAAACAGAAGAATGTAGCTTATCAACAAGGCATGAGCCAAAAGCCCTCCCTGGCAGAATGGATGGATGCCTACCCATCTTCAGGCAGCGGCTATACCCAGGATGCCTGGCGACAGCGCTACGAAACCCACGGCAACGAGATGCAGTATGCGCATCTCTTCTACACGCTGCAAAAGCCCTGACCCACTTCGTCAGTAGAAATCGGTAACACAGGATTGCAATGTCGACAGAACCTATCGAGACAACTTCCCCAAATAGAACAGCCGATTCTAAAAACCGGCTGGCGGTCTGGTTTTTCTCACTGGCGCTGGCGGTCTACCTGCTCACCCGCCTGATCGGCCTGGCGGATTTCCCAATCTATTTCTTCACCGATGAGGCTATTCAAACCCAACAGGCCGCGGACTTGGTCGCCCGCGGGTTTCGCGATGGGACTGGCACCTTCCTGCCCACCTATTTCGAGAACGGCGGGCAATATAACCTCGGGATGTCGGTCTATGCTCAGGTAATCCCAACTCTGATCTTTGGTAAACAGGTTTTTATCACCCGCGGCACCGCCGTGCTGCTCACTCTGATAGCCGCGGTCAGCCTCGGGCTGACGCTTGAAGAAGCCTTCCAAAGCCGCCTCTGGTGGCTGGGGGCCCTGCTGCTGGCCGCCGTTCCCGCCTGGTTCCTGCATTCCCGCACGGCCTTCGAAACCACCCTGATGGCTTCGCTCTATGCCGGCTTCCTGTATTTCTACCTGCGATATCGCAACCAGCATCCCAAAGCGCTTTATCCAGCACTGCTCTTCGGCGCGCTGGCCTTCTACAGCTACAGCCCCGGGCAGGTGATCGTGGTGGTCACCGGATTGATGCTGCTGGTCGCCGATGCCCGTTATCACTGGCAGCACCGTAAAACCGCGCTGCATGGGCTGGTCTTGCTGCTAGTCCTGGCGCTGCCCTACCTGCGCTTTACCTTCACACAAGGCGGTGCGCAGTTCCAACACCTTGTCCTGCTGAATTCCTACTGGGTCAAACCCATCCCCCTGCTGGAAAAGCTCGGGATGTACTTCGTCCGCTACCTCAAAGGACTCAATCCTTTCTACTGGTTCTGGCCCAATCCCTCCCTGATCGAAGTCCTCTGGCCTGAAATCACCCTGCCCGCCTGGCTGTTTTCCGCCCGGAGTGACCTGGCCCGGCATACGATGAAAGGCTACGGGCATATACTCTGGATCACGTCCCCCTTCTGGCTGGCCGGGCTGGTCCGCTGCATCCGCCGCTTTCGGGACCCAGCTCACCGTACCCTGCTGCTGGCAACCCTGGCCGCGCCATCCGGCGCTGCGCTGGTGGATTGGGGGATCACCCGCGGGCTGGTGTTCATCATACCGGCCACGCTGATCACCGCCCTCGGGGTGGAGATGGCCGTGGAGCGGCTGAGGGCGAAATGGCCCCGATTGAGTCTGACATTGATCTCAGGGGTTTTGTTTGCCGTTCTGGCGAGTCTCAGCTTCTGGATGATGGCGGATGCCCTGACTAACGGCCCCACCTGGTACACCAATTACGGCCTGGATGGGATGCAGTATGGCGCTCGGCAGGTGCTGCCCCGAGCCGTGGATATCGCTCAATCCGACCCCGAAACCACCGTCTATGTCAGCTCCACCTGGGCGAACGGGTCGGACGTGCTCCTGCGTTATTTCGCGGATGACACGCCCAATATCATAATGGGCAATATCAATGCCTGGGCACTGGAGTATCTCCCTCTTGATCGGGATATGCTGTTCGTGATGACCAAAGATGACCTGGATACTATCAACACCTCCGGCAAGTTCATGGACATCACCGTGGAAGAGACTCTGCCCTATCCGGATGGCAGCGCCGGATTCTATTTCGTCCGGCTGGCCTATGTCCCAGACATCCTCGACATCCTGGCCGAGGAACGCGAGGCCCGCCGGGCACTGGTCTCCACAGAAATCCTTCTGGAAGGCCAGCGAATTCAGGTGGACCATTCCGTTCTGGACATGAACGAGATTATTCAAGTCTTTGATAGTGACTCCAACACTCTGATCCGCACGCTGGAGGCCAACCCCCTCAAGATCGTCCTTCACTTCCCCGAGCCGATCCAGCTCCAATCAGCAACCCTGCTGATCGGCGGGCCGCCCACGCAGGTCACGCTGAGTGCTTCCCTGGCAGGAGAAGATCTCGCTACCATCTCGGATGAGGTCGGACAATCCCCGATCACCCGCGAGGTCACCCTGGCCTTTGATGGTGAACTGACTGTGGACGAAATCCGGATCGAGGTGCTGAGCGTCAATGATGGCGAGATCGCCCATGTCCATCTCTGGGAAATCATCCTTGAATAAGAATAGACACTACCAGAACAGCCACATCTAACCAATCAAATTTGAAAAGGGTTGTATACACACTTCTTCAGTTATAGAAGAACCCCTTCCTGCCTGCTGTACTTCGTTTGCAGGCATCCTTCCCCTGCTTTCAGGGGAAGGAACGAGGGGAGGATCTGTAGGCAATTTTAATAAAACATATCAAGACATCTTTTTTTCTATTTGAGATGCAATTAACTTTAGTCCTCCCCCACAGATGACGTTCGTCCGGGGAACAAAAGGTATAATAGTTTCAGATTTTCTAAACCCACTCACCATACTCAGAGGGAACCATGTCAACCAAATTAAACTGGATTGATGAGGAACTTGACAGCCTGAAGGAATCAGGCTTATACAACCGGATTCGCACGCTAAGCTCACCGCAGGGTGCCTGGCTGGTCGTTGATGGTAAACGAGTCCTCAATTTCTGCTCGAACAACTACCTGGGGCTGGCCAACCACCCCAAACTGGTGCAGGCAGCCAAAGACGCCATGGACCAATACGGCGTCGGGCCGGGTGCCGTGCGCACCATCGCCGGCACCATGGATCTGCATCTGGAACTCGAGAAGCGGATCGCTAAATTCAAAGGCGTGGAATCGGCGATCACCTTCCAATCGGGTTTCACCGCCAATCTCGGCACCATCCCGGCCCTGGTCGGCAAGGAAGACCTTATCTTCTCCGATGAACTCAACCATGCCTCCATCATTGATGGCTGCCGGCTTTCCGGCGCGAAGGTCGTCCGCTACAAACATGCCGATCCCGACTCACTGGAAGCCGTGATCCGTGAGAACGAAGGCCAATATCGCCGGGGCCTGATCGTGACCGATGGTGTTTTCTCCATGGATGGGGATTACCCCCCGCTGGACAAGATCGTCGAGATCGCTGAAGCCCATGACCTGATGCTGATGGTCGATGATGCCCACGGCGAAGGCGTTTTGGGCAAGGGCGGCCGGGGAATCGTGGATCACTTCAACCTGCATGGTCGGGTGGATATTGAAGTCGGCACCTTCTCCAAAGCCTTTGGCGTGATGGGCGGCATGGTGGCCGGGAACGCCAAAATTGTGGAATGGCTGCACCAAAGGGGGCGTCCCTTCCTGTTTTCCTCTGCGGTAACCATTCCCGATGTCGCCGCGACCATCGCCGCCATTGATCTGCTGGAGGAATCAACCGAACTGGTTGACCGTCTCTGGTCCAATGCTGAGATGTTCAAAAATGGCATGAAGGAAATGGGCTTCGACACCGGCAAGAGCATGACGCCGATAACCCCGGTGATGCTGGGTGAGGCCAAACTGGCTCGCGAATTCAGCCGCCTGCTCTATGACGAGGGTGTGTTTGCCATGGCGCTGGGCTTCCCCACTGTGCCGCGTGGTCTGGCCCGGATCCGGGTGATGATCTCCGCCGCACATACCCCCGAAGATCTGGAAGAATCGTTGGCAGCCTTTGCCAAGGTAGGCAAAGAGCTGGGCGTGATCAGCTGAACCCATTGCTCACTCAAACACAAACTGCCCTTTTTAGGGCAGTTTTTATTTATCGTAGTCTGTCGTGCTGGGCTTGGAAGGTTTAGCCAGCGGTATCTTTTGCAGGCTCTTTGAAAGGATCGTATCCGGGGTTGGTCCCCGCCCAACAGCAGCTAGGCTGGCGGAAGCTGTTACAAGCCAGGCCACGGGAACAGCGATGGGCGATGATCCTGGGTGCCTGCTCTGGCAGGTAACTGGCCGGGTACACAATCTCAGCTTCCAGGGCAACTTCCTCACCGGCATGTTCGCAATAGGATACTTTGATCACTTCCCAATTCTTAAAGGCCATCATTTACCTCCATGATTAAGAAACCTACCAATATTGTATTTGGATTATAGCACACAGATTTTTAAAAGAAAATCCGCCTCAATTCCAGCCCTTATCATCCTCTGCCGCTCACCACCCGGGTTGATCGGCATAAATGGCGTCAATTCCATAATACATTTCAGCGCAGTTGTTATACCAATATTCCGGGTCGGGGGATAGTTCCCCGACATCGTTGATAATATGGTCTAGCTCAACGACGTGGATTTCGGCCGCGTTCGCTGCGCCGGCCTGAGCGAGTTGTTCGTGCCGCTCCTGCCATAGTTGTGACCAGTGCAATAGCCTGGATTTTTCTGCAAGCGTGGTTCTGACCAACATAAAGGGAGCATACAGGAAAGCGCTGATCAGCATAACGGTCAAAGCGGTAATAATGACCTTGCGGGCAGTCTCGCCTTTGATAATTTTGGCAATCAGCTTCTCAACGAGCACAGACAGCCAGATTCCACCGAGGATTTCCGTCAGGATCATCACAAACTGTGCCAGGATCAAGGCCCGCGGCGGGGGATAATCCGCGAAGATGTAAGTCGCCGGAAGAAAGATCAAGGCAATCAGGGCAGCGGTTGTTACGCCGATGCCTATACCAGCGCCAATGAACCGCCCCCAACGGGACCTGGTTTGCGCCGCCACCAACTCAGGCAGCCAAAGCCCCAGCCCAAGGCCAAAGAGAACCGGCAGTACCAAATACAATGTCCTGCGCATCAGCGCCTGCCAGAAGAAAACCTTCAGGTTCCAGAGCATCAGATTAACCAGCGCGGGTATGCTGAGCGGGTCCGGCATATTGACCCGCCGGAGCGCCGTGGAAGGGGAAAAATAAAGCAGCGTCAGGCCAATCAGCGAACCTAAAAGCCCAGCCCCGGTTAACCACATCCAAATATGAGCGTCTTTTCGCCGTTTGATAGTCAGGAAAATGGAAATGAGAAAACCGATCCCCCACAGGCCAATCAGCAAGGCCGTGCCTGATTCGGAGAAACCGCTGAATAGCAGAGCCAGGATAAAGACCAGGCCTACCGCAATCCAACGCTTCAGGGAGCTTTTTTGGAAAATCAGGACAAGCCACCCCATCCCCACAACGCCCACCAGCGGGAGGAAATACGGCAGCATCCCAGAGCGCCAAAAGAGGCTTTGCTGCAAATCCGGCGTACTGACCAGGATGAAGTTCAGCAGGATAGCTGAGAAGAGGAAGGCTTCGCCCTTTTTTATTTTCCAGCCCATCCGACCGGCGAGGTCAAAGGACAACCCGGTGGCACCCACCAGCCAGAGAACAATAGAACCGGCAATCAGGAGCGGCGTGCCCCAAACCGGGAAGAGGCCAAACAATCCTGAAAACAAGGTCAGGGCATAGCGATTACCGTTATACATGGAGACTTCAGTATAAGAAGTCCACTGCATCTTCCAAAAGCCGTCACCGGCAAGAATGGCATTGTAGCAATAATCATCCCCCGTGAGGTGAATCTGACTGGCAACGAAAAGCTGAGAGAGAATGCCAAACGCGGCAGTAAGAAGAATCAGGCCAAAGACAATCCAATAACCAATCGAGCGCTCTGACCCCCTATTCATTCGCTTCCTGATCCTTATGTTCTTCAGCGTATTCAAGAAAGGATTGCCGCCGATGCCAATTGATCAAAGGCGCTGCCAATCTGCGGAGGTAATACTTCGCCTGGATGGCGGAAAGCCAGTGCCCACCTTCGCGGTAATGGACCTTCAACATTTCCGGCCAGCATTGTGAATCCGCCACAATCGTTTTGGCATCACCGTGAAGCCGGAAGCCCGCCCAGGTACATCCGGGCAGGTACACCACCGGTGCCAGCTTGGCAATCCGCACCCAAAGGTCATAGTCCATGGCGAAATAGAATGTCGGATCCAATGGGCCGACCTTCAACCACATTTCCCTCGGCAGAAAAGAAGCCTGCTGGGGAATATGCACATAGCCTTGCCGAAGGCGTTTATAGTCTGTCTGGTCGGCCGGAAATTTCCCAATCACATGGTCCTCGGCGTCAATGAAATCACAATCCCCATAGACCAGGCCAATGTCCGGGTGCTCTTCCAAATAAGCCACGGCTTCAGTTATCGCACCAGGCCGGTAGACGTCATCTGAATTCAACCAGGCAATATATTTTCCTGTGGCCCGATTAAAGCCCTTATTGATGGCATCCGTCTGGCCCTTGTCGGGGATGGATTCCCAATAGGCCAACTGGTCAGCATATTCCTGAATGATCTCCAGGCTGCCATCATTGGAAGCGCCGTCAATCACAATATATTCCAGATTGGGATAATCCTGGCTCAACACTGATTCAATCGTGCGCCGCAGGAATTGAGCCTGGTTAAAAGAAGGGGTGATAATCGAAACGAGAGGTGCTTGCGTCATATCCAGAGGGTTTTGCTTTCATTGAATTTAAATATCAGGGACGGCCTAAAAAGAGCCCCTTGATTATACCGGGATTGACTTTTTCTTGCTCTTTCCAGTGCTCAGATCATTATCCTAAATAACGGACGGGGGACATTACTGACCGGATGAAGTTTGAACCAAATAAAGCTGAATGCCACTATCCGCAGATTGATAAACCAACTCGAAGTTGTCCGGATATTGCTGTACCATCTGATTTATGGCAGCCAGACCGCCCGGATAATAGTCATCAAGATAAACGGCTTTCACATCGTTTTCCACCAAATACGCCAGATATCCTTCACTGTCGGAAACATTACGAGGCGATCCAACACTCACCATTCGGGCCGCAACGGGCACAATTGGGACTGAAGCCAGGACCTTGGATTGCTCAGCGAGATCATCCTGAAGCTGATAGACGGCCTGTTCGACATCTGTTTGACCTAAAGGACGGGCGGGGAACTCAAAGCCCGGGCTCATGACCAACAGGCTGCCCACGATAAGCGTAAATACAAGATAAGGTGAATTTATCTCGGCGATTTTTCCCGATTCAACAACCCACTTCATCAGAAGCACTACCGTAAGGATCAGACTTGCTGTGAATAGTGCTTTGGTTTGCGTTATGCCGCTGACAATGACCACGCTCGTCATCACAACCAGCATAATCAACAGCCGCTTTCTTTGATACGCCCTGAATACCAAATCCGTCACACCGATCGCTGCCAGAATAATAAAAATGAAACTCATCTGGGCAATGATATGCCGGGGAAGAAAGAGCAGGGCGACCAAGGCATGCAAAGGCCAAACAAGTAACAGCGCTAGCAAGCCTGTCTCTTTCTTCCTGATCAAAGTCCAAATTCCCAATAAGGAAAAGACAAAGACCAAAATGCCCTGTATGGGGCCGAAAAAGTATGCAAAACTCGCAGGAATCTTCAGTAAATTGACGAATGCCCGTTCAATAAATATCATCGGCCGATTTATGAAAACCCGCAAAACAGATTTCTGGTGTTCTTCTACAGTGCCAATGATCTGATCGCCTGCCAGATAAGCTTGTTCCAGCTTACTCCCGGGAAGGAAAGCGTGGTTCATCTCAAAAGATTCAATGGATTTACTGCCCACGCCCCAATTGACATATCCAAGAGTGAGTAAACTGGCAGCAGAAAAAAGCGCCAGGACAAAGGCCACCGGCAGGGAGACCGCTAATAAAATTTTCCATACTTTTTGGCGTTGGTGATTGAAAGCCAACGAAAAGATCAATAATGGCGCAATGAGCAGGATCGTCTCCACACGACAAAGCACACCGAGACCAACCATCAGGGAGGCCAGCAGGACATTCTTCAACCTGCCGGTTTTTCGAAAACTATTCAGGTTTGCGACTGCCAGCATAGAGAAGAACAGGAAAAGCGCATCGCTCTGGTTCTCCAGAATTGGAAAGAATATGACCAGGGCAAAAAGCAGCCCAATGATGACAAACGGCTAAATATATTCTTTCAGGTTACGTGCCAGGTGAACCAAACCAAACCAAAGCAGTCCAAACAAAATTATGTTCCCGGCCCAGGCTTCCAGCAGGAACCAATTTGGAGATTGGCCAAACAACAAATCCAGGGGTGCGTAAATCAGCGCCACCAATGGCGCCCACGAAAGATCCCGAACACCCCAGATCAGCAATTGATGCCCGGATTCGATGTACTTCGCTCCATCATAGGGATTGAT